>Ga0207026_1053_pt1 | contig 24031 bp, 26 predicted proteins | sample Alteio_BWMinCont_42_FD_153274 | JGI IMG/M metagenome (GOLD analysis project Ga0207026, IMG submission 153274) | Enriched cells from forest soil in Barre Woods Harvard Forest LTER site, Petersham, Massachusetts, United States -... | ecosystem: Environmental > Terrestrial > Soil > Temperate forest >...
TCGCAACCTTCTCAGACATCAACGCTGCACTACAAACCGTTATTATAATGGCTAATTAATCGTTAGTGGCTATACTTGCAGATAAAATAAGAAAATCTGTCACAGCAAAATTGGAAAATTTAGACGAGTTGGTTGGAACTGCAAGAAAGTCATTGCAAAACGACACACTTAATACCGAGAACACGGAAATTAAGGAGGTGTTTAGCCGAAGCATAGTCAAAGATCAGGATATTGCTGCTTTGTTTGCGGTAGCAATGAATGATCCCAATTTTAAAATTGTTTTCTTTGACGGTGTAGACGCTGCTGCGCATTGCCGCGAGTTTGGAACGCTGGATGCACATGGATTATATAGCAAGGCTTTAAATACCATATATTTACCATCAAAAGATTCACCAGAGCAAAAGAATGTAATACTCGGTGATGTGCTTAAATATACGCCGGTAGGTGATTTTGGTGTAATAAAAGATTGGGTTTATGATAGCTATCCTGCTATCAAGGCAAAGCCTATTTGGATGGAAGAATTAATCCATCATTCCATGTCGCTTCTGTTCAATAATAGGGCAGTGCCATTTAAAATAGGGCAGTGCCATTTAATTCGCAGACAACGTCGGAAGAAATGCGGTTGGCGCTGCTCCGGGATATTAAAGCTAAACCAACCGGAATTGTAGCACAAAAACTTGGTGGCTATGCTGATGGCGGCATAACAAATTATGTGCGATTGCTTGAAAATCGTGACCCTAATTTTCTGTTTGTTGCCTCAAAAGAAGCAATTGCAGAAGTGGCATTTTATGCAAATGAACATGGCATGAAAGCGGCAAGCCTGGAGGCACCAGCTACCGCTAAATACCTGCAAGAGCGCGTATTGCCCATGGCTAGAGTAAAATGTGAAGAAATGGATATTGATTTGGCCGAATTTTCAGCCAATCCGATGGGGCGGGTTAATACCGGCGTATCTCAATTTAAAACAGGAAAAGGCTAATTTAGTAATGAACTCTGGCATAGCATATCTTATATTCCGCGCACCAAACTATCATAACGTAGCAGCAGCATAATTTAGAAAGAGCGATTATGAAAAAAATATTGTCATTTCTCATTGCCATTCTATGTATTACAGGATGCACAAATACTATCCAGACGACTTCTGGCCAAGCATATTTGGAAAAGCATAAAACTGTGACAGCGCCCTCTGATGCAAGCGAGGGTGCTTTTGAAGATCAGCTTCGTAAAGTTGCCAATGTTGAACCCACCTTAACATTTCCCGCACGTATTGGCTTGGCGCGTATTGACGGCGGACGATTGGTTGCCATTCCAAGCAATGAAGGAGATGCATGGATAGCATTACGCGATAAATTGGGTAAGGATTTTGGTGAGTTCGTACCATTAAGTCCACTCGTGGCTCAGATGGCGCAAAATAGTGTTGATTTTAAACAAACAAATCGTGGCTTCGAGACAATGAATGAGATTCGTTTGGGTGCAGCGCGGCAGCATCTGGATGCTGTGTTGGTTTATGAAATTTATACTAAAACGGACACCAATAGTAATATTTTGTCTATTGGCGATCTTACTATCATCGGTGGTTTTCTGCTTCCCTCTAAAACAACGGAAGCGCAAGGTTATGCAAACGCCATGCTGATTGATGTTATGCAAGGGTATCCATACGGAACGGTAAGCGCTACGGTAGATAAGGAAGAAGTTTTAACCTCGCGCTGGGGCTGGGGTTCGGACAGTGGCAAAACGGAATTAAACGATCAAGTCAAAGCAAAAGCGGCTGTTAACTTATCCCATGAAGTAGATACCATGCTTCAGCATCTGCGTGCTGAATTAGCTGAAAAACATGCAAAACCGTAACTACCGCTGAGACAATGATTTTATACAGAGTATGTAACGGTAGAAAACCCTTTAAGTTCGCTCAAATATTCGTCTAACGTAACCATGCCGACGCAGGGCGTTGCACCATAACAATCTAACCTGTTATTCACCAATTTTTTAGCTAAAATAATAGCCGGAATAGTAGGTATCTGCGGCCCATCTCCATCCTTTGCGATGATAAACCACCGACGCTCATGTGTTTTCCCGTCCCTATCCCTTCCACGCAGGATCATGTGCATGCCGCCGTGAGCGGTGCCGAAGCGATTGAACCAATTGCTTGCCGCCAGCAGCATTGCGGCATGGCGTGGCAAATGGAGCGGCGCTCCTAAGCGCACTGCCCAGGAGAGCAACCATAGACCAAGGTGCATAAAGCTGAGTTCCAGTCCTGCGGAGAAGCGGATAGAACGTATGCCGTAATGTGCTGGCAGTAGGTCGAGATCGGGAATGTCGCAATTAGCCATCCAGCGTTTGCCAAGTTCCGGGTATTCCTGTCGGTAGATATCCTGCCAGCCGTAAACCGGCTTTGCAGCGCCAGCGAAGGGTTTTAGGGGCTTACCAACATAGGTGAGGATGCTTTGCGTTGTCGCCAGCCCTCGCTCGGCTTTTTGACCAGGGCTGATACCGAAGACCAATGAATCTATTTCTGCGAATTCATGTTGGTAATGCTCAATCACCGCCGAGGATAATCCCGGTACGGTGCTGGCACCACTGATGACCGTAATCTGCTGCGCTTGCGCAGCTTCATTCAGCGTGGTGATGCCGGTAACGAAATCACGCCCATCGGCTAGGTCAATATAATGTACCTTGTGTTCTATACAGATGCGTGCGGCATCGTAATTACTGGTCTGAAACGGGCCGCATGTATTGATCACCACGGCAGGCCGCAGCAATTTCAGTTGATTGGCGAATCCGCTGGCGATATCCAAAACCGCCGCCGCAGCCAATGATTCCGGTAAGGTGCGCGCGAAAGCATGAGCCTTTTTACGGTTTCTACCGGCTATGATCACCGGCACATTATGTTTGACCAATGCCCGCGCGATAAGCTTGCCGAAATTGCCATAGCCGCCAAGAATGAGGACTTTACCGATCAAACGCCATCTCCGTTACAGTAAATTCGCCGCTATAAGCATAAATCTTGCCCCACAATGGGTGGCGGATATCCATATACATGCGAAAACGGCTATCGCTTAATGCTTCTTCCTCGGCATTGCCGCTGCCGAGCAGCAGTTCGAGCGGCAGATGCACTAGCTTGCCAAACAGCTTCATAGCATAGCCGCGATGCGCCATGACAACTTTTCGGCCATCATAGCTATAACGTGCGCGCCAGCCGATACCGATACGCATGAACTCAATAACTTCGCTATCGCCAACAGGCTGCATGCGTGAACGGAAATGATAAGGTGGCTTGTCGGGAAAGTGAAAAATGCGGTCGAAACAATATACATCGCTATTTGGCTCACTTCGGAAATGCACGGTAACGGGGATGTTATCACCGGCATACGGAACCAGCGCGCCCGTTATGCGGAGCAGTGGCGACAATAGCCGTGCGAAAGGCGACACTTCTACTTTCATAATGCCTTCCACCGTAACGACGTCATTACAGTAAGGCCGGTTGGCGTAATGCTTGTGCATGACAGGCGGCAGCTCCGACCACTGCTCACCGAAAATAGATTGAAAGATGGGAGTGCTATTGGTCATTGCTGCTCCAAGTTCCGCAGCTGGGAAACGCCCTTTAACCGCAGAGCAAAATTACGGGCGGCGCGCATAGGCGGGTAGCATATCGCTGAAGCTGTCTTTGAACGAAACAGCCATGCATTCATGCGGTTGAACCAGCCATGCCCGGAACCAAGCAACGCCATGATGTGCAGAGCATCCGCGCCGTGATAATAGGTATCTTGAAACTTGATGACCATGCCTTCGTCAAGGTTAAGGCCTTTTGCCTTTACTTCCTGCATCAATGGATGGTCGCCTTCCTTGCGCGCGTTGACAAGATGTAAATTGCTTATAGCCTGGCGTATCTCCAAGGCAGTAGCGGCGGTGGTGCAAATAGGGCAATCACCATCATAAACGAACCACACGTCTCCCTTTGCATCTCCAGGTATGGATATCATGGTTGTTTCCTATATTTTTACAGGTGTTATAGTGCCTTAAACGAATAACTGCCAGAGGATTGCGAACATGGACTATCTGCTGCTGAAATGGATTCATATTTTGAGTTCTACCATCCTTTTCGGCACCGGCATCGGCAGCGCTTTTTATATGTTCATGGCAAACCGCCGAAAAGACATTGCAGGCATTTATTTTGCCACACGCCATGTAGTAATAGCGGATTGGATATTCACAACGCCGTCGGTCATCGTGCAACTGGCAACGGGACTTTGGATGCTACACCTCAGCGGCTATAGCCTAAGTGATGCATGGGTAAGGTGGGGGCTTATTCTCTATTTTCTTGCCGGGGTATGCTGGGTGCCGGTGGTATGGATGCAAATCAAAATGCGCGATATGGCAAAACGGGCGCTTGCGGATAATTCGGATTTGCCCGCGCTATACTGGAAAATGGACAAATGGTGGATAATGCTCGGCTGCGTAGCGTTTCCTGCAATTATCGTAGTGTTCTTCCTGATGGTCTTCAAACCATAATCCATAACCTTCCTATCAAAAGGGGTTGAGAATCTAGTCATAAAATCACCTTAAAAAAACACACCGGCGAAGTCTTACGGCTATCCTGCTCCGCCGGTATGTTGAGCCATGCTGCGCGGCCATATGCAACGCGCAGCCGGTCAGCGAAAAGACAGCCAACCTAGTGGGCGAAGACGGGGTCGCCGCCGTTCCCACCACCGTGCTTGATCCGCCCCTCGTGCGGCTTCTCCCACGATCCCGGCGTTTCTACAGATCCCGGTCTCTGTGCCGATAACTCGGCCCATGCGTTTATGTCCCTGCCGGGATCGATTTTGTTTCAATGATATGCTGGAATTCTTGCAGTATGCCCGCGTGATGCTGCGCAAGGTAGCGCACGACACGAACATTGCCAAGTAGCTTCGTCAAATATCCTTTCGCCAGCGTCAGGTTCATGACGTTCTTGCCGTAATGCTCCTCGGTTAGGCGGTAGACGCGCTGCAGCTTGCCCATTTCATTTTCCATGCGTCCCATCTGTTCAGGGGTCAAACCCTTGATCTTTTTTGGCTGCTGAGGGTTGACCAGTTGTTCTTTGGGCGTAGCGGCAAGCGCGGCGCGGGCATAGGTAATGCTGTAAATGCCGGAATCCTCCATCAGCTCCGCTACTTCGATCTGGCGGTAAGGAATCATCTTACGCAGCAGGATGAATACTTTCGGCGCAATGATCTTATCCTTGAACATCTCGATGACCTCCGGGCAAATGCCGTTCAAGAGGGTTCGTTTGCGCAAAATGCTTTCCACATCGACATTTAATCTCTTGGCAATGAGTGTCTCCGGCGCGCCCAGCCGCAAAGCGCGCAGAATCATGCGGTGTTCCTGAATGGTGGAAAGCCGGTTGACATGCTTGTTATAGGTGTATGATTCATCATCGGTGGAAACCAGGCAGGTGATTTCCTGTGCGCCCAGATCTTTCAGCACCGCCAGCCGCATATGGCCGTCGAGGAGAATATAGCGATCTTTTTCTTTTGCGTCTGGTGTTACTACCGGATGTTCGATAAGCGTGCCGTCGCGGAGAGAAGCAACAAGCTGCTTGTATTTTAGAGTAGTGTGAATGGTAGGAGATAGCGCTTTCACCGGTACGATCTGATCCGGGCGAAGCGTTATCAGCTCCATCTCGAAACCAATCGGGATGTCACCGTCCTTGCCGTTTCCATTGCCTGCTGGCTTGCGTGGCTTACTCATACGGCTCTCTCCGCTGGCATGATTTCGACAAGCTGTTTGGGCATGCTGTCCAATCCTTCGGCATGCAGCATGTCATTAAAAATTTTATCCCTGCACAAATCGCCCAGCGCTTGCGTAATAAAGGCGAGCTTCTCGCGTACCCATGTTCCCTCTGCCACCACCATGCGCTGTCGGTCGGCTTCTTTCTGGTAATTCCTGCATATGGATTGCACCGTAGCGTCTTTCTTAGGAATCTGCGGGCCTTTCGCCACAGGGGTAAGGCCTTTGCCGTGACGCAAGCGCGTCTCCACCAGCCGCTTGGCCATTTTCAGTCTGCGACCGCGCAGGAGGTTATTCTCATAGGCTTCCTGCAGCGCCTGCTGAACATTTTCGTCAGGCGTCTCGGCAATCACGGCAGCAACGGAGACAGGTATTTTTCCACTCTCCACAGCATTGAGCAGCCGTTCCTCGCCTCGCTCCAGAAGCGTTATCAGCTGATCGGCGTATTCCTGAGACATTCCGGTCTTCCTGGCTATTTCCTTGTTGCTATAGCCTTGATTACGTAAAATCTCTATGCCGTGCAGCAATTCGATAGGACGTTGCGGGCGGCGCGCCAGATTTTCCTCCAGGCTCATCACCAGCGCTTCTATCTCGCTGGTATCAATAATGACGGCAGGAATCTGTTTCTGCCCGCGAGCGATAAATGCTTCGATCCTTCCCTGGCCGCACACCAGATCATAATCCTTCCCCTCTGTCCTGGAGCCGCGCTTGACGCAGATCGGGCGTTTCAGCCCGACCTGCACAATATTTTCGAGCATGGCGTGAAAGATGCGCTGATTGCGGATGCGCGGATTGAGGATGTTAATCTTGTTGATGGAAATCATCTTCATCGGTGGTTTAGTCTTGCTGTTGATCATGCGGCCTCCGGTATAGCGACGCGTTCCGTCAGCAAAAAGAACGCCTCAAGGTTATCGAAACGGTATGTATCCAGCGCCCGGCCATTATGCTCGGCAATGCGGCGGCAGGGATTTTCAATGTCCAGCGCTGGCAGCAGGTAATAATCAAGCGGCTTTTCATTCTTGGCATCCATGCGCACGACGATGGTAATGTCCGGCTGCAATCCGGCATCCAGACGGATATGCCAGCGATAGGCCAGGCTTTGCGTCTCCTGGCAGCGGCATAGCACCAGTGAGATTTTTAGCTCATCGTTGATGATCAGCAGATCCGTTTGCGGTTCGGTGCGCACACTGCCACCTATGGCTTCGATCTTACCTATAGTGTCCTTAACGATATCGGTATGCAGCTGGCGCAGCTTGCGGTTGATCTCGATATAGCGGTAATCGGTGAAGGGCGTATAGCCGATCAGCTCATACGCACGCAGCAAGCTGCCGAAGCGATGTTGATAAGCAGTGCTGGAAGGCATGTCGTCGGCTTCGTCGATAATGATGCCCGACAGCCAGCCTTGGCGTTCCTGTAGCTTCCTCAGTTTATCGAGCAATTCCTCATCGCTGAATTTCCGGTTGCGCTCCCGGATAATCTCCTGTGCGGCGAAGAAATAGCGCGGTTCGATGATAGGCTCAAAAGCGCCGTCCTTACGCACCCATTCTTCGGGCGGATTCTTCACGGTTTTTTTCTTCAATTTGCATGAGTAGCGGTTATAGACATTGTTGCCGATGTATTTTTCATTGGTCAGCAACCCATGCACGGCGCTGCGTGTCCATTCGCGCCCCAGATCGGTTTTAATCCCGCGCCGGTTGAGATCATCGGCAATCAGGCTTTCCTCCATCTTTTTCTCAGTAAAGACGCGATATACCCAACGTGCTATCTCTATCTGATCTTCCGACCCCGGCACCAGGATCACCCTATCCGTTTGAAGGCTTTTTCTTTCGGTGCGCTTAAGGATACCTTTCGGCTCACGCTGTTCATTGATCATCATACGCTGCAGGCCATAACCAGCAGAGCCGCCTTGCCGAAATCCATAACCAATGAGGGTGCACTGGCCGCGAAATACTTTTGCAGATAATTCCCGGCTGGTTTCTTTTGCCATGACGCGCTTAACGCTTTTGATGAGATCAGCCCCAACGCTCCCATCATTGGCAAATTGTTCACCCACATATTCGATAGAGACACCGGCACGGCGGCAGCAAAACTCATGATGCGCGCTTTCATCTGAATCTTGAAACCGTCCCCAGCGGGTAATATCGAGCACCAGAATCATATCATAGCCGGGGTTGCCCGATTCGACATCCTTTATTAACTGTTGTAGCGCCGGACGGCCGCCAATGGTCAGGCCGGATTTACCATCATCGATATATTCTTTGACCAGTTCAATACCATACCTGGTGGCATAGTCCGTAATCGCAATGAGTTGATTCTCCACCGAGTATTTCTGGTGCTCGGTGGACATGCGCATATAAGCGGCGCCTTTGCGCGGCGGGATTGGTTGTTGTGGAGGCATTTGCTTCATACTTTGCCGCCGTCCGTATAATGCGCCACGATCTTGATCTTACGCCGCCTTTTACGCTGCTTGGCATAGCGATTGATTGCCGCGGTCTGGTTCTCAATGGAATAGCACTGCTTATCCGTCGCCATGCGCACATACATCACCGCTTTCTTTGGCAGTGATGTGCCTGGCTGTTGCCCTTCCGTAGTGTGGTCGTTGTCTTTCATAGTGTCCCTCAATGCATTAGCGCCAAAAACGCGGCCAAATACTCTTTTGTTCAACTTAACAAGGGAGTATGCTTATGAGAATCACGAAGAAAGGCCAGTCCGGCCATTCCGAAATTACCGACAAATTACTTGGTGACATGGTGCGCGCCGCATTGCTGGAAGCGCATGCCGGTATGAGCGCGCCGCTTCGCCACATCGCCAGGAATACCGGCATTTCCTACAGCACTGTCGGGAAATGGTATAAGTATGGATATACGCCTAAATCCAGTCACTTGCTGATAATCGCCTCGCTTTACCCGCAGGTGTTGCAACTGATCTTTGAGCTGACAAGTTTTGGTTCTCTCTGGCAGGAAGCGTTGCGCATGGGTATCGTCGAAACCATGCACGCGCGGCTCAATGAAACGCGCATAAACCGGAAAAAATCGTCAACGACAGGTGACAAATTTGTCACCATTCGCGTGCGCCTCAATGCGCAGATGGCTGGGCAATTGAACCATCGTCAGCTATGCTTCTTAGGTGAGATGCAGCAGGGATATCGAACTTGCGGCGGCGATCTCATGGAAACGTGGGGTGTGCATCTGCGAACGGCCAAGCGCGATATTGCCGGGCTTAAGAAAGCTGGGCTGATCCGTTCCGTGAAGCAGGGCAGAGAGTCACAGTATGAATTGCAATAGGAGAAAATTATGACGGAACCAACGAAGGTGGTGATTTATTGTCGAACCGCATGTTCACCCGGCATGGAAAAGGACGATGCTCTCCATGCGCAGGAAAAAGAATGCCGCGCGTATGCAGAAACGCATGGCATGGAAGTAACCGGCGTCTATTACGATCCCGGAATATCCGGAATGACAGCAGACCGTCCCGGCTGGCAGGCCATGATGCAAGTGCTGCAGAATGCATCGGCGCCGCATGGTGTGCTTATCAGGGATATAACTCGCCTGGCACGCGATCTCGCCTTATCCGACGAGCTGGAAGCCGCATGCAATCGGCTCGGTCACGAAATCATTGTGGTTGATGAAAATTACGACGCCGGGTATGAACCCATACTTCCCGGCATGCTACAGAGCCTAATCAGACTATTGAAGAAACATGAAGATCATCAGCTATAGCGACCTGCATCTCGAATTCGGCACGGATTTCCGACCGCCGGAGGACAACGACGTCGACCTAATGATTCTGGCGGGAGATATCATCACCTTCCGCGACTTTTCGCCGCTGGAACGTCTCCTTGAAGGATGGCAAAAGCCTGCACTTTTTGTTGCGGGCAACCACGAATACTACAACAGCGAACCAATAAAGCAGGGAAATAAACGCTTTAAGCAATGGCTGGCGGAGCGCCATCCGAATGTAACATTTTTGCAGAACGAAGCCGTTGACATCGACGGTGTACATTTCTTCGGTGGCACCATGTGGACGGATTTCAATAAAGGCGAAAAGTACGCGATGGATATAGCGTGGCGGCAGATGAACGATTACCAGCGCATATGTACCAAGAAACACACCGTTCTCGATCCGATGGACACGATCATTTTCCACGAAGCGTTTGTAAAAAAACTGCTGGCCTGGTTCAGAAAGAGATTGAGTGGCACACACGTGGTGATCTCTCACCATGCGCCGGTGGTTAATCCCCATACGCAATATGGCAGCAGCCAGCTGATGCCCGCTTTCAATTCGCTGGATATGCTGCCGATCATCGAAAAATATCAGCCGCGCTTATGGGTGTACGGCCATACGCATGAATGTGATAACCAGATGATCGGCAATACCCGCATTATTTCCAACCAGCACGGCTATCCTGAGCGGGGCGGAGGATGCGAATGCAGGGGTTTCGACAGAGCTGGCTTGCCGGTAGAAATCGTATAATCCACTAAACGATAGCTTGCTTTTCGATTTTAGAAAGCATATAGTTATTTTAGTGATAAATCCGTTTAAGCATAATGCATTCGTATGAAAACCATTCAGCGCCATATTCAGCCGCTTGTTCTTAAAGCGCTAAAAGCCTTTCCGGTAGTGTATATCAACGGGCCGCGACAGGCCGGAAAGACGACACTGGTGCGGGAACTTCTGGCCAGCCAGTTCCCGGCAAAATTCATTACCTTCGACGATGCGCTCGAACTCAGCGCCGCCACACGTAACCCTCTGGAATATCTTCGTGACGCAGGGATGCCGCTTATTCTTGACGAAGTGCAGATGGCAAGCGCGATTTTTCGGCCCCTTAAAATACTGGTGGACGAGCAACGCATGGCGGCTTTAGGCAACAAGCGATCCGCCAATGGACATTATCTGCTAACCGGTTCGGCTAATCTCATGGTCATTCCGGAACTCGCCAATGCCATGGTCGGGCGCATGGGCACCCTCACGTTGTTACCCTTAAGCGCGGGAGAGGTGATGGGACGGAAACCGGAGTTCCTGCAGCGCTGCTTTGCCAAGGATTTTTCGGACATTAAAACGGATAAAACCCCGCTGACGCAAATCATGGCCGAGGCCACGTTTCCTGAATTGTTGCCGATGCCGGAAAATATGAAAGAAAACTGGCTCAAAAATTATGTGCATAAAATCACGCTGGAAGACCCCCGCCATATCTATAATTTGGAGAAGGCGGAATATATGCCGGTGTTGCTGCAGTCGCTCGCCGCCCGCGTCGGCAACCTGATCAATGACGCCAGCCTTGGACGAGAGGTGGGTTTGAACGCCGTGACCACGCGCAGCTATCGCGGGTTGCTGACCAGCACGTTTATTACGCAGTATCTGCGGCCATGGTACCGCAATATCACCAAACGGCTGGTGAAATCCGGCAAGACCTACTTCCACGATACCATGCTGCTTTGCCATATGCTCGGTTCCATGCCGCAGGATATGGCAAAATCCCAGCCACAGCGCTTCGGGCATGTGCTGGAAAATTTCGTGTTCTCGGAACTGGAAAAGGCAAATGTGCTGCGCGAAAAAATTTCCATCAGTTTTTACCGCACCAATGATGGCAGGGAGGTTGACTTCGTGCTCGAAAAACAAGATAAAATCGTGGCAATTGAGGTGAAACACGCCGAACAGGTGACCGATAAAGACTTGGCGGGCATCAAGGAGCTTCAAGCGGTGACGGGTAAGGATTTCGTGTGCGGGATCGTGCTGTGCAATACCCCCAGGGTGATTCCTTACGGGAAGGATATATATCTGGTTCCCTTCAGCGCATTGTGGCAATGATTAAAACTAAACCGCTGTCGCTAAGGATCGGCGATGCTTGCGCAGGATGGTCTGTAATTCGTTGATGCTTACTTTGCCCATATTCGGGATTTTAAGCATCTCTTTTTCGGTCTCTTGTATTACATCGCCAACGGTTTGATATTCCTCGCATCTGAATAGACCGTCCATAAGTCTGATAGTAGCATCGTTCAATAATAGAAAATCGGCAAGCGGCATATCTTCCAAGCGTTTGTCCTCCGTGCGCAGATGTGCCGCTTCTTTTCTTTCCTTGAGTTCTCTCGCATTGTTCACAATGCATTCTGCATTCGACCTCGTCATGTTGTATCGCTTGCCGATTTCTGTATAGGTTAAGCCCCGTTCGCGCAGCGCACATATTTCTGCATTCCGATTCGTTTTACTCCAATCTTTTTTGCTACCTGGCATAATGAAGTTTCCCCCTTTTACAGAAGTACGACATTTCCAGCGAGTTTTCCAAGCCTAAGATTTACCTATGATGATCGGCAAAAAATGTAGGAAAACCGCGCGTGATACAATCATCATTACACCTATCAGTTGATTTACAAAGATATATTGCAACCTATTTATGATTCCTTTATGCTACACCTCCCTGAAATGGGGGAGTCATCAACATAGAAAAGGGAGTAGTTATGATTAAAGCATATAGAAAATTAAGCGAACAATTTGGCTATATCAGTCCCTATGAATTCAATCATATGACTGGATACATACTATGCAAATTAGAGGAGGAATTTGAAGGAAAATTGTGTGGTTGCATCAGTCAGAGGGAGCTTACAGACAAAGATTTGAGATCCGCTATGACCGAAGCTATGCAGGTGATAAGGCTAGAGCTAAGGCAGCGAGAATTGCAGGTTGAGCGCATGAAGCTGAACGAAGAAAAAGTATTATTGTTTACGGATCGTAAGATCGTTGCCTGATTGTTTTGACATCAAAGGCATCGGCTCTTATTGTCCTCCATGAGGGGGCTTATAATCCCCTAAGAATAGCGATTTTGTAGGCTCGTTTCAGCAAGCCCTACTTCCGCGCGTTTGCGTCGGGAGTAGGCTGAATAGAATACTTCCGAAAGGGAGGAATAAAGCCTGCGCCCATTCTTAGGCGATTATAAACTCCCGGCACTCGTGCCGCGGATTTAGTTAAAAAGTGCGCCGGGAGCAATCCCGGCGCACTATTTTGTTATAGGTAGCAAAGGGATTATAACCCAACAGCAAATCGATTGTTTCGCTTTTCAAAAATGGCGGATTTGCTATATCTGAGATACCAAAATGGCCGGGGAGTAGTCCTCCGCCATCCGCCTTCGCTAATTTTGGCTTTGCCAAAATTTAGCTACGGCGTGACTACGCCGGAGCGTGCGAAGCGGATGCCACGACGAAGCCCGCAGGGCGAAGGCGGGCGGGATGCCTGGAGCGGATGAAAGCTGCCTCTATGAAATATGTTTACATACTTGTAAGCGAAAAAGACCCTGACCGTTACTATACCGGCTCTACAACCGATCTTAAAAGACGGGTAGAGGAACACAACGCAGGAAAATCAACCCACACGAATAAATATATGCCATGGCGACTCGTCATGTATTTTGCTTTTGCTGATCCTGACAAAGCGGATAAATTCGAGCTATATTTAAAGACTGCCTCCGGACGGGCTTTTGCAAAAAAGCATTTTTAAGTATACGGGATTTGTATTGCGGTAAGATTCTGATTATGCTGATAGAGATTGAGTGCGGAGGTGCAGAGAGAACGATCTGTTCCAGAAAAAGAATTGAGAAAGTTGCACCCGTCCCCCTTCGCACCCGCTCGGCAGCTTCGGCGGACACTCAGTTTCGCAAGGCCGCGCCGAAGGCGCGGGCGAAACTGGTGGAGGCGACAGGAATCGAACCCGCGACATTCTGCTTGCAAAGCAGACGCTCTACCAACTGAGCTACGCCCCCACAGGCGAACATTGGCCGAAAGTGCGTGAGAAACTAGTTGGATGCACGATTTAGTCAAGCGTTAGTTGGCATTATGCCTATTTTGGATAGACTTTTCATCCCTCGGCCTTCAGCAGAAGACAGCAAATCTTATTGCTCAATGATCTTGGTCAGGCGCTTGATGGAGGTGTCGAGCTTGCCGTAAATCGCGGACGCCACCTCATGCAGGTCGGTATATTGGAATTGCAATTGGGAAATCGCCGTATTCAGGTTTTCGCGCTCCTGGCGCAGCGATTCATTTTCCTGCGCAAAAAATCCCAGCTGCTGCTGTTGCTCCTGGCGGCCAGCCGAATTACCCGCAACCGGCATGCGCTCAAGGCCATGCTCCAGACGCTCAAGCGCCGCCAAAAGCCGCCTGGTAGCGGCAAAAATTGGGTGTTCCGGCGCATCCTCCACCGAAGAATCCTCTAAATCCGGCATTTCGGATTCTTTTTGGTTGAGAAGTTGCCCTGCGTATGCTTGAACCATAACTTCAGCGCCTATGTTTACTCTCGGGTTAGCATAGCACGCTTCTTATAAAGTTAAAGTATTTTCTATGCAACAGGCCATGCCATTAACCAAATCACTTTCCGCTGTTTCACATCACGATATGGCAAATGCCATCCGCGCGCTGGCGATGGACGCCGTCGAGCGTGCCAATTCAGGACATCCCGGCATGCCGATGGGCATGGCCGATGTCGCCACCGTTCTCTTTTCCGAATTCCTCTCCTTCGATCCCGCGCATCCGCACTGGCCCAATCGCGACCGATTCATCTTATCGGCCGGTCACGGCTCGATGCTACAATATGCCCTGCTTTACCTCACCGGCTATGAGGACATGACGCTCGATGACCTCAAAAACTTCCGCCAGCTCGGTTCGAAAACCGCCGGCCATCCCGAATTCGGCCACGCCACCGGCATCGAAACTACCACCGGGCCGCTGGGACAAGGCCTCGCCAACGGCGTCGGCATGGCGCTCGCCGAACGTATGCTCGCCGCGCGTTTCGGCGATATCGTGGGTCACTATACCTATGTCATCGCCGGCGACGGCTGCCTCATGGAAGGCATTTCGCAGGAAGCCATTTCGCTCGCCGGACATTTGAAACTATCCAAGCTGATCATCCTCTGGGACGACAATAAAATCAGCATCGACGGCCCGACCAGCCTCACCACGTCCGACGATCAACTCAAACGCTTCGAAGCCAGCGGCTGGAATGTGGCGGCCATCGACGGCCATAAGCATGAAGCTATCAGCAAAGCCCTCACCGCCGCAAAGAAAAGCGACAAACCCACCCTGATCGCCTGCCGCACGAAAATCGGTTTCGGCGCACCGACCAAAGAAGGCTCAGAAAAATGCCACGGCTCGCCGCTCGGAAAATCCGAAATCGAAGGCGCCCGCGCCAAACTCGGCTGGTCGCATGGCGAATTCGAAGTCCCCTCCGAAATCCTCACCGCATGGCGCAAAGTCGGCCAGCGCGGCAGCAAAACCTATTCGGAATGGACAAAAAAATACCATGACGTCGGCGCACAAACTTGCGAAGAATTCGAGCGGCGCATCGCGCATGATCTGCCCGACGGCTGGAATGAAGCATTGCTGGCCTACAAAAAGAAACTCGCCGAAACAAAACCCAACGAGGCCACACGCAAATCCTCGGAAAATACGCTGGAAGTATTGACCACAGCGATTCCCGAAATGATCGGCGGCTCCGCGGACTTGACCGGTTCCAACAATACCAAAACCAAAAACCAGCAACCCATAACCAGCTCCCATTTCAGCGGCAGTTACATCTATTACGGCGTGCGCGAACACGCGATGGGCGCGATCATGAACGGCATCGCGCTCTATGGCGGATTTATACCCTATGGGGGTACCTTCCTTGTCTTCACCGATTACGCCCGCCCTGCCATTCGCTTGTCCGCGCTCATGAACCAGCGCGTGATTTACGTCATGACGCACGACTCGATCGGCCTCGGCGAAGACGGCCCGACGCACCAACCCGTCGAACATCTGGCCAGCCTGCGCGCCATTCCGAACCTCTATGTCTTCCGCCCCGCCGACGCCACCGAAACCGCCGAATGCTGGGCGCTCGCGCTATCCTTAAAAACCGCGCCGTCCATATTAGCCCTCTCGCGACAGAATCTTCCGGCATTGCGGTTGGAATATACGAAGGAGAATTTGTGTGCGCGGGGTGGATATATTATTTCTGAATCCCCCATAACCCATAACCCATCCCCCATAACCACTCTAATAGCCACCGGCTCCGAAGTCACCATCGCCATCGACGCACAAAAACTCCTCGCCGAAAAAGGCATCGCCACCCGCGTCGTCTCCCTTCCCTGCTGGGAATTGTTCGATGCGCAACCGCAAAGCTACCGCGACGAAGTGCTGGGAATTGACACACTCAAAGTCGCCATCGAAGCCGCCAGCGGCTTTGGCTGGGAGCGCTATCTCGGGCCGGACGGCATCTTCATCGGCATGACCGGCTTCGGCGCCTCCGCACCGGCGAAGGATTTATATAAGCATTTCGGAATTACGGCGGAGAAGGTGGTGAAGGCTGTGATGGAGAAGATATGATTAGAAAAGTTACTATTCATAATTTCAAAAGCATTCATAAACAAACTTATGATTTCGAACAATTCGATTTAATTATCGGCAGGAATAATAGTGGCAAAAGTACGGTTTTACAGGCATTGGCAATATGGCAATATTGCATTGATGAATTTCTTCGTAAACCAAAACGTAAAAGCAGAGGCGTAGGAGTAGTGCTTCCCAATTTTACGGCGCTACCAGTACCGGAATTCAATCTATTATGGAGAGGCCGTACCGATAGGCATAACGTGAAAGGAAAACAGGAATATATCCTGATAGAAATAGACGTGCATTGGGAGAAAGAAGGGAAATCCTATAATTTTAATATACAACTTCGATATCAATCACCCCAGAGCATTTATGCGATTCCTGCCGGCGGGTGGCAAAAATTTGAGCAATTGAATGAGAAACAATTATTTCCGAGTATTGCTTTTGTTCCGCCATTTTCCGGCTTGGAGCCGGTGGAAAAACGTTATGATGGGGGAAACATCCGCCAACAGATAGGCAAGGCTCAACCAGGAAGCATATTAAGAAATCTACTTTTACAGGTACATGAAGAATCTTCGCAAAACAAACATAAGGATTGGGAAGAGTTGCGTAAAGCAGTAAAGGAATGGTTCTCTGTTGATTTATTGCCTCCTCAATACGAAAAAGGGGTCAGTACGCAGATCATTTGCGAATATAAAGAGAATGACAAACGCTACGATATTATCTCCGGCGGCAGCGGATTCCACCAGACTCTTACACTACTAGCATTTTTATATGGTTATCATCCGACAACCATTCTACTGGATGAACCTGATGCGCATCTGCACGTTAATCTGCAGCAGGAAATAATAAAATATTTCAAACGTCAATCGCTTGATCGCGGCACCCAGTTCCTCGTCGCTACGCACGCGGAAACGCTTATCAAAGAAGTAGATGTCAGCAATGTCGTATCCCTATTGTCGCAGAAGCCAAAGCGTATCCAAAATAAAGAAAACATTATGCAGGCAATGGCAGAAGTTACCAATTTGGAAGCAACGCAGATTTTGAATACAGAAGCAGTGTTATATGTGGAAGGAGAAGATGATGAGCGAATTTTGGGTATGTGGGAAAAAACGTTGTCTCTTGATTTTCTAAGAAAAGTTTTTGTGCGTTATATGGGGGGTGGCAGCAAAGCAGATATGCTGAAACGCTCGAATAGTCACTTCAAAGCAATAAAGGAGATTGTACCGGAAGCCAAGCGATTGATACTTATTGATAACGATGGCAGCCCTCATGCCGAACCAAATAACGCAGCAATCTATGAATGGAAAAGAAAGAATATAGAAAACTATCTTCTGGTTGCTCCTGCATGGAAGAAAGCATTGTATAAAATAACGGGCACGACAGAGAGTGATTTATTTGCGCCTCATGAAGCGTTAGGAATGATTGACAAATATTTTAAAAAACAGGGGCTTGTTTTGCCCGAAGAACAGGAATGGAAAACCCTTTCAGCTAATATATTTGAAGAAGTAAATGGAAAAAAAATCTTATATGAAAATTCCGATTCGTTATTTCACCAACTCCGCAAAGAAAAAATGGAATTGAAGAAAGACTTCGTAGCAGCCTCTATGCTCCCGGAGGAAATACATGAAGATATTATTAAGTTCTTTAAAAAGCTCGATAGTATTGTGAGCACCAAGCGATGACTATCAAAATCGGCATCAATGGATTAGGACGCATCGGAAGATGTGTGGTGCGGGCTTTGTATGAAGAAAACCAGCCCCCTGGGCAAGTGCGGGGGTTGGAACTCGTCGCCGTCAACGGCCCGGCACCTGCCGAAACGCATGTGCATCTTTTGAAATATGATTCGGTGCATGGCCGCTTCGCGCATGAGGTAAAGGCCGATGGCGAGAATCTCCTCATCGCCGGAAAACCCGTAAAACTTACGCATCACAAAGACCCCCAAAATATACCCTGGGGGGGTATGGGCGTTGATCTTGTTTTGGAATGTTCCGGCAAGTTCAATAAACGCGCCGAAGCCGCGCAGCACCTCGAATCCGGCGCAAAACGCGTACTCATCTCCGCCCCCGCTGAAGATGCCGATGCAACGATTGTCTATGGCGTCAACAACATGAGCTTAAAAAAAGGCCACAAGGTCATCTCCGTCGGCTCCTGCACGACCAATGCCTTAGCGCCGCTTCTTAAAGTATTACATGAAGCAATCGGCATCGAAAGCGGCTTCATGACCACGATCCATGCCTATACCAGCGACCAGAACCTCGTCGACAATAGCCACCATGATTTGCGCCGCGCCCGCTCGGCTGCGCTCTCAATGATCCCCACCTCGACCGGCGCCGCCAAAACCATCGGCCTCGTGCTGCCCGAACTCAAAGGCAAACTCGATGGCGTTTCCATCCGCGTGCCCACGCCCAACGTCTCGATGATCGACCTCACCTTCCAGGCCGCGCGCGACACCACGAAAGACGAAGTCAACGCCATCTTGCAGAAAGCCGTCGGCACATACCCGCCGGGGGTATTGGGCATTTCCACCGAACCGCTGGTATCCATCGACTATACCCATATGGCATATAGCAGCATCGCCGACATAACCGGAACCTACGTTACCGGCAAACGCTTCTGCCGTGTCGCGGCGTGGTACGATAATGAATGGGGATTTTCCTGCCGCATGCTGGATGTTGCAAAAATCTGGATATGAATTCTACTATGATGGCTAAAAATTTATGCTTTTCTGCGCTTCCGCTGCTCACGTACAAACGCGTACGCTGCGCTGCGGTTCTCGAAAAACATAAATTTTTATCTCATCCTAGCGAATTCCTAAACCAGATTTTGAGGCTATGGCAATGAAGTTCTCGCGCTTAGAAGATGTCAAAGTTGCCGGAAAAACCGTGCTGCTGCGCATCGATCTCAACGTGCCGATGCAAGGCGGCATTGTCACCGATACCATGCGTATCCAGCGATTGCTGCCGACGCTGAATTATTTAATCAAGAAAAAATGCCGCATCGTATTGCTGTCGCATTTCGACCGGCCGGGCGGGAAATTCGTGCCGTCGCTGTCGCTGGCGCCGCTGGTCGATGCGGTGTCGCAAGCGCTTGGCGGCCGCAAAATCAAATTCGGTGTCGATTGCATTGGGCCGGCGGCAGAGCGCGCCGTCGCCGGACTGCAACCGGGCGAAATCATATTGCTCGAAAATCTGCGCTTTCATCCGGAAGAAGAAAAAGGCGATGCGCGTTTTGCCCGCGAATTGGCGAGTTTAGGCGACGTATTCATCAACGACGCGTTTTCCGCCTCACACCGCGCCCATGCCTCGATCACCGGCATTGCCCGCTACCTTCCGACTGCTGCCGGACGGCTGATGGAAGAAGAACTCGATGTGCTCAGCAGTATTTTTTCCGACGCAAAAAAACCGATGGGCGCGATTATCGGCGGCTCGAAAATATCGAGCAAGCTCGCCCTGCTCACGCATCTGACGCGCACGATGGATGTGGTGATTATCGGCGGCGCAATGGCCAACACGTTTTTGCTGGCGCAGGGATATGACGTCGGCAAATCCATCTGCGAACCGTCGATGAAAGCCACTGCCCGGCGCATCCTGCGCGACGCAGAAAAAAAACATTGCCGCATCGTACTGCCAACCGACCTTGTCGTCGTGTCGCAATTTAAAGAGCATGCGCCCTGCCGCGTCGTGGGTGTTGATGCGATTCCGTCTACGCACACCGCCGTCGATGTCGGGCCTTATAGTTTGCAAGTATATCGCGAAGCGTTGCAAACCTGCAAAACGGTGATTTGGAATGGCCCTGTCGGCGCATTCGAAACCAGCCCGTTCGACGCCAGCACCATCAATCTCGCGCGCATCGTCGGCAAGCTGACGGGTGAGAAAAAACTGCGCTCCATCGCCGGCGGCGGCGACACGGTGGCAGCGCTTACCCATGCCGGCATGGCGGATTCCTTCAGCTATTTATCGACGGCCGGCGGCGCGTTCCTCGAATGGCTGGAAGGCAAAACATTGCCGGGCGTTGCCGCATTGATGCATGCGAAAACAGGCCGAAAAACCAAGGCACATGGCTAAGCGTGTGATTATCGTTCACACGCTGGAACATGCGAAGATGGCGCTTAAAGCCGCGGCGGAATTAAATAAGCCGGTTACATTGCAAAGCGCGCCCGATGCGATTTTTTATGCAGGAAGTCTTTATTTGTGGCAGATGTTTGAGCAAGCAAAAATATACCACCCGGGGGTATCGGCGCAGTTTATTCTCGATTGCGGTGATGCAGGCGCGGAGGCGATTGCCGCGATCGGCATCGGGCATAAACATATCCGCGTTCACGACCCGAAACTACAGGACATCGCCAAACAACATGGCGTCCAAGTCCATAGCGAACCTTATGAAGCGCTTGACTTGCTCTATACCAGAGATACAAAAGCGGCGTGTACCCAATGGCTAAGAAAGGAAATTTTATGAAAATGACACCGAAAGTCAAAAAAATCCTGAGCTATTACGAAAGCGACTGCCCGGGCACCAAGGCCAACCTGGCGCGCATCCTGATGCAGGGCAAGCTCGGCGGCACGGGCAATGTCGTGATACTTCCGGTTGACCAGGGCTTTGAGCATGGCCCGGCACGAAGCTTCGCCAAAAACCCGGACGCTTACGATCCGCATTATCATTACCAGCTCGCCATCGACGCGGGGCTTAGCGCCTATGCCTCGACGCTGGGCATGTTGGAGGCCGGTGCTGATACTTTCGCCGGGCAAATTCCGCTCATTCTCAAAGTAAACAGCGCCAATTCGCTCGCCCCTAAAGATAGCGCACCCGACCAGGCCGTGACCGGCAGCGTGAATGATGCGCTGAGGCTCGGCTGCTCGGCCATTGGATTCACGATTTATCCCGGCTCGCACGAGGCCTTTGCCATGATGGAGGAAATCCGCGAAATGGCGGAAGAAGCCAAGGCGGTGGGTTTAGCAGTCGTCATCTGGTCCTATCCGCGCGGCGGGAATTTGAGCAAGGACGGCGAAACGGCGATGGATATCTGCGCATACGCCGCGCATATGGCCACTCTCCTCGGCGCGCATATCATCAAGGTCAAGCCGCCGACAGCGCATTTGGAACAGGCCGAAGCTAAAAAAGTCTATGAAGCGGAAAAAATATCTATCTCAACAATGGCCCAGCGCATTGCACATGTGAAGCAGGCGTGCTTTGCAGGGCGTCGCATCGTTGTATTCTCCGGCGGCAATGCCAAGGGAGAAAAGGAATTGCTTGACGAAGTCCGCGCCATCCGCGATGGCGGCGGCAACGGCTCGATCATCGGCCGCAATACCTTCCAACGCCCGCGCGATGAGGCGCTGAAGCTGCTAGATAGCATTATCCGGGTGTATAAAGGCGAAGCGTGAATTCCGACAGCCGCTGCCGCCTCTATCTCATCAGCCCACCCGCGATTGAACTAGCCGCATTCAAAACGCAATTAGAAAAAGCCTTTAGCGGTGGCGATGTCGCAAGCTTTCAACTCCGGCTTAAGGGCGCAAGCGACGCCGAAATCTTGAAAGCCGCTGAAACGCTGATCCCCATTTGCCATGAACATCATGCCGCTTTTATCCTGAACGACCGGCCTGATTTAGCCATAAAATGCCATGCCGATGGGGTGCATCTCGGGCAGGATGACGGGGACATCAAGAAAATCCGCGCGCAAGTGGGCGACGATATGGTGATTGGCTCCAGCTGCCATGACTCGCGGCATCTGGCGATGGTGGCGGGCGAGGACGGGGCGGATTACGTAGCATTTGGCGCATTTTACCCGACGAAAAGCAAAAGTCCGGAGGCGCTGGCGAAATATGGCGTGCCGAAACCGGAAATCCTCAGCTGGTGGCAGGAAAATACGGTCTTGCCCTCAGTGGCGATTGGTGGTATCAACCCCAGCAATTGCGCGCCGCTGGTCAAGGCTGGCGCAGATTTTATCGCGGTCATTACGGCGGTATGGGATCATCCGGAGGGGCCGGGCAAGGCGACGTCAATCCTGCGGGACGCGATAGCGTCAGCGCAGGATCAATAGGAACAGGATCCTGTGCTCGCGCTTAGGCGCGCCACAGGATTATGAGGGAGAACATAATGAAAATAGATGGTGGCGCCGTGCGCATGGGCATGGTCATTGAATGGCAGGACAAATTATGGCTGGTGGTGAAGCATGAAATCCGTACGCCGGGCAATCTGCGCTCGTTCAACCAGGTGGAATTGAAGGACATCAAAACCGGCACCAAAAACACGCCGCGTTTCGCCTCCGACGAAAAAATCGAGCGCGTGTCGCTGGATTCGATCAAATGCAATTTCCTCTATGCCGAAGGCGATACGCTCACGTTTATGGATAATGCGAGTTACGAGCAGATCACCATGCCCAAGGAACTGGTCGGCCCATCGCTGCCCTTCCTGCAAGACGGCATGACGGTCGATATCGAAGCCTATGAAGGAAAACCTCTGTCGGTAAAACTGCCGCAGAAAGTGGCGATGAAGATCGTCGAAGCCGATCCGGTCGTGCGCGGCCAGACGGCGGCATCGTCTTACAAACCGGCCATTTTGGAAAACGGTGTGCGCGTCATGGTGCCGCCCTTCATCCCGGCGGGTGAAACCATTATCGTCGATACTTCGACTTTGGAATATGTCGAACGAGCGAAGGCGTCGTGAAGAAGATGAGAAGAGATGGAGATGAGAAGATGAGAAGAGATAAGACGCTCTATCGCCGCATCTTTTCATCCTATCATTCTCTCATCTTCTCATCTTCTCATCCCCTATGAACTCCCCCCTCATCAACGTCATGTCTGCCGCCGCCATCAAAGCCGGCAAAGGATTGCTGCGCGATTTCGGCGAGGTTGACAATTTACAGGTATCGCGCAAAGGCCCGGCCAATTTTGTCACCCAATCCGATATCCGCACCGAAAAACTGCTCCAGCGCGAATTGAATAAAGCCCGCCCCGGTTATGGATTCCTGATGGAAGAAAGCGGCGAAATACCAGGCAAAGACTTAAGCCATCGCTGGATCATCGACCCGCTGGACGGCACCAGCAATTTTATTCATGCCATCCCCTATTTCTGCATTTCGATCGGGCTGGAAAAACGCGAGCACGATAAGAGCGAAATCATCGCCGGCGTCATCTTCGATCCCATCCATAATGAATTATTCTCCGCCGAGAAAGGCAAAGGAGCGTTCCTCAACAACCGCCGCTTGACGGTATCGTCACGCAATACGCTGGAAGACGCAATGCTGACCATGGGCGCACCGCGCCCTTCGCAGGGGCCGGATATGTTTCCCCTCTTCCACAGCCTGGCACAATGCGGTGCTACGCTGCGCGATTTCGGCGCGGCAGCCCTCGATCTTGCCAATCTCGCCGCAGGACGGATCGACGCCTGCTTGATGCCGTTGATCCAGCCGTGGGACATCGCCGCGGGATTATTGCTGCTGCAGGAAGCAGGAGGCATCGCCACCAGTTTGGACGGCGCGCCGGCTGATATTCATTCCTGTCCCCTCCTGGCCGGCAACCGTCATGTGCATGCAAGCCTGCAAAAACTGCTTTTAAAAAAGACGGCCTAGATTTTAGTTGCCTAATCCCTCCTTTTTGCCCTAATTAGTCAGGATCGTTTTTTATAGGGTGTTTATGAGCAAAAAACTCGTGGCCGTGTTGTGCGCCGTTTCAGCGTTTCCTTTCTGCGCGGCCGCATCCGATACGCCTCCGGTGCAAACCCAACCGACGATAGAACTCCATCTGGATGCGCTCGATAAGCTGAATCATCCGGCGCCAGCGGGATCTCCTCCCGCAGCACCCGCGACAACTTCCGCGCCGGCGCAAACCCAGGCCGTTCCATCCGGCGAGCCTAAACTTATCTGGCAGGAAGGCCCCAAAGGACAAATTATCGGTCACAATGATCGCAAAAAATTTGCA
>Ga0207026_1055_pt1 | contig 21961 bp, 25 predicted proteins | sample Alteio_BWMinCont_42_FD_153274 | JGI IMG/M metagenome (GOLD analysis project Ga0207026, IMG submission 153274) | Enriched cells from forest soil in Barre Woods Harvard Forest LTER site, Petersham, Massachusetts, United States -... | ecosystem: Environmental > Terrestrial > Soil > Temperate forest >...
CGATGACGGCGGCGCGACCGCCATTCTCAAGCAGACGTAGGAAAAGGTGCAGGAAGAGGATCTCGGTCTTCTTGCATTTGACCGGCAGCGTGGGGTTCACATCCGTCGCGTCGATTGCGCCCTTGAACGGTGGGTTGGCGAGTACCACATCGTAGGCCCGCTCGTCGCTGAACGCCTTGGAAAGAGTGTCGGTGTAACGGAAGTTGGGAGCGGCAATACCGTGGAGCATGAGGTTCATGCTGCCGATGCGCAGCATGGTCATGCCCGAGTCGGAGTCGAAGCCGGTCAGGGCCTTGGTCTGGCTGAACTCGTATTCTTCCTTAGTGAGTTTGCTGCCCGTCAGTCCGTGGGGGTAGCCCTCCTCGTCGTAGGTGATGTCGCGCGGGTCGGTGTGGGTTTCGAGGAGGTGCTGCCAAGCGTTGACGAGAAAGCCGCAGGTTCCGGCGGCAGGGTCGCAGATGCGCTCGCCTGGGCGCGGATCGCGCATGTTGACCATCATCCGGATGATGTGGCGTGGCGTGCGGAACTGCCCATTCTGGCCAGCGGTGTTGAGCTTGCTGAGCAAGTACTCGTAGAGATCGCCCTGCACGTCCTGGTTTTGAGCCGAGATCTGCATGGCGTCGATGGCCTTGCAGGCCTCGATGAGCAGGCTGGGCTTGTTGATCTTAAACTCGGCGTTCTCCATCTGGGCCGCGAAGGAGCCGCCCGCGCCGCCGAGCGTCTTGATGAAAGGAAAGACGGCCTCCTTGACCTGCGTGAGCGCCGTGTTGGCGGGAAGTTGCGTCCAGTAAGACCAGCGGAGATCGGATTTCGGAAAAATTGGCGTGAACTTCTTGCCGCGGAATTTGGCAGCGCGCTCGGCGTCCTGCTCGCGTTCGTCGAGGCGTTTGAAGAAGAGCAGAAAGGATAGTTGCTCGATGGCGTCGAGCGGATTGGCTAGTCCGCCGGACCAGAGCTTGTCCCAGAGACCCTCGACGGCGGAGCGGAGTGTGGTGTCGGTGAGCATGGTTTAGGCCGCGAGCGATTGAGTGAGGTGGAGAAGGTCACCGATTTCTTGTGGGGTGAAGAAGCGTTCGACTGCGTTACGGCCGAAGTTGGTCAATGGGGGGTCGTAGAGGTCTGCCTCGACCAGCGTGCGCTTCGCGAGAAAGACCTCCTGAACGGACCGAAGGAAGCGTATTTGCTCGGCGTTGTAGTTGTGAGCCTGAATGTGTCGCTCGAAGCCGCGCCGCACCAACTGATGGTAATCGGGGATGGCATCGAGGGCGAGCAAGTGGCGGAGGAAAGCGAGGAAGTTGTCCACGCGTAAGCCGTAGGCGATCCGAATATTTCGGCTGGAGAGTTGGATGTCGTCGCGGCCGAGTTCGCGGTGGAGCGTACGCTCCAGGTCCACGAGTTGATCGTCTGTAACCTCTCGGCCCTCGCGGAGCGCGGCGAGCGAGGGGTGCTTTTCCACTATTTCGAGGACGCGGGCATCCACTCGGCGTTTGTATTCTTCAAGCAGGATCTGGTGCCCGCCTTCGCCGACCGAGATGTAGCCGTGGGTCGCGATGAAATCAGGCAGGTCGATCTTTAAGAAGGCGCTGGGGCGGTCGCGACGGTTCTTCATTTGCGGCGCAAGGTCACGGATGATCTGCGTGAGTTGTGCTGGCGTGGCGGTCGCGAGGTCAGCGGAAAGAGCGAGTGCGGCACTGGGGGAGGAGTGGACGCGCTCTGCGATGTCGGGGAGCAGGCTCACGTCTTCCGCAATCGCCTGGAGCAACTGCGGCGACGGCGTGGCCTGGATGATTTGAAGCTTCAGCCGCTCCACCTTATGGGTGAAGGTTTCGGCAGCCACATCGACATCGGCAGCGAATCGGAGAAGCGGCGCAACGTGGAGACGGAGAAATTCGAGTTTTGCGGGCGTAACGAGCGTCCAGAAGTCGTTTTCCCACGCCGGGGCCACTTGCAGCCAAACTTTCTTTACCGGAAAGGAATCGCGGGGGACACGGGCCATCATGGCGCGAAGGTCCGTGATCGCCTGGCGAAAGGCCCCGGCGGTGTGATCAGGAAGGTGACATTCGAGGATCTTGAGTCGCGTGTTGAACACCGATACGAGCACCGGCATGTCGATGGCCGGGTTGTCGTCGGCCTTCTTATTAAAGTCGTTCTGCCAGAAGTCGATGATTTTGAACTCGGTCTTCTTCCCGTCGGGCAGACGGTCCAGGTATTTGCAAGCTTGCTGATTGCGTGTGCCGCGCCCGATCATCTGCCAGAGCTTGATGCGTGACTGCACCGGCTTCATGAACACAAGATTCACGGCCTCGGGGACGTCGATGCCGGTGTCGAGCATGTCCACGGAGATGGCGATGCGTGGCAGGTTGTTCTTCTTGAACTTGGTGATGAGACCGTCGCCATAGCTGCCGTCGCGCACCCGCTCGGTTGTGGACGTGATGATCTGAGCGACGCCCACATGCTGCGGGTACATCTCCTCGAAGACTTCGGCGACACGGTGCGCGTGCTTCTTGGTCATCGCAAAGATGATCGTTTTGCCGGGCAACTGACCGGACTGATCCTTGAGGCAGGTCTCCATGACGTCCTCCCATTGCTTGCGGAGGGTGTCTTTGTTACTGACCTCGACTTCGATCTCGGTGCCTGCGTAGTCGAGGGTGTCGGGGTCGATGCCCTGCTCGGTGAGAGCATTGCGGTCCTCCTCGCTGAGGTCCACGCCCTTGATGCCTTTGCGCTGGAAACTGGTGTGCGCCTGGTACAGGCTGAAATCGACAAGGAAACTTTCTTTCACGGCCTGTGGGTAATCGTAGAGGAAGGTCGGCACATTGCCATCGCACCCGAAGAGCCGGAAGGTGTCACGGTCGATGAAGTTTGAGGGCGTCGCAGTCAGACCGATCATGCGGGCATCGAAGTACTCGATGACTTCGGTGAACCGTTTGAATAGCGAGCGGTGGGCTTCATCGAAAATGATGAGATCGAAGAAACCTGCGCTGAACTTGGCGTAGCACAGCGCCATCGTTTGCTCTGTGGCAACAAAGAGGCGTTTAGTTTTGTCGATCTGATGCGTGTAGATCCGGTCGCGCGGCTCGTAAGGCAAGTGGGCCTTGAAACCATCCGTCAGGGTCTGATCGACAAGGGCGTCACGATCTGCGAGGAAAAGTACGTTCTGCGCCTGATTGGCACGGAGAAAGACGTCGATCAAGGCCATAGCTACGCGCGTCTTGCCCGTGCCGGTGGCCATGACGAGGAGTGCGCGGCGTTTGTTGGCGGCGAAGGCCTCGGCGAGGCGGCGAATGGCCTCGTGCTGGTAGGAGCGGTCGACGATCGAGCTATTGATGGAAGTCGCTTCGAGCGGTCGTCGATTCTGGCGCAGAAACTTCAGCCGCTCTAGGTCGGCGGGGGCGAAAAACCCGGCGACCAGACGCGGATTAGCAAGGCCAACCTCCCAGAACCAGATGTCATGGCCGTTGGCCATGAAGCCGAAGGGAGCAAAGGGCTGCTTCTTTGCTATCTCGGTGACATAATGCCGGAGTTGTTCGTCGGCCTCGCGTGCATTGCGGGAGCATCGCTTGGCTTCCACGACGGCGAGCACGTTGCCGCTTGCGTCGTACAGGCAATAGTCGGTGACCCCATTCCACGGCTCCGCGTCATAGCCATCGACTGGAACCTCCAGTCGGACCTGGGTGCGATCGTTGAGTTTCCAGCCAGCGGCCCGCAACTGCGGGTCGATTTGCAGGGCACGGGTTTGGGCTTCGTTGAGAGTCACGGAGTGAAACCGGGCGGAAAGCTGATCGACGAATCCACCAAAGATGGCCTCTGACTCGTTAGGGATTTTCTCTCGGACTTTTTCTGATTCATCGTGGTGCAGCTCGTTATGATTGCCACCACTTTACACCACGGCAGTGAGGCAAAGGCAAGCCCCCCGCAAGGCTCCGGCAACGAAGCCGACGACGCCACAGTGGAGCAAGAGAGACAGCAAGAGCAGGCTCCTCTCGGGCAAGCCGATGACGGCTCGCGAGCTGGCAAATGGCCGTTGTAAGCCCCATACTGTATTACTAAGGTCGCATATCGGCGCAGAAAGGAGTAACCGTGCCCCACAAAATTGAGGAGAAAGGATTCGCACACCTGATAGAGTGCATACAAAAACTAGGTCAATCTGTTTCTCGGCAGAATGGAACGTTCGATTTGACCGTCGATGGTAACAATGCTGAACTTAAGGCGAAAGGCAAACCGTTCGGCAACATAGACTTCATCACTTTTACAGAAAACCAATACGAGGCGATAATGAACGGCCCGGTCTTTGACATCTATATCGTCTGCGGCGTGAACGCCCAGTCGCCAGAGGTGTATAGCTTGCCATCTGACAAACTGCGATCCGTGCAGCCGAATAAGATTGCTTCATACGAATACTCCAGAAGCCGCATCAGCAGGTTAGTAGCGAAAATACCGTAGCCAAATCGCACAGGCAGCCCGAAATTCCCGCGTGCCCAAATTCGTGTTGTCGGGGGCTGGAGTTAAACCGGCATGGTGCTTTTCGATGCCCGGGCTTTTAAGTGCTAGGCACTGCCTTCCCGAGCTATTGATTACAAAGCATTTTCAATGGATTGAATATTTTCAGCGTGGCAATCTCTACCCGTTTTCCCCCGTCCTTGCCAGCGGCTGAGCCATGATTTAGCCGTGATTTTTTCAGGGAAAAGTAGAGGCCGCGCAGGGAGTGCGGGTGGAGGCGTGCCCCCGTCTGCTGCTAAACTGCATTGCGAATGAAGCGCCCCTTGATTTTCGTCTCCTGCGGTCAGGTTACGGCGGAAGAAAGAAAGCTGGGGGAAGAGGTCTGCAGGCTCATCGAAGAGCTGACTCCCTATGAGTCGTACTTCGCTGAGAACCAGACCACTCTGGATGGAGTCTCGGAGAACATCCTTGGCGCACTGAATCGTAGCTCGGGGCTGTTGGCGATCATGCACCCAAGAGGGATCGTGTCGTCGCCGACCGGCAGACAGCACACCCGCGCTTCGGTTTGGATTGAGCAGGAGATTGCGATCGCGGCATTCTTGGCACAGCGTCTGGGCCGTCAGCTTTCCATTCTGGCCTATATTCACAAAGACATCGAGAGGGAGGGTGTGCGCGACAAGCTCCTCTTGAATGCGCGGTCCTTCGAGTCGCACGATGAGATACTGAAGCACCTGCGAAGCACGCTGCCCGCTTGGAAAGTCGAGCCTCTGGAGGCAGGAGTGCCTGTGGAGATGACGCTCACACACGAAAGGCTGATCCACACTGGAGAGCACCACAACTACAGGTTAACAATCAGTGTAAAGAATACTGGCTCCGAGACGATTGATGACTACCATGCGGACGTATTGTTCCCGAGCACCTTATTGCTGAAGGATGTGCGCTATGCTTTGGAACTGCCTAACCGTCGGACAGCAACACACGGCCTCTTTCGTGTCTCAACTGAAACCAGGCAAGTGAAGGCTCTCTATCCGGGCGATCCCAACACCATAATGACCATCGACTACTACGTGGACAGAGATATTTTCACGAATCACCCTGAGGCGTTGCAAATGAACGTTACGGCGACTCTCTACGTAAGAGGCAGTCCGCCTCTGGTGGTTGAGAAATCGATGTCCGAGTTACAAAGTTTTTAGTCGCTGCGTACGCTATGGGATTTGTTTCTCTGATCGAGATTCACTGTAAGAAGCCGGGATGTCCGACTTGTTTAACCCCCAGGCGACTCCCCGATCCCAGCCGCGCAGAAAGAGCCAGACGTCGACCATGGACACCCATTCGGGATTTGCACTACCACATATATTTTGCGTGTCCAACGTGGGCTGAAGTAGCCACCTATAGGACTCGAGTGTCGATTTAGGCCCCGGTTTCGGTTGCACCCGAGATCGGGGCAGTTTTGTTACCCGTCCCAAATTATCAAAATAAGTGTTGACGGTAAACAACAATATTGATAGATTTCACACTGAGATTGATATGACTAATCCCGCCTTGAAAATCATCCAGAAGTTCGGTGGTCAATCCGCGCTGGCGCGATTGATCGGCAAGGGTCAGAGCACAGTGGCGCATTGGGCGAAAACTGAGAGGATTCCGGCCAAGTGGCAACCGAAGCTCTTGAAGTTGGCGGCGGAGCGGGGAGTCTCTCTTTCTGCTGGCGACTTTATGAGTTCTCCGGACTATCAACCGATCGTGCAGGCAAATGGTGAACCCCGGGTGCCAAAGGCGACGTGGTGGGGTGTGCTTCCCATTGGCGAGGCGGAACTACCTGTGTTTGTGCTAGATGACGGGCAACGGGTCATCAGCAGGACTGGCGCTACAGGACTTCTGTCCGACCGGAAAGGCGGCGGAAACCTGGAAAATTACCTTCAAGTGTCAGCATTGGAGAAGTATATTCCTCCGGATTTGTCCGGACTCTCAATTGAGTTCTTAATTCACGTTACCAACAAGCGGGTCGTAGGGTTCTCTGCCGAGACCTTCATAGAGATTTGTCGGGCCTACGTTAAAGCCCTCGCAGATGGCGCTCTGGACACCGACCGCCAGAAGGAGATTGCGGTCAAGGCCAGCATGTTTCTGGCCTCTTGCGCAAAGGTTGGCCTTATCGCGCTCATTGACGAAGCCACAGGCTATCAGTATGACCGTGCCGCCGACGCTCTACAGGTGAAACTCAAGGCGTTTCTTGTGGAGGAAATGCGTGAATGGGAAAAGACGTTCCCCAATGAATTGTGGATAGAATTCGGGCGCTTAACGAATTGGAACGGGTCGGTGACGCAGCGACCCAAGTATTGGGGGCATTTGGTCACCGAGTTGGTTTATGGATACTTGGACGCCGACGTAACAAAGTGGCTCAAGGAAAACCATCCCCAGCCGCGTCACGGAAGGAACTGGCACCAGTGGTTGAGCGAACAGTATGGCCTACAGAAGTTGGTTCAGCACATCTACACGCTGATTGGGATAGCAAAGGCATGTCACACCATGCGTGAATTGAAAGACAAGATGGCGGAACTCTACGGTAAGCACCCTGTGCAACTCACCCTGTATTTGCCGAAGCCCCGCCCCGAGGTCGTTGCGTGATTTTCTGGCGGCTCTTTCCGAGGCCGCCACCAATTTAGTAACTTCGGTTTGTGAAGATGATAATTCCGAGAATGTTCTTTCCAATCACGACCGGTTGTTTGCTGCTGGTTGGTCCGGCACTGCCTCGCGAATCCCTGACTGTTCGTGTTGCGCCGGATCGGCCACACTTACCCTTGGACGACAACCTACCGGACCAGCCACACTTCCCTCATGGTGATGATCCGGTCGACGGTTCTACCTCGGTAGTTATCGCTGCATCGGGCAATTTAACCAACACCAGCGCACAAACGGTCACCGGGGAGATGACCAGATGGGAACTGTCGACCTCGGCGTCCACGTATCTTCAAGACCTGGATCTCGCGGATGTTTTCAAGAGAGCCGGGTTGACGCTAAGCTTGCGGCTTGACGATGGTAGTCCGGAGGTTTCAGCGAAAGCCACGCCGCCCGACAAAAGCTTTCCGACTTTGCGTCATCCCGAGGGAGGCAATCAAACCTGAATACATTGTCCCTAAGTTCGGATACCGCATCAAATCCAGCTTTAAGAATTAAGACGTCGCTCGGGCCGTACCTTCGAACACTTGAGGAATAGTCTTCGCATCCTGCCATGAAAGACGATAACTACAAAAAGCGATTCAAGATCGCGGCCTACACCGAAAGGTGGGCAGTGACAATGACGAAGGTGTGCATTCGCCGGGCGGTATCTGTTGCGCCGTTCCCGCGCTGGCAATTCGTGGGCTTCGCCGGACCAGACGGCGGCGAGTCGCGGGGTGTCGTTGACTTGATCGCAATTCGCAAAGATCATGGGACACCGCGCGATGGCTTGAAGCGCGGAGATACTTTCCAGATAATTCTCATCCAAGTCAAAGGCGGGCATGCAGCGCGACCCACGGCTGAGGATGGTAAACGTCTGCGGGCGGTTGCACGGCGTCATCGCGCTCAGTGCGTTCTTCTGGCCTCATGGAAGAAAGGGAGGACGGCCCAATTTTTCTCCCTACGCGCAAAGGCAACTAAAGATGCAGTGGATTGGAATAAAGTGTCGGACCTGAGTACGATTTTCTGCTGAAAGCAGCCGAGCCTATCCCTTCTTTCCGTGGCGCTTGTGGAGCATCTCATACAGACCACGTTCCTCGGCGCTTGTTAGACGGACATTAACATCGAGCCGCTTAGCGTTCTTGCCAGCATATAGAGCAATCTTGGCGCCGGTTATTTTTATCGGTCGATTACGCTTTTTCTTTGAGTTTGCCATGCGGCACTTTGGGCTAGAGGTGTCCGTCAAGTTGGTGCTCTGTGGCAGTGATCTGATTCTGGGCTGGACCAACGTGATCGTGCGGCATATCCGAGGAAGTGCTGTTTCGCCTTGACGGGATCGACATTGATGATCCACTCGCGTTAACTGCGCAACTTCTCAGCCTCTCTGTAATTGCTCGGATACGGTCTACAATGTCGCTGTTTACCGGGATCGGGGTGCCATCCTGTCCGCTGACTTCGTGCATTTCCGCAGGTTTGCCGTAGCCGTATGCCAGCAGCAACGTTGAGGCGCTGATCACTGCTGCTGCGGTCGATTGTTTGGCAGTGACGATCCGTGCCAGAGCATGAATGCAGTCAGGTCCGTAGCGCTGCGCAAGAGGCCTGATTAGCGGTTCTATTCTGTTCGGGGTCCCCTTCTTGCGACCGCCTGTTTTCGGTAATCCGTTTGGCCGACCCATGACTTAGTTTCTACTCTTGGAAACCTAAATGTTTATTATCAATGACTTACAAGTATTATTTCCGCTCGTGCGGAAAGAAAGCTCCCCGGCGCAGTGAGGGCGATTACACGATCCACTCAATGCCCCCAGAGCTAAACATAGTTTACACGTATGGCGTGCCGCTTTTCACGCGCACAATTCACGCACAACCTGCCCTAACTGCATGCAGACGAAAGGCTTAATCCGGCGCGTTCGGTTGCCTACCGTATGCGCCAGGTGCACATTCCTTCACTCGTAAACCGGTACGCCGAGTGATCGCTGCGAAGCACGGGGGCAAAAGAAGTACAGCGCGTAGTAAGCGGTTACTCCGGCCAAGAGCCAACCTTTCCGCAGCGAAGTCAGGGTCACACCAGGCAGCAACAGAATAATAGGCACAGTGATCTTCGCGTCTTCTTTGTCGAAGTCGTAATCTGCCCAATGACAGATCTTGATTTTCAGACCGAGCTTAGCGAGTGCCTATCACAACTTTTTGCAATTGTGCAGCATACTCAATCATCTGCTTGTTGACGACCAGCATCTCCGCAACCAGTTCGGCATACTGCGGGAATGTCTTCTGATGCTCCTGCGGGGTAACCCTCTTCAGTGCATCCTCAGAGTTGCGCCACCAGTTCCGATATATAGCCTGCCATTTTGTGAGATGAGGCCGTAGGCCGAGATTCAGGCTTTCGGTGGCGATCTTTACAATCTGCTGAGTGCTCTTATCCCGCCTAATGCATTTACCGGGGATATCTCCGATGAGTTGTCGCGTCCGTTGAAACAGCGCGTACCAAGAGTCGTAGATTTCTACGATCACGTCATTTTCCGGATCGAACGGGATGGCGGCCTTACGTGTCACAAGCTCCGTCCAAATCTGATGGGCTATCTGAATGTCCTCCCAAGAGGGGCAGATTTTCATGCAGCCGATGCCGCCAAGATTGATGTTTACTTCCACTACGTGATGCTGTTTGGCCAATCGCCGCCATGCCACGAAGACAAAGATCAGCAGAAGCACGAGCGCCACAACCCAAGCTGAGACCTCGATCCCGAGCGTGTACTTCTCCGTGATGTACAACCGGAAGAGGTTCATACGCCGTGGTTGACCCCGCACGCATAGCACCATCCGTTGTTCTTCATCATTTCGTTCGGATTGCGAATGTCGTCTACGAGATTCTTGTTCGTCCGGCTTTCGAAAGCAGTCTCGATGCACTGGCGCATCCATCCTTCGTTATCAGGCATGAACCAATAGCGGGTATACGACGTGTTGTCGAGATATCGATAGTTCGGCGCGAATCGCGTAGGCAAGTATGGGTAAAGCCGACCGGGGAGATTATGCGCCGATGGAAGCAGAAACGCGACCAGTCCGTTCGGGGTTCCAGTCCCACACTGTAGCGAAGCCTTGATCTCCCAATCGACGAATCTGCGCGAGTGGGTGCAGTTCCCTATCAACACGACGGTTACGCTTGCATCGCCAATGTAGTTCGCGCGTATCCGGGACATGACATAAGCAGCGTTGTCGCTGTTGATAATGTCATCCGTGAACCGCATCCCCAACGCTCGATGTGTGAAGACGTTTCGCCAATGCCAAACAAATTGTTCTGACTCGGCTTGATCACGATGGCTGTAGGAGACGAATACCTTCCGCTTCACGGGTAGCGGAGCCGGAAGCGGAGCAAGGGAGTTTATGTACCGTGCCCAGTCTGACATAGGGGCGTCCTTCTACTTTTGTCTTCTGGCCCGACTGCAGTTAGCTTATTATGACAAACCCCGAGGCTCTCTGTAATCCTACCATGGTAGACGAACAAAAGGCGAACCTGCTACACTGTCTCTGTGGGACGAGGGTCGCACGCGCGTGATCGGCATCATGGCTGCGATTCTCAATTGCCTTCACATGCATAGCTCGGACGATCTGTTCGGCACGCCGCAAGGTAGTCCACGAACAGACAAGTTAATCGCCGCATCCGTTCAGTGGGCGGAGGCGATCATGCGAAAGATCGACGGGAGCTTCGGCTAAGTTTGCAGTAAATGGCCGGGAGGGTTAGGATACCTTCTTCCCCGGAAAGCGACCTATCAGTGTGATTACTCCCGATGATCTGGCAACAACAACGATTAGGCATGTGATTTTCCATGATGTCCCAGAAAAGGTTGACGGCGGTGGAAATGAACCTTTGCTTTCGGACATCGAAACAACAGTAGACGCGAGTCAAAGAGACCATCTAAGCACAAAGCTGACCCGTGTCCTCAATTCAACTAAGGCGTTTGGGGTGCAGTTTACAGCGAACACGGCTTCGCCTGTTCCAGCACAGGTTCGGCAACTTACAGCGGGCAACCACAACCGACAGAGGTTCATTGATGGTTCACGGGAACTCGCCAACTACTTGTTCGAGCAGCACACAAAGGCCACCTCTCCGGGTCTTCTATGCGTTATCAGCGCGGTGGCTTCGGGTGTTCCAGCAATTATTTTGATGAAGCTGGAAAGAGAGCGGGGAGCGCAATTGGAGTTGAGCGGTATAGACGGGCAGCAGACATTCGCCATGTCCGTCCTGAATGACCTTGTGTTAACTGACGGCACGCGCCTATTCAAGACCGCCATGTTCGTTCGCTCGGGAAACGGCGATGACGATTTTCGTGCTTCTGCTTGTGAAGGTCAGTCCAGCGTCTTCTCGTCCGATGCTATCGCGAAGTTCTGGATGCGATTCCTTGGCTGTAGTTTCTTGGTTGTGCCGCGTGTCGCAACGGAGCGATTTTTCAAGTCAACGCTGGATTTTATCAGTGACGTGATTACGGAGCCTACTGTCAAAGCAGAAATCTACGAGCACCTTCAGTCTCAGATGAAATCAAACGCACGGATGTTTGCGCCACAGACATTCATCCAAGACTTTGTGCCGGAGGATTACCAGCAGGCTTATCGAGACCATCTAGAAAGCGAAAGGATTCCGCTCACTCAATTTCGGAAAGACGTTTGCGACATTGAGAAAAGCCTTGAACGTAAGCTCTTCAAGACTCGAAGGGGCGGCATGATCTCTGTTCCTGCCGATGCCGAAGACATCATCGAGATACGCGAGGAAGATATTTTGGTGAAAGATCAAGTCGCGAAGGTCAAGTGAGCGCCGTAGAACAAGCCCGGCAACGCTGGATGAAGGAGCGTCCGCAATATGATGCCTTCGGAGAACTGGTGGCGCAACGGCTACGCGACTCCCTGAAACCCGTTGGTGTATGGTTTCAAGTCGACGCTCGCGCCAAGACGATCGACAGTCTGGTGAAGAAGCTTCTCACCAAGCAGCATCACACGTTTGAGACCCTGCCTGATAAAGTGGGTGCCCGTGTCACGATCCGGTACCGTACCGACGTGGGCAAGGTTGTCGAAAAGATACGGACGCTCTTTGACTCGAAGGAACCCGAGGACAAAGCCAAGAAACTCGGTACCGATGGCGTCGGGTATTTAAGTGTGCATCTGGACAACGTTCGGTTGCATCAGAACGACGACGCAGCGAATGACTTTCCGCCGGATAGGTTCTGGGTCGAGTTGCAAGTCAGGACACTGGCTCAGCACTTGTGGTCGGAGATGTCGCACGATACCGTCTACAAGAATGAAGAGATGATTAAGCAGCTGGATCCTGACGTGAAGCGTCGGGTTTCACTGATGGCGGGACAGATAGAAGTAGCCGATAGAGAGTTTGATCGTCTCAACATGGATTTGGCCGCCACACCCACGGCTCGACTGCTGCAAGTGCTTGAACAGCACTACTACACGTTGGCATCCCAACTTCCAAATCGGGAGCTGTCCGTCGAGGTGCTTGATTCGCTGATGCCCGTCGTTCCGAAGGAGGACATTAACGTGTTCGCGACGAAGCTGAATGAGTTCCTGTCCGCGAAGCATGGGGTGCTCGAGAAGGTTTATGAAAAAGCGCGAGAACTGGGCGAGAACGACACGCCAGCCTTCCTCTTTCAACCGGAGGTCTTGCTGATCTACAGTCTTCTCGACTCTGCCCGCGACAAGACACGGCAAGTGTGGAACCAGAACTACCCCGACCGCGAATTGGAACGCATTGCGAATGCGTTCGGCGTTTCTTTGGACTGAACCATGAACTGATCCTGCGAGCCGCTACTTTAGGAGTTCAGAGCAGAAGCAATCCGGGAACTCGGAGCAGCAGGCGAATCCTCGTCGGCATCGTTGTAGGGTTCTCCATCATCTTCACCACATGGCGGAAAATTAGCCGCGCCCCATCGCCGCCAATGTCAGCATCCGCCCGAGAATGTCGCGGCATTACAGAAGGCAAATGATGAAAACCCGTGCCTCAAAGGGATGGTATGAAAAGCACCCGGAGGCGAAAGCTGCCGAACGGCTCCGGTATTATCGCCAATTTCAGACCAACAGCAAAACGTAGTGGAAGCGTCGGACAGAGGCCGAAGACAAGAAAATCACCGCTCGGAACAAACCCCCTGATAGTAAGCTGCGTGCCCGCCTCGGACGGTCAGTCCAAGCGATTCAACAACGCTGCTCGTACCTGTGTTCGGATAGCTGAAGGCTCTCCAACGCGATCTCAGAGTGGTCGAATGGCTCGGCGCAGTTCCCCGCGTCTTTTGCTGCTGCGCCTCTTCCTCGTCGATGCCATCGTCATTGAGGCGTTAACCCGAACACCCCGCAGCCGGTTGGGGCATTGCACCTTGAATTGGTCGACGCTGGAACCAGCATGACTCCGACGAACTCCCCGTTAACTGGCGCATTCGAGGCGTGATAAAATCCGCCGCATGGCGGGCATAACAAACACCTTTTGGATTGGCGCTAACATCCTGTTCGACTTGGAGACCGGTAGAACCAGTCAGGTGATGCTTCTGGTGAATCGCGAGGATGACGCAACCACCTTTAAGGAAGAAGATGCCCGTTCATACCTTGCCTTTGTAAAGCGTCGCGCTGCTGATATTCAGTGGTCTTTGGCGAGGTCAAAAACGAGACCAGACATGTATGTCATCAAAGGTGTACAGAATGTCTAGTGGCGTCCGCTTTGCGAGTGGGCTGGCTCAACACGTGGCTGAGCTTGACCAACCCCGTGCTAGGGCGCGTCCCTCCAAATTGTCCAAAGCGGCAAGTAAATTGCTTGCTTTGGTCCCACGCGATGGCGTCTTCATTGGCAACACAACGCTTCAGCGCAGGTCAGAACTGAGCGACAAACGGTATTGGAAAGTAAGGCGGGAGCTGGTTAAGGGCGGGTTTCTAATTCGCGGAAAGGGGCGCGGGGGCAGCGTAGCGAGATTGACCTCGGGGGAAAAAAGCGCACCTGCGGTTATCGCGGAAAGGAAGAAAGGTACGCGTTTGGTGGCTCGTGAATCAGAGTTGTACGAACCGCTCAGGAAATGGTTGGAGGAAGAATGGGGCGAGGACGTGCACGCGGAACAAGGGGACTTTTTTGAGGTTCTTGTTACAGCAACATCGCGCAAGAAAATGAAGGGTGGCGGGCAGTGGTCTCGTCCTGACGTCACGGTTGTGAAAGTCAACAGTTATGAATATCTTCCCATGCCTGTTCTTGAGGTGACGACGTTCGAGGTGAAGAGATTCACCGATGCAGAAGACTTACGGTCGGTGTTCGAAGCCGCTGCACATTCCCGCTGGGCGCATTTCTCTTATTTGGTAGTCGAGGTGCCAGACAGCGAGTACGAACTGCCGGAGAGAATACAGTCGGAACTTGAGCGGTTTAATATTGGCTGGTTATTCATGAGGCGGCAAAAAAAAGGTCGCTGGATATTTGACGAGCAGGAGTGGGAGACTGACAGGTTGACACCCGAGCCAGATATGATTAATGCCTTATTGGATACGTTTTTCAAGAAAAGTGCTCGGGAAACTCAGTTCAAGAAAGCTCTTGGCGTTCGCTAAAGGCCGGACACTGTCATTGGCAACAAACGAACCAGCCTGCGCCGAATTCCAGCGTCATCGACCGCAGCAGCGGTACCCTTCTTCAGACCACCGCCCATTTTCCCTTTTACTCGCCCCCCACGTCCTCAAAAGGGCGGGTTGTTTGTAGAATAAAATTGAGACATGAGCTTCAAGCCCGATTGCAAATTTCGACCCCACTACGACAAAGATGGAGGCCTTCGGAAGGCACAATGCACCTGTGGAGTTTTCTTGGGGTTTTCTATGTCTGCAGAGCCAAGAAACAAGCCCTATGCTTTCGCACTGCTACACGCCAAATTCGTAGAGCACTACGACATTGCAAATCCCGTTGGCCGCGAAGAGTAACAAACGCCAAAATCGCACTACATACCGGATGACCACGCATCCCTAATGTTCATGCAGCTTGCGGTGACGAAGCTCGTAATTTGAACGACCCCACCCAAGGCATGAAATCCACCCGGTGCGAAGCGTGCAGACGCGGCCCGCCACGAGGACTGCGACCGGACCGCGACTGCTATCATTCCCTGTTTATGCCAGTGATCCTCAACAATACATGAACAAAGGCGAGGCTCGAATGGACGACTGGAAAAAAGAACGGGCAATTGAAATGGTCGATCAGTTGAAAACATCGGGGCGGCTTTGTGGGCTTCTAGTGGTACAGAAAACTGTAGTCACACGATGCCATGGCTCTCCTTATGTCGACACGCCGACGCTCTTTGACGAGGATGATTTGCAGAACGCAATTTTGTTAGGTCTCGTGAGGAAGCAGAAAATCGTCGGCACTCTTGAATGGGAATACTATGTGGCAATGTGAAAAGAATGCCGTCCTAAGGAGCATTTACGCCTTGCGAGTGATCGTTCTCGGAATCGACCATGGGTTCAGATCGACATGACGACTGAACAGCGCATAGCGGCTGGCTTTTTTGATCTTTATGGACATTTTTGAGAGATGGGTGCCAATTCGCGATCTGTCAATAGCTGATCTTCCCAAGTATGGTGATTTCCCTGCCGTTTACGCGCTTAGAGATTCAAGGAATGGCGAAATCCTAAAGTTCGGCTGTGCGGGATGTCTCCGAAAACGCATTTTTATGAACTATCTTTGCGGTTTTGGCGGAAAGGTGCGCGTATCGACAACACAACGCCTTCACGCGGAGCTATTCTCGAATAGCATGATCGACCACGTAGAACTGGCGTGGTTTGAAACCTTCGACCGCTCGGAAGCTAATCGCAGGGAAACAGAACTACGGATAGCCCACAAGAAGGCGCACGGTGGCAAGCGTCCTTTGTGGGATCGAAATGGGTGATTCGGGAGTTGCACATGGCAGAAAAACGTCAAATCGACCAAGCCACAATTGAAAAACTCTCAGCATTGCTGAGAGAGCGAAATCGGATACGCGATCTCGGAGTGGTCCGATGGCTCGGGCGTAGTTTCTGCGTGATTTTGCGCTGGGCATCGATAAAGGGCTACGTAGCAGCCTAGAAACCACCCTGCCATGCGTTTTCGGTGCTCCATGCGAAGGGGTCAGGGTGCCCGGAATTGGTCTCCGCACGAGCGGAAAAACTAGGCCGGGTTGTGCGCGATTTGTGCGTGAACGGGGTGCAAAGTAAAGCAAAACGGTGTTAACGATGGGCGGGGTGTTCTAGTGTTTCGTTGCACTTGTTGTTTGGGCTTGCTTGGTGTGTAGGGCAAAATCGCACTGTTAACCGGAGGGTTGTAGGTTCGAGTCCTACCTGAGGAGCCATTCTTTTTGTGCAGGTTAGCTTCCGGAAACTACTCTCCCGTGCGTACACTGTGGGGGGAACTGTGGGTACGCCACCAAACAAGTCGGAGGAGAATGCGCCCTTGAACGCACCGCCTTGGAAAACGAAATCTTCAGCGATAGAACTACTGCGTTTCAGACCATCCGACAACCTGCCCAGCGTTGTTGATGGCATAAGCTCTAGCTTGAGTACCACCCGGCAATGTCCCTAGATCCTGAATACCCGTTGCGGCGCCCCAGATAAAAGCCCGAACGGTCCCGTCGAGCATGAGACAATAGCCCACTACCTGAGCGGAATCGTTGACGCCGAATGCGTAGCACTCGTTGGCGTTCGCTAGAATTCCCAAGTCCTGCATTCCACCGGTTCGCGTCCAGAGAAAGGGATGGCGTGTTCCGGTGGGCGTCCATGCCTCACCCACGACCTGACCGGATTCGTTGATGCCGAATGCGACGCTACCTCTCAGCTTGCCACTTCCACCCAAATCGCCCAGATTGACAACATTGCCGTTCTTGTAGACGAACGCCCACGGATACGCCCCGCCGTCGTCGCCAGCCACGGCTCCAACAATCACTCCGTTGTTGTTCACGCCGAGGGCTTGGCTATCACAAGTAGGACACGTCTTTCGGGCCAGATTCATAAGATCCTGCATCCCGCTGCCCTGGTTCCAGACGAACGCGTGCAGTACTTGATTGGCCGTCTGGGACGCTCCCACCACGACGCCGGCCGCGTTTATCGCCGCAGCGTAACTTGTGCCGCCGCCCAAGTTGCCGAGATCATCGATTCCACCAGCCTCGGTCCACAGGAAAGCATCCAGCGGCCCGTCACCAACAACTTGTCTAGCGGCATTAACCCCCGTGGCACCGCCCGCCTGCGTACCTCTAAGTGGCCGCGTGCCCAACACTGGTGTCCATCCGAAAGAGACCATATCTCCGTCATTCGAGTAGTCATAGCCAACAACCTGCCCCAGGTTATTGATAGCTTCGGCGTCGCCGCTTTGCCATCCCGGCAGCGTCCCCAAATCCTCCATACCTCCGCTAGCAGTCCAGAGGAATGGGTGCGCCACGCTTTGAGCGAACGCTAGCGATGACATAACAAGAATCAACGACAACCACACAAGGCGAGTTATGCGATTCATAGGCGACTGCTTATTCGAAGCGACACAAGAAATTTCCAGGGAACTACCGGGGTCGTTGCCACTATGGAGAGTCCAACTCACATCCACTCGCAACGCCACAAATTATACACCTGCGATTCCAGGGCTAGCCATGAACTTCGTTCAATCGGCGTGAAAATCGGTATAGAGTCTTTTGACCCACCATCGTTACCAAGAGGTCAACGAATTTTCAGTGGCTTTGCGACATTAAGAAGGAAATCTGTAGACCAACCCATTCTGAATCCTTATCCGTTTCCTTCACCACCCCGTAGTGTTGAAGTCGAGACGCGCCCACCCATCGCTCGAACTACGTGCGATCAAGCTTCTCACACCGGGAAGAGCTGGCCAGTAACATTTGATTTGTGGGGAAGCTTGTGGGTACCGTAGACATCAAATCCGAGCTAACGGTATTAGATCGGGTCAGGCCTCGATCTCTCAAGTCGTTGACGCAATTGCCACGTATCATATGGGAGTCAACGATTGGGAACATTAGTCTTCAACTGTTAACCGGAGGGTTGTAGGTTCGAGTCCTACCTGAGGAGCCATTCTTTTTTGAGGTCCCTCGACTGCGCTCGGGATTTCGGCAGGAGGCTCCCGCTGCGCTCACGCCTCCTTAACGCCTCAAGTTCGAGTCCTACCTGAGGAGCCATTCTTTTTGCGGGGATCTCGCGCGGTTCCAGGTTAGCGTCCAACATCGGGACGTGAACATCGGGGCACCGGGCTTAAGCATTGTCATTATCATTAGCATTAGCAACCCCTTCATCATTAGCAACCCCTTCCGGCTTAAAAAACGAGCAAACCCTTCGCGCGCCGGAGCCATCAAAGCAAGGCCCGGACACCTGACTGCTGCGAGCAGCGTTGGTTCGCGGCAGCCTTATATTTTCGTGATGGCGCGTGGAAGTGAAAAGCCGCGGGTTAACAAGATGGACGTCTCTTTTTTCGTGACGGCAGGCGTCCGTGACCGCAGGCGTTCGAGCCCATTCGCCCAGCGAATCCCAGGAGTCGCTCTATGCTTCGACATAACGGATTGTTCCTATCGGCTTTATTAGTGTGTTTGGCAGGCCTGTTGGCCGGACTGAACGGTTGCGGCGGCAGCTCGTCCACGACCGCAGGAGTGGTAACGCCCAGCTACACACTCGCGGCAACCGCGCTAAACCCAGCTTCAGTCGGTGCGGGAAGTGCAGCTACTTCGACGATCACGGTGACTCCGGCCGATGGATATACCGGCAGCGTAAGCCTTTCGTGCAGCAAAATCACAGGCGGGACGCCGGCTCCCACGTGTTCGTTCAGCGTCTCTCCAGTTGCGATCAGCGGCACGGTTCCTGTCAGTTCCACGCTGACAGTATCGACTTCGAGCGGCGTCCCGGCGGGCAACTTCGCCATCACGGTCGCGGGAAGCGACGCTAAGGAATTGACTCCCAGCAACGGGCCGCAGGCGCTATCCCTGACAACGAGTTCCATCATTCAGCATGTTGTGATCATCTTCCAGGAGAACCGCACTCCGGACAACCTGTTCCAAGATCCGGTTCTGGTGGCTCGCGGCGCCGATATCGCGGCGAGCGGGAAGAATTCGAATTCCCCGACGGGGATCACCACGCTGACTCCGACAACCCTGGTGACCAACTACGATCTGAGCCATGCGCATGCGGCATTTGTGACGAGCTATAACAACGGAAATATGGATGGCGCCAATCTGATCTCTGTAACTTGTCCGGCGCCTTGTAGCCCGCCGGTACCGCCCAACGTCGAATATCAGTATGTGCAGGCTTCTGACGTACAGCCCTACTTCAAGCTGGCGGAAACCTACACTTTTGGCGATCGCATGTTCCAAACCAATCAGGGACCGAGTTTTCCTGCGCACCAGTACATCATTTCGGGCACGTCGATGGCTTCTACGGAGTCGACGGCGCCAAGCAATTTCTTCGCCGCGGAGAACACAAGTGGGGTCGCAAACGGGAACAGTGACACAGGATGCACTGCGCCCCCTGCCGAATTCGTGGGATTGATTGATACCACGAATATGGATTCGACGACGAATGAAACCACGGCGGCTTATCCCTGTTACGACCACCCTACTCTGACGGATTTGCTGGACCAGAACAATATCAGCTGGAAGTATTACACGCCGTCGGCGGGCTCGATTTGGACGGGACCTAACGCGATCAGCCATATGTGCGGGCCGAACGCAGCTCCGCCGAACGCAACCGCGTGTACGGGATCGGATTGGACCAATCACGTGGTTCTGAATCAGACCCAGATTCTGACGGACGTCACCAGCGGGCAATTGCCCGCGGTGAGTTGGGTAATCCCTGACGGAAACGAGTCTGATCACGCTTTGGGCACCGATGGATCCGGGCCGTCCTGGGTGGCGTCGGTTGTCAACGCCATCGGAGGGAGCAAATATTGGGCGAATACGGCGATCATCGTCACATGGGATGACTGGGGCGGATGGTACGACCATGTCGTTCCCCCGGTCAGCACCACGAATTCCTATCAAATTGGATTTCGGGTGCCTCTCATTGTCGTTTCTCCGTATGCCAAGGCGGCCTATATCTCGCACCAGCAACACGATTTCGGCAGCATTCTGAAATTCATTGAAACGACTTTCGACTTGCCCACAATCGCCCCCACAAGCCCGTACCCGTATGCCGATGTCTCGGCCGACGATCTCTCCGATTGTTTCAATTTCGGCCAAACACCGCTGAAGTTCCAGGCCATTCCTGCGGCCTTAGGCGCCTCGCACTTCTTGAACGACAAGAGGCCCCGAACCGATCCGGACGATGATTAGGAGCTTTGGTCTCAACGAAGTCCGCGATTGATCTGGATTGAAATCGACGATCCGTTTGGGCGGAAACGCTCTCTCTTATATATTCCTTGACACGTATATACCTAATGCAGTATATACGAAGAGTGGAATCGTTTGAGATCATTGCCGAGCCGAGCCGCCGCGCGATACTGAGCCTTCTGGCTTCATCACAACAGTCGGTGGGAGAGATCGAGCGCCAGCTTCGTATGTCGCAGCCGGCCGTATCCAAGCACCTGCGCGTGCTGCGCGATGCCGGTTTCGTGGAGTCCACGGTGGATGCGCAGCGGCGACTCTACCGGCTGAAACCTGGACCGCTTCGGGAGATGGATGCGTGGCTGGCCCAGTTCCGCAGGTTCTGGTCGGCGCACGTGGACGCTCTCGAACGCCATCTCAATCGGATGGACCCGGATCGTCGGGATCCCAAGCCATCTATGAAACAGAAAACCAAGGAGAAGACGACGCGGCCCAAACCGCGAACGTAATAAAGGAAAAGCAAATGAAAATCAAACTGACCAGCGTGTACGTGGACAACCAGGACAAGGCCCTGCGCTTCTATACGGAGGTGCTGGGTTTTTCCAAGAAAACCGATTTCAGCCAAGGGCCATATCGCTGGCTGACGGTGGCTTCGTCCGAGGAACCGGACGGAACCGAGCTGCAATTGGCGTTGAACAATAATCCCGCGGCCAAAGCGTACCAGCAGGCGATTTGTCAGCAGCACCAGCCCGCGGCGATGTTTTTCACGGATGATGTGAAGGGCGATTACGAGCGGATCAAGGCCCGCGGGGCCGAGTTCACCATGCCTCCGACGGACGTGACCGGGTCGACCATAGCGATGTTGAACGATACCTGCGGCAACCTCATTCAACTCACCCAACTGGCACGCTGGTAAGGACGGACGTTTTGGAAAAGAAGATGATCGAGCGCGAGCAGTACACACCGGGTCCGGCGAATCTGGCGCGGGTGCAGAAAGACGGAGAGAAATGGACGCTCGTTGTCGTTCGCGAACTGCGGCACTCGCCGGAAAAAGTCTGGGAGGCACTAACCGACCCGGCACACCTGCGCGAGTGGGCTCCGTTTGTAGCCGATGGAAACCTGGGCACGACGGGAGCCACGGTGAAGCTCACCACGGTGGCAGCGCCCAAGGTGCAGGTTTCGGAAACGACGGTGACGCGCGCCGACGCTCCCAAGCTGCTTGAGTACAACTGGGGCGACCATGAGATGCGGTGGGAACTCGAAGCTTTGGCTGACGGAACGCGGCTGACGCTATGGCATAACATCGATCGCCGCTTCATTGCGATGGGCGCTGCCGGGTGGCACATTTGTTTCGATGTTCTGGACCACATGCTTGGGGGAAATCCCATCGGCCTGATTGTTGGCGGAGAGGCGATGAAGTTCGGTTGGCAGCGGCTGCATGCGGAGTACGCCAAGCAGTTTGGTATCGAAATGCCCAACTGGCCGCCTCCGGCGGGCCAGAAGCCGTGAAAATGAGGTCAATGCAACACTCATGAAGAATAAAAAGGATCTGTCACCGAAACAACGGCAAGAAATGCTTGGAACCTTGAGAATCC
>Ga0207026_1060_pt1 | contig 21037 bp, 17 predicted proteins | sample Alteio_BWMinCont_42_FD_153274 | JGI IMG/M metagenome (GOLD analysis project Ga0207026, IMG submission 153274) | Enriched cells from forest soil in Barre Woods Harvard Forest LTER site, Petersham, Massachusetts, United States -... | ecosystem: Environmental > Terrestrial > Soil > Temperate forest >...
TCTGACCTATAGCAAAAGGCTGGATTTAATGGTCAGGGATAGTTGGAATTTACAAACCCCTGCGCCAGCCCGTCTACGCCCAAGTGGGCTTCGCCGGGCACTGCTTCGCCTAAGGTCGGCTCCGGGTCCGTCTTTGCGCTACGCGCTTCGCCGGACACGAGCTTTTCTAACCTCGCTACGCTCGCTAAGAAAAGCTACGTGGCTGCGCCACGCGTAGCCGAAGGCGAAGCGTGGTGGAGCATAGGAGAGTCGAACTCCTGACCTCTACAATGCCATCGTAGCGCTCTACCAGCTGAGCTAATGCCCCACATATTGCTCACGGGTTCACCTTGAGCGTGGAGGGGGAAACTATCGCCTAGGGAGAAAGAGTCAATCAAAAACTGCGTGCCGCTTTTTAAAAGACGCTTTTCTCCATCCCTATCAATAGCGGCGATGTTTGGTGAATCTATGGTTGGATGATTGCTGCCGGCGCGTATTATGCTCTACCCGGTCCACCGGTTCTTCCCCATTAGCGAGTGCTTGCAATTCTTTTATTCTTTGTATGGTCTCCGGGTTGTCTTTCTCATCCGGGCTTTGTTGTGTGAGTAGTATATAACTCTGCAATTCTTTTGCCGCCTTCAATTTATCTTGAAGCGCTTTCCACTCCTTGTTAGCTTCCGCTATTTGCTCGGATACTTTTTGCATGGCGCGATCTTTTATCTCTTGCGCATCCGCTCGCGTCGCATTGAATTGTTCAACAAACTCAGGTATTTCAGGAACCGGATGCTTTGCCAGCGCAAGATGCAGCTGCTTGGCCACGGCTTTACAGAATTGCTCGGGGTCGAATTTATTACCCTTCTTTTCAGGAGGAATACCGTGCAGCACGGCTTCGAATGTTTCCGGTGTCGTAACGCCGTATTCCGGCAGCTGAATCGCAAATACCTTTTTGTGCGAATTAAACTTGCCTGGATTATCTAGAGCATTTGCATTGCCCGCTATCATGGTATTTATCATTGTAATTCCGATAGCTTTGGTCGCCTGCGCTTCGGCAGACTCCATATAAATCGCGTCGTAAAGCTCTTTTCGCGTTTCATCCAGGCGCTCGGCGCATGGAATCAAAGCTTTTTTATGGGCACGAAGGATACGAGTGACTCCGTCCGAGAAAGGCGCCAGATTGGCCGGGTGCAATTCAGTAACCAGCAATTTTTCATCGTTTGGCGAGGAGAGCCCTAATCTTTCACGCGCCAGGCTCGTGCGCGCGCCGTTTCGGGTGGCGGCGTTTTCTTCTTTATTATCATCGGATAATGGTGCGTTATCTTCCCCTGCCTGATGGAAAAACTCGGCATAGGCCCTGGCATATTTTCGCGTAGCGTCTTTCAGTTGGGCAACGGGATCTGCAGGCGCTTTGATATATCCTTTCCATGTATCCGGCGCCGGCGGCGGAACATATACTACGCCGTCAGGCAATGACTCGTCCGCGGGCGTTTCCTCCGCAGGCGCATTTGCGATCACCGGCATGGCAGTCGTAGTCGTATCGGCGGTTAGGTTGGAATCGGCCGGGGCGGCCGTAATATGCCGATGGCCGGGCGCATCCGGTTTTTCGGCGGCAGGCGCAGCGGGAGTCACGGGCGGCGCCGGCGGCGTGATAGGAACGGCCGGGCCGTGCAGCTGCACTTCCGATTCTGTCGTTACAATGCTTTTGTGGGGCGTGAGGACGATGTCAATCGTCTGTCGGAGCGCCGGTTTTTCCACCGGTTTTGGCATGGGAGCCGGGCGTTCTGCTACGGCAGGCGCTTTCACTACGGCAGCGGTGGCTGCCGCAGGAGCCTGATGGCGTCCATTGAAAGGATCATGCTCAAGAACGCCTCTTGTCATTAACTTGCTGACTTGATTGGTCGCGGCTCTAATCAGCTCGTCGTATTTATTTTTAAGATCGTCGTTCTCTGTTTTTGCAAGAGGCTCTATGCTATGGAGAATTTTTGTGATAAGCGCATAAAGATCGTTGGATGGAATCATGCCTTGCTCTATCAGCTCCAAATGTTTCAGGGTAAATTGCAGGCTGCCGTCCTCATCGCGCGGAATGGTTCTCTTTATGCCGTTGCCGCCCTCTACCATGTAATAGTCCTTAGGCGTTATGGAGGACAGCTTTTCGATCGCTGCCTGCAGCGCCTCTTTTTCAGCGATTAATAGCTTGGCCTGATCGGCCAGCTCGGCGGCTTTCGCCTTATCTTGCTCGTCCATGTTTGTGCTGACCGAATCCACATAATCGGCAAAATCTTGATCCGTCAGTCTAGCATTCTGTTTTCGTTTGCGGATAATCTTGCGTAATGCAGTGGTAAATTTGAGAGTAGAGTGTTCTTTTGATGTTACCCGGTTGGCATTATTATAGTCTTCATCTAACTGGGCCTCTTCCTTAGCTAACACGGCCTCATCCTCGCCGGAAATCTTGATTTCACGCAGTGTGGCTTTAATGCGCTTATACTGGGCAAGGTTCGGATAACTTTCCCCTTCTTCCCAACCAGTTACCATGTCTATGGTTATAGTCCCCACCGGCGCGAGTTCTTGTATCTCATGCTGAAGGGCGCTTAGCCTGCTGTCGATGCTTTCCTTGCCCGGCTGGATTTTACTTTTCTGTTCATCAGCCCGGCGCTCCAGCTCTTTATATTCCTCTGTGGCCAATTGCTTAATGCGGTCGGCCAACCCCTGTTGGTCGATGCGAGGCTCGCGCACTCTTTCCAGCTTATAACCAAAACTTTTTAATCTTTCTTCGATGTCGGCAATGGTAGGAAGGAAAACCATGATTATCTCCATTAATTGTAGAAAATTAAGCCTATAAAAAAAGACCTATAGCATAATTTTTGCAAGAGAAATGTGACAGTTTGATGAAGATTTATTTATCACCCATCTTGAGCGTGGCCACAATATCATTCGGGCGTCTCACGCGTACGGCCTCTATTTTTGAGATTAGCCGGATTGGTCAGGTCTCTTTTCTCATGTTTATCTTTGCGAGCGGGACGGCTGGGCTGTATCTCTTCCTTTACGCCATCCTGTACCAGATAATGCCCTGCAAGTTTCAATTCTCGGGGAACCATAAAATCACCAAGGAATTGAAAGGCTTTCTCTCTGACGTGTTTTTCCAGGATTTCCGGTTTTCCTGCCGCGGCTTCCTGCAAAGAGGCGGCCAGCGATTTCTCCATAGCGCAACTGGTAAGGATTGTGCTTAGCATCCATGCGGTTTGGAAGTGGTTTCCTCCCACGATGATATGATTAATATCATCGTCGTCAGACGGCATAGTAACCACGCAAACGGTAGATCGTTGTATTAAATCCTTAGGCAGTTGTTCTATACGGAAGCAGAGAGCACCCCTATCGACCGGATCTTCCTTATCGATGACCTGACAGTAAATGCGTGTCCTAGAAGGATCATTGTCGTACTCCAAAAAATAATGCGGAGCTTGCAGTTTATTAACCTTACGAATGTCTTCCAGGCTATCGGTCGACGAATAGGCCGAATCTTCCCAAAAAGGTTGATGGGTCAGCACGATATTATCCGGCCGGCAGGCTTTTCGGGCCGCTTCCATCACCAAGGCAATGCTGCTTTCGCCATGTTGCGCGATGGCTTTGGCAAGGACACGTTTCGTATGCGCAAGGAGAGCTTTCAGGTTGCATTCTGAAATGATATTAAGCCGCCCGCCGGTGTCTTCCTGCGGGACTAATTGCAATGCCCGCTTTACCTCTGGTTTAATGTCCGGCGATACGTGTAGTTTGAAAATATCTTTAATAATTTCATGAGTATAGGCTTGCGCATCCGTTTTATTCACGGTAATCGCCGGATGTTTCAGAGTGGCCTGTACGCTCTCGTCAAGGGATTGCATAATATTAGGCATGAACATGCTCCAGGCGGTAAAATTTAATAAAAACAGTGCTTTATCGGCGAATTGTCGCCGTTATAGTATTGCGATAATAGCAAATCTATTATATCCTAACAAACATTAAGCATCCATAACCATTACTCATCCCCCATCTTGAGCGCCGCTAAAAACGCACTCTGCGGAATGGTGACATTCCCGATCTCCTTCATCTTCTTTTTGCCTTTTTTCTGTTTGTCGAGGAGTTTGCGTTTGCGGGTGATGTCGCCGCCGTAGCATTTGGCGAGCACGTCTTTGCGCATGGCGCTGATGGTTTCGCGGGCGATGATTTTTCCGCCGATGGCGGCCTGGATGGGGATGGCGAATAAGTGTTTCGGGATCAGGTCTTTTAAGCGTTCGCAAAGGCGCCGTCCGCGGAAATCGGCCTGGCTCCTGTGGACGATGAGCGCCAGCGCGTCGACGGGCTCGGCGTTCACTAAAATATTCAATTTCACCAGGTCGGATTCGGTGTAGTCGGTGATTTCGTAATCGAAGCTGGCATAGCCTTTGGAGCAGGATTTGAGGCGGTCGTAGAAATCGAAGACGACTTCGTTCAGCGGCAATTTATACACCACCATCGCGCGGCTGCCGACATAGGTGAGGTTTTCCTGCTGGCCGCGCTTTTCGGTGCAGAGCGCGAGCACATTGCCCAAATATTCGTCGGGCGTCATGATCGTGGCGCGGATCCACGGCTCCTCGATTTTTTCGATTTTGGTGACGTCGGGCATGTCGTTGGGGTTGTGGAGTTCGAGCATGGTGCCGTCGGTGAGGAACATGCGGTACACCACGCTGGGCGCGGTGGTGATGAGGTCGAGGTCGAACTCGCGCTCGAGGCGCTCCTGGATGATTTCCAGATGCAACATGCCCAGAAACCCACAGCGGAAACCGAAGCCGAGCGCTGTAGAACTTTCGGTTTCATATTCAAAGCTGGCGTCGTTTAGGCGGAGTTTGCCGAGCGAATCTTTTAAATGCTCGAAGTCGCCGGCGTCGGTGGGATAAAGCCCGCAGAAGACCACCGATTGCGAGGGCTTGAAGCCGGGCAGCGGGGCATCGGCGGGGCGGCGCTCTTCGGTGATGGTGTCGCCGATGCGGCAGTCGGCGACCAGCTTGATGCCGGTGATGATATAGCCGACTTCGCCGGGCCCTAGTTTTTCCACAGGGATTTTTTTAGGCGTGAAGACGCCAAGCTGCTCGACGGTATAGGCGCTGCCGGTTGCCATCATGCGGATTTTAGCGCCCTTGGTGAGTGTGCCTTCCTTGACGCGCACTAAGATGACGACGCCGAGATAGGTGTCGTACCAGCTGTCCACTAGCAGCGCTTTGAGCGGCAGGTGATCGGGTGATAGGGTGGTCGGGGAATCGGGGGAAGTAAAAAGGTTTTTTCCCTGATCCCCTGATAACCTGATTCCCTGATAACCCGTGGGCGGTGGCAGGCGCGTGACGATGGCTTCTAAGACGTCTTCGATGCCGATGCCTGTTTTGGCGGAAATCAGGATCGCATCAGAGGCATCAAGGCCGATCACTTCCTCGATCTGCGCTTTAGCTTTGTCGACGTCGGCGGCGGGGAGATCGATTTTGTTGAGGACGGGGACGAGCTCGTGGCCGGCGTCGATGGCTTTATAGACGTTGGCGAGCGTTTGCGCTTCCACACCTTGCGATGCATCGACCACGAGGAGCGAGCCTTCGCAGGCGGCAAGGCAGCGGCTCACCTCATAGCCAAAGTCCACATGGCCGGGGGTGTCCATTAAATTGAGAATGTAAGTCTGGCCGTCTTTGGCTTTATAGTTGAGGCGGACGGTTTGCGCCTTAATCGTGATGCCGCGCTCTTTTTCGATATCCATCGAATCGAGCACCTGCTCGGTCATCTCGCGCGCCTCGAGCCCGCCGCAGACTTGAATCAAACGGTCGGCCAGCGTCGATTTCCCATGGTCGATATGGGCGATGATGGAGAAGTTGCGGATTTTGGATAGGTCGGTCATAGACCGGTTTATGTAGGGGAAATCAGGGCAGGGGGCAAGTGGTAAGACTTGAGATTCCTATAGGGCGGATGGGTTGATACTCGATTAAAAGGCGAAGTTATGTCCGCGCTTGTCAGGGATCACCAGTTCCAACGCTTCCAGCTTTTTGCCGAGATTATTATTTAGTTGATAGTAGCCGATAGTGGGATTGGTTTGAGCAGTTTGGCGTATAAATTCCGTAACCATGTCCAGTTTCGACTGGCTCTCCTTTTGCGGCACGTGAAAGAAATAGCACGATTCCTTCCCGTTATCTTTGGCTTTCAAGGTGAGGACAACACCCATTTTATCGGGAGATTTTTCAGAAGCTACCGTGCGGATAGTCAGATGCGTATTTCCGATTTCCTGTTCTTGTTTAGAAAGCGTCCGCGCGTTGGGCTGCGCAGGGGCGTTATCCCTCATTTGTTGAGCATCGCGGGTTTTGATCAAGGCTTCCGCAAGGCTCGTCAATGTACTTTGCCGGTAACTGCCTCTGCTAAACCCAGGCCATTTTCCTGCTATTAATTCTTTCATCGTATCTTCCATAAAATCATCGTAACGTTCAATAATAGTGGCGGATGATGCATTTCGATAATGCCGTATGACCTCAGAGGGAATCAGTTTGTGTGTTTTCATGAACTTTAGAATGACTGGACCGATATTGGGTGGCCTTTCGGGGTCGTGCTCAACCGCGTCCATACCCAGCGTGGCAGTAAGTTGATCGGCGGCTGCTTCTGGGTATACATGCTCTGAAGGGGTAAACTCCTTCAACACTTTACACATGTCGATAATAAATTGTTTGGTATCTTTCGTATAATCGCCGCTCTTGGCGGAACGATATTGGTTGGATGGACTGTAGGAAACCTCCATTCCTTTGAGGGAGGAAAACAATTCATTTTCAATATCCATTAATTTGCTGCTTATCGCGGCATTCATCAGCGAGCGCAGGTTTTGTGGTGGAGAAGGCTGATGTAATGACGTAGAACAATAGGATTGTTCCTCGTTTGCGTTAGCGCATGTTTCCGGAAATTCCTTCTGTATGATGTCCATCAGCTCGGCCATCGTGGGTAATACAGGTTTTTCTTTCGGTACAGTAATTGCGGCAGGGGTTTTGGGACGCAGCGCTTCTTTTTCGCGCATTCTTTCTTTTTTTGCTTCGTTTATTTTGATCAGGTGCACTAGCTTCGCAACCGCGATTTCAACCAGGTCGCCACGTATAATTTGGGCATGAGCCGCCGATCCGTGGCTACGGCTAAAACTGCGTGCCCCCCTATCCGGCACGTGGTCGCGCCGGCCTTCATAATTACCATCCATTAATTGTAATAAGGCCGCTTTACAGTGGTCTTTCTCCCCCCATGAATAGTGACGCTTCGGCATGGCCTTTGTTATCAACTCAACAACGCTCCTCCCCGATGTCGGCCGCCATTTTTTTATCAATGCGGTTAGAATCTTTCCGGGATCGTCATTACCGGCAGCAACGGGATTGAGATGAGCAAGAGTACATAATGTCTGGCGCAATTGCTCGCGCCCTTCTGTATTTAAAACTAAATCAGCGGGTAGGGACATAGATTTTCACTTATTAATTAATAACGATAAATAATATGGGATGAATAGGTAGAGTGCAAGTCAAATTGCAGCCAAATTTCTTAGCTAATAACAGAATATTATCTTGCCAATGATAAATTCATGCATGCGCCGGCAAGCAATGTTGGATGCGATCAATCCAAAATCCGCCAGCTGCCGTCGGGTTGGCGGCAGGCATGGCCATAGGCTTCGCGCTTCTGGCCGTCTATGGTGATACGGTGGTTGTATTCGCGACAATATTCGCCACCGGCGTCCTGGTAATAACGGTCTTGCGGAGCAGGCGGCGGCAGCGGGTAGGGAGATGGGGGAGAGGCGTAAGGAGGATAAACTGGGTAAGGGGGATAAGCATAATAAGGGTAAGCGTAATAGGGCGGATAATAATAGTAAGGCGCGCCAACGATAACGCCGCCGCCGATGACCATGCGCGCCTCGGCATTCTGCAGGGGTGCGAGGAATAGTACTATCGCTAAGAATGTAAAGAGGGCGCTACGCATAGCATTCACTATTGGGCATTGCGTATAAGGATGCGATAGGGAAATCAGGCAATCACATCCGGATAAACGCGGCGTTCGATCTCCTGGATTTTATCGCGCAGGGCGAGTTTCTTTTTCTTGAGCAGGATGCGTGTGAACTCGTCGAGGGAGTTGTTTTTTATTTTATCATCTATCTCGCGATGCTCCAGGCGAAATGATTCTAATTGCTTGAGAAGTAACAATTCTTCGTTCATGATGGAATGGCCGGAATAGGGGTATTTTAGGGTGAAAACAGAGTTAGTATAGCAAAAATTTGAGCCTTTGCCTACTGATTTATGAGAAGTTAATGATTTGTTATCCCCGCACTTGTTGCGGGGTCTGGTATTTACAGGGAGCCGGACCCCGTCACCTGGCTACGCCGTCGGTTTTTCTATATTGAAAATAAGTTTGGAATGGCTACGCCAAGGCGAGTTCGCTTACGCTCCGACGGGGATGCCCTCCCATCTTTTCACAAGCTCATGTTCTATATCAAATAAATCCAGTACGCGCCCAATCGTGTGCTTCACTATATCATCGAGCGACTTAGGCTTGCTGTAAAAGGCGGGCAGCGGCGGGGCGATGATCGCACCCATGTCGGAAAGGGTAAGCATATTGCGCAAATGGATGGAATGCAGCGGCGTTTCGCGCGGCATTAGCACTAAGCGGCGGCGCTCTTTAAGGATGACGTCGGCGGCGCGGGTGAGCAGCGTCGTCGTGCAGCCGGTGGCGATTTCGGCCAAGCTGCGCATGGAGCAAGGCGCGATGATCATGCCCATGGTTTTGAAGGAGCCGCTGGAAATAGGCGCGGCCATGTCGGCATTGGAATAAAAATGGCCGGCGAGTTTTTGCACCTCGGGCAGCGAATATTCGGTTTCATGCGCGATGGTGATCTGCGCGGTTTTAGAAATCACCAGATGCGTCTCGACGCCGGCGGTTTTAAGCGCTTTCAGCAACTCAATGCCATAGATCGCGCCGGATGCGCCGGAAATGGCGATGATGAGAGGGAGAGAACGCATTAAAAAACCTTTTTTATGATCATAATGGCCTTGCATTCATAACGCAAGATGTTAAAATACACTAACTTAGGAGCAGAGCAATTGTAATGGATATTAAAATTATCGGCAAGGACGAGCTGGATTATACCTCGGCTGCCGCATTCAATGACTCTATCAGTCCACATATCGGCCACCGCGAATGCGAGATGCTGCTGCAGAATATGGCTGATGTGGGGCATCCTAAGCAGGATATCAAAGATCTTGGTGCTAAATATGGGTTTACCATCGATGATAGCGCCTGGGAGAATCGCACTCCTCATAAAGTAATCAGTGACAGAATAAAGCCCAAGCTAGGCGCGCTCAACGGCGAATGGGATGATGATACATTCCAGAATTACAAAAAAAATGCGCTCCACGAGCGCATGATCAACCCGGAGAAAAATTATACTTTCATTCTTGTCCAGGAGCAGGGGGAAACGATCGGCATTGCTTCGTTCAATGCGCCGGAAAATAAATCGCAGTTGCGTGTGCTGAATGTGACGGTGCACCGGGATCATAGGAACCGCAGCACGGAGATTATCAATATATTATCGCGCGAAGTCATGCGTTATGCGATGGAGAACGGATTTGAAAATGCGCCGATCAATGCGCCGGTAAGCCCTCATTCGGTTGAGAAAGGCAATAATAAAGCCTATCGCCGGCTGGCCGAACGCTATGGCGTATCCATGCCCGATAAAGATAAAGTAGAACCCGATCAGCACGTGCTAACCTTCACGCCGTGTGATATTGCAGCGCTGAAACCGCTGGATGTAGGCTACGGCGAACGTGTCAATCGCCGCAGGGAGCGCGCCGCCCAGCAGGGCAACGAGAAATCCTAAAGCTTTATAATTGTTTTGCGATGTCCACCGCCCCATACGTGAAAATCGCCCGCGCGCCGGCGCGTTTGAAGGCAAGCAGTTGTTCGAGCATCACCGCATCGCCGTCGAGCCAGCCATTGCTTGCGGCGGCTTTGATCATGGCGTATTCGCCGCTGACTTGATAGGCGAAAACCGGGATTTGGAAGCGGGTGGCGGCGCGGTAGATGATGTCGAGATAGGCTAGGCCGGGCTTGACCATGACCATATCCGCGCCTTCCTCGATGTCCAGCGCTAGTTCGCGCATCGCCTCAATGCCATTGCGAAAATCCATTTGATACGTGTGCTTACCTGCCTGCGCGAAGCCGGAGCGTTGTCCGGAATCTCTAGCAGTGGAGGTAGTGCTTCGCTCCGGCGAAGGCAGGTCGGCTTTTCCTAACGCTTTGGCGGAGCCGACGGCGTCGCGGAAGGGGCCATAAAGATTCGATGCATATTTGGCGCTGTAGGCCAGGATCATGGTGTCGGGGTGGCCGTTTTGCTCAAGCGCAGCGCGAATCGCGCCGATGCGGCCGTCCATCATGTCGCTGGGGGCTACGATATCGCAGCCGGCTTCGGCCTGGACGAGGGCTTGTTCGCATAATATTTCGACGGTTTTGTCATTGAGGATTTGGCCATTTTCTAAGATGCCGTCCTGGCCATGCGAGGTATAGGGGTCAAGCGCGATGTCGGCGATGATGCCGAGGTTTGGGACAACGTTTTTGACTTCCTTGATGGCGCGGCAGACAAGGTTATTTTTGGAGAGAGCTTCGCGCCCGTCGGGCGTTTTTTTCTTGTCAGCAACGATGGGGAACAGGGCGATCGCAGGAATGCCAAGTTGAGCGGCTGACTTAGTCTTTTTTATCAATATATCCAATGTGATACGCGATACGCCCGGCATCGATGCTACCGGCGTTTCGGTATTCTTTCCCTCCTGGATAAACACCGGCCAGATGAGGTCGGAGGGCGTAAGCCGATGCTCGGCGACAAGCTCGCGCGACCATGCCGACATGCGCGGGCGGCGCAGGCGGGTGGCGGGGTAATGGCTCATTATCATAGGCAACCCTATATTATTGCGTGTGGCATGATCTAATCATTTCTATCGGCAAAAAGGAAGCGGCATTTACCGAATATTCATCTTTGTACTGAATAGTGGAGTATTAGAGTCTTTAATATATAGGGTATGCGATGGTTGATGAATTACAAATGGCGGAGCTGTTATGCACCCGCTTATGCCATGATTTAACCGGGCCGATCGGCGCGGTCCATAACGGGGCGGAATTTTTAAGCGAGGAGGGGTTTAATCTTCAGGGGCAGGCGATGGAGCTGATTATCAGCAGCGCGTTTTCCGCCGTAACGCGGCTGCAATTTTACCGCATGGCGTATGGCATCGTGCGCGATCACGGCGAAGCCAGCCTGGCCGACAAGCAAAAACTCGCCGCCGATTTTTTCACCGGCAGCAAAGTCACGCTCGATTGGCCGGACAGCCATACCGATGCGGCCGGCGTTTCGGTCAGCCTCAGAATGTCGCGCCTGATTTTCAATTTGATCATCGTCGCCTCGGGCGCATTGATTCGCGGCGGCACGATCAGCATCAGGATCGGCCAGGATGCCGAGGATCATAAGCAGCTTACCGTCGGCGCGAACGGGCCGGGATTAAAATGGGATACGGAAATCGAAAAAATGTTCACCGAAGATTTGGCCGAGCCGGAGCTGAATCCCAAAAACGTGCAGGCCTATCTGACCCGGCGCTTTATCGATGAGTTGGGGGCAAAGCTTGCTTGCAGCGTGAGCGGAGAAACGCTTTCGATGCAGCTGACGCAGGCGAATGCGGGGTAGCATTATTTTATAATGCTGTGTGCCGAAACCTGCTAACCCGGCGTTTTGTAATTATACATTATCAACATGTACTCAGCAGCGGAGCCATTGGGATGACCGCCCCAGCCGCAATATAAAATCTCGCCATAATCATAGATGTTCATGAGTGGCTTTACGCGCGCCAATTTATATTGCGTCAATTGGGCCGGATTTAGCCGTAAATAAAACCAGCAGGGTCGATTTCGTTCTATCCCCTTAATCAACCGTATCTCGCCGCCTGCGCCGTCTAATATGCGTTGCGAGAAGGCCTTGGTGCGTTCTTTCTGATGAGGAGACGTCATTCTCAGCTAACCATTTTATCTTTCCCTGGTTCACGGACTTCTGTGGCTTTTGCAACGCTACCGCCTGACGGTTGAGGCGCAGGCAAGCCCAGCAGTTCAGCAGATGTTTTGTCGGATATTCCTTTTTCCGCCGTAAGGCCTATCATAAGATCAAGTTCCTCATTTCCAGTTGGCTTCACTAATTTCCCATCCTTAACTAACGGAGCTAATTCTTTAGGCAAAGCTTCGTCGGCCTCAAACAACCGCTCCAGTCGCGTCATCGCCACTAGCTGTTCAAGTGTAAAATCTTTTGCCTTAACGTTGAGCTTGAGAATATCATCTTTGGACTCTTCTACCATAACGAGGAGCGCATCTGCTGAAAGATCGGAGACGCCATAGGCGAGATTTCCTTTGAAAGTCCCTTTTAGCGCTCCATTTGCCGCTGGGCTTGATGAAGCGAAGGTGTATTCGCGATTGAGAATTTTAACGAAATCTTTAAATTCCATCGGCAGTGGTATAGGTAAGCCGGTGTCTAGCAACGCTTTGAGCCTATCGATTTTCGGCTTGAGCACACCCTTATCGCCAATCAACGCGTTTACTTGGATAAGTATTAAATCATCCGCTTTCGGACGCTTTATTTTTGGCGCAGGAGCATTTGCGGGGGAATCTTTGCGTGTCGTTGCCGCTCCGCCGGAAAGATTCAAAAGGCTCATCAATTCTTCTCGGGTGGCTGGTGGGCCTGGATCAACGGGCGGCATTGGTTCAGGCGAGGGAGCAGCCTCAGGCGCCGGCGGCCGAATTTTTGCTTCTGCCGTTAAGCCCCAACCATTGCCCGTTGCTTTATTATCATCGCGCCTGAATCTATTGATGCTGGCATATATTTCCTCTTGCCATTTGCTAATTGTATTTTTCTGTTCAGCGGTAAGCTCCGGTGGGCAGTAAAGAACGGTAAATTCCGGATCATTGTGTCTAGGAGAGTACACCTTCCAGGCTAGCGCTATACTGTCATGCGGTATGTTTAACCATGCATTTTCACCTGCCTTATTGTAGTCTGGCTTGCTATTAGAGGGTATATAACGGCCATCCTTATCAATGACCCGAATATCTGCAATAAAGCTCTTTCCGCCTAATTTTTTGTAACCTTTTACCTCGTCCGGTACGTTATGCGCGGCTCGCATCTCTAATTCTGCGATCATCTCAGCAAGCGTTTTATCTGACTGATTTCTTCCTCCAATAAGTTTATCCAGGCTCTTTACCCCTGTATTTACGGAGAAATGCGTACCCGGAGCCTGATAATTGGGGCGTTCTGCTCCTAGACCTAAGGCTTCCGCATCTTTAGGCAATCGTCTGACTCTTTTAATATTTGCCACTAACGTTTCAAACGATTGCGTGTCTATGGCGCGCCAGGCTTTCCATTGCGGCAATAATTCATCTATCGGCGAATTTAGTATGCGCGCCTTATCTTTCATAGCTGGTTCCAGCGTATTTTTCACGCTTGCAGGTTGGTTGTCCCACAGGCTAACCAATGAATCCGGCCGGTATCGATATATCTCTGACCAAAACACCGTATTCGGTGTAAATGCAACATTCAGCTTTCCGTCCTGTACTTCAAGTTCAATGCCATCTATTTTTAATTGATTGAGCTTATGAGCGAAAGCCATGACTTTGGTGTCATTGGGATCTGCATTAAGAGACATGGATAAAATCGTTTTTCGATTGGCTTCTCGGTCGGATATGTCAATGGATAATTCAGGCGTAGCGGCATCAGCGGCGCCCAACATGTCGCGATGCAAATGCTGGTGCAGCGCCTCGATAATGCGCGCCGCATAGTGAATTTCCGTCGCATTGCCTTTAAAATCAGCGATCGAGAATGTTTGAATTTCATGTCTGCCGGGAATAGTTGTCGATAAATCGAGATCATCATCATTTGATCCATAGGCGAATCCCCCCGGCGCTCCCCTTTCTTCCCAATCCGTTATTGTTTTCGGCGCTATATAGACTTCTGCCTTATAGCTGGTTGGCAGGTTTGGCATATTGCTTTTATCCAGGCGAAATAATTCAAGAACTGCTTGCTGTGATTGATCAGCCATTCTTCATCCTTTCTACATAGGGTGAACGGAATTTTGAGTATTGCATTGATCCCAATAATAATGTGCCAAAACCAATATGTCAATAAAATTTTACTATTTTTTAATAAACGCCGGGTTTCGCACAAGAGATGACAACGATTATTTCCCACCCCGCCAATTCTTGATATTGAGCGCGACGGCCAGTTCATCATAGCCTTGTTCCAGCGTCGTTTTTTCGTCTTTGCGCTGGCGGAGGAAATTTTCGAGCGCGGGGTAATATTGAACGGCCTGGTCGACTTCCGCGCTGGTGCCTTTGCGGTAGGCGCCGAGGCGGATCATTTCGGCCATGTCTTCATAGACGGAAAGCAAATTGCGTGCGACCTGCACCAGCGCATTTTCCTGCTCGCTATTGCAATCGGGCATGGTGCGCGACACGCTCTTTAATATATTGACCGCGGGAAAACGCCCGCGCTGCGCGATGGCGCGGTCGAGGATGATATGGCCGTCAAGAATACCGCGCACGGCGTCGGAAATCGGCTCGTTCGTATCATCGCCTTCGACGAGGACGGTGAATAACCCGGTAATCGAGCCTGAGCCTTTTTTTCCCGGCCCGGCACGTTCCAATAGTTTTGGCAATTCAGCGAATACGGTGGGCGTATAGCCTTTGGATGTCGGCGGCTCGCCGGCGGATAAGCCGATCTCACGCTGCGCCATGGCAAATCGCGTGACGCTATCCATCAGGCATAAAACATCCTTGCCCTGGTCGCGGAAATATTCGGCGACCGCCATCGACATATAGGCGGCCTGCCTTCTGAGCAATGCATATTCCGCCGACGTCGCTACGACGATGACCGAACGCTTCAATCCCTCTTCGCCCAGATCATCTTCAATAAATTCCTGCAATTCGCGCGAGCGCTCGCCGATTAAGCCGATGACGTTGACATCGGCCTGGGAATTGCGCGCCAGCATCGACATGACGATGGATTTGCCGACGCCGGAGCCGGAAAAAATGCCCATGCGCTGGCCGCGGCAGCAGGTTAAAAACGTGTTGATGCCGCGCATGCCGAGATTCATTTTGCCCTTCACGCGGCCGCGGCTATGCGCCTGGGGCGGCTGGTTGCGCAAAGGGTAGGGCAGGTTGCCCCTGGGCAATGGTCCTTTACCGTCCACCGGCTCGCCCATCGCGTTAACGACCCGTCCCAGCCAGGCGTCGGATGGATAGCATAACGAGGCGTTTTCCTCTAAAATGACTTTAGCGCCCGGCCCGATGCCGTCAATGCCGGAAAATGGCATTAATAATGCCTTTTGTTCACGAAATCCAACAACTTCCGCCAATACGGACGGGATTTCCGCCTGCATGCCCCGTTGGCCCATGATGCGGCAGCGGGCGCCTATGGAAAGCAGGCGCTCAATGCCGGTGCATTCGATCAACATGCCCAAAACCGCCGTCACCGTCCCTGATACGGTCATTTCCGGTAATATATTTATTTCTTCTAGTTGCATGAACGCAACACCTTCTTTACCATTTGACACATCTTTACGATTCCTCTACAAGCAACTATAGTACTATGCTAAAAGAAATTACACATAAAGATTGCTAAAGCCTTCTTTTTGTGATTAACTAAAAATTAAGGAGTTTACGCTGTGCAGGCGCACGGCCGGAAACTAAAGATTAATATTTACATTTTAAGGGGAGATTGCGTATGCGTGTTTTGTTGGTAGAAGATGATTCCTCGACGGCTAAGGCGATTGAACTATCCCTGGCTTCGGAAGGTATCATCTGCGATACCACCCAGCTTGGTGAAGAAGGCCTCGAAATTGGTAAACTATATGATTACGACATCATCATCCTCGATTTGATGCTGCCGGATATCGACGGTTATGAAGTGCTGCGCCGTTTCCGCGCCGCGCGCATCACCACGCCGATTTTAATTCTTTCCGGCCTGTCCGGCCCCGACCAGAAGATCAAGGGCTTGGGCTATGGCGCCGACGATTACCTGACCAAGCCGTTCAACAAAGGCGAGCTGATCGCCCGCATCCAGGCGATCGTCCGCCGCTCGAAGGGCCATTCCGAATCGATCATCCGCACCGGCAAGCTCGCGGTCAATCTCGATACGCGCTCGATCGAAGTGGACGGCAAGCCGTTGCATCTGACCAGCAAGGAATACAGCATTCTTGAGTTGCTCAGCCTGCGCAAGGGCACGACGCTGACCAAGGAAATGTTCCTCAACCATCTCTATGGCGGCATCGACGAGCCGGAGCTCAAGATCATCGACGTATTCGTCTGCAAGCTGCGCAAGAAACTTTCCACCGCCGCCAGCGGAGATAATTACATCGAAACCGTCTGGGGCCGCGGCTATGTGCTGAAGGACCCCGATCCCGCCGATGCGATGATCGAAAAAGCCAGGGCCGACGAGGTTGCCTGAGAGAGAATCGTCATCCTCGGCGGCACATAGTGCCGTCGGGGATCTCGTGCAATTTTGATTAAAGATCCCCGAACGCGCTATGCGCATTTGAGGATGACGTTTTTCTTATGCACTCAAGCTTTTTTGCTGTTCCTTGGCGTCGAGTTGCTCAAGCAGCTTGTCATAGCCTTTGCTGGCCAGCTCGGAACCGACGGTAAACCCGACGAAGGGCAGGTAAGATACGTATTCATTGAAAACGTTATTGAAAAAGCCATTTTTATCTAAGTTTACTTCATAACCTGCCGCCTTGGCGTAACGCTGCCCGGCGATAAATGGAGCAAGCCCGAGCGCTATCGAAGTGACGCGGCGGAAGAGAATCCTGCCAAAACCATCCTCGGTGAAAAATCCCCATTTTTTTGGCGCAGCGGCGGCTTTGTCCTTGCTTGCGGGTTCTGCCACGCCGCGCAGGTTGCTATAATAATCCGGCGAATCTTTGCCCTTGCTGAAATCGTCATAGAGCCGGTCGTTGGTCTCGAAAAACACCGTATAGGCGGGAATGCTGGCTCCCCAATCGTTGAGAAGGCCTGCGCCGGCCTGGGCAAAATTGCCCTTCAGTGTGCCGGGTGCTGGTTCCGGATTTTTGAAACCCATTTTAACGGCGGCGAGCGGGAAGGCGGCGATAGCGGTGCCGGCGATTTCCGACGGCAGGATTTCCTTGAGATCGCTTGCGATATTGCCGGGCAGGTTGGCAATCGCGTCGATGGCTTTGGATGCATCCTCCGATTTGGCGAAGATGCGGTCGTAATTGCGCTGCCATAATTTGCAGAAGGCGCGAAATACCGTGAATCCACCGAAGATGAAGGCGGTCTGTTCGAATAGCTTGTTTTTGGTCAGGGATTGCAGTGTCTTGGCAAAGGAGCCGGTGAATGTTGCCTCGTTAAAGGCTTTGAAAGCATAGCGGTTGCCGGTGAAAGCAAGCGCGGCGGGGATGACGCCGACTACGACCTTGGCGATATTGCGGAACATGATTTCGCCGGGCAGGTGCGTGAAAAAATCGCGGTGCTTATGCGCCCATTCGCCCAGGCGCTTAGCCAGCCAGGATGGCGCGCGTGCCGGCGGGTTTTCCGGGGGCGCAGCCGGTGGGTAGCTACGGGACGGATCGGTCGCCGTTTCCTGTGCTGCGGCTGCGGTAGTGCTGGGTTGCAATGGCATGCTTACATGATTCTCCATTATCGATTATAGCCTATCCGAGCGACGGGAAATATGACGGTTTTGTGAAATTTGCGATATTTGATTGGAAAATGCCGCCGGAAGCGCTATCAAGCGCTTATAAACCGATAAAAAACAGGAATGTATGAAACGCGTCCTTTCCGGCGTCCAGCCTACCGGCAACCTGCATCTGGGTAACTATCTGGGTGCGATCCGCAATTGGGTCAAGCTGCAGGATGGCTATGAATGCTTTTATATGGTGGCGGATCTGCATGCCATCACCGTGCCGCAAGCGCCCGACGATTTGCGCCGAGCGACGCGGGAGGTGACGGCGGCGCTGATTGCCTGCGGGATTGATCTCGACAAAAGCGCGATTTTCCCGCAATCGGCCGTGGCGGCGCATAGCGAACTGGCGTGGATTTTGTCCTGCCATACGCAATTGGGATGGCTTACTCGTATGACTCAATTTAAAGAAAAGAGAGGCGTCGCCAGTGATACAAATTTCTTGGAGAAGATTGAGGCTTATGGAACAGCATCTAGTGAAAAAGAAAAAAAAGAAGCATTGAAAGCTTTAAAAGAAGATCAATATTCTTTTGGAAAAGCAAACTTGGGGCTTTTTTCCTATCCTGTCCTGATGGCTGCCGATATTCTGGTCTATAAAGCAACGCATGTTCCCGTAGGACATGATCAGAAGCAGCATCTGGAGCTTTGCCGCGATATTGCGGGGGCGTTTAATCGGCAGTACCCCCTCCCTAACCCTCCCCCGCAGGCGGGAGAGGGGACAAGTGGATTTTTCCCGCTGCCGGAGCCGCTGATTCTGGGTGAAGCGACGCGGGTGATGAGCTTGCGCGACGGGACGAAAAAAATGAGCAAATCCGATGAGTCGGATTATTCGCGGATTAACCTCACCGATGATGCCGATTCAATTGCTAAAAAAATTAAAAAGGCAACCAGTGATAGTTACGCGACCATCGGCGAGAATATCGACAATCGCCCGGAGGCGAATAATTTACTGACGTTATACGCGGCGCTGAAAGGTGTTTCGCGCGAGGTGGCGCTGGCTGAATGCGGCGATAAGAATTTCTCGGCGTTTAAGCAAATGCTGACCGATGTCGCCGTCGCGCATCTATCGCCGATCACCGCCAAAATGCGCGAGCTTCTCGCTGCGCCCGATTATATCGACCAGGCGCTGGCCAAGGGCGTTTCGCAGGCAGGCGCCGTCGCCGGAAAGACGATGAAAGAGGTTAAAGAGTTAGTTGGATTTCTAGCGCCAAAATGACTATTCTTTTTCATCCGCAGCCGGGAACGATTTTACGATGCGATTATAGTGGGCTTGAAGCGCCCGAGATGGTCAAGGACAGGCCGGTGGTTATCGTATCGCCGAGAGCCAGAAGTGGCGGGTTGGTAACGGTGGCGCCCATTTCCACTACTCCGCCTGATCCTGTATTGGAATGGCATTATAATCTTGTGCTGACAAAACCGCTTTCTCCCAAATGGCCTGAACTTAATGTTTGGGTGAAGTGCGATATGCTCAATACTTTTGCCTCCTCGCGGCTTGACCGCTTCCATAGCCATATAAACGGGGTAAGAAAATATTATGACAGAAGAATTTCGGACGCTGAGTTGGCGGCGATAAGGCGCTGTATTTCAAAGTTTATTTTTCCATAATGATTGACATCCGCTTGACATTGATTGACATTGTCAATCAGGACTTTACATGCTATCATAATTAAGTTCCCGCTCTACCGAAAGGCATCGGGCTAGAAATCCTGCAAAGGTAGCCGCCGCGTGTGATTAACAAACACGCGGCGGCTTTTTTATGTGCGGATCATTTGCTTGGGATAGTGGGTTTTTGGCAATAATTCTTACAACTTATTGAAAAATCATATATTGTTTCTCAGGGTGATTATTTAAATATAAATTAATTACTATTGAAATCGTCCCGGATTTTGCTATACAGAAATCAGTATGTTTTGGTCTCAAGAGTTTGAGGCCGACACAAGGACCGCCGCTGCATCATACGCAGTGCCTTCACTAACATGGCTAGCGGTATGCCATGTCCATCAGGAGATCAGAAATGATCCCGGACAATGTGCGACGGGCGGTGGAAACAGAGCTCGAGCAGGCGCGCTCCATGCTGGATGTTGGCGATCGGGAAAAGTTCGATCACATGTACGAGGCCGAGAAGCAGGAGTTATTCGCCCAATTGGCCAATCGGCCGGGCATCGATATCCTCGCAACCGTTGCCGATCCTTGCGAGGATATGAAAATCCTCCAGGCGCTCAATGAGTGGGTGCTGGCAAGCGAGGAGGCGCTTATCCCGTTTCGGCCCGGGCCATTCCTTAAATGGTTGGACTATTTAGAGGATATTGCTGAGGGCGGCGAGAAGTTTTCTTCCGACCTTGGCGAGCTACTCCGCCCGTGGATCCCCGCCAATATGTGGGGATCGGTCGTCAAGCAGTAGTCGACTCCGCGCAGTAAATCTGGGCATTTCTCCGTAAAGGAGGAATGCCCATTTTTTTGCCGCCATTGCGAAACCACCCAATATTGTTTTACAAAACAATTGTTTAAAATAAATTAATTTTCTGTTGAAATCGCCCTGGATTCTGCTATAGTGAAATCGGTAGGTTTTGGTCTCATGAAAACTCTGGGTACGATTACCTGAAGTTTGAGGCCGACACAAGGACCGCCGCTGCATCATACGCAGTGCCTTCACTAACATGGCTAGCGGTATGCCATGTCCATCCGCGTAAAGGAGGCTCAACAATGAGCACCCCGCGTCTGTTGGTCGTCACCAAGTCGCCCTGTGTGATTTCATCTGAGGGGACTGGTCGTAAACTCGATACGATCATTCTCCTCATTGATGAGGAGAAGTCGAGGTTGCTGTTCACGGGCTCCCTCGAGATCTCTCGAGATCTCGAGCGTAAAGTCAATGAAATGAAAGGGGAGGCCGGCGTCACGACGGTGGAGAGGCTCTCTCCAACAAACACCGATCCCTGCTAGGTAGGATACGTCGACCAATGTATCAGGGCATTTCTCCTTCATGGAGGAATGCCCATTTTTTTGCCGTTCTCGCAAGGTGATCCGGCTGTCCTTATGTTTTGATGAACGATGATTTGTAAAACATTGTCTTTATAATCGTTCTTATCGTATTATCGTTCATCGAATCATCGTTCATCGACTTTTATGCAACCCAAGCCCGTCATCGCTTTTTCCACGCTGCTGAAGGCGATCATGATCGTCTCGAGCCCGTCGCTGCTGGTGTTGGCGCTTCTGGCGGCCACCGGCGCGCTCGATTTCAGCTATTTCTTCTATGGATATATCGGAAGCATGGCGATTTCGGCCATTTTTCTC
>Ga0207026_1067_pt1 | contig 20256 bp, 24 predicted proteins | sample Alteio_BWMinCont_42_FD_153274 | JGI IMG/M metagenome (GOLD analysis project Ga0207026, IMG submission 153274) | Enriched cells from forest soil in Barre Woods Harvard Forest LTER site, Petersham, Massachusetts, United States -... | ecosystem: Environmental > Terrestrial > Soil > Temperate forest >...
ACCCCTCGGCAGTCGCCGGACTTTCGCACAAAACTTTTTCATTTTTTTCATTTTTTAATTTCTTAAATTGTAATGCTACGTGACCGGGGCAGTTCGGCTCGGCCACACTTTCTGGCCTATTTGGCTGCCCGTAGCTGAGGGTCATCGCCTGACGCTTGAACGCTGGCTGCTGGTGGTTTGGATTGGAAATAAGATCATCGATCATGGCTAAAGGTCGAACTGAGCAATTCCCGGCTCCGGGCGGTGCGATTTTCTGGCAAATCGGTAGTGGCTAGTATCAGGTCAGTTTCGAATGGCGGCCTCGCTCTACAATTTGCCGACCTTGCTAATGCTGAATCCCGCTACCCAGATATTTGCTCCGTCGAAGGCCAACCCCGTGCTGTTAGTGAGGGGCCAGGCCCGTACCTCCCGGCCGTCACTCGCGCGCAATTCGAAGATCGCAATTGCACCCGACACCCAGATGTTTTCACCATCGAACGCCACCCCGTACGGCTCCAATCCAACAGTAAACGTGCCCAAGAGCGACCCGTCGCTCGCCCGCAGCTTCGAAACTGTTCCGGTTCCTTGGTTTGCAACCCACACATTCGCACCATCAAAAGCGATCCCGAAAGGCTGAACGGCGGCAAATGTTCCCAACACCGTGCCATCACTGGCGCGAAGTTTCGTTACGGTGTTGCTGCCCGAGTTCGTCACCCAGACGTTCTCACCGTCAAAGGCGAGCGCAGCGGGCGAGCTGCCCACTGTAAAGTTGCCCAGATTCTTACCATCGTTGGCCCGCAACTTCGTCACCCAGCCGTTGCCGCTGGCGTTGGAACTCGGCACCCAAATATTGGCTCCATCAAACGTCATCCACCACGGAACCACCCCCGGCAACGAGAAAGTGCCCAGCAGTTTGCCGTCGCTCGCCCGCAACTTACTCACCGTGTTGTCGCTGCTGTTGCTTACCCAGACGTTAGCGCCGTCGAAGGTCACACCCGCCGCCGCGTTCCCCGAATGAAAGCTCCCCAGCACTGCGCCGTCGTTGGCGCGCAGCTTGGTCACCGTGCTTCCGCCGTAGTTAGCAATCCAGATGTTGGCTCCATCGAAGGCCACCCCCACAGGGTTAGGCCCAGCCGAAAACTCCGTGGGCACCGTATTGGCTTTGTACCATTTCAGTAGGGCTATTTTGAGCGGGTTCGACAGCGGCGGCGCAGCGCTTCCTGCTGCTGGCTGCGATTGCTCCTGGCTGGCAAATAGATGCGCCATCGCCAGTACCACGACCATCAGAGACACGCCAATCAGGATTCGAGCTTTCATATTTTCCTACTCCCTTGGGATCGGTCCCGGAACAACTATGACCAAAAGAAGTTAAAGACAGCGCTAAAGAAGATTACTCGGAGGCTCCCAACCCGCGCTCGGTGGGCGGCATTGGGCCCTTTGCGCAGATTCTGATACCGTCCCCTGTTGATGTCAAGAAATAACGCATCCGCTGGTTTTTCAGGTCGATTTGGATAACCTCAATCAGGGTCGTCAGGCAGCCCCGATATTCCAGGAATCTATCGGGGGTATAATCCGCACCCGAGGGGAGAAATGGCGGGACCTTCGCCGTGTCTGATTCCATTCTGTTGCTTCGGTGCCCCTATTGCACGACGGGTACCGATTTTAGATTGCTGGTCGCATACCAGGACGGGCGATTTGTATGTGAACAATGCGCCCACACCGTTCGACCCGGAGAGCCGAGCTATCTGTGCACTTGTTGGGAGTGTCTCAAATGGAGGCGGCTGGATGAGGCATCACAGACCGATGCGTCGTGAGTTGTTCGATGGGTGAGGACGCTCGCGGTCGTCTTTTTTGCACGGCAGGTATTCTGCTCAAACTGAACGCGAATCCGGAGAGCCCGGCATCCGACCCTTCCCCGCCCTTGGCCTTCGCAGTGAAGACTCGCTTGCATTCGCTACAACAAGCCACTATTGGTTTCCCAAGGGTTATATCGAGAAACCGCAAGTCGCGCTCACAGCTTTTCATCCCCCGGCTTTTCCCCAATTCCCCGGAGGCGAAGCCCCCTCTCCGGACCCTTAGGTTGATTGGAAGGAAGCCCGGAACTTACTTCAACTCCGGCGACCCTAATCATAGTCCTCCCGTCAAGCTCGGGGCAGCACCGGCTCGGGCCAGACTTTCGGCTCTATTTGCCGTTCCCCGGCTAGGGAGTAAACTGCCAACGCCGCAAACGAGGTGTATGCATGAGTAATGTTAGCTGGTGGAAGAAAGCGTGCGTCATGTTGGTGCTCTCCGCCGGGACGGCAATTGTCGCGCAAGCGCAGATATTCAATACCTTGGTAAGCTTCAACGAAACCGACGGCGCTGATCCAGTTGGATCATTCGTTCAGGGCGTCGATGGGAACTACTACAGCACAACCGCACAGGGCGGGGTGTCTAGCGCATGCGGCCAAAATGGTGGCTGTGGTACGGTGTTCAAAATCACCGCACAGGGCACACTAACTACTCTGTACAACTTTGGCGCTAACGGCTTCCCTGAAGCAGGGTTGACTCTGGCTAACAATGGGACATTCTACGGAACTACCGCATTCAACGAGGGCACAGTATTCGATATGCCCCCCACGGGCGAAGTGACTACGCTTTACACCTTCTGCACCACGGATTGCCAGGATGGCGTGACGCCGGTAGCGTCCTTGATTCAGGCGACCAACGGAAACCTCTTCGGAACAACTATGTGGGGTGGCGCTCAAGATCGTGGGGAGGTCTTCGAAACTACCCCCGACGGCAAACTGACCACGATTCACAGCTTTTGTGGCCAGAGAGACTGCACCGACGGCCGGTTCCCCACCGCGGCTTTGATCGAAGCCCAGCAACGGGAATATTTACGGAACAACGAGCGGCGGCGGCGGCTCTTTTTCCCAGTGCAACAGCCCAGGCGGCTGTGGCACAATCTTCGAAATCAGCCCCCGGGGTTTCACCACCATTTATGTTTTTGAGGGCCTGGACGATGGAAACCCAGAGGGCGCACTGGTCCAGGGTGCGGATGGGAACTTCTACGGAACAACGTACAGCGGGGGAGCGAACAAATGCGTTGGCGCTGGATGTGGAACAGTCTTCATGATGACTCCAGAAGGAGCTTTGACCACGCTGTACAGCTTTTGCTCCCAAAGCCGCTGCGCTGACGGGGCTAACCCCGTTGCAGGGCTGGTGCAAGGTACGGACGGAAATTTCTATGGCACAACGATCGTGGGTGGCACCGGCCCGTGCCCGGGGATGCTTACGCCGGGCTGCGGCACTGTCTTTAGAATCACGCCACAGGGCGCGTTAACGACCGTTCACTCGTTCGAAGGCACCGACGGCACTGCGCCAGCAGGTGGATTGATGCAAGCGACCAGCGGACTCTTTTACGGGACAGCCTCCATGGGTGGACTCAATGACTGCGCTTTTGGCTGCGGTACCCTCTTCAGCATCGACATGGGCCTCGGCCCGTTCGTGACCTTCGTCCAAGCGGCGGGCAAGGTTGGCCGGACTGGCGGCATACTCGGCCAAGGATTCACCGGAACTACCAGTGTATCGCTCAACGGAATCCCGGCGAGCTTTACGGTTGTCTCCGACACGTTCATTAAGGCCGCAGTTCCAGCCGGAGCAACCACGGGCTACGTGACCGTAAACACACCCAGCGGCCCGCTGACCAGCAACGTGCCGTTCCGAGTGATACCGTAACTGTTTCAGTCATAATGGCGCGGCATCATCGGTTCCGCGAGTGCCGCTCCATCTTTCGCCCAGTATCCTGTCGACGTGGCTCCCAAGACTTGCCATACCTCCAGCACCGACGCTTTCAAAAAGACGCCCGTCTCATGGGGCACGCGCCGCACGCGGCAAGCGTCCTGTCCACTTCGTCGTGCGTTGGCTGGAATAATACATCTCACATTGGTCCCGAACGCAATTCGCAGGGCACGATTAAGGGGTGGGGCTATCTCTCCAGTACCCCTACGCAGTCGCCGGACTTTCGCAAAGATATTTTCAATTTTTCAATTTTTTGTGCGCTCCAAACTAGGAGCCGAGATTTCAGTACGGACTTTCAGTGCGGGCTCGACGGCATTATGAGACTCGACAACTCACCGCCGCGAAAGTCAGGGAGTGATCTCGAACACGACTCCGAGATTATAGGTTCCACCTTCTCCCGCCACGCCGTACAAGTGATTGCCTGAGGCAACCAAAGGTCCAAGAGGGCCACAGCCGTTCGTGCAATTCGGAAAGGCGTATAGCACGATTTCTCGGGCGCCGGTGCCCTGGCGCACCAATTCGTACGCAGCGCCGCCCGCTACGCCAAAGAACGAGGATTTTACCTGGACCAACCCGCCGTCGGGACTTATCCCGTCAGCCCCATCGAACGAATACGAGTACTCGGAGAATCCGGAGCCGGTACTTGCCAGCTCGAATGCCACGCCATCTTCGTACGACCCGCCCGATTCGGTTGCGCCGAAAAGATCTCCATGCAAGTCGACGATTAACCCGCCGGTCGGATAGATGCCACGCATTCCGCTGCTCCCACAGGATCTGATAACTTGTTCAGTCCAAACGCCGTTTTGCAGCCACATCTCAAATACGGTGCCGAGGTTCTTGGCTCCGCCGAACTCAGTCATGCCGTAGATGTTACCTTTTGGATCAAAGGCCAACGGAAGGGGTGCCTTCCCGTCAGAACAATTGGGCTGAGAACAAAAGTTGTAAAGAACCGTTCTGGTCCAGTCGCCTTCAGAAGGCGTCAGCTCGAAAACCATGCCTCCCCGGTAAAGGCCGCCACTCGCGGAGCCATACAGGTTACCTGCATGGTCGAAGATCAGACCAGGCCCCGGCGCTGTGCCACCATCTGTGAAGGAATAGATCACACTATAAATCCACCCACCCTCGGGTAGCGGAGTCAGCTCAAACACATTGGGACCGCGGGATGTCGAGCCGTAGAGATTTCCGGCTGCGTCGAAGGTCAATTGACCATTTGGAGATGCGCCGTCCGCGCAGTTTGGTTGTGAGCAAAAACTGTAGATGACAGACTCTACCCAACTACCGTTAGGCAGCGGCGTCAACTCAAACACGGTGCCGCAGTCCGGAGGGCAGGCTTCTTGGGCTGCCGTCGTTCCGTAAAGGTTTCCCTTCGCGTCTAGTACCAATCCTGCCGTCGGCGGCCCGGCGCTCTGATTGGTCCCGAAGTCGTAGATCACCTTGTACTGCGCCTGGCCGAGGGCGAAGGTGCAACCAAGAATGATGACCGCAACGCCCAGCAATCTGTTCCTCATACCCGCCTCCACAGCGGTGAGAAGCATAGCACTCAATGATCACAAAGCAAGAAAGAGTCCGTTTGCCAGGTTAAGATGAACTGTCCGCCACGCCGTGGTAACTCGGCTGAGTGCCATACTTTCCGCCCTACTTGCTGCTGGCAATAGGGCTGCACTTGGTTCATTTGTTAGTTATTACCACGCCTGATACTTGACCTACAGCCCGGTTGAGCGCATAACATCTGCCATTCGGGGTGAGACTATGGATGAACAAAAGTCAAGAGCGTTTTTTCGACGTATCTCGGCCAAGATGGCACTCCTGCTAGGCGGCACTGTTGCTTTCAGCAATTCGTCCCAGTTACTCGCGTCCCCGTCCCTACCGCTTCCGGAAAACACCTCTCGGGTGGTTGCACCCGGTAGCGACCATCGGCTGCCGTCAAAGCTCGTGCTCAGAAAGACGAACAAGGGCCTGAAAATGATCGCGCAGCACTCATCGCATTCTTCTCATTCTTCTCACGCTTCGCACTCATCTCATTCCTCACATTCGTCCCATTCTTCGCACACATCTCATTCATCCCATTCATCCCATTCTTCCCACGCTTCTCGGGCCATATGAGTATCGAGTTTGGCTCCGTTGAGTTTGACGATCAACACGTAGCTGCGACCATTTCTATCGACAAGAAGGTCTACTCAAAACCAGCCGTTCTGAGAGCGTGCTACTGGTTTGGCAAAGATCTTTATTTTCATGTGAACGAGCAGGACGAATTGTTGCAAGTAACGGTGGGGCTACGTGTGCCTTCCCCTACTCTTGACCAGCCAAAGGTTCGGAAGATCGATGATTGGCTGCCCGAAATATATGATGCTCTGCTGGACTCGCAACTACGCGTAGAGATCCAAGCGGAAACCGCCGGTGTACGAGAATTGATCGTTGCAAAGGCGTTTGCTGAATCCGGGATATTGGAGGATCCACCGCCTGGTACTTTCCAAGATCCAGTCGCTGAGGGAGACACCGAATCAAGGGGCTTAGTCAGGATAGCTACTAAATCCGCCGAATAAGAGGGAGAAACGACAGTGACACGGTCGTTTTCACCGATAACGGATTTCGCACCCTCCAAAGGCAGGTATAGGCTGCTGCCGTTTCGGTTTCACCGCCTCAACCGACAAACCGAGATCCTCGTCAACGAATGCGGTGAGTCCCTCGTTGTACCTTTAGGTACTGCCGAGAAGGTCGTCAGGCGAAAACTTTGCCCCGTCGACGATCTATACCCTACCCTGAAGGCGAAGCACTTCATCTACGATGACTACTCCTCAGCTCTCCTCGATGTTCTCGCGTCAAAGTATCGAACCAAGTTTGAATTTATAAATGGATCGACTAAGCTGCACATTTTCGTCGTGACTCTGCGTTGCGATCACTCCTGCCACTATTGCCAGGTATCACGACAGACGGTCAGCAAGGGCGAATTCGACATGCCCCAAGATGTAGCCAGCGCAGCGGTCAATATGATGTTGCAATCTCCTTCCCCACACATCACGCTCGAACTACAGGGCGGGGAGCCCCTACTGGCTTTTGACACGATCAAGTACATCGTTTCAATCGCAAAACCAGGAGCTGCCCGGCTTGGCAAGGAACTGGATATCGTCATCACCTCGAATTTGGCTTTCTTGACCGACGACATTCTTGACTACTGCAAGACCGAACGGATCAAGCTTTCCACTTCGCTTGATGGGCCGGAGTTCATCCACAATGCGAATCGCCCCCGACCTGGAGGAGACAGTTACCGGGTTGCCCTTGAAGGGATAAAACTGGCTCGGCGGGCGTTGGGTGCTGACCAAGTTGCAGCACTGATGACGACCACGCAGCTCTCGCTACAGCACCCTAACGAGATCATTGATGAATATGTGCGCCAATCATTCCATACGATTTTTCTGAGACCAATCAGCCCGTACGGGTTTGCGATCAAGAGTGGCCACCGAACCGGATATCAAATGGATGCTTTCTTAGACTTTTACCGGGCAGGTCTGGATCACATTCTTGATGTGAATAGGAAGGGGTATAACCTCGTTGAGATTTATACAAAGATCCTGCTCCATAAGATTCTCACGCCTGACGGAACCGGCTATGTTGATCTCCAATCTCCGTCCGGCGCGGGATTGAACGTACTGGTGTACAACTACGATGGAGATGTATACGCGACAGACGAATCCAGGATGCTTGCGGAGATGGGAGATTACACGTTCAGATTAGGCAACGTCCGGACACACTCGCGGGCCCAGATATTCACGAGCCCCGCATTCGTGAATCTGCTTCAGGCAGCTTGCAATCAGTCTCTGGCAGGATGCTCAGACTGCGCTTTCCAGCCATTCTGCGGAGCAGACCCTGTCTATCACCATGCCACTCAACGCGACATGTTCGGCCACAGAGCAAGAAGTGGATTTTGCAAGCGGAATATGCGGGTCATCGAACACCTAATTTCATTGCTGCACAGTGGTGACTCAGACACTCAGGATATCCTGTGGGCCTGGGTGACTGACCGAAATCTGGCCGAGATTCGCGCGAGTCTTCCGCGATGAGACTACACACGGCAGGTAGCGCACGTGGCTTTAGGAAGCCGATTGTTGCACGCGTCACGACCGAATCAATACCTGCCAGCGAAAGAAAAGACGTTGCGCTGGTCTTGTCTTCGTTGGATCAAAGTCTACGCGATTTTCGTGGATACGCAGCCCTCATTGTCAAACAGGAAGTCAATGGCCGACGGTTTCCTACGCCCTTGGTGCATTCAGTTCGAGACATTGACCACCTCAGCTCGGGACACATTGTTGCGCTTGAACCAGCAAACGGCTTTATCCGCACACTTTACCGCCCTGAATCTCGCCACAACACACTCTTCACTACGGAGAGGTGCAACAGCAACTGTTTGATGTGTTCACAACCTCCAATCGACAAAGACGATGCAGCCGCACTCACAGAGCGCAACCTAAGACTCATCGACCTGATGACGCCTACTCCTGAGTACTTGTGCATAACTGGTGGGGAACCCACCCTGCTGGAAGCGCGCGTACTGACGATTATCGCTAAGCTGCGTGACACGATGCCAAGCACCCATGTACACATGCTCACTAACGGTCGTCGTTTCGCCTGGGCTGACTTCACTTCGAGGTTTGCAGCAGTTCGACATCCGAACCTGAGCCTCGGGATCCCTCTTTACTCCGATCACGCAGCGCTGCATGATTACGTCGTTCAAGCTCGGGACGCCTTCGACCAAACCATTCTGGGCCTGCATCAGCTCGCCAGGCGTGGTGTCGAAACCGAAATCCGCGTGGTATTGCACGCATTGACAATACCGCGCCTGACTAATCTTGCAGAGTACATCTGCAGAAATCTTACTTTTGTCGATCATGTTGCTTTCATGGGGATGGAACACATCGGCTATGCTCCCCGGAATATGAGCGAGTTGTGGATAGATCCAGTGGATTACCAAGAACAACTGGAAAGCAGCGTGGCTGTTCTAGCGAGATTTGGCATAGACGCCCGAATCTACAATCTTCAATTGTGTGTCCTGAAGCGATCTCTCTGGAAATATTCGAAGCAGTCCATTTCGGATTGGAAGAGCGCCTACGCGGAAGTATGTCAGGACTGCGCTGTCAAAGATCGGTGTGGCGGATTCTTCCACTGGAATACGAAAGTACAGAGTCGTGGTATTCATTCAATTACAGAAGCTGGGGCGTAGTGAAGCCCTCTAGCTTCGACGACAACTACCCCGCGCTTCTGCCACGCTTGCTGTACCGGCCCTTTTTTGAAACTTAACCCGGCAGGATTGCGCCACGAGGCGTCGTAGCATACTTAGGGGGTATCAAATGAAAGCGCCGCTGACGACTTTGATTTGTTGCGGATTGTTAGGTACCTACTGGTTAATCTCTTCTTCATCAAGATCGACGCCAAGCATGGGACGCGCCTCCCGGGAGGCCGAATCGCAACCTGCAGAACCCGCACCGCTTCAGTTTCATGGATATGATTGTACGAATGACTGCAGCGGCCATGAAGCTGGCTATCAATGGGCCGAAGAGCACGAAATCGCCGACCAAGACGAATGCGGTGGGAACTCCGAGTCGTTCATCGAAGGATGCAAGGCCTATGTGGAGGAGCAGTCCTCCCACGACAATGATGAAAATGATGACATGGACTCGCCGAGCGAAAGCGAAGATTCCGATCAGGATTAGCCCGCAATCATGCTTGGAGGGGACGTGAAGCGAAGAAGGCTTGCGGACCACGCCACCAATACATGGCTGGAAGCGTCTCCGCTGGTGCGCAAATTTGCCTCGACGATCGCCGACGCGGCGGCGGGCTTGCCAATCCTCGATGTCGCCTGCGGCTCGGGCCGAAACGCACTCTTGCTCTCCCAACTTGGTTGCACCGTCATTTGCGTTGACAGAGACCTGTCTGGCCTTGCGACTCAGCGGTTACGCTTACGTCGTACTGCCGCCATGAGGGTGTCAGAACGTCTAATGCTACAGCGGCTCGATCTCGTCCAGGACCCTTGGCCGTTCGGTCCATGCGCTGTCGGAGGGATTGTTAATGTCCATTTTTTTCTGCCTGCGCTGTTCCCATCCTTTGTGAGTTCGCTATCCCCTGGGGGATACCTGCTCTTTGAAACTGCTCCCGGCTGTGGTGGCAATTACCTAGAGTTGCCGAAGGCGGGAGACGTGAAGACCGCCCTTGGAAAGGCCTTTGATTTGGAATTCTACCAGGAAGGCAAGGTGGGTCCTCACGATTACGACGCAGTGACAGTCCGAGTGCTTGCTAGGCGACGAAACAGAGCGATATGAAATATCGATGCCGTGCAGCTCAGTGGACTAGGCTAACGAGTGACTGATGAGCGGTAGGGCAGAATTCGGCGTCGTTCCGACGTTTTGAGGTTGGTAAGAACGAGAAATACTGGTGTCCCATCTTAGGGGGTAAGGTCTAAGTCTTCAGCGAGAAACTTGTGTGCAACAGCCTCGTCATCGAAGGACACTAAGACTACTTCGCCGGGAGCACTATCAGCATCCACAGTCCCCGTTTTTCCACGAAATTCGTTGTCCACCCTGGCTTGAAGCTTGACCTTGACTCTATTCCCGCGTCTCATGGCCATATTCTCTGCTCTCGCATCCTCGGGGCCAAATCTCTTAATTTGCTCCCCTTTCAAATTCTGCACCGGCGGATTCTGCCATCCGAATCCTCGGTAAATTTCTAACGCGAGTTCCAAGGCAAGCTCACGCTTTCGTGTTTTGAGCTCGTTGGTTGTGATTTGCTTTTCGATTCGAACGGTTTCGTCCTGACACCAACAATCTCGAGGAGCCGCATCGATATTGCCAAAAACATCTTGAGGCCACGTCAGCTGGCGTCCATCTATCTTTCGGAGTTCAAACGAAAATATGGCTTCGGATGACAAAACACCTTGATCAGCCATTCGAGAAGCGAACTCGAACGCTGCAGTTGTTGTGTCAAGAATTTCCAGCACATGGATCTTATCTCCGAGCTGTGCGATCTCATCGAAAGACCTGTTTTGCGTGAACTGTCCGCTACGAAAGAGCGCCCAGCGTTCTGTACGTCTCAAGTAGCGCTCGGAATGCTCGTACTCACCGGCGACCCATTCGTCACCTAGCGGTAAGGCGTCTCTATAGAACGAGGGGTAGGCAAACCAACCTGCGACGATCACTTCAGAGGAAAGAACAAACTGCCGACACTGCTCTGGAGTCTGAAACCGCGCTTTCTTGAATTCCGCGGGGTGAATCCAGATGTGCCAATGAGGTTTAGACCAAATCTTGCGAAGCAAATCTGTTCCTGGCAATTTCTTGCGCTGTTGAGCAAACTCTTGCGAATCGGGTTCCCGTCGAACCGCGACAGTCTGCGGAAGACTCTTATCAGGCATGACGCCCGAATCGTTTAGCCACGCAGGTCGTGAGCCAATAGGCGTGACAGCGGGGACATTGTACAGATTCTTGATGAGCTTTTGATATTCCGTCGTTGCCTCATTGCGGAGATCGACACCATTCACGCCAGATAAGGCTGTTGGTATAGCAGTTTTCCAATCGCCGTTTCTGAGTATGGGAATGAATTTACTCTTACCAACTTCATTCACGATTTCGCCGGTAATAATGTGTCCCTCATATCCGGCTCCCCCTACGCGACCATCAAAACGTTCTTTGTATTGTTCGGTGCAAACGACCAGAACGCGATTGCTTTCCCTGACCGCGCGTTCCATGAATTCTGGACTATAAGCACCCAGTGTAAGATGCATTTGGTCGATAATCGCATCAACCCCGTCGTGCCGCAGTCGTTCGACGACCGCTAGAACCCACTCCTTGTGTCCTTCGCTGTCATGGGAATAAGAAACAAAAACGCGTACAGGCAGTACACTTCGAGTGTCCACGTTTTCTTTTGCGATCATACGGATCCAAACAGCGCCCCTATCTTAACCTAGGGTAGAGAGGTAGAGACAAGCGAAGCGCTGAGGCGACTATCAGAACCGGAATCCCTTGCTGCGGGCAGGGGACCCACACACCTGCCGAGCCAGCCCAGTTCGGCGTCGAATTCGCTAACCGTACCCCTCCCTCCCATCGCCACATCCAATTTTATACGGTAAGGACGCAAAACGTACCTTTTTTCGGACGATATTCGGCGAGTCTCAGTGGCCAGACCTGACATTGTCACAGGTGTTGCGCGGAGGATAGAGTCGTGATGGCAGAATGCCGTGGACTTCCCCAGGGGTCGGCCTGATCTCGAAAACCATGCCACCGCCCTGGGCCGAACTACCAATACGCGGACGCAGACGCAAGAAGAGGGGAGGGCTAGACGGCTGAGTGACCGGAGTATCGGTATAAGTCCTGTTACAACATCACCTTGCCGCTCCGCCCGTGCCACGGAGTGGGGCGGGGTACACGGAGTATGCCAGCACTCCATTCACTCCGGCGAACTCCGCAACGTTGACGGAGTATAAAGCTCATGAAAACAAGATATTTACGCCCGGCGGGGCCCCAACTTGCACGGTGGCGTGGTATCCTTTGCCTCACCGCCCACCCACCAAGAAAAAAAGAAAAAAAGATACCAGCATCTACCCGCCTGGCCGCGATTTTGCGAGAAACGATCAGGATGATTGTGCAGATCTCCTGGCCCTTTCTAGAGATGTTCCCAGAATCTCGTCGAGCTCCCCTCATCCTCGACTCCGGCCTACACGAGCGGGGGCACCAGGGCGCTATGTAAATAGGATTAGCTGCCGAGGTGCTCATCGGGCCGCGTATCATGGCGGAATGCCAGTTGTTGAAAAACTGACTCTGTATCCTATCCCTAGAGTGGGCCAAGCTTTTGTGGACGACGAGCCATTTGATGACGCTCTTCTACCCGCCGAAGTAGTTCATGGAGTGTGTGTCGAGAAGGTTGCCGGACTGCTGAACGACAAAACGTTCAACTTGTGGAAACGGCATCTGTCTCCTGAAGACATCGAGTCATTTGCACACATCGACTACGCAATAGTGCATCGGTTTCGCTCCGAGAACATCGGTACCGGGGAGACTGAACAAGGATCAATGGTGCTGGTGCGAACTCTTTCTGCCCTGCTGCGAATCATACGACCAATGCGCCAGCGGTTCTTCGCCATCCAGGGCACTGTCGATCGGGATGGGGCATTCGACGCGGGACCGTTCGATGAACCTGAGGACTATATAGAGCTTCCCGAGGCACACAAGCTCTTTCACCTGCGCCCTCGCGACCTCAAGAAATTCCAACAGCTCGCCACGACGTTCCTTCGCGTTATGGACAACGAGTATTGGAGCTTGCGTCTAGCCGTCCAGTTCCACGACCAAGGGCATTACACGTTTCAGAGATATTGGAAACTGAGTTGGTTCTCCTGGATAGCAGGCCTTGAGGCCCTCTACACAGCGGACCACGCGGAGCATCGAGCGCAGATCGTCATCAAAGAGCGCATCAAGCATCTCCTCGGCTCGAACACACCAGTTTACGAAGCTGGCGATATACCTAGTTTCCTTCCACACCCGGAGCGGACCGTTGTCGGAGCAATCGACCCAATTTATGAGTTACGGAACACGGTCATCCACGGAAAGCGAGTACCCGATAGCTTTTATGTTCAGGATGCCCGAATTGGCCTAGACGGTCCACTGCGGAGAGTTGAGGAACTGGTGGAGGCACTCAGCTTCCTGCTCCGGAAGAGCATCGAAGTAGTCCTTGAGCAACATTTGGTCGAGCACTTCAAGGACGAAAACACGATAAAAGCCTATTTTTCTGACCTTGGGCTCACGAAAACCAACCTGTCGCGCGGGCGGGAAATCGCGGACATCCTCACGCGGAACGCTAACCCGATAGACTTAGCGGAAATTGTTCAGGCCCTGAACCAGCGACGCACTCGCCCGCGAAGCCCTTTCAGTATCAATCAGGTGAGGGATTGGGTTGCTGGGGCCGTTGCTGCGGGGCAGATTGCCCGTGGTAAAGACGGACGTTACAGCGTGCCAGCCTGAGCCTTGTCAGGCTTCATCAAGCGTTCGTTGAAGACGGAAATCGCTTGGCGCGTCTTAGTGCGATCTCCCCAGTCGCCCACTCCTTCAGATCTCCTTGGCCAACGTTGCCCATGCCCAGTTTCTCGCCTTCCAGAAAAATCGAAGCAACCGTAAATGCATCAGGATGTAATCGCACCTTGAACAACTGGGCGGCATGAATCTTAGCGCTTACCCACGCCAGCATGTCTGCCGATAACAGTTGCACCGTCGTCTTTCGGCTTTCATAGGCTATCGCTATAGGAATAAACCATTGTTCGAGCCCATCCTTAATCTGCGGTTTAGGATGGTCTTTTGCGCCGAAAAAGTAACGAACGTTTTCGTCCTTTTGCTCCTTATCGGAGAGATCGAAAACGAATTTCATGGGATTGGTTATTTTCTTCTCTGCCCGCCATTTAGCCAAATGGCCACCGCAAGTCTGCATCGCAAAAGTAAAATGGCGACGACCAGCAGCTTCAGGCGCCAACTGCAGAAGATCAGACTTCAGCACTACATTTTCGTAATCTCCTTTCGCAATGGCGATTCCCGCTCCGTGCTGCGCATACCTGCTAATCGTGCGTGCCAACCGCTTCAGCACACGTTGCCTCTTCTCGTTTGGCCATCCGCGCCACGGATGATCTAAAGCATCTGTTTTACCTTTTTTGCAATCCCGGCACCATGCATCCATCCGACAACTGGCGAACTCTGTCATGTGGAAATGCTTAAAGCCAGAATCCTTTGCAATCTTCCACCATTCACGCTCAAATTCTTTCCACCTTTTTCCACTAGATACACAATAGGCCGCCACGACAATCCTAGCGAAGGATTCCGTTCCGCTGTCATCAACGTACACGATGTGTGGAGTGTGGATCATATTGAACACCGGGGAACGCCCGCGAGCACGAAAGAAGAAACGACTGGCTTGAGCAACTTGACGGGAGAGTCTCCTTTGAGGCGACGACTAAGCTTTCCACGATTGAGAATGATCTGCCACGGAAAGCGCTAAGAGTGTCGGCTCGACCGGGGTGCAATTTGGTGCGATTGTGGGCCGAAATGACCGTATAATTTCCTCACACATGGACATTCTCGCATGGGCGAGGGCTTTTGTAGAGTGGTTCAAAACGCCTGTCAAACTGCTGATAACCTTCGCGATATTGTCCGCCGTTGTACTGTTTCTGCCCAGTGGTTATTTGCCAGCCCCAGTTTCCGATTGGAAAACCGCTCACCCAGTGTGGCCCATGGGAATCTTTTCTTTTGCTGCCGTGTTTCTCTCTGTGGCCATTGTTGAACGACTGATCCTCGGTGCGCTTGAACGGCGGAGATTCAAGGAAAGGTTAATGCGGCTTACCAACGATGAACTCCGGATGTTGGGTAGGATCATTCAGCCTGGCGCGAGCACCATAATCGTATGGCCGCACGAGGGTGGAATAGGAACGCTAGTCGCGGACGGCATTTTGTTTCAGACAGAGAGCACACTAACAAACGGTCAACGAGTGTACGGATTGTCCAGACGCATGGCTGAATATGTAGCAGCGCATGGACACGACCTACTTAACAGGCTGCCCGCGCGGTAGCCTCCGCGCGGCCCGTCTGTAGAAATTTGAATGAGCCCACTAACAGCGCATTCCTTAATTGGCAGGCGTACGCTTGATTCATGCAGGGCCGACCGATCCCAGCGCTAAAAGGAGTACCAGGGCCGCAACCCAAACGGCTATTTTCAGGATCTTGATTGGCCGACTCGCAAACGGGCCTACCGATGCACCGCTTCTGCGACCGCGCCCGCAGGCAACGCAGCTACGTTGCTCAATGGCTGTTCGCGATCTATGTGGGGCGGGCGAGGCGGCTGGCCCTGAATCCTCCCACTTCACAATAAGGGCGGCGCATGCTCGGGAAGAGGGGCGGTCATGCGGTCCAGCGCAGGTTCCGGGCTGAAGGCAGGCATCCGATCGCGCAGGCCACCTGCATCCGTCTCGCTGACCTGAAGCTCCGCAAGGAAGCCGAACGTCGTAAGCGCTTGGGCCCGCCAGCGTCCCGGCATGGGTTCCACTCTGGCATCCCGCAACGAGCCCTAGCGGAACAGATGAATGAAGGAGCTAGCCTAGGCGAGGGTCTTGCTCACGCCCGTCAGCTATGTCCAGAACCACGCAGTCGTGGAATTTGTATTTATTGAGAAGCCAACTCACCTGACTGGGGTGCAGGGTTTCGTAGTCGTTGGTAGAGTTGTGGAGCAACGTAACATGGCTCGTTTCCTGAGAGGTCGGAAAGGTGCGCCGCTGCGACTGTCCTGGGATCAGCCATTGGATTTCGCCGCTGGGCAAGGCCCCATTGACCTCGACATCCCACGTGAAAAATACAAAGTCATGATGCAGCACATCGCATGCAAAACTCAGTTGATCAATGTATAACTTCGAATCGTTCGTGACCCAGAACGTGCCTTGTTCTCTATCCACGCCGATGCGTATACTCTCAGCCGCTTGTTGGTTTGTCACATCCCAGCCACGACCTCTAACTCTCTCCTCCAGCTTGGCCAAAAACAGATTGGGAATTCCCGGCGCGTTCAAGGACCCCAGCCTCGGAGGAGAAGACGACTCACGCAACGGGCATAAAGCTCTCACAGCGAGGCATAGCAGATTTCCCAGGACCAGAACGATGGCAACTGCAAGTAGCTTGAATGCCCAGTCGAGAAAGGCGGACTTCTTGTCATTTATCTTCTTGTTGTGCTCAACCCTATTTATCGCGCTAGAGAGCTTGTGATGGATAACGGTGTTGAGAACAGCCGTGTGATCTGTTCCCGTTGCAACTAATTGCTCGATCCACTCTGAGTCCTTTTTCGGTGTCGACAAAGATAGGTAGTCCCTGGGCCACAGCTCGGCAAAAATGAGGGCCCCAGCGACAGAGAGTGATAGCAAAGCAACGATCTGGCCCAGCAACTGAATCTCACGCCATAACGGACTTAAGCCTTGTATCGCGATGAGCTGTGCAGACACGCTAGCCAAGAACGTTGCCACAATTAACGCAACACTGGCCTTCACGTCTAACACATCGCCTAGGGCTCGTTCTGATTCGTCGTACTTCTGTGCTGACTCAAGTTGCCATTTAAACAGCTCAGTCGACACGTTAGCGTACCTCCAGAACTAATGCGTGCTTACCTGATTTTCCTGATAATCCTGTCCGGAGGCGGCGCTATTTCGTCTTTGGCGCGCTTGGCCATGCGGAACGTCACGACGGTTTTCGCTTTGATCTGAATGGAGTCGCCTGACATCGGATTGCGACCGCTCCGCGCTTTGCGATGCGCGACGACAAAGCGGCCTAGTCCAGGCAGACTGAAGACGCCATTTTTCTTGGTTTCCTTAACCGCGGTGTTAGTCAGATGATTGAGGAACGACTGAGCCGTCTTCTTGTCGGTACCCACCTTGTCAGCTAGACGGCGAACCAGTTGGCTCTTCGTCATACCTGCCATCGACCCTCCTCTTATACGGCAGAACTCTCAGGAACCGGCGTTCGCCGGGCGCCGCGACTAGCGAACCATATTCTGCATCGTCAGGACTGTCAAGATATACCGCCGAATCCGGCGGACTCAGGGAAAATGGCTTGCAATCATTCGTTCGCCTTTGACTGACGGCTCTTAGGCTTCCGCAATTCTCCAAAGCCTCCACGGTATCTTTTCGACCTTGCGTTCACGACGTAATACGTGCTGCTTGATTAACAGAAGTTGCTCATCACGATTGGCAAACGTTGACCGATCCGGTCGGTCCCACTTGAAGGATCATCGCTCAGCGACGGCCTCCGCCTTACGCTATATGGCGGGAGTGACCGGAGTGGTTGTAACTCTTGTGTGGTCAGCAGGTTTCCGCTCCGCCTGTATACCGGAGTGCGGTGGAGCGGGCGGAGTTGAATTCGGTTACTCCGGCGCACTCCAGCCTGCTCCGTCATGGCAACAGAGTGTTAACTACATAAGAAATAAATACTTAAGACCTACCCTCCGCTCACTCCGGTGTTTTCGTGTACTGCCCGCCCTTGACATGCTTAAGAACACCGATCCTCTGGAGCTTCTGAAGCCAGTCAGTCGTGGCCTGATCCTGTCTGCCATAGGCCTGCTTTGCCTGCTTGAACGAGAACTCCCCTGGTAAACGTTCAAAAATCGCCTCCTGTTCTGCATTGAAGAGCAGTTCGAGGCCCCCCAAGGCTCGATAGCCCAATGGCCCGCCGTCTTCGTCGAATTCCCGCTTGAGAAAAAGGGGGCCAAACTCGCCGCGCAGCCGAGCGAACCCCTTGACGATTAATCCGATTTCGTCGTCCCTTTCCTTCGCAGCTCCCTTTTTTATTGGACTGCCTCGCATACCCGTGGTTGCATCGAAGGCGATTCGCACGTCGGTTTGGTTGATGAGTGCGCGTCCTCCGCAAGCCTGCAGTAGCCATGTCATCGTGGGGGTATCTTCCAGAGGGCCTGCGGGATACTTGTCGTTCGGTTTCTTGATGTGGTGAATTATGAAAAATGCCGCCTCGTACTGTCTGGCAATTTGTCGCAGTTCATTCATAAGCTTTGCAGCATTTTCGTTTTTTTGTTCTGCCTCAGGACGGAATGCTCTCAGGGAATCCATGATTACCAAGGAGGGTCGATTTTCCGCGATGGCGGGCTCCAATTTCTCTACTTTATCGTGCTCATTGATCAGATAAAAAGATTCGGGTGACTGCGGCAATCTCAAATGTCTACGCAGCGATTTGGTGAGTCCAATAATACCGCTCTGTCCATTTTCGAGATCTATATAGAGAACTCGCCCTTGCTTGACCTCATGCCCCAAAAACGGAACACCGGCAGCAACACATAAACCCATTTGGTAGGCCCAGGGGCTCTTGCCCAAGCCTGAATCACCGATGGCAATGTTCACGGACGCCTCAGGGATCAATCCCTCGACGACATAGGACTCGGGCCCTGCATTGCCCTGCGATTCAAATTCAGGAAGGGAAACTGCGCCACGGCCGCGACTAGCGATGGCACCCGTTGCGGATGTCACTCTTGGAACATCGATCTCCAGCCAGTACCTCAGTTGGGGCGTAAGGTCAGGGCCAAGTATCGTTTCCAGAATCGGCCAACCTGGGACCTTCCCGTTATTGCTCAGGCGTTTCGCTGCGACTACCACTGCAGTAGCGCGGAGGCCCGCCTGGGGATCTTTGGCTGCTTCGACCACCGCCGCGATAAACTGCTGAACGTCTGCGAGACTTCTGCCGTCCCGTAGGAGGCCTCCAGTCAACGCGATTGTTGCTTTGTCTCGTCGATCTCTCCGTGGCCAGTGCTTAGCCAAAAGCGTAGCGGCCGCCAGGGTACGTACCGCTTGCGTTAGGACCGCCGATTCGGTAATCGTTCCGCTCACCTGCTCCTCCGATTCCGCCAAAGGACAGAGTTCGAGCAGGAGTTTCCCGTCGCAATCGTCAAACTTCTGCGCTTCGATGGGTGAACTAACGGTGTATACCCATCCCGGTGTGGCCTCTTTTGTGGCCATCGGAGTTGGCAGGAAACGGTCTGCGAGTGTGATCGACTCCGGGACCGCCAAGCGAACGATAGCCGAATGTATAGAACTCATTCGACGGGCTCCCTTGACGCTTGCAAAAATCTTTCAACTTCACAGGGTTCGAACAACAATCTGCGGCAGATCCTCAAGGGTCGCAGCCTGCCTGTCTTAACCCAAGATCTGATCGTGTGGGGGCTAACGCCCAACAGACGCGCAACTACTGCGAGAGTAAATAATCGGGGTATAGACACGGTACTCATTCTTGGCTCCTGTCAAGCCGAGCCTTGATCGTGCGCAGCGGTATTTTCCAGACCTTCCCAACCTTGCGGCTCCCGGTCAACTGATCAGCCCACAACATCTGATAGACGAAGTGCAAACTCACCTTGAGCAGCTGCGCGGCCTTCCGTGGACTAACATCAGGATCTTGAGGCATTGTGATTTTCTCCTTGTAATTCGGTCTCATGCTGCTTATACTAGCGGTCATGCTACCTAACGACAAGCGTGACCGTGACAATGTAAGGACAACTATCCCGGTGTTAATTCCGACAGCCAAGGGCCAACAACGAGACGGCTGGATATCGCAAGACTACGTTGAGATTGAGGATGAGGAACATGCGCATCGAGTGCAAGACCAGGCGGTACGTATGGTCCCCTTCTCCAAAATGGCCGCACTGATTTCAGGTGACATACACAAAAGCGGGAAGCAGTGGCAGCTTACGAACGAGCAGCGTCGAGAGCTGGTTGTGCTCCTCACCCTCGTGCAGGGAGCGGCGAGAAAGGACCAAGTAAAGCTGCAGTCGTACATCCGAATGGAGGCCGAGTCGCTCTTGGAACTCGCCGAGCTTACAAAATGGACGGCAGAGGATCGTCACCGCATCGCCTTTTCACATGCGCAAAATGCATTGAAAATCATCGGCACTGAACTGAACAACGGCTTGAGAAACGTTCGATTTGTAGTTTGGTGGGTTGAGAGC
>Ga0207026_1058_pt2 | contig 19835 bp, 17 predicted proteins | sample Alteio_BWMinCont_42_FD_153274 | JGI IMG/M metagenome (GOLD analysis project Ga0207026, IMG submission 153274) | Enriched cells from forest soil in Barre Woods Harvard Forest LTER site, Petersham, Massachusetts, United States -... | ecosystem: Environmental > Terrestrial > Soil > Temperate forest >...
AGGGAGAAGCTGCGAAGACGTATCGCGGGCTGGCGAACGCGGGTTCGGGCAAGAGCAGGACCTTCAACGATGTGGCGAAGTCTCTGATGACGGTGCACGGAGAATGCCCGATTGAGTACATTCCGTTTCCGGCGGATCTTGAAGGGCGCTACCAGCATTACACGGAGGCCGATCTGACCGCGCTGCGAGAGCTTGGATATGACGGGCCGATGACTGAGCTTGAGGCCGGGATTATGGAGACTTACGCTACGCTGGCGGCGATTGGGGAATAGACCTGCAGGTCATGCGAGCAGGTAATTCACCGCGTCCGGCAGCGACGGGAAGCGCAAGTCCGCCAGGTCGGCGGCTTTATGAGCGCCGGGCTTCTGGTGCTGGCGGTGGGATTCGTCGCCCTCGATGAAGATGGTGTGCATGCCAAGGTTGCGGCCGAATTCGATGTCGGAGAGGGAGTCACCGATTACCACGCTGGTGGCGGGTTCGATTTTTGGAAATTGCTTTTTGGCCTGCTCAAAAAGACCGGGCAGCGGTTTGCGGCAGTTGCATTGGGCTTTGTCGTGAGGGCAAAGGTAGAAGCCGTCCACGTGCGCACCGCTGACCGACAGAATCCTCTGCAACTGGGCGTGGATGGCGTCAACGTCCGCCGCGGTATAGAGACCGAGGGCGATGCCGCGCTGGTTGGTGACGACGAGGACGCGGAGGCCGGCTTGATTGAGCTGAGCGATTGCGCGGGGCACGCCCGGCAGGAGTTCAAAGTGGTGCCAGTCGGTGACGTATTGGCCTTCTGGCATCTTGCGGTTGATCACTCCGTCGCGGTCGAGAAACACCGTGCGCAGAGTGGCGCGAAATTCGGCAATTTCTGTGCTGTTTTGGGCAGTGCTAGGCAGAGAGTCTTTGGGCTCGATCTTCACCCGGCTATGATAGCAATAAGCGGATGATGAATCGGAGCGACTGACAGATCGCTGGATTAACTTTGCTGGATAAAAAGATCCTTCGCAGCGCTCAGGATGACAAATCAGGGAGAACGCGGCAGAAGCTTTTGTAAGTAAAGGAGCGCATGACAAACCATCCGGACCGTGAGACAGTTTTCGGCAAGGCAATTGTCGAGCACATCGCAGTGATCCACAGCGTGAAAGAGCAGCAGGAGCTGCTGGAGGAGATTGCGCGGGTGATGGCTGCGGCCTTGCATCGCGGCAATCAGATCCTGTGGTGCGGCAATGGCGGCAGCGCCGGAGATTCGCAGCATCTGGCGGCGGAGATTGTGGGGCGTTTTCGTCGCGAGCGGCGCGGACTGCCGTCGATTGCGCTGACAACGGATACCTCGATTCTGACCGCTGTGGCGAACGACTACGGCTACGAGGCTGTGTTTTCACGCCAGGTGGAGGCGATGGCCAAGCCGGGAGATGTGCTGGTGGGGATTTCGACCTCAGGCAACAGTCGGAATGTCGTGGCGGCGCTGGAGACGGCCAGGTTGCACGGTGTTACGACAGTGGCGTTTACGGGCGAGGGCGGCGGCAGGATGGGTGCGCTGGCCGATCATCTTTTTGCCGTGTCTTCACGGGATACGGCGCGCATCCAGGAGGCGCACATCCTGGCTGGGCACATGATTTGCGACTGGCTGGAGCTGGATTGGATTGCTTCGCAATCTGAGGCTGCATCCGAAAGCGAGACGAAAGAAGCGGGTGTTCATTGATACAGCAACTGCATGAAGTGATCCACAAGATTGAGCATGAGTGGCCGTCGAAGCGCCTATTGGTATTGGGCGACGTGATGTTGGATAAGTACATCTGGGGCGAGGTGGGCCGGATATCGCCTGAGGCGCCGGTTCCCGTTGTACGGTCGACGCACCAGAGCGAGCAGCCTGGCGGCGCGGCGAACGTGGCGATGAATCTGGCCAAGCTGGGCGCAAGTGTGGCGCTGGTGGGTTTTACTGGCGGCGACGCGGATGAGAAGCTGCTGGCGGCGAGCGTTCAATTGCATGGAATCGATCCGGCGTTTGTTGCTTGCGATGGATTCCCGACGGTTACCAAGACCCGAATCGTTGCGGGACGCCAGCAGATGCTGCGGCTGGATAGCGAGAATCTGGGAACGCGGGCGGATGGGGACCATGACCGGCTGCTGGCGCGGGTGAGGGAAGAGTTGCCCCGATGCGATGGGGTGGTGCTATCGGATTACGCGAAGGGCGTTCTGGAGCCGGCGCTGTGTCAGGCGGTGATCGCCGAGGCGCGTAAGCTGGGGGTTCCGGTGCTGGTGGATCCCAAGACTGCGGACTTCAGCCGGTATAAGGGCGCAACTACGATTTGCCCGAATCTGCAGGAGCTTTCGGTTGCTTCCCGGGAGGACGTGCGCAATCTGGACGCAATGCTTGCTGCTGGCGAGCGAATGGTCGGGGAATTTGACCTGGAGTACCTGACGGCGACATTGAGTGAGAAGGGAATTGCGGTGATTCGACCGGGCAATCGATTCCTGGCTCCGGCGGTGGCGCGGCAGGTTTTTGATGTTTCCGGCGCGGGCGATACGGTGATTGCGGTGCTGGCGCTTTGTCTGGCGTCCGGACTGGCGATTGAGCCTTCAGTGCAGCTCGCCAATGTCGCTGCCGGGATTGTCGTGGGCAAGGTGGGCACGGTTCCGGTGGAGAAGCACGAGCTGCTGGCGGCGCTTGCGCCGGATATTGCGCTGCACGCCGAGGACAAGGTGCTTACGCGCGATGAACTGGTGCGCCGCGTGGCGGTTTGGCGGGCGAGTGGCGAACGGGTGGTGTTTACCAACGGATGCTTTGACCTGTTGCATGTAGGGCACATTACGGTGCTGGAGCAGTCGCGTCGGCTGGGCGACCGGTTGATTGTGGCCATCAACAGCGATGCTTCTGTCTCCTGCCTCAAGGGTCCGAGCCGGCCGGTGGTGGGCGAGAATGAACGGGCGCGGGTGCTGGCTGCGCTCGCGGCTGTGGATGCGGTGGTGGTCTTTGGCGAGGCGACCCCGCTGGAGCTGATAGTGGCGTCGAGGCCCGATGTGATCGTGAAGGGCGGCGATTACAACGAAGATACGGTCGTGGGCGCGAAGGAAGTGAAGTCGTGGGGCGGTAAGGTGGCAATTGTCCCCATTGTTGAAGGACACTCGACGACGCGGCTGATTGAGCGGTCGTTAGCCGGGAAGTAGATAAATACGGCGAGTTAGCCGGTTAGCAAGTTAGCGAGTTAGCTGGTTTGTGGCTGGAATCGGGCTGAGAGGGTTCTCCAGGTCGCCGAGCCAACGGTTGAGAGCTTCCGGGAAATGTGGATCGGCAACCGTCGGCTGAGTGAGCCATGCCACCATTTTTTGTCTCGGCACTCTCGAGTATGCGTCGGTGGACGGAGTGCTCCTCGATCCCTGTGCGCTTGATTTGGCTTGAGGTAATATCCAGAGCGATCGGGTTTGAAGGCGGGCTGCGGGACCAAAGAGGTCGTACCGATCTGAGACCAGCAATCGGGCCGGAACGAGACGGCTTCGAGGGTCTTGGAAAATTGGTTCCGTTGCATCGGCGGAGGGCTGGTCGAGGATGACTCCTGCAAGTTCGCTGTGGTCGGCAGCGAGCTCGGCGGCAACGTTTGCACCCAGACCGGAACCAAAGACAACGATGCTTTTGGCTGGGATGTTTCGGGTCACAGTGAGCCAGGTCAGCGCCCATTCCGTGTCCTGGCGCAATTGCTGTTCGCTGGGGTGGGGCCGGGACGGCTGGCTTTGGCCGTAGCCGCGGTAGTCGATTGCAAAGACGGCGAGATTTTTCCGGTGCAATGAGGCCAGAGTGTCGACAGTTTCGCTCAGATTGCCGTCGGCACCGTGAAGATACAGGACAGTGAAGCGAGCTTCGGGGGCGGGGAGCCACCAGCCGGTGAGCTGGGTTACGCCGGTTTCGGTGGCCGCGAAATGAACTTGTTCAAAGGCGAGGCCGGCGTTTGCCGGAGTGCGGGTGATTGCCGCTTTGGGATGGTAGAGAAGCTGCCAACTGCCCTGCCAGTAGAGCAGGCATAGCGTAAGCCAGGCGCAGGCGATAGCCGCCAGCAGCACGATTCCTGCTGCGCCTAAGAGCCAGCGCGCGGAGACGTTGGGAAATGCTCCGGGGGAGTGGCGCAGGTCATGCATCGCTTTTTCAAATGCGGAGGGAGCCTGGGGAGGGTGATTTGCTGTAGGTCTTGAGGAAGTTACTCTGCGGGATGGTTTGGCACGGGACATTTGTTTGGGTTCAGATTCATGGTATCGCGGCGGGGTCGCCTTGTTGGCTGAGTTCAGAGCCTGTTCCGGCTAGTATGAAAGTTGAGAAAGGAGATGATCGAAGATGCGGGAGCTGGTTCGAATCTGCGCTGAAGCGGAGTTGCCTCGCGAGGGCGAGGTTTGTGAGATGGCTGACGGCGCATTGTGTGTGGCTCGTGTGGGAGGTGAGATTACTGTCATGAGCAATATCTGCCCGCATAACGAAGGGCCGCTGGGGCAGGGAATGGTGGAAGACGGACGAGTGGTCTGCCCTTACCACGGGTGGGCCTTTGACGTGAAGACCGGCGCTGCGCTGCACAACTCCGATGCGCGCGTGCCTATTTATGAGTCCGTAGTGAAAGATGGGCAGTTGCTGGTGAGGCCGCCGGAGCGATGAGGATATCGAGAGACAGGGATTGCGATCCCACAGCATCGGCGCGGTCATTCGGGCGGGCGATGTAGAAGTCACGCGGTGCCACGTCCTGCGGCATACGCCGCGATATGTGGGGCGAAACCGCTGGTTCCAGCCCCGCACGTGGCTTCGATCAGTACTTGACGATGGCTGCGAATGAGTCTGGCCTGAGGCTGGCGCCGCCGACGAGCGCGCCGTCGATCTCGTCTTCGCCGAGCAGGGCTGTTGCGTTTTCCGGCTTCACAGAACCGCCGTAGAGGATTCGCGTTGCTTTGGAGGCGTGGGAGCCGAGGATGTTAGCCAGTTCCGCGCGGACGATCATGTGGGCTTCGACGGCCATTTCGGGAGTCGCGGTCTTGCCGGTGCCGATGGCCCAGCAGGGTTCGTAGGCGATGACGAGGGAGTGCGCCGCTGCTGCTGAGACGCCTTCGAGCGCGGCCTTAAGCTGCGCGAGCAGAACTTGAGCTGTGCAGCCGGCTTCGCGTTCCTGGAGTAGTTCGCCGATGCAGACGATGGGGATGATTCCGTGCTTGAGCGCGGTGTGGAGTTTCTTGTTGACGACTTCGTCGGTTTCGTTGAAGTACTGGCGGCGTTCGGAGTGGCCGATGAGGGTGTGGGTTGCGCCGACTGCCTTGAGCATTGCGGCGGAGGTTTCGCCGGTGTATGCGCCCTCTTCGGCGAAGTGCATGTTTTGGAGGCCCGCGGCTACTTTCGAGCCTTTGACGGCTTCGACGACAGTGGCGAGTGAAGTTACGGATGGAAAGAGTGCGATATCGTCGCGGTCGTGGCCGGCGACGAGCGGGAGAAATGAATCTACAAAATCTTTGGCTTCGGAGGGGGTTTTATACATCTTCCAGTTGGCGGCGATTAGGGCTTTGCGGGACATGATTGGCTGGGATCCTCGGAATTGATTTTAATGGAAGAAATTGCAGTTGAGAGACGAACAGCACAGCCGGATTGGCGGGCCGCAAGTTAGGGTCAAAAAATAATGTTTGAGTTAGAGGAGTTATGAAGATAGTTATTGCCGTGCTGGCGAAAGCCGAGGCGACGACGTGGCTGATGCAAGCCTGACGCCTTGGACCGGGTTTGCTTTCCGCGGGTCAGGAGGTCAGCTCTTCGGTGGGGTAGAAATCAAAGGCTCCAACGCTGGAGTGTGGTCCGTCGGGGAATGCGGCTGCTCTCGGTGCGCCTTCGAGATAGAGGAACTTGTCGATTTCTTTGAAGGTGAAATCGTTGAGGCCGTGGAAGGTGCGAAAGTCGGTCATGATTTTTAGAAACTTAGGGTAATTCCATAGATCGGGATGAAGAAACGATGCGAAGTGGTTGTGGTGTTGCAGGGTCCAGAGACAGTGATCGACGTGGGCATCGTAAATAGGGAAGGCAGCCGGGTTCTGCCAACTTGAGTATTTGGTTGCGAATGAGAAGAAGTTATAGATCTTGCCTTTGACCGTGACTCTTGCGATTTTTTCGACAATCTCGGGCGAACCGGCGGCAAGGGCGGCGTCGATCTCTTTGTGATGCTCGTGGATGTGGCGGGCGACTACATCGAGGGCGAAGATGCAGGTGTGGTAGAGGGCGTTGATTGCGACTACCTTGAGCAGGACGTGGCGAGGGTCGCTGTTGCTCGGATGCCGACGGAAGAGTTCTTCCAGGGCTTGTTCAACCAACTCGTTTTCGTAGTCGAACTGTTCGCATGCGGACTTTACTCGCTCTGCGTTGGGGATCAGTATAGCGGTCGTCATTTTTCGCCCTTTCCGCCAGCCTCGGTTTGCGGGAGTTTCCGGAGGCTTTTTTGACTCGGAGCGATTTTACACTGAGTTGGTAGTCACCTTGTGCGAAGGGAGTTTCAAGGCTCGCGGAGCTGCCTTCCGAAGAACGGGAAACCCCTCCTCCGGCTGAGGATTCATGCCGGAGGAGGGGTTGTTTTCTTGAAATGAAATGCGATCTATTTGTCGGTCAGGGCTTCGACGCCGGGGAGTTTTTTGCCTTCGAGGAATTCGAGGCTGGCGCCGCCGCCGGTGGAGATATGGGTTATCTTGTCGGCTACTCCGGCCTGATTGATGGCTGAGACGGAATCGCCGCCGCCGATGATGCTGATGGCTGCGCTGTTGGCTGCGACTGCTTCGGCGATGGCGTTGGTGCCGACGGCGAAGGCTGGGAACTCGAAGACGCCGGCGGGGCCGTTCCAGAGGATGGTTCTGGCTCGGGAGACGATTTCGGTGATGACGGCAACGGTTTTGGGGCCGATGTCGAGACCTTCCCAGTCTGCGGGGAAGTTGACAGAGGAATCCCAGGGCTGGGTTTTGGCGTCGGGGCTGAAGCTGTCGGCCAGGATGTTGTCGACGGGCAGGACGAGCTTGACGCCGTTCTTTTCAGCCTTGGCCAAGGCTTCTTTGGCGATATCGATCTTGTCTTCTTCGACGAGGGATTTGCCGGTGGTGACGCCCAGGGCGCGCTGGAAGGTGTAGGCCATTCCGCCGACGATGACCAGGGTGTCGACTTTGTCGAGGAGGTTGTCGATGACGTCGATCTTGCCCGAGATTTTGGAGCCGCCGATGATGGCTACGAAGGGCTTTTCTGGCGATTCAAGCGCCTTTCCAAGATACGTCAGTTCCTTTTCCATGAGCAGGCCGGCGGCGGCTGGCTTGAGGAAGTGGGTGATGCCTTCGGTGGAGGCATGGGCGCGATGGGCGGAGCCGAAAGCGTCGTTGACGTAGATTTCGGCGAGTGAGGCGAGGGCGGAACTGAACCGCGGGTCGTTGGCCTCTTCTTCAGGATGGAAGCGGAGGTTTTCGAGCAGCAGGACCTGGCCGGATTCGAGCTGGCGGGCGAGTTCGCTGGCGACTTCGCCGATGCAGTCTGGGGAGAAGCCAACGTTGACGTCGAGGCTGACCTCTTCGTCGAGAAGTTCGCGCAGGCGGTCGACTACGGGCCGCAGGGAGTACTTCGGATTTGGCTTGCCTTTGGGACGGCCGAGATGCGAGGCGAGGATCACCTTGGCATGGTGGCGCACTGCGTACTCGATGGTCGGCAAAGTGGCGCGGATGCGGGTGTCGTCGGTGATGGCGGAGCCGTCTTCGGTGAGGGGGACGTTGAAATCTACGCGAATGAATACGTGCTTGTTATTGAGGTCGAGATCGCGGATCGAGAGTTTAGAGAGCTTGGGCATCGGAATCACTTGCCTTCTGCGCTGGGGGAAATCGGGGCCGATTGGATGACGGCATCCAGTTCGATTTCCACGCGCCATTTGGGATTAAGGAGCTGAGCCACGACGACCATTGTGGCTGCTGGGCGGACGTGCTGAAAAAGCTCACCGTGGACGCGGCCGACGGCTTCCCAGTCGGCGGCATGGGTGAGATACATTCTGGTCCGGACTACATCGTTCAGGGACGAGCCTGCGCGCTCGAGGACTTCGGCGGCGATCTTGAATATCTGGCGGGTTTGGGCTTCAACGTCCTGATCGTCGGCGCCGACTGGGCCGGTTCCGGATACGTAGATGGCATCGCCGACGCGTACGGCGCGGGAAAAGCCGATGAGTGGCTCGAAGGGGGAACTTCCGCTGAGGTTTTGGCGGGTCATGTGCGTGCCCTTGGGATGCTATGGGGATCTTCGCCGAAAAAGCAGATCCTTCGCTGCGCTCAGGATGACAACTTCTCATTATGCGGCGATGTGCTGGCCGTTGTGGTATCCCACCCTTGCCGCAAAGTGTGCGTCAAGGATGGGGCACCCACTTCTGTTGTAAGACTGCGGAAGGCGAAACGTTAGAGGCCTTTGGAGACGAGGAAGCCGATGAGGTCAACTACGCGGCTGGAGTAGCCCCATTCGTTGTCGTACCAGCTGAGCACCTTGACGCTGTTGCCGATTACCTTGGTGAGCGGTGCATCGACGATCGAGGAGAGCGGGTTGCCTTTGAAGTCGGAACTGACCAGCTGATTTTCATCGTAGCCCAGAATGCCCTTCAAAGCGCCTTCGGAGGCTGCTTTGAAGGCGGCGTTCAGGGTGGCGGCGTCGGTCGGCTTTTCAGAGATGTAGGTGAGGTCAACGAGGGAGACGTTGGGGGTTGGGACGCGAATGGAGAAGCCGTCCAACTTGCCGGCTGTCTCGGGGATAACCAGCTTGAGGGCCTTGGCGGCGCCGGTGGAGGTCGGAATCATGTTGAGTGCGGCTGCGCGAGCGCGGCGCAGGTCTTTGTGCGGGAAGTCGAGGATGACCTGATCGTTGGTGTAGCTGTGGATGGTGGTCATGACGCCGGAGATGAGGCCGGTGGTTTCGAGGATCACCTTGACGACCGGGGCCAGGCAGTTGGTGGTGCAGCTGGCGTTGGAGATGACGTTATGTTTGGCCGGATCGTATTTGTCCTGATTCACGCCGAGCACGAGGGTGATGTCCTCATTCGACGCCGGGGCGGAGATGATGACCTTCTTGACGGTTGTGCCGAGGTGAGCCTTGGCTTTGGTGGCGTCGGTGAAGTGGCCGGTGGACTCGACGACGATTTCGGCGCCGGTGGAGGCCCAGTCCAGCTTGGAGGGGTCGCGTTCGGCGAATACCTTGATTTTCTTGCCGTCGACGGAGATGAAGTCTTCTCCTGCGATGACTTCGTTTTCGATGTTACCCAGGATCGAATCGTATTTGAGAAGATGAGCCAGGATTGCGGGACTGGTGAGGTCGTTTACGGCCACGAAATCAATTTCGGGGTTGCCCAGAGCTGCGCGGAAGACGTTGCGACCGATACGGCCGAAACCGTTAATGCCAACCTTAACTGCCATGCTTGTATCTCTCCTTTAAGAATCTGCGGTGTGCTTTTGTTTTCAGAATACCGAATCAAACAACAGTTTCCTGGAATTCTGGATGTCCGGATGAGTGGCTTCGGCAGTTTTGGTACCCGGCGGGGCCTTTCACCAAACCCATCAGACTAACACTCTTGTCAACCAGAGCAAAATGAAAACGAAGACTTTGTCTGGTCCGTTTTCGACCTGAAACCTGTGAGGGCCGGCACAGAGGGGATTCAGTCCTGGAAAGATTTGTTTCCAGCGATGCACAGTTTGATGTGCAGCGGATCAGTATGATAACCATGAGTGTGATAATCGGAAATTGAGGCGGAAGTTGCCCAAAGTATGAGAAGACGTTCAAAACGAGAGCCCAATACCTCTGAGTCGACCGGGAAGATCGGTCACGAATTGCCAGCGAACCAGCCGCGCCCTTTGGTGCCCACTTATCTCGATGACTTGCCGTCCCGGCAGACTGCTGTGCCGGGTGCGCCGCCGAAACCCGAGATTCGAACAGAATCGAAGCCGGGAGGGCGGCCTCATGTTCATCGCCATGCTCCGATTTCGCCCTCCTATTCGGAAGAAGACCCCGGGACTGGACGACTGGAGTTGGAGACTCAGCCGGATATGCCGTCGCTGCCCCCGGAGGAGAATGAAGCAGCGGGGCGTACGGCGCAAGATCCGAAGGGATTCGTGGTGCTGACGATCGGGTTGCCGGGTTCGGGGAAGACGACATGGTTCAAGCGTCGCGGAGTGACGCCGTTATCGAGCGATATGCTGCGGACGATTCTGTTCGACGATATTACCGAGCAGCGGTATCAGGGGCTTGTTTTTTCGACGCTGCGGTCGTTGCTGCGGGCTCGGTTGATTGCGCGCATGCCGTGGAACTACGTCGATGCAACCAATCTCTCGCCGCATGAGCGCCGCCAGTGGATCAAGATGGCGAAGAGCTTTGGGTATGACGTGCAGGCGGTCTTCTTCGATGTTCCGCTGGAGGTTTGTCTGGAGCGGAATCGCAGGCGCGACCGGCCCGTAGGCGATGATGTGATGCACAAGATGGCGGAACGGCTGAAGCCGCCTGCGTTCGATGAGGGATTCAGCAAGATCACCGTCGTGCGCGTGAAGACAACCGGTTAGTACAACAGCTTTTCAAGGATGAGATTCGAATGAGCACTTCCCCTGCGACTGTTCCTTATGTAGAGCCATGGCTGCGTGGAACTCACTCTGATGTTGGCTCTGTGGGCCGGGCTGTGTTGCATGCCCTGGAGCTTGGTCTGGACGATCTGAGCAAGTGGACTGCGGGGCTCTCCGATGTGGAAGTGCATTCGCGGCCGCTGGGGTTGCCTTCGCTGGCATTTCATCTGCGCCACATCGCAGGCAGCGTGGATCGGATTTTGAGCTATGCCGAAGGGAATCAGCTTACAGCGGAACAGTTGACAACGCTCAAGTCGGAACAGGTGGGCGAGGAGACTTTGGCCGAGCTGCTGGCTGCGGTTGAGGGGTCCTTTAGCAATGCGGCGGAGCGGGTGCGGGTGCTGGCGACGGCGGATTTCGATACCTTCCGCGGCGTAGGTCGCAAGCAGTTGCCGACCAGCATCGGCGGGGCTCTGATTCACGTTGCCGATCACACGCAGCGGCATGTGGGGCAGGTGGTGACGACGACGAAGGTGCTGGTGGCGCTACGAGCGTAGACTGCCGTGTCCCTCCCGAGTTGCCCGGCGACGCGAATTTCAGTAGAGGAATCGTGGTCACCTGTTGCCGGCGGGAAGCATCTGATACAGGGAATGAATCAGACCATTCCATAGAGGGCACGGAGGCAACATGACACCACGCGGATATAACAAGCCACTTTACATTCTTCCCTTTGATCATCGCGGCTCGTTTGAGACGGGCATGTTTGGCTGGAAGGGGGAGCTCTCGCCGGAGCAGACGGCTGAGATTGCCGCAGCCAAGCGAGTGATCTTTGACGGCTTCCAGAAGGCCATTGCGGATGGTGTGGACAAGGGCAAGGCTGGAATTCTAGTGGATGAGCAGTTTGGCGCCGCGATTCTGCGGGACGCGGCCGCGCTGGGGTTTCACTTTGCGATGGCGGCGGAGAAGAGCGGGCAGCCGGAGTTCGATTTCGAGTACGGAGATGCCTTCGCGGAGCACATTGAAGCCTTTCGCCCTACTTTCAGCAAGGTGCTGGTGCGCTACAACCCCGGCGGTGATGCGGAACTCAATCGGGAGCAGGCTGCGCGGCTGAAGCGGCTGTCGGAGTATCTGCAGAGCGCGGGGCGTAGTCTGTTCATGTTCGAGCTGCTGGTTCCCGCGGAAAAGAAGCAGCTTGAGCAGTTCAAGGGCGACAAGAAGGCGTATGACCTGGAACTGCGGCCTCAATTGATGATTGGCGCGATTGAGGAGCTGCAGCGGGCGGACGTGGAGCCGGATGTGTGGAAGATAGAGGGGCTTGATCGTCGCGAAGACTGCGCAAAGATCGTGACTGCGACGCGGCAGGATGGTCGCGATAATGTGAGCTGCATCATCCTTGGACGCGGTGAGGATGACCGGAAGGTACATGAGTGGCTGACGACGGCTGCGGCGGTTCCGGGCTTTATCGGATTTGCGGTGGGCCGGACTGACTTTTGGGATCCGCTGGTAAATATGCGGGCGGGTAAGATTACGCGTGAGGATGCCGTGACGGAGATGGCGCGGCGGTACCGGGAATTTGTGGACGTTTTTGAGAATGCCAAGGGCTCGGAGTAGTGAACCAAGGCTGCGCCGGATCGCCACCAGTTTTAGGCTGACGCTATAGAGTTAGTTATCTAGAAAGGGTCCGGCATGACTCTTGCCTTCCAATCGGCGCGACTCGGAGTTGGCGTTCTCGGATGGATCTGCCTGTTCTGGTCTTCGAGTGCGTTTTCACAAGCTGCGCAGACATGACCCACGCCTCGCGAGGGCGACCACATAGCAAAGGACTTTCGTTTCAAAGATGGCTCTGTGCTTTAAGAGCTTCGTTTGCATGATCGAGTATTGGGCGACCCGCACCGCGATGTTGCGGGTCACGTAGATAACGCAGTGCTGATTTTGCACGGAACTGGCGGTTCCCGAAGGGCAAGTTTGTCCTGCTGCCAATTACGGAAGAGACACGCGGCCATGGGACGCATTCGCTTCCGGCGATATGGTCGCGGTACCAGAAAGAATTGCTACAGGAATCCGAGCCGAAGGAGTCGCAAGCAAAACATTAGGCAAGGGGTTGCGGATTGGGCCTTACCGCGCGGACTCGTCGGCAACGAGCGACTCCGGACTCAAATCCTGGATATGGCCCATCTTTTCCTGCTTCGTCTTGAGATATCTTTCGAAGGTCTCCTGCGGGACTACTTCGGCTGAGACGCGCTCGACTACTTCGATGCCGCCGGTTTCGAGGGCTGCAACTTTTTCAGGATTGTTGGTGATGAGGCGCACGGCGGCGACGCCGAGGAGTTTCAGGACTTCGGCGGGGAGTTCAAATTCGCGGCAGTCGGCGGCGAAGCCGAGTTCTTCGTTGGCCTCGACTGTGTCGCGGCCCTGGTCCTGAAGTTCATAGGCGCGGAGTTTGGCCATGAGGCCGATGCCGCGGCCTTCCTGCTGTTCGTAAAGCAGTATTCCTGCGCCCTGCTGGCTGATTTTGCTCAAGGCCAATTCCAGTTGCAGACGGCAGTCGCAGCGCAGGGAGCCGAAGACGTCCCCGGTGAGGCACTGGGAGTGGATGCGCACGAGAGGCGGACTGGAGTGGATGTCGCCCATCACGAGGGCTACCAGTCCCTCGACTCGCTTGCCGGGCCACTCGGGAGGCGGGGCTGATTCTTCATAACAGGGGCGCGGCGCCGGTAAGTGTCCTTCGAATCCCAGAATGCGGAAATGGCCCCAGCGGGTGGGCAAGTCTGCATCGGCTACTTTTACTACCCGTTCGAAACTCATATGCTATTTTACGCCCTCTCGTTCTGCACATTGGATGATCGAATCTGAAACACGATGCATTGCAACGCGATACATTGAATGCGTGGTAGATGACAAACTCATTCTCATTACCCTGCTGGTGAAGCTGGGTGTGGCGGCTTCGGTGGCAAGCGCGCTGGCGCGGTCGCGGACGTTTCAGCGTCTTCTGTTTGCGGACCATCGGCGACCTCGGCAGACCATCGGATTGCTTGCATTTTTTCTGGTTCCGCTGACTCTGGGGGTGTGGGTACGGCTCAATGTGCCAAATTTTCAGGCTGCGGATATCTCCTTTGAAACGGTGATTCTGCTTGGCCTGATGCTGGGACCAGGCTGGGCGATGCTGAGCGCATTGGTGCTGGCAGTCCCGGCGGTGATTCGGCATGAATATCTGGCCGCTCCCTTTCTTTGCGCGGTTGGACTCGTCGGCGGAGTCTTTGGCGCGTGGGTTGAAAAGGAGGAGATCTGGTCGTTTACGCCATTTGTGGATCTGAGCATTTATCGCTGGGTAAGGCGCAATCTGCGCAAGCCGAAGTTCGACCGGCAGATTTTGCTCCTGGTATTGATTGCAGGCATGGAGGTGGTCCATGTATGGCTCTCCAGCCAGTATCCTCATCGGCTGTTTGCGCTGGATTCAGAGTCGAACCTGCTACAGGTTCTGGTGTGGCTGTGTGCGCCGGTAGTGGTTGGGATCATGCTCAAGGTTTGGAACGCGCTGCGAATCGAGCTGAAGCTTGAGGAGCAGAAGCGGCTTGTTCTTGAGGCACGGCTCGATGCTCTGCAGCGCCAGATCAATCCGCATTTTCTTTTCAATACGCTGAACTCGATCGCGTCGCTGGTGCGCTTTCGCCCGGATCTGGCCCGGGAGATGATCGTTAAGCTCGCCAATTTGCTGCGCGCCATGCTCAGAGACCACGGGACATATGTTCCGTTGCGAGAAGAGCTGAGCTTTACCGATGACTATCTGGATATTGAAGTTGTACGTTTCGGAGCCGAGAAATTGCGGGTGGTGAAGGAAACGGATGAACGAACCCTCAATGTTCTGGTGCCGAGTATTCTGCTACAGCCGCTGATCGAAAACAGCATCAAGCACGGGCTGGAGCCGCGCATCCAGGGTGGAACGATCACCATTCGCAGTCGCATGCAAGGCGAACGGGTCGTGGTGGAGGTTGAGGATGACGGAGTTGGAATCGTGCTCAATTCACCGTCCAGTCTGGAGCGGCGGGGCGCTGGAATCGGTATGAAGAATGTGCGCGAGCGGCTCGAAGTGTTGTACGGAAATCGCGCACGATTCACTGTGGTCTCGCGTCCTGGCCGGGGAACGCTGGTGTCGATTGAGCTTCCTGCAGACGTGGCGGACTGGATTGTCGCCAATGGGGCGGAAGGTCGTTCTCACGCCCCGGGCCGATCGAGCAGCGATTCGTAAAACTCAATATAGCGAGGCAGAATGCGCGTGGAGCAGAAGCGATCCTGAGCGGTTTTGCGGGCGGCTTTGCGCATTGCCAGGTGGCGTTCCGAATCGGCGAGCAGGGCAACGCAGGCTTCGGCCATCGCGTCGACCTCGCCAATGGGGAAAATCAGGCCGTCGACGCCATCGGTGATCAATTCCGGTACACCGCCGACGCGGGTCGCGATGGCGGGAGTCTGGCAGGCCATGGCTTCCAGAGCAGCCAGTCCGAAGGATTCCATCTCGCTGGGCATGAGCATCAGGTCGGCCAGCGGCAGGAGTTCGTTGACGCGATCCTGCTTGCCGAGGAAATGAACGCGGTCGTGGATGCCGAGGGAGTTGGCGAGCCACTCTGCCGTGGAGCGATCGGGACCATCGCCGATGAGCGCCAGCCGGGCGGGGATTTGCCGGGCGACGCGAGCGAAGATCTGGATGACGTCGGCAACTCGCTTCACGGGGCGGAAATTGGACAGGTGCATGAACAGAAACTCGCCTGGAGCTGCGAATCTGGAGCGGGCCTGTGAGCGGATCTCGGATTCAGAGTCGGTGTAGGGTTTGTAGACATCGCAATTGACGAAATTGTGCACTACTTCGATCGGCCGAGTGATCCCGAAGTTTGCCTCCGTCACGCCTTTCAGATAGGACGAGATGCTGGTGACTCCGTCGCTCTGTTGGATCGCGTAGCGGGTGATGGGCAGATACGAGCGATCCATGCCGACGAGAGTGATATCGGTGCCGTGCAGGGTGGTGACGAATGGGAGATGTTTGCCGCGCTCTGCCAGCATCTGACGCGCCAGCAGCGCACTGACGGAATGAGGGATCGCGTAGTGCACATGCAGCAGGTCGAGGAGATAGTAGTCGGCGACCTCGGCCATGCGCGAGGCAAGGGCCAGGTCGTAGGGCGGGAATTCAAAGAGCGGATAGTTGGAGACTGGAACCTCATGGTAGTAGATCCCGCTTTCGCGGCCGGTGAGGCGGAATGGCTGCGAGTAGCTGATGAAGTGGACTTCGTGGCCCAGAGCCGCCAGTTCGATGCCGAGTTCTGTGGCGACAACACCGCTGCCGCCGTAAGTTGGGTAACACGTGATTCCGATGCGCATCTTTAGAATCAATAACCTCCATGGAATCAGCTGCTCCAGATGCCATGAATGCCATATAGGCTCTCCTTCATCACACGATATTACACGACTGATAGTTCCAACCTGGGGATGCCTCGGTGAGCCCGTTCGCCGGGCCGCGCCGCAATGGCCGAAGAACTCGGCTGGGAACTGGAGGACTTACTGGATGATTGGGGGCTCTCATTCCTGACGCTAAGAACAGGCCTGGAATGAGGTGCCCGGCACTTCCATCCAACGGAAGTGCCGGGCCTGCTTTGCGATGGAGTGGATCACCAGAGGATCTTGGCAGACAGTTGCATCTGGCGGGGCAAATTGCTTTGCCCAGTAGGACCACGCAAGATCATGCCAAATGTTGAATCGTTAGTGCTGTTGTCGGGTTGTTCTGCCCACAGCGGATGATTGAGAACATTGAATGCCTCCATTCGTACCTGAATTCTCATACTTTCGAAGATTGAAAAGTTCTTTGAGAGGTTGGCATCGAATTGCTGGGTTCTCGGAAGCCGGATACCCGTGTAGACATTTGCCGGAGTCGGGGCATAGCTCGGTACCTGCATGAAATTTGGACCCGCCGCGCAGCTTCCGTCGTAATCGAAGTTGTTCAACTGGACCAGTGAGTAAACGCCTGTGCTGTTATTTTCCTGATATTGCTCAGCACAAGGAGCCGCCAGGCGGATGAACCCATCATCCTTCTGGATGTGCGGTTTTACATACGCGCTCTTGAGATAGACTTCATTCGGATTGTTGGGGAGAATCCAGGGCGCACCCGACTGATAAACGTACAAGCTGCCTAATTCCCAGCCGCCGATGACAGAATCCACAAGCCGGTTGGCGTTGGGCAGCAAGGTACGACCGTGACCGACCGGCAGCAGATAAACGCCGGAAATCGTGATGCGATGGCTCCGATCGTTCTCGTCGATCTGACGGAATGGGGTGAGGTAGGTTGTGTCCTCAACGCCACCTTCGTCCATCATCTTCGAGTAGGTCCAGGTGCCATGCAGTGTCAGTGAATTGCTCCACTTGTGCGTAGCGGTCACCTGAAGGGAGTTGTACCAGGTGTGAGCGGTGTTTGCCTGCCACATGGTCATATCCGTGAATTCGGGAAATGGACGTGTGAGGTTGAGTGCATTGATTGTAGATGAGTTGTAGTAGCTGGATCCATTGAACGCGCTGACTCCCAGGAAGGGGTTCTGTATGTTGTTGTTGCCGCAGTTCTCATATCTGCCACCGTTCTCCGGATTGCAATTCGTCATTGCGGCAGCATTTTCATGATTGATGTTCGGGCAAATTCCCAGAAAGCTGTTGTTTTGGCAGTCGCCGTTGTAGAGACGGCTTCCGACATAGGAGATGTTCACCATATCGTTTCTTAGGAACTGGCGCTCTACGCCAAGTGAGTAGTTCCAGAAGGTTGGAATGATGTACCTGGGGTTGATCGTCCACGGGCCCTGTCCCAAATCCTCCAGCATCCCCAGTGAATGTCCGGTCGGTTGGACAACCGATGAATAGGGATTGGAGATGGGGTTGGCGAGGTTGGGATACGTGCTGCCTGGCCTGCCTGGATCATTCGACTGATAGTTGGTGGTGGCGCTGTAACCGATGTTATTGGGAGCATTTTGCGGGCTCCTCGTTGACTCGCCGAAGCCGCCGCGAAAGACGGTCTTATCGTTCAATGCATAGGCAAAGCCAACGCGCGGCTGGATGTCCCACTTCGACAGCGGATAAGGCGAGCGCCCATACCCATTTACGCCCAGGTAGGTGACGCCGCCGAGAATCTTGCTATAGCCCGGCACGCTGACCAGAGAGTTGATGGGGTTGACGGCAGTTGAATCGAATCCGCCGTTAGCGTAGTTGTTCCGTTCGGTTTCCGGTTCGACAAAGTCCCAGCGCACGCCAAGGTTCAGTGTCAGTTTTCTGTTTACCTTCCAGTCATCCTGCACGAACGGCGCCCAGTAATGGGAGGACCAGAAGGTTTTTACGTTGATAGTGTTGCTGCCCGAGGTTGGGTTACCCAATAGAAAAGAAGCGATGGAGTTACCACTGGCCGGGTCCCACGATCCGCAGCTTCCGCACTCGGTTTGAGTCCAGGTGCGGTCGATCCAAAAGCTGTTGCCGCCTCCGATGATGTCGTACCCGATCTGCCACAAGCGCAGGTCGAGGCCGGCATGTATGGCGTGTTCGCCCTTGATCCAGGAAACGGTGGGCAACAGGGAGAGAGAATTCTTGACGTTCTGACCGTTGCTGTTCGTGCCCAGGTAAGAAAACTCGCTGAGTTGGAGGTAAGGGAACTCAGATGCTGCCGCCGGGCCCATGGCACCTGCCTGGGCGGCTGACCAGCCAAGGGCGGTCGGATCATAAGCCGGTCCGTTGTAGCTGTAGTCCGCCCTTATCGAAGCGTTGGCCTTGAAATCGAATAGCAGGTTCGGTGTGAAGGTATGTGTCTCTTCGAGAGTAAAAGTATGACTGCGCTCTCCATGAGGCAACTGTCCTTCTTCTTCCGGCCCTGTAAAGCCGTCGTAGCTACGGACCTCTACCCGTTCCCAATATCCATAGTGGAGACTGAAGCGGTCGCGCGAGGAGATGTTCTGGTCCAGCTTGGCCATCACATTGCGATAACGGTCCGTATCGCTCGCCGGCACAGTGTAGTTGTTCGCAAAGGGGTTGGAGCCGACAGGCGTCAGGGTGTTGGGCGCAGGGTATAACTTGATGATGTTCTGCGCCATCGAGTTGATGCGCGATGCCGGAATGATGTTGGCGGCGGAAGTCGGATCGATGGGGTCGTTCGGACCAAAGGGAGTCCGGACCCATGACCCGTTTGCGTTCTGTGTAATGCTCAACGGGTCAAGAATAGTGATCGGCTGATAGCTCTGGCTGGTGCCGTTCCAATAGACCAGGTTGCTGAAGTCACCGCTGGCCCATTGGGGTGAGGGCACGGAGTCGGTAACCGTGTTTGGCTCGATTTCGTTCCAGTTTTCGTATTGCATGGTAAAGAAGGTCTTATTCCGCCCGTTGTAGAGCTTGGGCAGAACCACCGGGCCGTCGAGTTCTGCGCCGTACTGGTCCCACTTCATCTTGGGGGTCGCAAACGGTGCAATATCTGTTCCGGGCGTCGCCTGATGGATCTCATAACCGTTTTGCCACGTGTTGGCATCGAGCCACGTGCGACGCATAAATTCGTACACATCCCCGTGAATTTTGTTCGTGCCGGCTTTGAGCGTCACATCCTCTACAGCTCCGGCCATCAGGCCGTACTGCGCATCGTAGGGATTGGTGATGATCTTGAATTCCTGCACGGAATCCACCGGAGGAACATAGGCGATGTTTGCCTGGCCAGCATTGTTGATGGGCGATGCATTGTTGGGAACACCATCCAACATGAGAGCGACGTTTCCGGGTTGCCCACCGTTTACAGCAAGATTTGCCTGCGTGTCATCAAAAGGTCGCTGGTACTGCGGAGTTCCCGTCCAGAGGGCGCCGGAGCTCAGAACGGAGAGCATACCGGGGTCACGCCCGTTCAGTGGGAGTTCGGTTACTCGGGTGTTTTCGACCACTTCGCCCGTGTCGGCCTTTCCTAAGTCAAGCAGCGAGTCCGCATCGACCGTGACAGTCTCAGAAGCGTGGCCTATCTTGAGCGAAAAGTTGACGGTCGCGGTCTGGCCAACCTGAAGTATCAGGCCGGTACGCAGTCCACGTTCGAATCCATCAGCTTCAGCCGAGACGGTGTAGTTTCCGGGGATGAGAAACGGAATGGTGTAGTCTCCCGAGCCTGTGGTGACGGTGGGCGTGTCGACGTTTGTATCGAGGTTATGAGCTGTAACTGTTGTTTTGGGTATTACTGCGCCTGACGGGTCCGTGATGTGTCCGGTGAACTCCTGAGCAGTTAGCGTGGCAGGTAGCAGGAAACCAGCAAATAACAG
>Ga0207026_1070_pt1 | contig 19467 bp, 24 predicted proteins | sample Alteio_BWMinCont_42_FD_153274 | JGI IMG/M metagenome (GOLD analysis project Ga0207026, IMG submission 153274) | Enriched cells from forest soil in Barre Woods Harvard Forest LTER site, Petersham, Massachusetts, United States -... | ecosystem: Environmental > Terrestrial > Soil > Temperate forest >...
GGAACCAGGTTGGCTTCGGGGATGGCGACTGCGACATCGCCGCCGCGTGGGATGAATTTGAGTATGTTGTCCGATTCGACGACGTCGAAGAAATAAGCGGCTTGAAGCGATTCGATGGTGGTTCGGTAGGTTTGCTGGGCGCCCACAAAAAAGCCGTCGATTAAATCATTGAGCCGGCTGACATCTATGTCGGTGCTTTGCAGCCCGGCGCGTTCGCATATATCGGTGACGATGGCGGCGACGCTCGAGGTTCCGAGTTTTCCTTCGACCCAATGGCCGGTCTGCCAGTTGCCGCCGTCGCTCCACACGGCGGTTAAATCCGGCCAATAGGGGAACGGCCGCGCGTCCCACGTCCATACGAACATGCGCTCGACCATCGATGATCCGGCCCATTCGGCGAGTGTAGCGACGAGGCCGGTGCGCTGGGCGAGGAAATCAACGCGGCCTTTGGAGAAATAAGGGAATGCGCTGAGAGAGCTGGTGGGATCGTAAAATACGTTGGGTTGATTGGTCGCGCCGTCGACGCTCGGGAAACCGAATTCGGTGAACCAGATGGGTTTGGAGCTTGGCGTCCAGGCGGTGGTGGTGCTGTCGGGATTGACGTGATGATTATTCCAGAACCAGGCGATGTTTTTCCAGGCGTAAGGCGGAGTGAGGGCAACCTGGATCGTGCGCGCCGGGTCGCTGTAATACCAGTCATAGCCCTCACCGGATGTCCATCCGGCCATGACGGCGGCGACATCATAGCCGTCCTGCGGCGCGTTGGTGAGCGGGAAATAGGCATCGATGCCGATGACGTCGATATTCGACGATGCCCATAACGGATCGAGGTTGTACCAGCCGTTCGCATCATGATGATATTCCGACCAGTCGGCGGCGTAGGTAACTTTCACGCCGCTGCCGACGATGGTTTTGACGCTGGCGGCGAGGCTTACCAGCGCGCCCACGCCGGGATAGTTACCGGGCGTATCGGTGACGGCGGTGAGGCCTTTGAGTTCGGATCCGATGATGAAGGCGTCTACGTGGCCGGCGACGAGATTGGCGTAATAGGTGATGAAGGCGTTGTAGCCGTTGGTTTTGGTGAAGAAGCTCGAGACGTTGGTGGGAGTGCCGGTCAGCGCGCCGCGCCAGGGTTTGCCGCTTACATCCATGAACATCAACGGATAAAACGCGATGTTGAAACCGCTGTTGTTCAGCTCGGTGAGATAGTTCAGGATGCTGGTATCGTCGGGCGTGCCGCCATATTGCGGCGAGCCGCTGATTTGCGTGATAAGATGGGCCGATGCGCGGGAGAAGCCACCCGCCGACCAGGTGTCAGGCGTACTGATCGCGCCAGTTTGATATTCGACGCCGGGAAGCACGACGCAGGTTCCGGCGTCCATCGTCGTGCCGAACCAGGCGACGACGACGGAGACCCAATTTACGTTTGGGCATGTCGCTTGCAACTGGTCGAGCGAGAGTAGAGAGTTGGCTTTGCCCTCGGGATTTTGCATGTTGATGGCGGCTTGCGCGCCCTGCTGCACCCATTCGGAACCGACTTGCGTGCCGGGGACTTTATATTCTATCGTTGTATCGTAAACGAATTCGCCGCCGCCCGGGATCATCACCATTCCGGTGATCATGTTTTCCAATAATTGGCCGCTGTAATCGGCGGATTGCGCTTTTTTCTGCACTTCGAAGGTGAAGTTGGGGATACGATTGCCAAAATTGCCCATCGGGAAATTTTCGAATACGACATAGGCGAGGCCACGATAGGCCGGAGTATTGGCCGCGCCTTCGATGGATTGGATAAGGCTGTCGGGCGTTTGGGTTTCGTCGCCAAGATAGATGCGCACGGTGAATTGCGATAAATCGAGCTGCTGCGCATCGGCCCAGATGCGAACGACGCTATCAATCGGGCCCTCGCAGATACCGATCGCGAGCGTTACCGTGTAGGTATAGTTGGTGACGCTCTGCGAGACTTTGCCGCCGCCGCCTTTGCCACCGGCAGTGCTGGTGGTGGTGTTCGCGGTTTCGACGATGGGCTGCGACCAGATGATGTTGCCGCCGATGCGCATCTGGCCGTAGATGACGGGGATCATCTTGCCGTAAGTCGAGGTCTGCACGCCGAGATTGGCAAGACGCGGACCGTTAAGCGGGGCTAGTTTACGCGCCGGGAGCAATGCGTTGTCGATGGCGTTGCCGGCCATATTGCCGAGTTTTGCACCGATAGCGGCTCCGATCGGGCCTCCGACATCTGCGCCGACTGCAGAACCGACTACGCTTAATACGATAGATGCCATGATGTTCCTCAAATGCGGGGTGGATAATTATAAAGGTATTTAACGATTGATTTTGGCCGATTACATGTTAGAAATGCGCGGAAATTTATATGGAGAACCCAATGAAAAATGCCGTTACCGCAATCATTTGCGTAAGCTTATTGTCCGCCTGCTCCTCGATTATCGAAGGCACAAGCCAGGAAATTATGGTCAATACAAACCCCGCTGGAGCGAATTGTTCGCTCGAAAGAGAGGGTTTATCCATTGCGCGCGTCGATCCGACTCCAGGCGCAGCAACCATCAAAAAAACTAAATATGACATTACTATTCGCTGCAATAAGCAGGGCTATGAAGAAGCCACTTATCTCAATCACTCCGGCACGGCAGGTGCAACATTCGGCAATATTATATTGGGCGGAGGCGTAGGCTGGGCTGTGGATTCGGCGGCCGGTGCGGATAACAAGTACGATAGCCCGGTCAATATCACCATGGTCAAGAAATAGCGCGAAACGCTGCTTCTATCCTCTGGCGCCACCAATCATCGAGCAGATGCTCGACGACGGCGCGGGCGGGCGCGTAGGCATGGATGATGCCAAGGCCTGTTCCCTCTCCCCCTGGGAGAGGGCTAGGGTGAGGGCATTGAAACATATTATGCTTATCAGTATGCTGATGCTCCCTCACCCGGCGCTCTCGCCGCGCTGGCGCGCTAGCGCAGCGGGTCGCGCCACCCTCTCCCGAAGGGAGAGGGAAAGTAGCAGAAAAGTCGCTTACGATGGCCAGATGCTGCGGGCTTTCGTCGATGCTGAGTAATAGGATGTCGCCGGGGGATATACCCCCCTGGGGTATAGGTGTAAGCAATGCCGACAACCTTGCATAAAGACGCTTCGTATCTGGCTGATGGGCATAATCGGTTTCATCGGCGGCGATGAGCGGCTTGCCATCCGGCCCGCGCAAATCAAGTTCCGCCGCCACGCCCGCCAATAATCCCAGACAATCGACGCCGCCTTTATGACTTTCTGTTTTCCTGAGCCGTCCCTGGTGATGAAAGCGCGTGCCTATCCAGCCGCGCGCGGTGGCGACGATGGGGTGGGTCATAAGTGCGATGAACGATGATTCGCTGAATGATGAGTCGATAAAGAAGATGGAGATGAGAACGAAGTGAGAATTAGATAACGATGCTTATCTATTCATCGTTCATCGAATCATCGTTCTCTTCAGCCCGCTGTTCCTTCTGCGGTGAAATACGTGCGCTACGGCGCGTGGCGCTTTACGTCCTTGAATTTATCCATGTCGCGGTCAAAGGAAGCAACCGGAATACCCGCCTCTGCCGCCGTCGCCGCCAGATAGGCGTCGCCAAAATCGACATTGGCCGATTGCACGCGCTCCAGCGCATCCATAATCCGCCTATGTTCGGGGAGATAGAACGCGGGAGCGTCCAATAAATTCGATAACACCTGCGCGGTCTTCCGGCGCTCCACATGATAGAATGTCTTCATGGCGTAAAAAACTTCGCCTATGGTGATAGCCGCAACGTTCAGAACGGCTTCGCCTTTATTTGCCTGTTGAATGAATCGCGCCGCGCGCGGAGAAAATTCCTTGTGGTCATCCTGAATAAAACGCAGCAAGACGTTTGCATCCAATTGATAGGCGGGAATAGACACGCTACTTTTTAAGCGGTTTCATTGCCCGTCGCCCCATTGCTTCACGCGCAATCTGCTTTTCATCGGGATTATAGGGAACCTTGCTTTTTGCAATGCCGTAGAAAGCCATTACATCGGGCAAGGGAGCAAGGTTGAGCGTACCGTCCTTTTTCATGGATATACGTACCTTGCGGCGGGTATCGAGCTTCAGCGCCCGGCGGAAAGCCACCGGCAGCGTCAACTGGCCTTTATGAGTAATGGTCACGTATTGGTCAAAATCTTGCTTCATACATTTATCCTACCTTTTATAAAGGTAAGAGTCAATCAAAAAGTAAGATTTTTACTCCTCCGCTGCCCCATCAGCCCGCGCTTCCTTCTGCGGCCTGAAATGCGTACGCATCGTCGGGCGGGCAAAGAGCGGGCGTTGGCCCATGCTCTTGGCGTAGGCCCAGACGAGGCCAGCCATCGTCACGATGGCCACGCCGAACACCCACAACGAACCGGCAAACGTCGAATTGCCGTAGATGCCGATAACACCGGCGGAAACGAATACCGCGATCGCGATCAAAAATCCCAGCACTTGCCCCAGGATTGTTGAATAGCGATGAACGGTCAAGGCCTGCATTTCCCAGTCATGGCGATGGCGCTGCTCGATTTCGAACATGGTGATGATCGTTTTCGCCGAGCCTTCCACGACGTAATTATAGCTTTCGAGCACTTCCGGATGCGGCAAAATCTCCACCGTGCGATTCTGCACACGGTCGCGGCCGCCTTGCGGCTGGCGATAGCCACCCGTTCGATACGGACGTGGTTCGTTAGGCTCGTTGCTATGGTTTTGGGCGTCGTTCATGGCGTGTTTCCATCTCCAAATGTCCAAGAATGCTGTGCATGTCTTTTCCTATATTCAACCAATCGGCGTGCAAGCCCTCCGCTGAATTGCGGTAAGGATAGCGGTAAAGCAAGGGCGCACCGGTGATTTTCAGCACCGATACCAAGCCAAGGATAAAATCGCCGACGACATTCATGGAGGGGAAGCTAATGGAGTTTCGTGTAAAAGTATACCTCTTTTGCTTCCCGATGTCAGAGATTAGAGGTTAGATGTCAAAAAAGGATTTCTTGATCTCTAATCTCCGGCATCCGACATCCGCTGCGAAGCAGCTACCACGTACTCCGCGTCCCCGCCGTTTCCAGCATGCGATCGAGGCCGGGAACCAGCGGCTCGCCACGGAAATTGACGACATTGTTGAAGCGCGAGAAACAGGTGGCCAGCGTTTTGTTGCAGCCTTTGGTCAGGCTGTAAGCATCGCCGGTGAGCATAGGATTCGGCAGCGGCAATGCCAGCGTGATCTGCCCGCCGATGCCTGTGGTATAGAGATATTCTTTTACTTCCATGCTAAGATTATTGTTGGCACCGCTGGTGAAGCGGATCGTGCCGAAGGTGAATATATCACTGGCTTCCGTGCGCGCGCTGTCGATGAATTGGATGTTCGATACGACGGACGTGGCAGCGCCGGTGACAGTGTTGCCGCCGGCGGCCAGATTGATTTTGCAACGGCTATCGCCCAGCGCGGCGCGGCAGGAAGCGGAATAAAGCTCGCCCATCGTCTGCGATAAAACCTGAGTTAGCCCTCTAACTTCCGCTACAAACTGTTGTTTATAAAATGATACTTCGCCGATCCATCCTCGCCGCAATTGGAGCGAACCTTGCGTCAGGTCGTTGTAATTGACCTGGAACACTTCGATCTCGGCATAATCATACAGCCCGGCCAATATATCGGCCTCGGTGATGCTACCCGATGACAGCATGCCTTCGACGTCAAGGTTATCGACAGCAAGCGATCCGGTATTCTGGATAGCGCTCGGTGAAAATCCGGTCGCGGCTTTATAGGTCACGCCGTCAAATACGATGTCCTTATCGTGATCGGTAAAGCCGAAAACGGTGGTGTCGCGGCGCGTGAGCAGCCAGCAGGTCGTAAGTGTGGTGACTTCGCCTGCGATATGCGTGGCGAGTGCGGTCGAGATGGTTTTCATGGTGTTCCTTATGTCACGTGGTTATCGTGGTCGCCGTGGTTATCGTGATTGTCGTGAATTACGTTGACCACGATGATCACGAACCACGATAATCACGCCATTATACACGTATCTCCACAATCGGAATATCGCGCCAGCTGTTGCTGCCGTAGGAATCGATCGTAGCCGAGAGGCGGTCGGTATCGAAACGCACCGGCACATCAAATTGGAAATCGGCGGTGATGGTTTTCATGGACTGTTCCTTTTTTTTGCAGCTTGACGCATCCACTTTAGGCATCAGAATGAGCTAAATACTTGGAGTTCTCCCATGCACATTCACGGAATGTCTTACCGGGCGATCAACAGGTTATTATCGCTTGAGTTGGAACATGGTAGAGTTCACCTGAGTGAGAAAGCGATTCAGCACATGCGCGAACGCCACCCGAATGATTTGACACAGTGCATGGCATCGCTGGACGTTATCATTACTGCTCCCGATTTCGCCGGGCAATCGCCTCTGCATCCCGATAATTTTGTGTTGGTTAAGCACGTTGGCGACGTTGAAATAATGGTAGCGCTTAGCACTACTTCAGATGAATATGGAGACTATCCTGTAGAATCATCTTATATAATTGACCATAATACTTTCCGGCGTCGTGTACGAAAGGGTTATTACAAACCTATAAAATGAAAAAGGCATCCTTTGGGGTGCCTTTTCATGAAGCCTAGGCGGGTGCTAAATTCCGCATCTCTTGACCCTCCTCGGGCTAATTACCAGATCAGGGCTAGTTACCACTTGCGTGGTGCGTGAGGAAGCTGTTCTCACCTCTAGGCTTCTATTTATAATATAGCATGTTATTACATGTTAGACAACGCCTAACAATAATCAACTATAAATTTATATATCAAACCCTTATCTCCACAATCGGAATATCGCGCCAGCTGTTGCTGCCATAGGAATCGATCGTGGCCGATAGGCGGTCGGTATCGAAACGCACCGGCACATCAAATTGAAAATCGGCGGTGATGGCGACGGAAGCGGCGGGCGCGCTGGTGAACGTCACGCGTCCGGTGGTGGTATCGAGCGTGATGCCGCTGCTTTGCAAAACAGCGTTCAGATATATATTCACCGTGCCGGCCACCGGCTTGGTGATATTGCGCGTTTCCGTGATGCCGCCGTCAGTATAGGTTTTGACCAACTGGAAGACGGTGCTTGTGCCGTTGCCGGTGCCGATGGCCTGGGCGGCGACCTGGTAATCGCTCCAATCCTTGAAACGGAAACCGTCGGCGCGGCCTTTGCGGGCGCGGAAAAATGCGATCAGCGTGTTCAGTTGCGCCTGGGTTTTGACGCCGTGCGCGACGTTATATTGCGCGCGCGCCGCCGACCAGTTGGCATTGCGCTGCTCGTAACCGCTTTGCATGATGACGATGTCGGTGGAATATTGCGGCCCGCCGCTTGCGCCATAGGCAATATCGGTTGGGAAGCGTGTTTCGATGAACGCCATGAAAGGACTCCTGAAAATGAGGTAAAGCCAATAGCAATGCCGGAGAATCCGTGCATGCAAAGAAATATAGAAATGGATTTAGGTTCTCAGGCTATGATCCGTTTCGCGGTCATGCCTGCCGGGTCGCCGAATCGACGATGCTGGTACAGCAGCGCCATCGGCCACATCTACGCCCTGCCGCATTACTTCTGCTTCCTGCGAACGGCAAGGCAAGAAACGGAAATCAAATACCAATGCCGCCGGATTAAACTGCCGGTTATTGATCATGGTAGTAAGCTGCTCAGTCGCCGTACGTGAAGAGTCGTAATCGTTTCCGAGCAATCTGAGAACTGCAGGCTTTATGATATTATCATTATCTCGTATAAACTTATCCCAATCGGCCGGCGTCTTCGGATCAGCCTCCCGCAAGCGCTTGCAAACCACTTCCCTTTGCGCTTCGGAAAGAGTCGATGCCAGCGCAGAAAACACCGCTTTTTTCTCAACTTCCTGATTCGCCGAAAGCGTATCGCACAACCCGGTTATATGCGCCAGGGCATTGGCATTATGATCTTCCCCGCAGACAGCGCTATGAGCATAATGCCCCGCAGCGCCGCCGGCAGCCGCCCCAACCATCGTCCCCACGACAGGCACGGGAATAAGCCAAGTACCGAGCGCAGCGCCTTTCATGCTGCCGTAAGTAGAAGCTGCGAAGCCGGTTGCATTGGTCAGATAAACCGAGTTTTCAAGATAACCTTTGCACATCCTGCTTCGCCTTAGAAACTGTGTACGCTGCTCGGGTGGAATCCCCAAGCTTTCCATTATCAGACTTATCTGTTCTTCTTTCGACCTGGCTTGACGCCAGGAATTGAACACGAGGCTCGCGCCTGAAACCGCATGGCTCGCCGGCCCGGCCCATTTGGTAAACTTCCATGCCTGGGGCAGAACTTGCGTGAACGCCGTCGCCCCTTCGGCCACATTCAATACCGTACCAAGCGTACCGCCGCCGGCGGACATGCGGGGAGGACGCATAGAGGGAGGACGAACAGCCATAATAAAATCTCAAATTCCTTAAGTTATGCTTTCATTATACCATCATCCACACCGGGCGGATAAGAAGTTTTTGTTACAACTGCCTCATTTAACCGCATTGCCGTAATGCGCTTCGGCATTGGTTGCCTTTGTCGCCAGTGCGCCGGTATGTATGCCGGTTCCAACCACCTCTACAGGCAGTTGCGCCGGCTTGGGAGCAACGACGGCCTTTGCTTTTTCCTTTTCCTTGAGCGCATCGACATGGCTATGCGTCTTAGTTTCCGCCTCCGGCGCTTGCACCTGCGCGGCCTTTTCCTTATCCCGCAATTTCTGAAACGCCGCATTGCCGAGCTTTTCCAACTCGCCGGAGGCATGGAGCTTCATGATCTCGCCGAGGCTGGTTTTATCTTCCGCGAATTTCTTAGCCACGTCCATCGTCACCGGATGCTGCGCGCCTATGCCGCCAAACGACTTGTTGGCCATCGCAATGAAAGCCGCATAACCTTCCGTAGCAAGGTTGCCGTGCTTATATGCCTCGTGGAAAGCCTGGTAATGCGGCAGGACGGATTCTTTAACGTCGCCACCGGTTAAGCCCACTACCAGGGGCGCGCCCAGCGACAATCCCATTTGAACCATGAAGCCTTTCGTGCCAACTTCACCGCCGACCAGCCGTTTAATACCGAATATCAACCCGACGGTCTGGAGCAAACCCTGCACGCCGAGTGTTTTGAGCAATTGCCCCCTCGCCTTGGCTACCTCAGGATGCACACGGCCGAGGAACAACCGGAACGTGGATATTTTGTTCGCCGGCTTGCCTTCTATATCGGCACAGAGTTGCCGCAGCGACTCCACCAGCGGCAATAATTGACGCGCCGTGCCATACATGCCGACCGCCGACAAGCCGACCATCGAGGCGTTTAATACCGTATGGCCAATGGGTGCTTTGCCTATAGCCTGCGGCACATCTTTGATACTTTCCTTAATATTCTCCGGCTTCCAACCTGCAGCCTTATTTTGATGCTGTGTGGCGTTCGTAACGGCCGCAACAGTATTTTCAGCCGATGCATATAATTTTGCCGCGGGCTTAGGTATTTTCCCTAGCGCCGCTTGAAGCGTTTTATCATTTCCGCTTAGGATCGTTTCCTTAACCTGGTTGATATTAGCCAGGCTATCTTGGATAGCCTTAGAGGCATCCTGCGACGGATTAGCACCGAAAGCTTTTATATTTTGATGTAACGTTTCAAAAGGCTTTTGTAACTCCTGCAATTCCGTCGGAATTTTGGCAATGAAATCTGTCCCCACTTTGTCAGCGCCAGCAGCAATCTTGGTAGCTTTGTTCCAATAGCCGGTTGCCTGGCGATTGTTTTTCCATTGCATCAATGAGCCTAAGCCGGTCTTTTCCACCGCTCCCGATATAGGCCATGAAACAGTATTGGCTGTCGATTCCGCCAATGACTTGACGGTGTCATTTATCCCCAATTTTGCGCCCAATTTATGGAATGGCTCGTTGACCCACCGAACCGGCGCACCTATGGCATTTCCAAGTGTACTGATCCTGCCGGGATTTACAGCATCTTTGCCGTCGAACCATCTACCAATGCCTTGCACCATTCCACCAATCAGCATCAGCGGCATCATGGCGAATTCAAAGATTTGCATCGGGAGGCTCAATACCGTGGACGCCGTTCCCGCAATGCGATCCGTAATGCCGAGAACGCCGCCGACTCTGGCAGCGCCAGCCCGGCGCGCCATTGCCGCGGCTACCTCTTGTTGCCCTGCTTGCCCGACCGCCGATAATTCAGCCGTAGTCGCCGCAGCGGCGGCAGAAGTACTTGCCGATAATCGATTGCCGAGCTTTCCCACCAGGGCAGCACCGTCGCCGGCAATTTCCCGCGTAACCGTAGCACCGCCGCGCTGGGCTAAGCGCTCGAGGATTCTTCTTTCTGTGTCTATAAGCGCCATTGATTGCAACGCCTTGGCCAAGGTTATAATTCTACCTTTAAATTATAACCCAAACCACCCACCCCCTCCCACGGATTTTTTGTTAATTTTTTGTGACAGCACAAGGGGGTTATGCAACGATTCGGCTTCGCATCGGCGAAATAATGGCATCAGCTTGATAAATAAGAGAAATAATATACTTATTTGGTTGTAGACCTACCTACGTCGTCATTGCGAGGAGTGTAACGACGAAGCAATCCATCCGCCTTCGCTTCGCTACGGCGCGACGAGGCCTTGTCACGCCGAAGCCTCTTGGCGTAGGCGGATGGATTGCTTCGGCCAAACGGCCTCGCAATGACGGGCAATTATCGGATCAAATGACTATAGAGTGTGGCAGAGCCGGCGGTTAATTCAGCCCGGCACTCACGCCGGAAGTCGCGGCTTTATCCGCGACATGCACATCCTTGTAATTGCCTTCGCGCGGCTTGGGCGCCTCTTCGGCGAAGCCTTGTCCCTCGCCCTCGCGCACGGCACGAACAGCATGGCCATAATTATCCGGCAAAGCCGCACCGTCACCATTCATGACCTCTTGCTTGCGCGGCTTTCCCTTGACGCGCTCCACCCAGGAATCTTTATCGGCCTGCAATTCCTGCAATGCCACGACGCCGAGAATATTCTGCAACAGCGCATGCGCCTGGCCATTGATCAGCGAATTCAGGACGGTTTCTTTTTCTTTCTTACTGCCATTTTCAAACACATCGCCGATTTTCTTCAGCGCGCGCAAATCATGTTCCGTCAGGTTGAACTTGCCCAATTCATCCTTGTGCTTGCTGGCTATTTCCTTGAGGCTGCGCTCCACCACATCACGCATATGCTGTTTTGCGCGCGTATGCGCGTCTACGGCTTGTTCCTGCGTCCAACCGGCTTCTTTCAGAACATCGTAGGTAAATATAAAAGCAAAGCAATCCTTCTCAATGCCTTCGGGCATTGCTTTGAGATAGTTTTTCAATTGTTCCTTTGTCTCTTTGGCATTATCGAAATGCTCAAAGAATTCCTTGGCGCTAGGAACGGCGCATGCGCCCAGTTTTGGTTGCAGTTGATCAATGGCATCCCGCACATCCTGTTTCGATACCACCGTGCGTTCATTATCCTGCGGAACAATGATTTTCCGCTCGCCGACAAGGTTTACCAACGCCAGCGCATTCAGCCTTCCGTCGGCAATGGCTTCCGCTATCAAGAGTGACGCTTGGTCTAATGCGCGCTCATTGCTGGGGCCGGTAAACTTTCCGCGGCCGATGTCCAATTCATGCTGCAGGAAAATAGCCTTTACATCCGCCAGCAAATGCTGCGGATCAATCGTCGAAAGCTCGCAAACGCCCGTGCTATCATCGGCTCTTTCTTTATCTACTTTCCGCTTCAGCTTCTGGATCATCTGCCAGGCGGTAGGATGCTTGCTTTGCTGATGTTTCTCGAGCTGCCTGTCGTAATAGAGTTGCAAAGCCTCACTCGCCGCCGCCTGGACACCGAGGGTTTGTACCTTATAGTCGAACAGATATGTTTTCGGATCGAACCAATTTATTTTTTGTTTTTTATCTCCGTTTAGTTTTTGCTCTTCTAATTGTATTTGTTCTTGTGCTTCCTGTGCTTTTTGCTCCGGGGATTTTAGAGCTTCCTGTTTTTCTTTTTCAAGTCGTTCCATGTCCCCTTGTAATAGCATGGGCTTAAGTTCTTTGTAGTGATTAGCTGCGTCAACTTTTTTAGATTCAAGCTCTTTTGGATCTGTTATATGGTTCGTAGCCTTTTCTATCCACGGTTCCTCCGCTTGATCAACTTCTGCTTTAGCTTTAGCGACTCCTTCAATATAGGCTGTATTAGCCGCTTTTTTTCTTGCGTCATCTGTCGCAGTCTTTGCGAGTTGTTCTGCGTATTCATTAGCTGCATCTTCCGCTACTTGAGCGGGAGTACGCTTCGCTAATCGCTCAGCTTCAGCCGCAACCTTTTGAGCAGCTTCCTGGGCACTAATTCCATCCTGCATGTACTTATAACGCTTTTCTCCTTGATCATATATGTCATAGCCAAGAGAAAGCCCCTGAACAATCAAGCCGGGGATTTCAGGCCCGATGGATTTGCAAACATCCCACATTTTTTCACCGGCGCGCTGATATTCTACTTGTATCACCTCATTGTTATACGCATTGGCGCCCGTGCTTTCCCTGACCTTGCGGAATTCTTCATAGAGTTTCGAGCGGTCAACGGCATAGTCCCTTCCGCCGCTTAAAAGCTTGCTGAGAGGCTTTATGCCAAGGATAGCGGTTGAAACTACAATGTTCGCCGCCATGCCGATGGTATGGCTTCTATGCAGGTCAGTCTTAAAAACGTTATTCGCTAAACTATTTGAACCACGATAAACATACTCGCCTATCGCGTTCGCCACCGGCTCGATGAGCCCTTGATAAGCGATATTGATAAGCGGCGCGAACGGCGCAAGATCGGGAGATACCTCGAACCCTAAAATCTTTGTTTTGCCATTCTCAGTCTGTACCGATAAATTCTTCAGCAAATTGGCGGCATTCTTATCCACCTTTTGCGACAGGGCGTTTGTATCTATATTGATATTGCTACCGCTCATAACTGCCTATGCTCTAAACCCTAAACCGATGCAAAACAGGTAAAATCCTATTTACACCCACTATCATTATAGCAAGACCGGGCTACCGGCGGCTAGGCGATTTTTATGACATTTTAGTGACAATGGCGGGGAATGGGGAAAACATAATATATTGATAAATAACATTATTGATAGTTTTCGTCATTGCGACCGCGAGCCTGCGAAGCGGGAAGCAATCCAGCCAAAGCGCCGTGGGCGCGGTATAAATCCTTTTTGCGCCGCCGACGCGGCGTCTGGATTGCCTCGTCGTTACACTCCTCGCAATGACGGGAAATTACAACCCGCGTTTCATCGCACGGCTGATGAGGCTGGCGGTCTGCGACCAGATTTGCCCCTGGCTCATGCCGGGGAAATTGAGGCCGGACAAGCCGTCCGCGCTGTCGCCTGCCGATAAAAATCCGGTATCTTTACCCGCCGCCCCCACCAGCTTGACAAACGACGAAAATATGCCGGCGGCGGAGAAGGTTGAGTGAGCGTATCGAGATAGCTTGCTCGTCCTGATCTTCACCGGTTTTACATTGGCTCCCTTGACATACCTCCTATCCAGCGCATGGATCTGCGAGCCGATGCCATGCAGGGATTTAAGCGTCTTTTCAATCCGGCTGACCTGATCTTTCAGGAGTTTCACCGCGGGCGTTGCGTTCAGATTCGAGCTTTCCTTCGTCATGTCCAAGCCTTATAATAAAATAATGAGTGATAAAAACGTTATGCTGTGGTTGTTTTTCCTGGCCGTTTTCGCGCTATATGCCTGGTGGCATGTGCGGGAAAACCGGCAGCTTGCGAAGCAATGGCGTAATGATTTAAATACCCGTTCCCCCGAATCGTTGATACGCTTCGCGCGAGCGCGCAGCACGGAGCTGCTGTTAATATTAGCCTGCGGCATGATCGCTATCGGCATATATGACTGGCAATTGCGTAATGCGCGCAATGTTGCGCACACTCCCAATCCGCCGCCGGTAGCAAGCCAGAAGCCGCAAAACGCCCCCGCGCCTGCCAATAGCGGTTATTATCCCCCTCTGGTATCTCCATCCGTTCCGGCCAAACCCTCCGCCCGCCCGGCATCGGAAAACAACAAGCCCAATGCGTCGCCCACTTTGAGCGATGTGTATAACCCCGAGCAAGAAAGCAGCGATAACCAATCCGTTATGGACGACATCAAGAAACGCTATGAAGACATTCTGGTAACCTACTTATTTCTCAAGCGATGCGGCAAGGCAAATGCCGGCGATTATCCTATCATCACCTCCGCCTTGGCGCAGGAAATGGCGTCGGTCAATGCCCCCGGGCGCTTGCAATACGATATTGTCGCCTCGGCGCAGGGATCGTACAAGGAAATGTATGCCGGGAGCAAATGCGACGGCAAGGGCATCGATAGCCTCTATTTGCAATATAGCGATTATATCAAAACCGCCTCCGGCCATATCGCGATACAGTAATCAATCCGGAAACCGCATCATCAACTGCTCCAACTCGTCACGGGTTATGGCAGGCGCATCCCGATCATCCGCCATCCCATATTTTCTTTTAAAGCCTTTGAATGCGGCCATCCATTCCGGCGGCGTCATCGCCCAGAAAACATCCGGCGCGATGCCCAGCATGCCATAGGCTATTTCCATCAGCCGCGGCCAGGGGAGCATCTCGTCACGTAACGATTTCATCGAATCCCCCGAATACAAGCGCGAACATTTCGGCGACCGCCTGCATCGCGCCGGTCACGCCGCCTTGCACCAGCGCATCATTTACAGGGATAGAAGATTCCATCAGGCAGCAATTAATAATAACCGCCAATTCCTCCAGCGTAATGTTGCCTTCGAAAAGCTTTCCGGCCAACGCCAGAAGCCCGGTATGGAGTTCCTGCTCGATGCGGCTAAGCGCGGCGAAGGTCGGACGCATGACATGGATTTTGCCGCCGAGCATAATGCCCACTTCCGCGCGCCAGGGGTTTATGGTCATATTACGCATCCGTAAACGTAATGGTTCCGGCGCTTTCCAACGTGAGCATATAGGTTTCCTCGGCGCCGTAATCGCCGCCGCGTTCGTAGCTTGTCACCAGAAACGGGCCGCTCACCCTATCGCCATTGGCAAAAATAAATTGGTAGTTATTGACCGAGCTGACAAACGCATATCCGCGCAATAATTCTTCGGAGGCGCTATCGGTAAATAATCCGCTGCCGCTGATGGACAGCGATTGTATCCCGGCGCTGCCCAGCAATTGTTTCCATGTGCCGGACCCAACATTGGTGGTATCGAGCGCCTGGTTATCCAATTTCATGGCGGAAGCGTGCAGCCCGCCGATAGTGGCAAAAACTTCCGGGCCGGCTCCGTTGCCGACTTTGATGAGCACCAATGCGCCGTTTTGTATGGTCATAGTTTTCTCCTAACTCGCTTGCAAAAACGCCTGAAAACGCATCACGCCCTGATACGTCCAGCCGTCATTCATTAGAATAATACTGCTGCCGCCAAACCGTATCGACACCAGCGTCTGCCCCGTGACGGCAAGCGGCGCTTGATGCAGCAATGTATGAATGCGCGTCACGATGGAAGCCGCTTCGGCACGACCTCCCTGGCGGCTCCAGATATGCAACGTCACAACCTGCTCCATGCCGGAAGTAGTTTTGGTCGACCAGTCGCTGCCGGTAGATTCGCCAAGCGTAATATAGGGAAACGCCGTTCCCTGCACCGGCCGGTCGAAAACGCCGACGACGAGCGCCATGAGCGTCGTGTCATTGGCAAGCGTCTGATAAATAGATTGCTGCAACGGGTAATGACTGAAAGTGGTCATAATAAATCCTTAATTTGCACACATAAAATCGTTCATAAAAATGTCATAAAAATTTGCTATAGTAATTCAATGGGCGATCATCAGATGATCACGCCTCCTGCACATGGGGACGATACCGAGGGCGCCAAGCGCGTCTTTGAGCAGTTTTTTATTTTGTATCAACCGGCTCTGACGCGCGTCGAGCACTATCTTGAACATGTCATCGATCAAATGGAACCGGCTTATGCCGAGGCTTACCGCCCGTGGCACAAAGCATTACGCGACCTATCCCAATGCTTCTATCTGGCCGCCAGGAAAATTCCGCTTCCCGATCCCGAAAGCTTCATGGATGCGCTGCGCATGTTCAGTTTCGATAGCGCCGTGGAGTTCCTCAAAGACCTATGCATCAGCTGCCAATTGGTTCTGGACAAAGACTGGGCGCAACATTTCCGCGAACATATCGACATGCTGCTTTTTTCGTTGACCATATTGAATCGCAAGCAACAAAACTCGCTGACGCATTAAGTCCCCGCGCCCTCTTGCACCAGCAACTCCAGCTTCTCTCTTCTTTCATCAACATTGGCGACGGAGTGTATGTTGAACAACCTATTCTCGAACACCAGACGCATCGCAGCGGTTATGCCCGGCCGATAGCGTAATAATATTCGGTGGCTGATCGAGGCCTGCAATTGCCCGGCGAAGAGTGCTTCCTTGCCGGAGCCTTTGGCGCTTGAGCCGCTGCCGACCAGCGGGATGATCTCCGCCCATACATGCGCGACATCCTGCCAGCTCCGGCTATAGCCCCCTGCCCCGTCCGGCGTTTGCACTTCTTCCTGCAACGTCAGGCGATGGCGCAGGCGCGAAACGGTATTTTTGCCAGTCGTGCCGCTGCCGGTCATAAGCGCACCTCGCGAAACGGCATATAGAGCGCAACGGTCTGTTCAGGCAGCGCCATCTCGCCGGTTTCGCCGCGGCTGGTGTTCGAGAATAGGTTGTTCAACATACACTCCGTCGCCAAGCGCGTCTTTGAGCAGTTTTTTATTTTGTATCAACCGGCTCTGACGCGCGTCGAGCACTATCTTGAACATGCTTGATCGGCCTCGGTATATCGGACGCCGCGCCATAGCCGGTGCTGTAGCTGATCTCAATGCGAAAACCGATAGTGATGCCGGCAAAGACGATAGCGTTCTGCGCGGCATTCAGCCAATAGGTACCGGGATCGACAGTGGTGGTCGTGGTATCCTGGTTAACGATGACGACGCCGGTAATCGAGCCCACCGGCCCCATCGGCAGCCATAAGGAAATCGGGATCGCGCCGTCATAAGCCAGTTTCCAGGATTGCGTGATGAGCGAACAGCGCATCCAGCTTTCGGCGATCATGCGCACGGCGACGATGAGATCGGTAAGCAGCGTGTCTTCATGCCTGTGATCGATGCGCAGATATAGCTTCGCTTCGGCGAGCGTCAGCGGTTCGGTCGATGGGGCGATAATGCGCGCGAGCAAGCGGTTGCGCGTCATGCGCAAAGGATCGCGGGCCAGCGGATCAAAGCCGAAATAGGGTTCGAAAGGTGTGGTCATAGATGAATCCTTTGTTGAATTTCCCTCTCCCACTGGGAGAGGGTGGCGCGACCTGTCCGCCGAAGCCTTGGCGAAGGTGGAAGCGCCGGGTGAGGGCATATCCTCGTGGCAACGCCCTCACCCCGCCCCTCTCCCAAAGGGAGAGGGAGTTGCCCAACCCGCGCAAATAAACGCCCGCGCCAGCGCATCGGGCAGGTCGTAACATTGGTTTTTATGAAATCGGCGCACGGCAAACCCGTCCCCGCTCCCGCGGCGGGTTTCGAGCATGAGGATGCGCATGGGGGATGATGGGTTGGTTCAGGGAGTAAAAGTAACAGCGATTTTTACGGCCATAAGCCAAAGAAGCGGGGAGTATTGCGAACAGGTTTCAATAATATCTGAAGAGGCGTTGTTCAAAGCGATTTATTATGATGATGCTGGGCATCGGTAGCAATGGCAGCCACAAGACCAGGTATATCAGACATCTGCCAAACCATTAATGTTTCGGCCATTCTGTTGGCGCTTTGTTCCGAAAGCCCAAGTTTCTTTTGGAGCATATTGCTGGTAGTGCGTATCATATATTCCGTAGGCTGGGCCAAAACGGTGCCCATAGCAATCGCCCCCAATCCCTGAAAAGCTTTATCTTTAAATACAATATTAAGATCATGGGCATTGATCTTCCACATGCTTTCGCCATTGGGCACATCGAATGCCTTCATCATCAATTTACGCGTATATATTTCGGTAAAGATGGAAGGAACAAAAGCAATGCCAAAGCGGGTGAAAAAACGGCCATACGCTTCCGCCCTCTCTTGCCTGGATTTGCTTAAATCAGGCTGCCCCTCCTTCAGATTCCAGAATTTCTTTGTCACCCATTCTATGGGATCCAGCAAATACGGCTCAATAATTTTGCCGAGAACCTCGCCGGTGCTTTTTACCAGGCCGGGGGCAATATTATCAATGAACGTGTAGACGCATGCAGAGACGCCTATGGAAGCCACTTCGGCTATGGCTATCGCCGCCGCCCCCCTCTTGGCATTATCCTCCCAAGGACGATTCCGCCTTAGATCACTGTTATGCTCACTATCCGCCACGTCCCTATCCCTCTCAAGGCACAGAATTACCCACTATCAGGATAGCACAGGCGGAGGGCTGGAAATGTGACATTTTTGTGAAATCGACATCCCTCGGATGTCGTCCCCGCCGAAAGGCCGCAAGGCCTGTAGAGCGGGGATCTCGTGCAAAAGGCTGTTGTAAGTCCCTAAATCCAGCCCTTCGGCGTGGATTTACTCCTCTTCCTCTTGCTTGTTAGCCGCATCGACGGCATAGGCAGCGAGATTGCTGGTCAGGTCATGGGCTTTTTCGGTATTGGCTATATCCAGCATCGCCTCATGGTTAAACCCATATTCTTTCGTCATTTTTTGCTTTACTTCGTCGGAAGGCTCGCCCTCGCCCGCCTCGATGACAATGCCGTAATCCTCGGGGTAGAATGTCCCCTGCTTCTGGGCTTCCATAAAAGCTTCGAGCTTATCGGCGCGGATGGCCAGATACGCATAGATTTTCTTGCCGTCCGGGCTTTCGCCGCGCACCAGCAACACGCATACGGTTTTTTCAGCAACAATCTGCTCTGAACGCGTTAACTTAGCCATTTTCGTCCCACATCATGGTTACAAAATGATTATTCAATAGCTTAACCTAAAAACCTAGTATAGGTCAAGCGGCTTAAATAATAGTTAAAATGGAACCCCATGAAGTGAAGCCGTTGTTTTTCAGGTCTTATGTGGCTTTTTGGCATCAATTTATCCTGCGCAGCCTACAGCTCGCAGGACTAGGCACTGTTAGCTAATTCGCTAGGCCGCCAGCGAAAATGTGGTTTTCGAGAATCCGCCGTCGCTAAAGCTATGGCGGACAGGCCTGTCCACCGAAACCTCTGGGCGTAGGTGGAAAGCGCAGAAAACCGCATTTGCAGCAAGGCATAGTAGAATTAGCTAACAGCGCCTAGAGATGCGGGTTCATGGCGTTACTCTACCCTCTTGGTCTATGTAGATCGGTGTAGTTTTTGCAATCCGAGAATTTTGTCGTCCAACCCAATGAAATCAACCAGAAGAGCTTTTGC
>Ga0207026_1071_pt1 | contig 19242 bp, 18 predicted proteins | sample Alteio_BWMinCont_42_FD_153274 | JGI IMG/M metagenome (GOLD analysis project Ga0207026, IMG submission 153274) | Enriched cells from forest soil in Barre Woods Harvard Forest LTER site, Petersham, Massachusetts, United States -... | ecosystem: Environmental > Terrestrial > Soil > Temperate forest >...
TCAACCTTGCCCTGGAAGGAGTGGTAGATGGAAGTGCCATGCTGTTCGTTCAAACCAAGCAGCGAGCCACAATACTGCGGGAACGGAAGCAGGGCTTGGGCGATGGTCGGCTGGCAGGCCTGCATCTGGCCGGCCCAGCCAATGTAGGGCTGCGCAACACCGTGGGCAGCAAACACAGCTGGTCCGGTCGGATCGTTGAAGTTGGCTGCCAGATCCGTACCGATCGCAGCGTGCTGATCTCACAGTTCAGAGAGAACTGCGTTCCTGGCGTCAACAAGGGAGTATCTGCTCTGCTGCAGGACAGGAACAGCTTCAATCCCGCAAAGGGCGGCCTGATCAACCCTGCCGCACTGGAAAGCAACTTCTCTACCTTCGGGTATACCGGTACAGGAAGAGCAGTTACTGACATCTACGGCCCCAGCTACAAAAACATCGACGTTGCTTTCACCAAGAATACGCACATTGGAGAAAGGTTTAACTTCAGGTTTGAAGCCAACTTCTTCAACGCATTCAACAACCACTACTTCCTCAACCAGGGAGACAGCAACGGCGGGGTGCCCTACGCCTTCTACACCGATCTGAGTGCTTCTAACAACTCATTCGGTAAGTGGAATGGCGCAGTCACCACCCCGCGCACCATTCAGTTCGTGGGCCGCTTCGAGTTCTAAGCAAACTCAAGCCCGGAACAAAAAAAGCGCCATCCGTCTACGCAGCAATGCCAAACGGATGGCGCATTTTTGCTCATCCTTAAGGCAGACGGGAGCAGGCTGGCTCGCCAGTTCATCCAGCCGCAGCTTCTCAGCCGCACCATATTCATGCTCGGCAACAGCCTGGTTGAGATGCGATACTTTTTCAGGTGTGAGCCCCAGAGAAGCAACAGGCGACAACGCAGGCGCAATCTCATCCATTGCCTTCTGCCCTTGCGCAGCGGCATGAGCAAGCAGAACAGCGAGCACAACACCGGCAAATTTCATACCGACCAGTCTAGTCGAATGCATCTACTCCGAACATCCCGCAGCGCAGGCAAAGTTGTCCGCCCAACTGCATGCTTCTTGCTTCTCTCCTCGCTATTCTCCACGGCACAGTCATCGAAACCGAACGATCGCCAGACGCTTTTAGAAATTCAGCAGCGCATCGAACAAAACGACCTCGAGGGCGCGCGCGATCTCATCCATCGCGCTTCAAATAAGTTTCCCAACGACGGCGGCCTCGAAAATCTCCTTGGCGTAGTGGAGATCCAGCAGCATCATCCGGATCAAGCTCGCCGCGCTTTCAGGGCCGCCATCCAGCACGACCCCAAACTCACCAGCGCTTATCTCAACCTCGGTCGCCTCTACACCGAGTCCGCGGAGACGAATAAAGCCGACCGCACACTGGCTCTGGACACCTACCAGAGTCTCCTTCGCACCGAACCCAAAAACCCCGAAGCCAACTACCAGGCCGCCATCCTGCTCTTATGGGATGAGCAGTATCAGCATTCCCTCGATCATCTTGCCAAACTTTCCGCAGAAGCTCAGAAGCAGATAGGAGCCCAACTTCTCTTCTGTGCCAATCATGCGGCTCTCAACCACGCATCAGCCGCAAACACAGCAGCCGTCACTCTAGCTGCCGATCCCGATCTGTCAGAGCAGGACGCACTTGAGATCCTCCACGCCTTGCGCACGGCCCACCGCGCCGATCTCATCGAACAGATCTTCGCCGCCGCCAGCACGCATCATCCGCTCTCAGCCAACAGTCTCCGCACCCTCGGCCTCGCACAAGAGGCCAACGGCGAGTTCACTGAAGCCCGCGCCACGCTTGAGCAGGTCTTCACCGCCAGTCCTAACTCTGAGATCGTACTGGTAGATCTCGCTCGCATAGCCAAGGCCGCAAAAGACTATCAAGGCGCTCTCGGCTATCTTGCTCACGCCCGCGCGTTGGAACCCGCCGACGCTAGCCTGTCCTACGAATTCGGCGTCATCTGCGTCCGCCTCAGCCTCCTGGGCGAGGCCCGCAAAGCGATGGGCGAGGCAGTGAAGCTCGATCCTGAGAATCCCGAGTACAACTTCGGCATAGGCGCTGTCTTATCTTTCGCCCAGGATCCCACCGAAGCCCTGCCTTACCTTGAGAAGTACCACTCCCTGCACCCAAACGATCCCGCAGGAGTCCTCTCTCTCGGCACAACTTACTTCCGCGCCAAAAACTTCGAAGCCGCGACCCCCTGGCTCGCCCAGGCAAAAGCCAGCCCCTCAACGGCAGCCGAAGCCCACTACTATCTCGGCCGCATCGCCCGCCAGCAAGGCCATCTAGACGACGCCTTCCGCGAACTCGACCAAGCTAACAACCTCGCTCCAAATCGCCCCGACATTCTCGCCGAACTAGGCCAGGTCAGCCTCTCCACCCGCAAATACTCCGAAGCCAAAACCTACCTCCAGCAGGCCATCGCCTTAGACAGAGACAACTACCAGGCCAACTTCGCGCTGCTCCAGCTCTACGCCCGCACCAACGACGAACACCGCGAAGTGCAATCCAAACGCTTCGACGAAATCAAAGACAAAGACGAACAGCAATACAAAGAAATGATGCGCATCATCGAGGTCCGCCCCGACAAACCTGAATAAACTAAATCCTCAAGCCTACCATCCCTTTGAAGATACGGCCGCTCCGCTTGAAATTTGACAATCATCGCGATCTACTCATCTACGTCCGGCTGCATTCGCCGCTCCCTGAATCATAGCTTCAGAAAGATGCCTTTGCGAGAGAAGGGCCAGACCAGCAGCAAGTTCAAAAAGACGAAGAGCAAGGCATAAAGCAGAGACGCATTGTTGGGCGCAAGAAAGCGCGCAAAAGTGTCATACGCAAAGGCCGGAAGGTTGACGCGCTCGCGGCTTAAGATGGAAAGAAAGATGCGAGGCGCGAGCGAATTGGCGATCGTAGTAAACCCGAAAGCCAGGATCGCGTTAGACCCGAAAATCCGCGCTGGCAGAGTCAGCTTTTCGAGAAATTGGGAGCGCCGCTCGCCGTCGAGGAGCCAGTGAAGCAGCGCAAGCGCGACGAGACAGAAGCCATCCGCAAGCAGCGTGTAGCTGGGAGTCCAGATCTTCTTGTTAATTGGGTAGATCGGATTGAGCGCGATACCGGCAAGGGCCAGCAGTGCGCCCGCCACGAGAAATGCGAGGAGTTTGCGCGAACGCGTACTCGACGAGCGAAGCAAGTCCCCCGCCAGGATTCCGAGGATGAGATTTGTCGAGGCCGTAAGAGTGCTGACCATGCCATCGGGATCCCACCAGAAGTTTCCCCATGGCCAGAGATGATTCGTGCCGAAGAGCCAGCGGTCCACAAATCCGCCCATGTTGCCAAAGGGGTCGAGATGCCCGGCCCCGTAGCCAGGCACCGGAACAACGCGCATCAGAATCCAGTCAGCCGCAATCAGCGCCACAGAAGCCGTGACCAGAACAAAAGTGTTTGCGCGAAAGCCTCCTGAGTTCGTTCTACGTCCGGAAAAACAATGCAGCAGACCTCCGATAGCAAGACAGACCGCGATGTGCTGCAGTATTCCGGGAATACGCAGGTAATGGAGTGAGAAATCCGGAAAAGCGTTGAGGATGAGGCCGAGCAGCATAAGGGCGCAGCAGCGCTGAAGCGTGTGACTTGCAAGCTGGATGCGACTCGATCCCCGGCGAATCCGGCCAGCGAAAGAGAAGGATAGTGAAATGCCGACGACAAAAAGAAAAGATGGGGCAATCATGTCGGTGAGCGTCACGCCATTCCAGAGCGAATGGAGCAGCTGCGGATAGACGTGAGCATAGTTGGCGGGATTGGTAACCAGAATCATGCCCGCGACCGTGAGTCCGCGATACACATCGATCGAGAGCAGCCGACGGTGCCCTGTGTCTACGTGGACAGATTCATGAAGGGAGGGCGCAACCTGAGTTACTGGCATAGGATGGATTATCCTCAGGCCAGCCAATGTAACACGGCAAAAATGCTGTGCGCAATCGTTTGTGCACGCGAGTTAGAGATCTCTGCTCTCTGATCTCGGGAACAGACCGAATCTTGCGATGAAAGTCCAGACGGCTAGTGAACTATACCGACATCCTGGGTGGGCCAGTAGATAAACGTCGCCTTCCCGTAAATGAGGTCGCGCTTGACCGGGCCAAAGTCGCGGCTGTCGGAAGCGATCGAGCGATGGTCGCCCAACACGAAATATTCGCCCTCTGGTACCACCACCGCGTCCAGCGAACGTGTGTCCCGATACTCGGCCGGCACGTAAGGCTCCTTGAGCGCCTGATCGTTCACGAAAACCTGACCGCGATCGATCCGCAGCCGGTCGCCTGGCAGAGCAATAATTCGCTTGATGTAACTGACCTGAGGGTTGCGCGGATAGTGGAAGACCACCACATCTCCCCGCTCGATGGCCTCGAAATGATAGACAATCTTGTTGATAAATAGCCGATCCTGATCCACGAGGCGCGGTAACATGCTCGTTCCCTCAACCCGGACGGGCTGGTAAAGGAAGGTGATAATCAGCACCGAGGCCGCTGCTGAAAACAACAGATCACGCAGCCATAGCTTCCATGCGGCGCTCCGGCGTGGCTCCGCCTCCACCTGCTGAGGCGCGACCTCCAGGGATGGGTCTTCCGGAAGGATCTGGGGTGTTTCGGCGTCCATCATCATCTAGTTTAATAGCAACTCAAGCGCAGCCCAGCCCTCCGGGAGGACAAATTAGCAGAGAGCGATGAACATTTGGTTTATCCAGCGGCCGGGGCTGACTGGTCGAAGGCACCAACGCCGCTCCGGCGGCAAATCCGCCATCCGTAGCCGGCCCGGCCAGATTCTCTTCCTCCAGCAGCAATGGTCGTTGTAATACCATTTCCACTTGGCTTCCATTCTCGATATTCACATCCGCGCCGCGCGTAAAGAGCGACACGATGCCTGCGGTCGCGATTCCCGCCGCAATCCCCGCGATGCCACCTGCAAGAGGATGCCCCGACTCCAATCCGCCGATTGCGCCCACGGTGCCTCCCGTAGGAATGGCGATCTTCGCCACTTCGCCTGCATTTCGTCCCTTGTCGGCGTCTTGCTCAATCGTTCCTTCGCCGTCATTCTTGACCGACTGCTTTCTCGCACCGGGCAGACCCTCCACCATTCCCGGAATCTCCACCACAGTTCCATTCGGGAAAATCATTGACGTAAAGTGCATGTCGAGCTGCGCCTTCCCCTTCACGTGTCCAGCGCGGACGACGCGGTCCACCACTCCTTGGACATACACGCCCGAGGGAATCATCACCCGGTTGCCCACAACGACCGGAAATGTGGAAGACAGATAAACCCCATCTCCCGGCTTCGCTGACTTGGTATTGATCGAACTCCGCAGTTGCAACAACACCTTGGTTCCCGCCGGAACGGTGTAAGTTTCCTTCGCGGGCGCCGTTGCCGATATCGCAGCCGGGCCATCGCCATTCGCCTGCGATGCACTCTGAGGAGCAGCCGCCTGTCCCGCTTGGACCGGCTGAGGCGGAGCCGGCTCAGAGGCAGGCACTTGCGCCCACCCCGTCGCCGCGTACCCTGAAATTGCAGCTACCAACGCAACCCTACGTAATCCAGCCACTGATTCCTCCACAAACTACCCCACGCAGCTTTTCTTGTTTCCATAGACGCGTCACCGGAATCTCTGGATAGCGCCCCGACCGGCGAGCCAAGAATAAAATTCCCCACTCGTGCCCCATATCGAAAGCAAATTCGCGTTACGATGCAAAACAGAAGCACCGAGGAGTGCGTCCAGATTGACCTTTGAACCCAACCCCGAGTCTTCCCGCGACGAACAACAAAACCGCTTTCCGGAAGCATACTCTGTTTTGCGCAAAGCGATCGCGGAACAGGCATTTCCCGGATGCAGCTTCGGCCTCCTTCACGACGGGAAAGTCATTCTCCACGACTCCCTGGGGCATTTCACATACGAGAATTCAAAGTCTCAGTCAGTGACTCCCGAAACACTCTACGACGTGGCTAGCCTTACCAAGGTCGTGACCACAACCTCCGCAGCCATGCTGCTTCATCAACGTGGATTGCTCGATCTGGATACGCCCCTCGGAGAGCTGCTTCCCGGTTTTGTCGTTGGCCGCGACCCTGCCGAGCATGCGCGACGGGTAACCGTTCGCCATCTCCTCGCCCATAACTCCGGACTTCCCGGATACGTCCCCTTCTTTCACACCGCAACCACACCCTATGCGGTGCTGCGTGGCTGCCTGCAACTCCCCATTGAGGCAGAGCCTGGAACGCGGGCCGAATACTCCGATCCGGGATTCATTCTGCTCGGAAAGGCGCTGGAAGCCATCCTTCGCGAAGAACTCGCTCCTTGGGCGCGCCGCGAAGTCTTCCTTCCTCTCGGAATGACCGCTTCCCGCTACTGTCCAGCGGCTCATCTCCGCCCTGAGATCCCACCCACCGAGGAGGACGAGCTCTTCCGTCAGCGGCGCATTCAGGGCGAGGTCCAGGATGAGCACGCATTTCTGCTCAATGGAGCAGGCGGTCACGCCGGACTCTTTTCCAATGTACCCGACCTCCTCCGCTTCGCCGTTTCCGTCCTCGATCCGGATCGGAACCCGCTCTTCGCACCCGAAACAATCGAACATTTCGCCAGACGCCAGGCTCCAGTGGGCAGTTCGCGCGCCCTCGGCTGGGACACTCCGTCGGAGGATTCCTCGTCCGGACGTTTCTTTTCCACCAGGTCCATCGGACACCTCGGATATTCGGGTTGTTCGCTCTGGATCGACCGGGAGGCTCAACTCGCCGCGATCCTGCTCACCAACCGAACCTGGCCCCATCGCGAATCGCAGCAAATTCGTGCCGTTCGACCGGCCTTTCACGATGCGATCCGAAAAGCTCTGTGAAACACGTACTTCGGCGTTACTGTTGTGGAATATAGCGGGGGATTGATCAGAAGACTTCCATCCCCCAAAAGCGTGACAAATGGCACACACTGTATCCTTAAAGAACGGCTACAATCAGAACTTAGGGACAAAATGACGATGCTCAGCAGCTCGACTACGCACGAACCGTCCAGCACGACCGAAAAACCGAAGCGAGACACGGCGGCGCAGCTCCAGCAGCTCACAACCGAGAGCCAGAACGAGGCATCCCAGGGCCTCGACACGAAATCGGCCCTCGAAATCGCGCGCATCATCAACCACGAAGACTCGAAAGTTGCCGCCGCTGTCAAAAAGGCCCTCCCTGAGATCGCGCAAGTCATCGATCAGGTAGCGCGCAGCCTCCGCGACGGAGGCCGCCTCATCTATATCGGTGCCGGCTCCAGCGGACGCATCGCCGCCCTTGACGCTTCCGAATGCCCGCCCACCTACTCCACCGTCCCAGGTCAGGTGCAATACATCATGGCTGGCGGCCCCAAGGCTCTGGCTTCGGCTGTTGAAGTCAACGAAGACTCCGAAGAGCTGGGCCAACGAGACATCGCCCGCCGACGCCCCACCCGCAAAGACGTAGTAATCGGACTCTCCGCGTCCGGCCGCACCCCTTATGTTGTAGCCGCCGTAGCCTACGCACGCGCCCGGGGAGCGAAGACCGCCGCCGTCACCTGCAATTACGACACACCCCTGGCGGCAGCCGCGGACGTCGCAATTGTGGCTGAAGTCGGCCCCGAAGTTGTCTCCGGGTCAACCCGGATGAAGGCCGGCACGGCTCAAAAGATGGTGCTCAACATGATCACCACCGGCACCATGACTCGTCTCGGCTATGTCTACGAAAACCTGATGGTCAACGTACACATGCAGAACTCCAAGCTGGTCGAGCGCGGTATCCGAATTCTCATGCGCGCCTGCGGAATCGACCGTGAGACTGCCGTAACTACGATCAAAAGCGCAGGCCGCAGCGTCCCGGTAGCATTGGTGATGCTGAAAGCCAAAGTCGACAAACCGGAAGCCGTCCGCCGCCTCGCCAAATCCGACGGCAACGTCCGCCTCGCCATCGAAGACACCGTTCTCGAACTCTAGTGTCCTGAGTTGGAAGTTCACAACATGAGTTTGTCATCCTGAACGAAGTGAAGGATCTGCTTATCAGCGACTTACCACCCTGACATATCGCGTGAGATTTTCAACCTTCTCCTGATTTAGAACTCTGAACCGGAACCGGACCTCCTTTATCCTCGCTGCATCCAACGCACTCCACCCAAATTTTTCCCTTCTGCGTTGCCACCTCGGATACCACCCAAATTTTTCACGACTCCGGCGCATTTAAACTACCTATTCAGGAGTCGCGCAATCCCATGGACAAATTCGTCGTTCGAGGCGGCAATCCGCTGGTAGGCACTATTCGCGTTTCAGGAGCGAAAAACTCGGCACTTCCCTGCATGGCGGCCGCCATCCTCACCGAAGAAAAAGTCACCCTCGAAAACATCCCCCAGGTTCACGATATCGAGACAGAGCGCAAGCTCCTCGCCTCCATGGGCGCAGAAGTGGAACTCGGCTACGGGCGCGCGCAACACCGCACCACCATCTGCTGCAAGAATCTTTCTGATCCCGTCGCCAAGTACGAAATCGTCAAGACCATGCGCGCCAGCTCCCTCGTTCTCGGTCCGCTCGTCGCCCGTTGTGGCATGGCCCGTGTCGCCATGCCCGGAGGCTGCGCCATCGGGGGCCGTCCCATCGATCTGCATCTCAAAGGCCTCGAAAAGATGGGTGCCGAGATCACCCAGGAACATGGCTATCTGGAAGCTCGCGCGAAGCGGCTCAAGGGCGCTCACATCGTCTTCGACAAGATCACCGTGACCGGCACAGAAGATCTGCTGATGGCCGCAGTTCTCGCCGATGGCGAAACCCTGATGGAAAACTGTGCCTGCGAACCCGAGGTCACCGATCTGGCCGCCATGCTCATCGCCATGGGCGCGCACATCGAAGGAGCAGGCACCGCGACGATTCGTGTGCGCGGCGTGGCCAAACTCCATGGTGCGCAGCACCGCATCAATCCCGACCGCATTGAGGCAGGCACTTTTCTCGTCGCAGGAGCCATCACCCGGGGAGATCTGATTGTCGCTAACTGCAATCCTGCCCACCTCGGAGCAGTCGTGGGGAAACTCCAGGAATCCGGCGCGCGCGTCGACATTCTGAGCCACGACTCCATCCGCGTCCGTGCCGACGGCGACCTGCGCGCCACCGATATCTCCACCCAGGAATACCCTGGCTTCCCCACCGACATGCAGGCGCAGTACATGGCGCTGGCGACTCAATCCGAAGGAGTATCTCAGGTTCGCGAAAACATCTTTGAGAACCGCTTCATGCACGTCCAGGAACTGGTTCGGATGGGAGCCAACATCTCCGTCGACGGCCGCACCGCCACAGTCCGGGGCAGCTCTCATCTTTCGGCGGCGGCTGTCATGTGTTCTGACCTTCGCGCTTCGGCGTCATTGGTCCTGGCCGCGCTCGTCGCAGATGGCGAATCGATTCTCGACCGGGTCTATCACATGGATCGCGGTTACGAGCGAATCGAAGAAAAACTGCGCGGGGTCGGAGCACAGATCCGGCGCATGGGCAACGTGTTTGCCCGTCGAGAAGAGCCCGTCGCAGCCGGGTAAAGACCTTGGACTGAGCCGCAATCGTGGCACGATCTGCTTTAAGCCCTCACCGCCAGCTGACCGCCAGATGCCACTTCAGTCCTCGCTGTGAAGTCTTGCGCAGTACAGTTTCGTACTCTCGAAGTTCGCGAGCCACTATTTCCGTATCGGAGCCAAGTGCGGCCGGGGCCATAGCCAGAAAATCCAACAACGAACGAATTGTCCTGAGGCCATCTTCGGGCGGAAACCACTGCGGCTGGGGAAGATGACCGGTCCACTCAGGATTGCCTACGCCCTGGTCCATCAGCAATGCCATCGAATTGCGATCGGCGGAAAAAAACTCGAGCAGAGGCTGTACACTGAGCCGTTCCGCGAGCCTCTCCAGGGCATCTTCGTTGCGTGCAAGGGCCTGACCATTTACGAAAATATCGTACCCTGGATCTTCTCCCTCCACGACAATGTATAAACTTGCACTCATCGGCTTGAGTGTACTCGAATTGCCGCGATATTCCAGCAGAATCTGCCGAAAGTAATCTGAAAAGCTATTCGTACTATTAAGATCCTCGTCATACGTGTTACCAAAAGTCCATCAAAAGTTGCGCAGATACCACAATTGCGCTATCTCATAATTTTGGAAAATGAGGGATTCTTGAACAGAGAATCTACACAGAGGAACTGGAGGTGCCCACGATGGATTGGTCAAAGATTCCGGATGTGTTGGCGATCGCCTCCCTCGCCTGCGCATTTTTTTCCATTTCACGCCGAAATCAGACCCCTCAACACCACCTTTGGCTGATCGGCTGGATCCTGATCGCAATTCATTTCCTCGGCTTCATGTTTGCCAATCTCCCCGGAATCGCTGGAACCATCGGAACAATGGTGGGAATAGTCTCCCTGGTGGATGCCGGCGTCTTCTTCATGTGGGCGACCGTCCCGTCCGAGTCCGGGATCAGTTCCCGAAGAATGGCAGTTGTAACGATGCTTTCGATGGCCATTTACGCCGGGCTGACATGTCTGGACCATGTTCCAGGGTGGGCCTTCGACGCCTGTGCGCTGACGATTGCTTTGGGCCCGTTAACTGTCGGGCTCTTTTACTTGCGATATGCGCAGCACGCGCTGCGCTGGCTGACCGTGGGTCTCCAATTCGCCCTCGGTGCGGAATTACTGGTACTGCGCAGGCAGTCAGGCGGCGGTGTAGAACTTTGCCTGGACGCGATACTTTTCGTGGTTTACCTTGGCTGCTGCCTTTATTTCTGGTACACCCATCAGACCGGCACCACCGGCTCGATCATCACAATCGGTGGTTTTTTTGCCTGGGCAATGGTTTTTCTCGTTGCGCCTGCGATGCAGCATTACCAGCCCAACTTCAAGATTGAGAGCGAGGTCTGGAACCTGCCCAAATACGTTGTCGCGATCGGCATGCTCCTCTTATTGCTTGAAAAGCAGATCGAGCGCTCTCAATACCTGGCACTGCATGACGACCTTACAACCCTGGCCAATCGCCGTCTATTTCAAGACCGCCTCGTGAGCGCAATCGAGCGAGCAAAGCGTTCCGGCACGACCATCGCGCTCATGCAGGTCGATCTGGATCACTTCAAGGAAGTGAATGACTCGTACGGTCACCACGTTGGAGATCTGTTGCTGCAAAATGTTGGAACGTTGCTCAATCGGCGGGTCCGTCGCTCAGATACCGTCGCACGCACCGGCGGGGATGAGTTTTCCATCATTCTCGAAGAACCTTCGACCCGAAAAGACGCAGAGATGGTCGCTGAATCTCTGATCCGAATCTTCGCCGAACCTCTCCAACTGGCGGGGAAGATGGTGAAAGTCGGTGCGAGCATCGGTATTGCCGTCTTCCCTGAAGACGCTCAGGACTGCGATTCTCTCTGTATAGAAGCCGACTTGAGGATGTACGAAGTCAAGCAGGACCGGCGCGAGGCAACAAGAGTTCTCCGCGACAAAACCCCTGCCCCATTTGAATCCCGCACATTAGCAAGCTGACTCTAGAGCATTTTGTGGTTTACTGTAGACCGTTGAGAGCGAGCCTGAACCAAGCCTTTGCATTGTCGGGAGTGATACATGGCAGAGCGTCAGTGATGGCTTGATCGAGTGTTTCTTTGGTTCGTGCCTTGGCCTCGCGGAGCAGTTGTTTGAGCTTTGCCCAGGCCTTCTCGATAGGGTTCAGATCGGGAGAATAGGGCGGCAGATAGAGCAGCTCCGCACCGGCTTTTTCGATCCATTTGCTCACCGCTGGTGCCTTATGTGCGCTCAGGTTGTCCATGACCACCACGTCGCCGGGCTTCAGCACCGGGTACAGCAGATGTTCGACATAGGCCAGGAAAATATCGGCGTCAGTGGGTTCTTCGATTGTCATGGTTGCGATCATGCCGTTCAGGCTCATGGCTCCCAGAATGGTCATGATCTTCCAGTGGCCGCCAAGCGTTGCCTCATGGATGCGTTTGCCTCCCGCGCCTCGCGCATAGAGCCGAGTCATCGAGGTTGTGACGCCACTCTCGTCCAGGAAAATCAACCGCTCCGGCGAGATGGACTGGATGCGCGCCGCGAACTCTTCGCGTCGCTTGCGGTTGGCTTCGATGTCCCGCTCGACTGCATGGAGTGACTTTTTTTCAGCCGTAGGCCCAACTTCTTCAACAGATGCCAGATCCGCCCCAGGCTGAGCGAAATACCCGCCTCGCTGTACAACTTGGCCTGTAGTTGGGCCAGCGTCAGATCAGGTTTCGAGGCCACCCAATCCATCACCTGACGCTGCACCTCAGCTCCGGCACGTAACTTACGTCCGGGTTGATGCGGCACCCGCTCGGCTTGCCCGGTGTGGTTCCGTTGTGCGGAAATCTTCTTTGCCCAACCTACACTCACCAGGAACCGATCCGCAAGCTCCTGAAGCGTGTCCTCACCTTGATCGTAGGCCAACAGAAACTTACGGCGTAGGTCATCCCCATATGGCTTCGCCATCGATTCACTCGCCGCAGAGTCTCGCCAAAGTAAGTCTACACTATTAAAGAAAAAACTCTAAGTTATGCAACGCATAAAACGGCCGTCCATGATTGGACGGCCGTTTTATAGCAAATACATTTGAACGCGGTGTTAGTTCCCCGATCCTGGTCCGCGCCCACCCGGCCCTGGGCGACCACGACGGCGACGGCGGCGATTGTTATTTCCACCGGGCCCGCTCGGTCCGCCTGCCGGACGTCCGCCACCTGAAGCAGCGCCAGCCTGTCCAACCGGCTGCGGCGCAGCGCCGTCGGCCAGGTTAAAGTTGGGCTCATTCTCCTCGTCAAATTCCTCGCCTTCCGACTCTTCAAAGTCATCGCCGCCCTCTATCAGGATGGTGCTTTGATTGGAGACGGGCTGCCGCTCATCGAATTCATGGCGAGGCCGAGTTGGAGCAGATGGAACGGATCGCTCCGAACGTTCAGAGCGCTCTACCGGAGCTTCCGAAGCCGGCGCAGAAGGAGCATCGGAGATCCCGAGCTTGGCCTTCTGTTCCTTGATCAGCGCCTTGCGGCTGAGCTTGATGCGGTTGCCTTCGATTGCCAGCACCTTCACCATCACCTGATCGCCTTCGCGCAGCTCGTCTTTGACTTCCTTGACGCGATGCTCTGCAATCTCCGAGATGTGCAGCAATCCATCCGTGCCAGGGAAAAGCTCGACAAACGCACCGAACTCCGCCAGACGAACCACCTTGCCCAGATAGGTCTTGCCGATTTCCGGAACAGCCGTGAGGTTGTTGATGATCGCCAGAGCCTGCGCCAGACCGTCTGCATCATTCGAAGCCACATTGACGCGGCCGGTATCATCCACATCGATCTTCACGCCGGTCTGCTCGATGATTCCGCGAATCGTCTTGCCGCCGGGTCCGATGAGATCTCGAATCTTGTCCGTAGGAATGTGAACCGTCCGGATCTGCGGCGCATACTTCGAGCGCTCGACCCTCGGTCCATCCAGATGAGCATCCATCTTATCCAGCAGGAACAGCCTGCCCACACGAGCCTGCTCCATCGCTTCCTGGAGGATCTGCCGTGTCAGGCCGCCGATCTTGATATCCATCTGCAGCGCAGTGATCCCCTTGCGGGTTCCGGCCACTTTGAAGTCCATGTCGCCGTAATGATCTTCCGCGCCCGCAATGTCCGTCAGGATGGCGTAGTCATCGCCTTCCTTGACCAGGCCCATAGCAACGCCAGCCACAGAGCCCTTGAGCGCAATACCCGCGTCGTACAACGCCAGGCTCGCTCCGCACACGGATGCCATCGATGAAGACCCGTTCGACTCCAGAATGTCCGAAACGATACGGATCGTGTAAGGCGATTCCTCCGCGCTCGGCAATACTGCCGCAACAGCGCGCTCAGCCAGAGCGCCGTGTCCGATCTCCCGGCGGCCGACGCCTGTCATGCGGCCCACTTCGCCAACCGAGAATGGCGGGAAGTTGTAGTGCAGCATGAAGGGCTTCTTCTGTTCGCCTTCAAAGCTCTCCAATCGCTGCCCGTCGTCCGTGGTGCCAAGAGTCGCGGTGACCAGGGCTTGCGTCTCGCCGCGGGTAAACAGCGCCGAACCGTGCGTGCGAGGCAGGACACTGGATTCGATGCTGATCGCGCGAATTTCATCAAACGCGCGCCGATCCGGACGAATCCGATCCTTGGTGACCTGCTCGCGGAAGATGCGTTCGCGAAGCAGCTCATAATACGTGCTCAGCTTCTTCTTCGCCGCCGGATCATCTGCCGGAAGCTCCGCCGCCAACCCCTGCTTGATAGTTTTGATCAGATCATAGCTCTCGATCTTCGAGTGGGCCTTGGTGTCCAGCGCATCCTTGAGCCGGTCGCCAACCTTGGCGAAGAGAGCATTGTAGTATTCGGTATCTTCTACAGGGGCCGTGAAGCTCCGCTTCGGCTTGCCCGCAAGTCCAACCAGCTCATCGATCGCTGAGGTGATCTTCTTGATCTCTTCGTGGGCGAATTCGATCGCCGCCAGGATGTTCTCTTCTGACTCTTCCTTCGCGCCGCTCTCGATCATTACGATGCCGTCTTTGTGACCGACAACCATAATGTTCATCGTGCTTCCCGCGCGCTCGGTGTAGGTCGGATTCACGACGAACTCGCCGCCAACACGCCCGACGCGCACCGCGCCAACCGTGGCGCTGAAGGGAATATCGGAGAGCGCCAGCGCAGCCGAGGCGCCATTGATCGCCACCACATCGGGATCATTTTCCTTGTCCGCCGAGAAAACCAGCGCAATCACCTGGGTTTCGTTCCGGAATCCGTCCGGGAAAAGCGGGCGAATTGGACGATCGATCTGGCGCGAAGTCAGAACTTCCTTCTCACTAGGACGGCCTTCACGCTTGATAAATCCACCGGGGATACGTCCACCGGCATAAGCATATTCGCGGTAATCGACGGTAAGGGGGAAGAAATCAATGCCTTCTTTAGGATCGGGAGAGGCGACGGCGGTGGCCAGCACGACGCTGTCACCCAGCGTCACAAGTGCTGATCCTGAAGCTTGCTTGGCGATGCGGCCGGTCTCGAAGACCAGGCGCTTGCCGCCAGTTAGCTCGACTGCTACTTCATGCTTCATAGAGTCCTCTTTCTATTGTTCACTTGAGAAACTTGGGGCGCAGGAACTACCGGCCGGTCCGCTGCCGGCCAGTCCAGGCCCTGATGGTCGAATTCGACACAGTGGCCTCCCGAACCGCGTCGCGGGTAAACTACCGCCCACACGCAAAGAACCTGTGCGGAGCCAACGCTCAGCACAGGTTCGAGGTCCTTCGAGCTCCCAGGAGCCAATCTTGCGCCATTCGACAGACGCACCATGGCCGCTGAACCTTTGCAAGGTTGCAGCCTCGACCACTTCCCGGCCTAGGCGATTCCTGTTCAAAGTTGAGTTTCGCTTACTTGCGGATGCCCAGCTTGCCGATTACGTCGCGGTAGCGGTCCGTGTCATGCGTCTTCAGGTAATCCAGCAGGCGGCGGCGCTTGCTGACGAGCATCAGGAGTCCGCGCCGTGAGGCGTGATCCTTCTTATGTGTCTTGAAATGCTCAGTCAACTCGCCAATGCGCACACTCAGAATCGCAATCTGGACTTCCGGCGAACCGGTGTCGGAATCGTGGGTGCGGAAGCGTTGAATCAGGTCAGTTTTCGTAGCAGATGCCAGCACAGCGTTCTTGTTACTCCTCAGATTGTCAAATCAGTCGTCAGATCAATCTCAATGTCTCCAGCAAGATTACCACGAATCAATATCGAAGGGGAAACCCGCGAGCCCGAAGAACCAGCATCGAAACCCAACCCCGTCAACGCGGACCAAATCGGAAAAGCCTCGGGTCATACCGCTCCTGCGTCACAGCCACGATGTGCAACTGCGCCGCATCTGGATGTTCAGGATTCAGCAGGTAGTTCCAAGTTTCAGAAACGATTGCGGAAGGCACGCGCGCAAGGAGTGCCTGCTTGCCCTTGAGCCACGCATCGCCAATGCTTTGAGTCAATTTTTGATCGGACTTCCAATCCACTCCCGCAGGCGTATCGAGTCGCTGAATCTCAAGCCCATCAGGAACACTTACCTTGAGCAGAGAGTAGGATTCGGGCACATCCTCTCCATCAATTTCCGTGTGCGCAAGAGTCTCAAGCAATGCCCCCGCAGCAGACTCGGCCAGATACACAATTAGCCGCCCCCGGCTATGCCAGCGGCCGGCGGCTTTCAGACCACCCTTGCCTGACAAATTTGGGTAATTGCTAATGCGCCATAGTGCATGAGAATCTGTTCCGATCATTAAGGTGCCGATACCCTCTCTTCTATCGCCCTAATACCGTAAGGAATGCGATTCTCAGCAATATGTATTTTTAGGCGAACATTCCTTCGTCGATTTGAATCAGCATTTCTTCAACTCCGCGACCGCCCAAATCGCTTCGCATCATCGCCAGAGGGGACCGCTCCTCAAACCGGACCTTGGGCTTCGTCAGCCATCGGCGTGCCTTATCGGGATTGCCAAAGACCTTCACTGCCAATTCCCAAAGCCGCGCCACCCGCGCCAGCCGGTCGGATTCCTCTGCGCTCAACGGTTCCCGCCGCTGCCGCCGGTGCTTGAGCGTCCGCAGCGGAATCACCACCTCCAGCAAGTCCTTCATCGCAAAACCCGAGTACGCAGCGAATTCCTCCAGTGTGGCGAGCGGCAAACCTCGCTCGACCTGCTTCCAGTCATAGCTGAAGGGCGTAATTGCAACCGCGGGTGTCGGAACTGAAGCAGCATGCGCCATAGAGACAGTATGCCACAATTATCGTGGCACGTTGCCCATTTAACCCTCCGACAGCAAGTTCCCTATCTCTCCTCCAGAGCCCAGTAATTCGCCCGCGCCACCACATGCGCCCCATAGTCCTGCGTCAGATGCACCCGCAGCGTGTGCAGCCCGGGCGTCGCATCGCTCGGATAAAAGCTCAACAGATACCGATTCCGCGCATGCTGCGAAACCTCCGTCAACCGCTCCTCAAAAGCCTTGTCGCGTGTAAACGGCGCATATTCCCCGCCGCTCATCACCGCTATCTGCCTGGCGACGTTCTTCTTCATCGCCTGCACGGCCATCAGCAACGTACTGATCGGATTCATGACCCGGTTGTCCCCGTTGTCCTTAAGATCATGCAACAGCTCGGCCCGGGACGGCGAAAAGGTCAGACTCAGCACTAGCACATCTGTCAGCCCGATCCGTTCCACCAGCTTTTCGGGCTTGATGTGGCTGCTGCCGTGGTCTCGTTCTTCGCTGATCAGCAACAGCACCCGCCGGTATTCCTTAGGCTGCGTCTGCAGCAAATCCACGGCGTATCCAACAGTATCCAGAATCGCCCCGCCACCATCCCCCGGCGCAAAATGCCGTAAATCATCCGTCAGATCGGCTTCGGACTGGGTAAAGTCCCGCACCAGTTGCGGCTTGCTGTCAAAACCCACCAGCGCCGCCTCGCTCTTTCCGTCGCCCAGAAACAGATCCAGCAGCGGCCCGAGCTTTGCGACTTTGTCAAATTCCAGGGCGCTGGCTCTTCCCTGCTCCACGGCCACCACCAGCGCCACCGGAGCGGTATCCATGTCCTCTTCCACCCGCAGCTTCTGCGGAACCCCGTTGTCCTCCACCACAAAATCGCCGGCCTTCAGCCCGTAAATAACCTGACCGTGATCCTTTTCCACCAACGTAGGCACCAGAACGACATTGGTCGTAACCCGCAGCGTCGGCGTCTCCTCCTGCGGCGTCGGCATAGCCTTCGGTGGCTCGGCAGGCGGAAGCTGCTGTGCCCGTGCGGCAGCGTTCTCAATCTCAGACCCAGCCAACCCGAGCGCAAGCATCAGGGGTAATCCAATCCTCATCCTGCATAATCCCAACCAACCGTTTCCAGCCATCCGCATCTCATCCCTCAATAACATTCGCTTCCAAGATTAGACGAAGAGCCCAAGTACCATGAACCCCTGAATTACGTTTCTCCGAAACACGACTCCCAAAATTAAAGTCGAGCTATAGTCCGCATCGACCGTCTGTCTGCTTAGAAGGAACCTATGGCGTCAATCGAGGGATGCAGTTTGGTTACATTCTCCATAGAAGAGGAGCGGTCGGAGATCGACCTGGCAAACCTCGCCTCTCTCGTGGAGGCGTACTCGGCACTCCTCTTCCGAATAGCTCACTCCGTCCTGCGGAGCCGCGCCGAAGCCGAGGATGTGGTTCAGGAGGTCTTCATTCGCGTACTCAAACATCGCAGTTCTCTTCACGAAGTGAGAGACAAGCGAGTCTGGCTCGTTCGTATCGCCTGGAATCTCGCTATCGACCACAGACGGCGCATTCAGCCCGAGCAGATGGACGAGTACTTTGCCCAAAGTCTCGTAACAGACACTCTGCCGATAGACGATGCTATCGACCAGGCACAGCGCATGAAATCCGTTTTACGCGAAATAGAACGACTGCCCAAAGCAGAGCGCCACGTTCTGCTCTTCTCCGCAATCGAGGAACTCGGCACCGCCGAAATTGCGGAAGTTCTTGGAAGAAGCGAGTCAGCCATTCGAGCACTGCTCTTTCGCGCTCGAACAAGGCTCCGCTATCGGCTCGAAGCACAAGGAGGCGACCGATGAAGTATTCCGATGAACCAATCGATAGAGTGCTTACCGGCTTGCGAAACGTCGAAGTTCCTACCGGAATGGAACACCGCATCGTGGCGGCCGCACAGAGCCTCGCATCAACAAATTCCGCGTCCACGCGGCTACTCGCGAAACCCCTCTGGCTCTTAGCTCTCACAAATCGACAATGGGCGTGGCGAGCAGCCTCTGTCGTTGCTGTCGCAGGCATCCTCGCTACGGTCGCCGTCACTGCAATCCATCGCCATCCCCCAACGCAGTCAAAGCTTCACTCCAATCCTGCAGTCTTACCAGCCCCGGTGGACCTGGGAACGGAGGAACCAGACGCGCACCTCACACCCCGCACTCCGGTCACCCCAACCAGAACAAGACTCCATATGCAGAGCGCCCATCTGGTCGCGGCTGGCTCCGAAGCGCACCCGCAAAGAAAGCGCAGCCTAAATCAACCCGCCCCCGAAGCGCCTCTGACACAGCAGGAGAAGCTCCTCCTTCGCATCGCGCAATCAGGCAACCCACATGAGCTTGCAATGTTGAACTCCGCGATTCGCACCAGACGAGAAGCCGAAGAAGACGCGGAGTTTCAAAAGTTTG
>Ga0207026_1082_pt1 | contig 17910 bp, 16 predicted proteins | sample Alteio_BWMinCont_42_FD_153274 | JGI IMG/M metagenome (GOLD analysis project Ga0207026, IMG submission 153274) | Enriched cells from forest soil in Barre Woods Harvard Forest LTER site, Petersham, Massachusetts, United States -... | ecosystem: Environmental > Terrestrial > Soil > Temperate forest >...
CTTCGGCGAAACGCTTCTGGTTTTCGATGGGCAAGATCGTGTCATCCTGCGTGAAAAGCTGGGTGATGAACATTTCCTGCGTATCAGGCAGGCGGTCTTTCATCGATTGTGCATACAAGCTCATGTCGAGCGTGTAACTTTCGAAATTGAGGAACGAAATCTTGCCGCCGCGCATTTCCTGGCGGTTGCCGTTTTGCAGCAGAAAACGCGGCCCCTGCGGCGTATCGACCAGCTTGCCTACCTCGGCCATCATGGTGATCGGCGCTTCCGCCGCGCGATTGTCATGCACCAAAATGCCATGCAAAATCCCGTCATGGTCGCGCTCGCGGATGAAAACAGTGAGCCCCTCGACGGGATTGGAAAACACGCCTTCCTCAAGCAATATCGACGCATAATTATTGCGCAGATAGGCCTGCATGTCGCGAAAACGGGCATAACTCACCGGCAGCAAATAAAGAGCGATCATATACCCGGCCAGCGTCACCAATGCCGCTACCTGCAATGCCGGAATGGCCAACCGCCAGCGCGACAACCCCGCTGCCTGCATGACGATCAACTCACTATCCGTTTTAAGCTTGTTATAAACAAACAGCACCGAACAGAACAAAGCCGGCGGCAAAATCATTAGCACCAGCGATGGAATAAGCAGCACCGTCAGCTTCAAAAATATGGCGATCGACACGCCCTGGTTCACGATGAAATCGATAAAGCGCAAGGCTTGCGTCAGCCAGACGATGCTGGTAAGGCTGAATGCGATCAACAGCGTCGAATGGATGAGATGCCGCGCGATATAGTTGCTGTAGTGGTACATATAGTCGCTATAGCATAGCTTGTGGTATTTAGGAGAAAAAAATGTCCAGTTTTAATTTTAATTTAAGCAGAGACCAACGGGAATTTTTAGAAGAAATGAGGCAGACCTTGATAGACGAAGGATATCCTCCAAGGTCGAGTGCCATAAAGACTTTAATGAATGGATTTAATGCATTAATTGGCGAAGTTGGAGCGGGTACGGATCATCCTCCATCGGGATTCATTAATAATTACAGAGGAAGAGAAGCCGCTAAGAAATTTCTTAGACCATTTATTACTGGCTTGAATCAAGCCTTGGAATCAAATCCAACGTGGATAGCGGGTGAAGAGATAGATGAAAACCCCGAATATACGTCAGGTCTTGTAGCCATGATTGCTGAAAAGCGCTTTAGAAAGAATAATGATAACGTAGAGTTGGTGACTCAGCTGATATACGATATTGAAAGACAAGCTCCTGCTATGGGAATTAATTTGAGCGGGCAATCACCTTCTACGCAATGATTAGAAAAAGGAAAAATATATGAAAATAACTTTCACCGACATTTCCGCCGCTAAAAATAAATCCGATGACGTGATGATCTTTGCGGTCGGGGAAGATAAAAAACTCTCTCCGCTGGCCGCCGCTCTCGACAAACAAGCGGGCGGCGCGCTTGGTAAAGCGCTCAAATCCGGCAAATTCACCGGCAAGCGCGGGCAAGTGGCTCGCGTCACGCCGCCCTCCAGCGTCAAGGCCGAGCGTATCATGCTGGCGGGCATCGGCGATGTGAAAAAGCTCGACCTCGCTGCGCTCGAGAATCTGGGCGGCGCGGTCGTTCCGCATCTCAATACCGTCGGTGCGAAATCGGCAACGTTTATGGTTGAGGGCATCAAAGGATTGGCTGTTTCGTTGCCTGAGGCAGCGGCGCGCATCGCGCATGGCGCATATCTGCGTAGCTATCGCTTCGATAAATACCATACGAAAATGCCCGCCGATGAAAAGCCAACCTTGCAGCATTTCACCGTTGCGTTGGCGGGCGCGAAGGCAGCAGAGAAACCATTTGCGGAATTGCAAAAAATCGCTGATGGCGTGTTTTTCACGCGCGATTTAGTCAGCGAGCCCGCCAATATCATCAATCCGGAAACGCTGGCGAAGGAAGCCTTGAAGCTAAAAGCGCTGGGCGTTGAGGTCGAGGTGTTGGGCGAAAAAGAGATGGCCAAGCTCGGCATGGGCGCGCTTTTGGGCGTGGGCCAGGGGTCGGCTAAGGAATCACAGTTGGTGGTCATGCGCTGGAACGGCGGCGGCAAGGGCAAGCAGCCGTTGGCATTTGTCGGCAAGGGCGTGACGTTCGACACTGGCGGGATTTCGATTAAACCGGCGAACGGCATGGAAGAAATGAAATGGGACATGGGCGGCGCGGGCGTCGTGATTGGGCTCATGAAAGCGCTGGCGGGGCGCAAGGCGAAGGTGAATGTCGTGGGTGTCGCCGGACTTGTGGAAAATATGCCCGGCGGCAATGCGCAGCGGCCTGGCGACGTGGTGACCTCGATGTCGGGGCAGACGATTGAGGTGCTCAACACCGATGCGGAAGGCCGTCTCGTCCTTGCCGATGCGCTGTGGTACACGCAGAAAAACTTCAAGCCCAAATTCATCGTCGATCTCGCAACGCTGACGGGTGCCATCATCGTGGCGCTCGGAACTTCGCGCGCGGGGCTGTTCGGCAATGACGATAAATTGGCCGAGCAACTCTTTAAAACCGGCCAGAAAACCGGCGAGGAAGTATGGCGCTTGCCGCTGGGGGATGTCTATGACAAACAGATCAATTCCGACATCGCCGACATGCAGAATATCGGCAAAGACCGCGAAGCCGGATCGATCACCGCTGCGCAATTCCTGCAGCGTTTCGTGAACAACACGCCGTGGGTGCATCTGGATATCGCGGGCGTCGCCTGGTCGAAAAAAGATACGGACATCGTGCCCAAGGGCGGCACCGGCTGGGGGGTTAGGTTGTTGAATGAGTTGGTAAGTGAGTATTATGAGGGTTAATTTTCTATATTCAGTGAGTTTATTTGCTTTCGTGAATTTACTTACTATTACTTCCGCTCAATCACAAGAAGTGAGAAATGCAGGCACATTTTTCCCCTCAATCAAAGAAGATGTCCATACCTCTCAGTGCCCGCCAACAGAATGCAATCAAGATTCCGTTGCTCATCTAATCAGCGATATGCCGGAAAACTGCCTGCAAGGAATGACAACGCTTGATCAAATAGATTGCCTGGATGAGCAATATAAAAAACAGGATGAAAAATTAAATGCTATTTATCAAAAAGATTTGGCTAAACTTTCGCCAGAATCCTGTCAAGGATTCTATGCTTGGCATTGCGAGCAGCAAAAACAAGCGCTTCAGAAAGCGCAAAAGCTATGGGTCCAATATCGGGATGCCAATTGCAATATATATGCAAAAGGCGGAGGAACCATAGCTGGTATACAATCAACCGCTTGCTTTTTAAATATGACCACCAATCGAGCGCAGGAATTGGAAGAGTTGTTGGAACCATAATGACCACCATCCAATTCTATCACCTCACCGCCACGCCGCTCGAGCGGGCGTTGCCTAAAATCCTCGAAAAAGCCCTGGCGGCGGGGTTTAAAACCTTGCTCGTGGCCGAATCGGAAGAGCGCACCGAGCAGCTCAATCAACTCTTATGGACGTATGACCCGGGAAGTTTTTTGCCGCATGGCAGCGTGAAAGACGGGAACATAGAACAACAACCCATTCTTATCTGTTCTTCTGCAGAATCTCCTGAGATCCTGTGCAGCCGCTTGCGCGCCTCACAGGATGGCAAGATACTCCTTGCCGTCACCAACGGGGCGATGCCGGAACAGCCGGAAGCCTTCGCGCGCATCCTCGATATTTTCGACGGCAACGACGCACAGACCGTTGAAAAAGCACGTAACCGCTGGAAATTATATAAAGATTCCGGGTATAGCATAAGCTATTTGCGCCAGAATGGCAGCGGCAGCTGGGAACAGAAAGCAGTTGCATAAGTTAAAATTTTAACTTATTAAGTTTCACATTAGAATAAGAGCGGCCGCAAGAACAAAGCGGCATAGCGTTTCCTTTGACATTTAATCAGATGATATTCATTACGCAGTCCGTATGACTAATAGAAAGAAAAATGCGACGATATTTGAAAAGGTGACCACAATATATGGGATACCTATCTCAAAAGAGCACCAGACGGATGAAATGCGCACACTGCTTAAACGCGTTTTAAAAGAGCAAGAAACCAGTCACGACATGATCGCCTTTCTACAAAAGCGCAATAGAGAACTGGAAATAGAAAAAGAAACCAATCTTCTCACCAGCCTGCCCAATCAAGTGGCTTTAACAAAAAGATTATCCGCTGTCATTAATGAGCGAAATAGTCAATATAACGAAATTAACAATCTAAAAAAACTATTAAATACAGAAGACGACCTTATAGAAAAATCATACTTACAAACAGAAATTGAGGATAGAACTTCAGTCGTCGAACCTTACACCGTAGTATTTTGCGATCTTAACCATTTCGGGCAATATAATGACAGATTTGGGGATCTGGCTGTAGATGGATTGATTCAGAAAATCGCTCTCCTGTTAGGGCAAGGAATCCGCCAGGCCAGTGAAAGGGGCATGGATTTCATCGCCCGCTCCAAAACAGAGGGCGATGAATTTGTAATCCTCATGCCCGGCGCACTGGCAGGAAAAGCCATGGATCGGATGGAGGTGGTTGGAAATTCTATCGCAAGCAAAAAATTTTTTATAGAAACGCCCGAAAAAAAATATTTTCTTGTTAGTAATATAACCATAGCTTTCGGTTGTTACCAATTGGACGCCAAGGTAAAAGAAACGGGTATTTATGACAAAGATTACTTTGAAGTGCTGCATAATGCGCGAAAATTGATGAAAGGCAAAAAAGAAGCCATGAAGCTTACGGGAGAAACAATCCTCAATATCAGAGAAATCACAAACGACGCCGAATTGCATAATTTGCAAGGCGATACGGAAATTATTAAAGTTTACCCTGTTGATATTGGGAAAATGAAGTTCGGCGTAGTCCTTCAATAACTTTCATGTCCCCCATCTCCCAGCGTCGCACCTTTGCCATCATTTCACATCCCGACGCCGGTAAAACGACGCTGACGGAAAAATTGCTGCTGTTCGGCGGGGCGATTCATCTGGCCGGGGCGGTGAAGGCCAAAAAAGGCGGCCAATCAGCGCGATCGGACTGGATGGAAATCGAGAAAGCGCGCGGGATTTCGGTCACCGCGTCGGTCATGACGTTTGAGTATAATAACCATACTATAAATCTGCTCGATACGCCGGGCCATAAGGATTTTTCCGAGGATACCTATCGCACATTGACCGCCGTCGATTCGGCGGTAATGGTGCTCGACGCCGCCAAAGGCATCGAGGCGCAAACGCTGAAGCTGTTCGAGGTCTGCCGCCTGCGCGACACGCCGATCATTAGCTTTATCAACAAAATGGATCGCGAGGCTAGGGAGCCGTTCGCCCTGCTAGACGAAATCGAGCAAAGGCTGGCGCTAGACATCTGCCCCATTACCTGGCCGATCGGCATGGGCGAGCGCTTCCGCGGTTGTTTCAACCTCGCCACCGGCACGCTCTATCTGTTCGATAGTGGCCAAGGAGCAAAAATTGCCGATAGCATTCAATTTAGCGGAGCCGACGATCCCAGGCTAGATGAGCATATCCCCGCCGCTGAATTAGAAAAATTCCGCGAGGAAGTGGCAATGGTTCAGGCGATTTATCCGCCTTTCCACCGGCAATCCTATCTCGAAGGCCATCTGACGCCGGTATTTTTCGGCAGCGCGCTCAATAACTTCGGTGTGCGCGAATTGCTGGAGGCGCTGTGCGAGATTGCCCCCTCCCCGCGCATCCAAGCGGCAGAACCACGCAGCATCGCGCCGGAGGAATCCAAATTCACCGGCTTCGTGTTCAAAATCCAGGCCAATATGGACAAAAACCACCGCGACCGCATCGCCTTCGTGCGCATCTGCTCCGGGCGCTATACGCGCGGCATGAAAGCGTTCCATGTGCGCGATAAAAAATGGCTGACACTCAACAACCCTGTTTTATTCCTCGCCCGCGAGCGCGAGCTGGCCGAGGAGGCCTGGCCGGGCGATATCATCGGCATTCCCGGCCACGGGCATTTGCATATCGGCGATGCGCTGACCGAAGGCGAAACGCTTTACTTCACCGGCATTCCTAGCTTCGCGCCGGAATTATTCCAGCGCGTCCATCTTGAAGATCCATTGAAATCCAAGCAGTTGAAATCCGCTCTTGAACAATTATCTGAAGAAGGCGCCTCGCAGATTTTTAAACCCCTCGACGGCTCGCCCTGGATCATCGGCGTCGTCGGCGCGTTGCAGTTCGACGTCATCGCTTCGCGGCTGAAAAGCGAATATGGCGTTAACGGCAGCTTTGAAGCCGTGCAATTCACCAACGCGCGTTGGCTTAAATGCCCGGATGCATTGAAATTGCACGAGTTTTGCGATAAAAATAAATACAATACCGCCGAGGATGCGCATGGGCACCTGGCCTACCTCGCCCCCAACGCCTGGCATTTAGAACGCATCCAGAAAGACTGGCCGGAGATTGAGTTTTTGAAGGTGAGAGAAAATCGTTAGGCGATAATTAATAAGCAATTGATATTATAAGCTATTGCTCGTTTTTTGAGGTGATATGTCTTTTTTACGACCAACCAGACGGCATACCGAATTCACGTTCCACCGGCATGATAATGTGCCTGAATATGAGGTGCGTGTAGCGGATGTGAAACGTGCCTATAATGCCATGAGCGAAACCGCGCAACTCATCATTCCCAACCTGGAATGCAGCGATATCCATATTTACCCTGACGCGGTACCGGATCATGAACGGCAGGGCCGCGCAATGGCAAGATATGCTCCGTCGGAACGGCTGATCGAATTGCCGGCCCGGACGGACATGGATGTTATCCCGCAATGGCTGCATCCGATCTATAGCGATTTCAATTATATGGCGATACATGAATTGCATCACCCCGTGATCATGAAAATCGCTCCGCGCTCAGGTCATAATGACTCCCATTATCAGCAAGCGAGAAAAACCGTACTGGAAAACATCCAGCAACACTATCCCCATATTCAGGACGCACTGGACCCCATCCTTACCGCGCTGCGCGAATGCGAAGCCGCAGAATGGGCAGATAAACCCCGTTTCAGGGGAAAAATTTCCCGGGTACCGGGCATCGGCGACGATCTTCCACCAGGTGAGCAGGTGGCTTTTTACACCGGGCTGATGCTCAGCGACGAATTCCACCAAGCGTTCGGCTACACTATGGATGTGGCAACGATGAAGCCCGATACCACCTACGACGAAGATATGTGCAATATCAAGGCGCTGGCCCATAAATTTGGGCGGGAACATGTCAAAACCGTTGCGGGCGCATTGCTTACGCATGTGGAAAGCCGCGAAGCTTTATACCGGCAATTGCTGGATACTAAAACGGCCTTCAACGAATGGCAGGACACCTATGGCGCCATAGAGACAATAGAATGGAAAAAAACGATAAGCGCGCTGGAAAACCAGTTTCCCGGCGGCGACCAGGGAGCAACCATGGGCGATCATAGCCGGGGAACAAGAGGCGCGTAGCGCCGCCTTTGCAGCATTGCCAGATTTGCCCTTCCAGGGCAGCAACGTTCGTGATTATCGTGAATTACGATTACCACGAATCATGATAACCACGAGGTTAATATGCCCATCTGGACCCTGCTCATCCCCGCCATTTCGCAACTGCTCGATAAAATCATCCCCGACCCGCAAGCGCGTACCAATGCCAAGCTGGCTTTGACACAGGCAGAAAACAGCGCGGCGCTGCAGCAATTGCAGCTTACGCTCCAGGCCGACGCCAACCAAACGCAGATCGACCAGTCGGAAGCGCAAAGCAAAAGCCTGTTCATCGCCGGCTGGAGGCCGTTCATCGGCTGGGTCTGCGGCCTCGCTTTTTGCTATCATTTCATCTTCCAGCCATTGATCACTTATATCATGGCGGCCTGCGGCCACAGCTTCGCCCTGCCTACGTTCGATATGCAGGAACTCTCGACCGTGCTGATGGGCATGCTCGGACTCGGCGGCCTGAGGACGATAGAAAAAATCAATAATGTCAGCTAGATATTTGCAGAACTTGCAGTAGAGCTAGAAGAAGAATTCGTATTTCCCGAAATCGTCTGCCATTGGCTGATGATATGTTGCATATAATTACCCTCCTTGGTTGATTCATCGGGAGTAAGCATCGCGTCGGCAGCGGAACCATTGCCGTTCAAATCATCAATCAACAATGCCGTCGGATTAAACGATTTTGCCTGGTCGATGCGCGCGAGCGTTGCCGGATCCAGCCCGGCGGCTTTCAAATCATTTTGAATGGCATTGAACGTGGCCTGATTATAAGGCGCATTCTTATATTTCGCTAAAATGTTAGTAATCGCCTGTTGCTGCTGCGAAGTCAGGGTAAAACTTCCCGTAGACGGATTCAGCGGAGTGTTCGCACTGCCGCCGCCGCTCAAATATTGCTGCGCCGACGGGCTTAAATCGAGCAGATAGGCCTCCGAAGATGCCGCCGATTGCGTCGCATTTTCGGATTGCGACAAATCCTGCAGCAGGGCGCTGGTTGGATTAGTTGACGTTGCGCCATCCGAAGACGGCCCCGCCGACGGATTGGAAAGCTGGTAATAGGCATTACTGTTTAACGCGTTAACGGAACTGCTCATAAGCCCTCCTATGGGGTTATAACAAAAAATAAGCAAAAACCATGCCATTTAGGCAGGTTATTTTCATGCGCCTATTAGTGGATTTTTAAGGAATAAGGCGGTATAATAGTAAATAGAGCATCATACATCGTCAGGAGGACGTTATGGTCGATCCCGTTTCCAGCTCCAGTTCCAGTTTTGATCCGATTGCTTACATACAGCAGATCAATCAGAACATTATTGCAAATAATAAGGCGGCTGCAGGCACGTCCGCTGCGGGTTCCTCAAGTTCGTCCGGCGCCAATGGCAACGGCTCTTCCACAAACACAACGAGCGCAACGACAGCCAACACGCTGGGCCTATCGTCCACATTGCTTTCATTATTGCAGAGTACCAGTTCATCCTCAACCAACGGGGGAGTATTATCGACCCTGCTGGGAGGCGGAGGCAATGGTGTTTCGCCCTCCGATCCGCTGGCAGGCGTGTATAATGCGTTGCTTTCCACAGCCAGCACGACTGCACCCATAGTAACCGCGCTCGCCAATACACAACAGCAGCAGACCCAGACGCAAGCACAGAGCAGCCCGGTGGAAAATGTGCTGAACTCCTATACCAGCGCCTCCAACGCCTATAACCAGACGCTCCTGCAGAACGCCCAGGCGGTGCTTACCGACGTAAAGAATGGTCAAGCGCCATCGCTGGTGGCTTGAGAACGGGTAATCAGGTTATAAGGGACAGGTTATCGGGGAAAATAATTTTTTCCCTGATCACCCGATTCCCTCATTCCTCGATCCCCCGCACCTACGCCGAAGGATTCTCCAGGCTATACATCTCCGAATTATCGTCATACGCGAAGAGCTCGGCGTAACGCGCCCAGCTGGTCACCGCCGACAGCGCTTCCTCCGCATCCTGTTCGGTCATGCGGTCTTCGAGTTGGGTCAGGAAACGCAGGCGCGGCGCCTGATGTCCGGGACGGCTTTGCAATACACGGCAAATATATTCCGCCAGCGGAACGTTTTGCAGCAGATGCTCGGCAAAAATCTGCTTGCGCTTTTGCGTATCGGCATCGGCGAAAATTTTGCCCGGGGAGGCCAGATGAATATCGCCTTCGGCCACATCGGCGAATTTCAATAAGCGCAGCGCTTCGACCAGATGCAGCACCTCCTCAGTACCCAACCCCAGCGCAGCATCAAGCGCCGGGAGATCGGCGCGGCCATGATAAGGCGCCGTGGCGAGCTGTTCCATCAGTCCCGACAGCTGGTTGGGCGATACGCGCGGCAGCTTGTCATACGCCGTAGCCGCGGCCGGCTTGGTTGCAGCAGCGATATCACGCTCGCGCATGCCGGAAGTCATCAGCCGGTAAACCTGCTCGACCAGCGTGGAAAACGCCGCCGACTGGCGGTCGCGCGGGTAACGCAGATCGACCTTGATCTCGGCGGCGATATGGCCGGGATTGGCGGCAAAAACCAGAATGCGGTCGGACATCAGCACGGCTTCTTCGATGTTATGCGTAACGAGCAGCACCGATTTCAGCGGCATTTTCTTTTCAATCCACAAATCCAGAAAATCGGTTTTGAGCGTTTCGGCGGTCAGCACATCGAGCGCCGAAAACGGCTCGTCCATCAGCAATATCGACGGATTGACGACCAGCGCACGCGCGAATCCGACGCGCTGCTTCATGCCGCCGGAAAGCTCGCGCGGGAAGGCCGATTCATAACCGTCGAGGCCGATCAAATCGATCGCTTCGAGCGCGCGCTTGCGCATTTCCTTGTCCGGTACGCCGAGCGCTTCCAACCCCAATTCCACATTCTCCAGCACCGTGAGCCACGGAAACAGCGCAAAGGTCTGGAATACCATAGCGATGCCCAGGCTGTTGGCATCTTTGGCCTCCTGCGCGACCGGCTTGCCACCAAACGTCACGCTGCCGCCGCTGGGATGAATCAATCCCGCGATGATGCGCAGCAGCGTCGATTTCCCCGAGCCCGATTTTCCCAGTAACCCGACGATCTCGCCTTCCTTTAAGCTTAAGGAAACATCGTCGAGCACCTTGAGCTCGCGGCCTTCCCCACGGGGGAAAGTTTGGGTGATGTGTTGCAGGTCGAGAAGGGGTTCCATAGCTATTACAGGAGCATTCATTGGATTTCCCCCATAATTTCTGATGAGGTAACTACAGGCAAATCCAGTCGAGAAGTAATATTTCTCCCTACCAGATAGCAATATGCTGCGCTAGGAATCAGTGATAATTTTCGATTCTCCAGAGTCGCTTCACGTTCTATGGTTTTTGTGGTAAATATTGAACTTGCAATGGATTCATGACGACGCAACAATGCACCAAGCGCAGATGTTTCATCGCGCCAGTGAGTATCAATTCTATCAGACCACTTTATTTCAGCTATCCATTGAGGTCTTTGATCCCCTGCCAGAAAAACAATGTCCACTTCTCCTTCATTACGCCAACGTGCATATCTTAAGCTGCTAAACATAGAAGAATGCTGCCATTGTGAAAAAATTGCCGATTCCGCTAACTGGCCAATCTTTTTGCTGTCATCGATTTTTACAGGCGCAAACAATGCGGCTCGCATAGACGGATTATTGAGATATATTTTAAAATTCCGCTCTCGCTTCATTGTCTTGCAATTGTCGTCAACGGTCGAAATCTTGATAATTAGAAAAGCGCTTTCCAAATAGGCGATATATTTTTTGATAGTCGGCTTGGCAATGCCCGATTCTTGACAAATATTTTCAAAACTCGCCTCGTTGCCAGCGTTATACGCAAGAAATGAGAAAAGCTTATTGAGTTCTTGAATACCTGTAATTCCATATAGACTGGGTAAATCTTTTAAAAGTACCTTATCAATAATATCATTCTTGATAAATTGTTCGGGATTTTTTCTGATTTCGTCATTTAGAACCGCTTCCGGATAACCACCATAATTTAGGTAATCCACAAATCGCGCATTTAAGCCTTCAATATCTTTAATGTTATATTTTGAGGTTTTATTTTGTGGAGATATAATTCGCTCTATGTACTTCTCACCTTCTCCAATAAAAAGTAAAAACTCATAGAATGTAAGCGGCGGCAGCATAAAATCAGAAAATCGCCCTGCTCCTGATTCTTTGCTTTTTAATTGGAGCGCAGCGGCAGCAGAGCCACTGGCAATAAATTTAATGGTGGAATAATTATCTACAATATCCTTCAAATGTACTTCCCAATTGCGAAGATACTGAATCTCATCAAATATCACGAGACAACGATTTTTCCCTGATGGCTCAGGCATAAAATTTATGAATTTTTCGAGTGAAATACCTGAATAAATAGGCGTATCAATGCTCACATATAGAATATTTTTTGGATTGATGCCCGATTGTATGGCGTCATTAATTAACTGCTTGAGCATGAATGTCTTACCAACGCGGCGAGGTCCTAAAAGAACGCTGGCACGCTTTACGTCGAAATTAAGGGCCAGATGTTTGAATGATTCAAAATATACGCGTTTAGGATGAAGCGATTCAGGTACAACAAACACGCCATCACCCCACCACGGGTTGTCACGCTCGATACGAACTTTGATGTCTGATTCCGAAATAGATTGCATAGCGTCTAATAGAGAAATAGCGTTTTATCAAACTGACAAATACATATTATTTATTGAAATTGTTAGATATTTTTATGTCATTTAGTGTGAGCATACCCTTTTTATTCTCAATCAAACCTCAGCTTCCTTGCCGCCACTTCATATAATGGCCGCCAGAAGAATTTATTGAACAACACCACGACCAGCGACATCGTGCCCACGCCGAGCACGATATGCACGAAATCGCCCGCCGCCGTCCGGTCGGCAATATAAGCGCCTAATCCCGTCGCCGTATAGCTTTTATTGCCCCACTGCACCGCTTCCGAGACGATGCTGGCGTTCCATGCGCCGCCGGACGCGGTAATCGCGCCGGTCAGAAAATACGGGAAAATTCCCGGCAGTATAACACGTTTCCACCATAACCATCCCTTGACGTGAAAATTGGCCGCCGCTTCGCGCAAATCGTTGGGAAATGCCGAGGCGCCGGCGATGACGTTGAAGAGTATATACCACTGCGTGCCCAAAATCATCAACGGCGAAAGCCATATATCGGGATTCAACGCATAGCGGCTGATGACGACCACCGCCACCGGAAACAATAGATTGGCCGGAAAAGCGGCGAGAAATTGCGCCAGCGGCTGGATGATTTCCGCCAGTTTCGGCCTGAGCCCGATCATGACGCCCAGCGGCACCCATATCAGCGACGCCAGGAGTATCAGCACGACAACGCGCGCAAGCGTTATCATCGCAAGAAACGCGACATGCCGCATGTCGCTCCATTCAACGCTGGTATGCAGGAATATGAACAGATGCCTGAGCGCGACGATGCCCGCCAATCCCAGGAGCGCATACCATAAATAATCGAACAGGCGCATTTCGCGCGCCGAAAATTGCATGACCTCCGCCGTCGGCTTGAACAACCGGATGCGCAGGATCTTATGCGACAGCCAGCCGATGGGCATGAGCAGTTTTTTTGCCAGGCGGCTTTTGGCAAATAGCGACAGCACCCAGCTATGCGGCGCATTCTGCCCGGCGGTCAGCTCGTAACGGAACTTGTCCGACCACGCCACCAGCGGGCGAAATAACAGCTGGTCATAGAGCAGAATGACGATGGTCATGGCAGCAATCGCATAAAAAATAGCATGCAAATCCTGTTGCTCGATGGCCAGCGCGATATACGAGCCGACGCCGGGCAGCGTGATATGCTGATTGCCGACCGTGATCGCTTCGGAGGCAACGACGAAAAACCAGCCGCCGGACATCGACATCATCGTATTCCATATCAAGCCGGGCACGGCGTAAGGCAATTCCATTTTCCAGAATTTCTGCCAACCGGATAGCTTGAATACGAACGCCGCCTCGTCCATATCGCGCGGGATGGTTTCCAGCGATTGGTACAGGCTGAACGTCATGTTCCATGCCTGCGAAGTGAAAATGGCGAAGATGGCGGCGCATTCGACACCCATCATGCTGCCGGGAAACAAGGCGATGAACCCGGTGACGGTAAAAGAGATATAGCCCAGCACCGGCACCGATTGCAGGATGTCGAGGATCGGGATCATGATTTGCCCGGCCTTGCGGCTTTTGGCGGCCAGCGTCGCATAGACCAGCGTAAACAGCAGCGACGCCGCCACGGCAATCAACATGCGCAGCACCGTGCGCATGGCGTAGGCCGGAAGATTGTGAGGATCGAGGCTGATCGGGCTTTGATCCAGCTTGGCGATGGGCGCCGACATTTCCGTCATGCCCCAGGCAATAAAGACGAGAAACATCGCCACCATTGAAAACGCCAGCAGATCGAACCAGAATTTGCGCGAAAGCACCGGACGTGTAAAATCGGGACGTCCTATGATGCCGGCATAGGCGATGCGCGGGATGAAACGTCGGGCGGGTGCGGACATGGCTTTATTCCTTATAGGAATCTGCTGCCGTTATTGTGAATTAACGGGGGTTTGTCAATCGAGGAATCGCATGCTATAGGAACAGAATGAATGAACACGCTCACCATCACCACCATGATCAAGGCCACAGCCGCCCGTTTGCCATAGGCATCGTGCTCAACGGCGCCTTCATCATTGCCGAAGTCGCTTTTGGCCTGCAGGCGCATTCGCTGGCGCTTTTGGCCGATGCCGGGCATAACGCCAGCGACGTGCTGGGCTTGAGCATGGCGTGGGGCGCGGCATTGCTGGCACGGCGCAAAGCGTCCGAGCGTTTCACCTATGGGCTGCAAAGCGCCTCGATCATCGCCGCTTTGGCCAATGCCCTGCTGTTGCTGGCCACGCTGGGCGGCATCGGCTGGGCGGCAATCGAGCGTTTCGCCGCACCGGTCACACCCGCCGCGATGACCGTCATGGCGGTCGCCGCTATCGGTGTTCTCGTCAACGGCGCCACGGCCTGGTTATTTCGCGGCGATCATCACGACCTCAATATCCGCGGCGCCTTTTTGCACATGGCCGCCGATACCGCCATTTCGCTGGGCGTGGTGATGTCGGGGGCAATCATACTGGCCACCGGCTGGCTATGGCTCGATCCGCTGGTCAGCCTCGTAATCGTCGCAGCAATTACCTTCAGCACCTGGCGATTGCTCAGGGATTCGATACGCCTTGCCCTGCACGCCGTGCCCGCGCATATCGAAACCGCTGCGGTCAAAACCTGGCTATCCGGACTTTCCGGCGTTCGGGAAGTGCACGACCTGCATATCTGGGCGATGAGCACCGCGGGCGTCGCCTTAAGCGCGCATCTGCTCATGCCCGGCGGCCATCCGGGTGATGCGTTCCTCGTGCAAGTGACGCATGAGCTGGAACATCGTTTCCATATCGCGCACGCCACGCTGCAAATCGAAATCGGCGATGGGGAAACGCCGTGCCATTTGGGCTGTGAACACGAGGCGTCCCTATGAATGCATGGCTTGTCTTCGCCCTCGGCTCGGCATTCTTTGCCGCACTCACCGCGATTTTAGGGAAAATCGGCGTCCATGATATTAATTCCAATCTCGCCACCTTTATTCGCACCATTGTAATTCTGGTCATGACCGCCGGCATACTATCGTTACGCCATGAATGGCGGCCGCCGGAATCGCTCTCGCGCTTTAGCTTGCTCATGCTCGTGCTGTCGGGCGTTGCTACCGGGCTGTCATGGCTATGTTACTGGCGGGCGATGCAGCTTGGCCCGGCCTCGCGCGTGGCGCCCATCGACAAGCTGAGCGTCGTGCTCGTCATCGTGTTTTCGCTGGCGTTCCTGGGCGAAACGCTGACCTGGAAAGCGGCGGCAGGCGGGTTGCTGATCACGGCGGGCGCCGTATTGCTGGCGCTGTAATATGAGCTATCGCGTTATCGGTTGGCTATTGATTATCTTCGCCTGTTTTTACGGGCTGGGCAGCTATCCGCTGCTCGACCATAATGAAGGCATGTACGCCGCCATTGCGCGCGATATGCTGCATAGCGGTGATTTTATCATTCCGCATTTGAACGGCCTGCCTTATCTCGAAAAACCGCCGCTGCTGTTCTGGCTGATGGCGGTGTCCATGTCCGTCTTCGGCGAACATGAATGGGCGACGCGACTCGTTCCGGCGCTGGCGCTGTTTGCAACCACATGGATGATGGAACGCTTTATCTATCGCCAGACCAAATCGCAAACGGCAAGCATGGCGGCAGCACTGATATTCGCCACCGCCCTGCCCTTGCTCGCTATCGGACGCATGGTGCTGTGCGACATGCTGATGACCTGTTTTTTAAGCGCGGCGCTGATGGGGTTTTATAATAGGGGTCAGGGGTCAGAGGTCAGGATTCAGGGAAGGAAAGAAGGGTTTTACGGTTTTTATTTTTTCCTCGCGCTGGCAGTGCTGACCAAGGGCTTTGTCGCCATTATTCTCGCCGGCGGAACAATCGCCCTATTCCTGTTATGGCAACGCCGCCCGCTACAGGATTACCTGCGAATAGTATCGCTGCGCGGCATGTTATTATTCCTGGTCATCACCACGCCGTGGCATATCGCCGCATCCCTGCAGGAGCCGGGGTTCGCGTATTTTTATTTTATCAATGAGCATGTGCTGCGCTTCCTCAACCTGCGCGAGCCGCATGATTATTACACCGGCCATATCTGGTATTACCTGCCGCGCATCTTGGGTTATCTGGCACCGTGGACAGTTTTTCTGGCGCTATTCGCCAGAAAAGATGCCCAATGCCAGATGTTAGATATCAAGAAAGAATCTTTTCTAATCTCTGACCTCTATCATCTGACATCTTTTTTGTGGTCATGGTTCTTCTTCTGCCTGGTCTTTTTTTCCATTTCCGGCGCCAAGGCCAATTATTACATGATCGCGGGAATGCCGCCGCTGGTCATGCTATTGGCGTTGAAGCTTGCGCAATGCATGGAAACAAAGCCCCATATCATTCGCGGCCTGGCCTCCATCGCGCTACTGCTGATTATCAGCGCCATCGAGCTGGTGCAATGTTTCTGCTATGAAGGACGCGGCGACCTATACCCGATCTGCCGGATTGTGTCCTGGCCGGTGATTGGAGCAACGGCGCTGTATGCCATCGTTGCCATTGCGTTATGCTGGCGCTCGCCGCCGCGCTGGATCGTGCTGCTGCTCGGCGCCCATGTGCTGCTACTCTTGCCGCTATTGATTTCGGGTGCGAATATGGCAGGCGACCGCATTTCGCAAAAACCGGTCGCCGAATTTCTCAAAGCATCTTCTTATGGCGAAGTAGCCGTGTATCAGGAATTCGAGGAACTCTCGGCGCTGGCATTTTATATGGGTAAGCCGCTTGTCATTGTAGACAGCCATTCGAGCGATTTGCTTTATGGTCAGCAACATTCGCCCGCCGCGCGCCCATTATTCATTTCGCTTCCGGAATGGATTTCGCGAGCGCCGCCTCTGCCGATGGTGATCTTGAATAAAAGGCTCGATTCGGTTATGGCTGCGCATCATAATGTATGCCTATTAGATCGTTTCGAGCGCGTTTCGGTGATACATGTTTGTGAATGATATGAAGCATCCCATGTCCTGGCAGCGCGACGCGCTGTGGCTCTTTGCGGCCATTGGCCTGTTCTTCTGCATAGGCTTAAGCGCGCGTCCGTATCTGACGCCAAGCGAAGCACGCTATATCGAATTGCCGCGGCAAATGCTCACGACCGGCGATTGGCTGACGCCGCGCATCGACGGCGTGCCCTATTTCGAAAAGCCGCCGCTATTTTACTGGATGCAGGCTTCGGTCATGCAATTTGCGGGGCTGGGGGAATTCGCCGGGCGCATTGTAACCGCGCTGCTGGCTACGCTTACCTGCCTTGTGACCTATGCTTGCGCGCGCATGCTATACGGGCGCTTGAGCGGGTTGCTTGCCGCCGGCGTCCTTGCCACTTCGCTGCTGGGCTATGTCTTAAGCCGCGTCGCCATGCTCGACATGCCGCTCACCTTGTTCCTGACACTATGCTTTGCTTGCTTTCTTGCGGCACAGCAAACGGGGCAACGACGCTGGTATTACGGCATGACTATCGCCGCGGCGCTGGCAGTGATGACCAAAGGACTAATCGGCATAGTGCTGCCAGGCCTCGTCATCGGCGCATGGATTATGCTTGCCAAGCGCTGGCGAATAATAGGCGAAGCGCGGCTATTCACCGGGCTGATTATTTTCCTGGTTATCACCGTGCCGTGGCATGTGCTGATGGCGCGCACGCATCCGGATTTCCTCCATTTTTATTTCATTCATGAGCATTTCCAGCGCTTCCTCACCGATGAAGCCAAGCGCGTCCAGC
>Ga0207026_1080_pt2 | contig 17570 bp, 17 predicted proteins | sample Alteio_BWMinCont_42_FD_153274 | JGI IMG/M metagenome (GOLD analysis project Ga0207026, IMG submission 153274) | Enriched cells from forest soil in Barre Woods Harvard Forest LTER site, Petersham, Massachusetts, United States -... | ecosystem: Environmental > Terrestrial > Soil > Temperate forest >...
TGGTCAGTTTCAGGACATCAACATGCATGACCGCCGCACCCGGCAAGCGCTGCTCTAAAGTCGACTTGATAGCCTCCGCCGGAGAGCGAGCTGTGGACGGATGTAACAATATGAGCTTGTCATTCCCGCGAAAGCGGGAATCTAGCAAAGCGCCATGGGCGCGGCATAATTCTTTCCTTTCGCGCCGCAGACGCGGCACACTGGATTCCCGCTTTCGCGGGAATGACAAGTATGATGCCGCGCAATTGGCGCATCCTTTAATATTGGCTGTGCAAGCGCATTTTTCCCGTGGGAGAGCGCGTGAATAACAAAGTAGAACCTGTTCATCGTATGTCCAAACCTTACGACGCATCCATGCCGCACTCTCCGCAATCGGGCAAACCCCGCATACTTATTCTATCGGCATCCGTGGGCGCAGGACATGTGCGCGCGGCGGAGGCTATCAAGTCGACTTTAGAGCAGCGCTTGCCGGGTGCGGCGGTCATGCATGTTGATGTCCTGAAACTGACCAATGCGGTATTTCGCAAGGCCTATGCCGACGGATATTTCGGAATGGTCAAGCGTGCGCCGCATTTGGTGGGCAAGCTGTATGACATGTTGGATAAGCCCTACCAAAGCGGCATCGGAAAAAATACCCGCCTTACGCTCCAGCGCGCCAATTTCACCCTTTTGACCAAGCTGCTGCGGGAGCAATGGGATCTAGTGATCAGCACCCATTTTCTTCCACCGGAACTGATTGCCCATTTGCGCAGCGCGAAACGCAAGCCCATCGCTTTTCCGCAGGCGACGGTGGTCACGGATTTTGATGTGCAGGGCTTATGGATCAATAGCCCCTGTGAAGCTTATTTCGTCGCCGTGCCGGAAGCGCGCGATTATTTGATTGCGCTCGGCATCGAGCCAGCCCGCATTCATGTCAGCGGCATCCCGATCGATCCGGTCTTCGCCCGGCCAAAAAAACGCATGGATTGCTTACATAAGCACGGGTTTCGCAGTGACCGCCCGCTGATCCTCCAAATGGCCGGCGGGTTCGGCTTCGGCGATATTGAGGCAATCTATAATTCACTGCAAAATATTAAAACGCCTATTCAAATTTGCGTCGTCACGGGGAAGAATGAAAGACTCAAGCGCCGGCTGGAAGCCATTGGCAAGCATGCGCATCACCCCTGTCATATTATCGGATTCACGCATGAGGTGGATGAGTTGATGGCCGCCGCCGACATCGTGGTCACCAAGCCCGGGGGATTGACCGTATCGGAGGCGTTGGCACGCGGCTGCCCTATACTGATCGTCAATCCCATCCCCGGGCAGGAAGAACGCAACAGCGATTTTCTCCTGCAAAACGGTTGCGCCGTCAAGCCGTTCCATCTTCAGACGATTGGCTCCGAATTGGACAGGTTGCTGGGTAATCCCGACCGCCTGGAAAAAATGAAAGCGGCGGCGCTTCATTGCGGCCGTCCCGATGCCGCGCAAAGGATAGCTGAGCAATGTATCCGCCTTCTCGCCTCGCCAAAGCTGGATTCCGCCAAGTCGGTGCATAAGAAAAAATCCGCACTCAACCTGCGCCGAATACGCAAGGCCGGCGTTAGGTTGCGTGGGCGGATTGGCCATCGGAAACCCAATAAATGATCTCCAGCCTGCCGTCGAACCATTCCACCAGCGCCGTGCAGCTTTCGACCCAGTCGCCATCGTTGCAATACAGAATCGAGCCGACCGGCTTGATTTCGGCATGATGGATATGCCCGCATACCACGCCGTCAACCTGGCGCCGTTTGGCGATGTCCGCCAGGTAGTATTCAAAATCGCTGATGATCTGCACCGCCTGCTTGACCTTTTGTTTCACCCGGGCCGACAATGACCAGTACGATAGCCCCATCTTCTGCCGCACATGGTTCAACCAGCGATTGAGCGTCAGCAGCTTCATATAGATATAATCGCCGACATGCGTCAGCCAGCGCGCATAGGCAATCACGCTGTCGAATTCATCGCCATGCATCACGAGCAGTTTTTTGCCGTCCGCCGTGATGTGAATATCGTCCTGGAGCAGTTCGATGTCCCCGATCTCAAGGCCGACATAAGAACGCAGGAATTCATCGTGGTTGCCGGGAATGAAAATGACTCGCGTGCCTTTACGGGATTTGCGCAGGATTTTCTGTATGACCGTACTGTGAGCGGTTGGCCAGTACCATTTGCGCCTTAAACTCCAGCCGTCGATGATATCGCCGACCAGGTATATTTTTTCCGCGTCGTACCGCCGGAGAAACTCGAGAAGGAATTCCGCTTTGCAGTCCCGGGTGCCGAGATGGATATCGGATAACCAGATGGTTCGGCATTGAATGGTTTGCTCGTCATCCGCTATAGGCATAATCAATGCTTTCCACATCAATGATTATAGCCACGCTAGAACATATTTTGCAGGTACGAAAGGCGGAAATTACAGAGGCCTGTTAGCTTTTTCGTGGGTATAAAGGTAACGGATACCAGATCACGCCGCGCGCAATAACGTATAACCATTGCCTTCCTGGCAAAGCTTGACCGCGGCGGTTTGCTCAATAGCGGATTTCAGCTTTGCGAATTCGATCGGTTTTGTCAGGTAGCCGGCGGCTCCAAGCCGTTTGGCTCTTTCCATATCCTTATCGTAAATCGACCCCGTGCACATCACCACCGCTACCTGCTCAAGCGCCTTATCCGCCCGCATTTTCTCAAGCACCTCGAACCCGTCCATTTCCGGCATGTTGATGTCGAGCAATACCAGATCGATGGTTTTGCTTTCCTGCGATTTATCATGCAGCCGGTCGAGCGCTTCTTCTCCGTTGCGTGCTACAATAAGATTGCATTGCAGCCGCGAGCGTTCGAGCAACCTGAATTTGGTCATATCGACATCTGCCCTGCTATCATCCACCAGCAATACATTGGCTAATTGCTTGCCATTACTTTGAGAAGGCGCGTTCACGGAAGACGTGTCCGGTACAATTTGATGTATTTCCGCAGATTGCGGCAATGCCTTGGGCAGAGTGAATACAAAGGTGGCGCCCGCGCCCGGCTTTGATTCGCACCAGATTTTTCCGCCATGCGCTTCCACGATTTTCCTGCAGGTGGCAAGCCCCAGCCCGGCGCCTTGCACCTCGTGATGCGTCAGGCGCTTGAACGGATCGAATATTTTCTGTAAATAAGCTTCCTCGATGCCCGGCCCGTTATCGCTGACCTTAAACAGCCAGTGATCCGCCTGCGTGGACGCCGTGACATGAATGGTAACGGTCTTATCACTGTGGTGGATGGCATTACTGATCAGGTTTTGCAATATCTGCATCAGCTGCATGTGATTGGCATAGACTTCCGGCAAGGAATCGCTGGTGATGACTGCCTTATGTTCCTGGATGAGCTTTGCGAGATTTTCTTCTACTTCCTTCAGTACGACGGCCATGTCGCAGGTTTCTTTGGCCATCTGTCCTGGATCGTCCAGCCTAGTATAGTAAAATACCGTATCGATAAGCATATGCATGCGATCGGCGGCATTTTGAATATGCTGGAAATAGGTTTTTGCTTTCTCAGGAAAAGTGTCAAACTGGCTGATCAGCTCTACAAACGAGCGTATGGTGCGCACGGGTTCGTTCAGATCATGGGCGAGCGCCCGAGTAAATACTTCTAAGGACGTACGCTGCTCATGAATGCGTTTTTGCAGCATGCAATGCTCCACCGCCATGCGGATCACATGTTCCAGCGTTTCCGGCGTAATAGACGATTTGGCGATATAATTCTGCGCCCCCTGCTGCATGGCGGCAACTGCCACATTCTCATTACCCTGCCCGGTCATCATCACGACGGAGATAAACGGATGCTGGCTGCGGATACGCTTCAGCACCTCGATGCCGTTTCTGCCCGGCAGCGAATAATCCAGCAATATGCAGGCCGGGGGCGTTGCCTGGATATGGCTTAAGCCTTCCTCACCATCGCAGGCTTCGGAAATAATGTAGTTCACGTCCGCGCTTTTATGCAATGCCCGACTATAGAGAAGGCGGTCATCCTCGCTATCGTCGATCACCAGAATTTTCATCGACTCAGTCATAAAGATTCTCCTTCGGCAGCAATGCGATTTCAAACCAATATTCCTTCAGGCGCTTGATGGCTTCGATCAACCCGTCGAAACTGACCGGTTTTTGCACATAAGTGTTGGCGCCCATCTGGTAACATGCATCGACATCGCGCTCATCGGCGGAGGTGGTAAGAATAATGACCGGTATCCGCTTCAGTCCGTTATCATCCTTGATGAGCTGGAGCGTTTTCCGCCCGTCGAGACCCGGCATGTTGAGATCGAGCATAATCAACCCCGGCGCGGCCTTGACCGAATCCTTATGAACGCCTTCATGTTTAAGAAAATCGATGGCGTCCCGGCCTGATTGACTCCAGACGACAGGATTATGGAAGTTAGCCTTTTTAAAGGCACGCATGGTCGCTTCGTAATCATCTTCGCTGTCTTCAATGAGGAGAACCATCTGTGCCTGATTGTGCATAACACTCTCTTTCTGTAATCAATTCACGGGCATTTTATCATCCGTCGTTTCGGCCAGACGAAGGTTTGCCCAGTCCATCATCCGCTGTACCATATCTTCATATTCTTTTATAATATGTGGTTTGGAAAGACACATATCCGCGCCCAGGGTTTTGCATTGCGTATGGTCAAGCGGATCGCGGGATGTCGTTAATATGATCACCGGAATAGCGGCAAAATCCGCGTTACTCTTTAGTTCTTTGAGCACTTCATATCCGGTTATTCGTGGTAGATTCAAATCGAGCACGATCATATCCGGGCGCTGGGCATCGTGATATTCCCTTCTCTGAAAAACATAGTCAAGGGCGCGATATCCGTCGATGACCCAATGGATCTCAGGCGCATATTGTTTTCTGGCCAGCACCTCCTTAAGCAGGTAGGCGTCCGCGCTGCTATCCTCAACTAAAAGTATATCCATATCCAACATGTTAATCTGCACCGTATAAATTTACTATCATGTCTTTTACGCATCTTTGATACATTATTTTTATGATTTATAGAAAACATTCCTACTCAAATTAATTATAACAAAATTGATTTAATAAATATTTAACCATCGCGTTTCCAGAAAAGCTCCTAATGCACTTGGGTAGCTGAAAAATCATCGTCAATCATTAACAACCTATAAATAATGCGGACAATTTAAACTAAATGATAAATTAATTCTATATATCAATATCTAAATCGCTTTACTTATGGACGCTTTATAACGTTACATTTATAATAATATTATAGATGTGTGCAACCATTAATTGCAACCGGCTATCAAGAGGCCATTATGGAAACCTTGATGACATCTCTGCTCGCCTGTGACCAGAATCGCAATGTTTCCGCCGAGACGGTGGAGCGATTGTACGATGAGCTTGAGCTGGTCGGCTATGTGGTATCACACGACCTGAAAGCGCCGCTCAGAGCAATCCAGAGTTGCTGTGAAGAACTGAACCGGCATCCGGCGCTTAGCGACGATGCAGCAGGGCGTGACACCCTGCAAATGCTGAACCGGGAATCGGAACGCTTAAAGGCTCTGATGCAGGGAATAGTAGATTATTCCCGCCTGGAAACTTTTGCCACCACTCACATCTTGCTCGACAGCAACGAAATAATGCAGACGGTGATTGCAACGTTCGGTAATGAAATAAAAACGGCCGGCGCCGTCATTACCTGCGAGGCTTTGCCGAAAGTCACGGGACATCGCGGGCGCCTTACGCATCTACTGGCGTATTTGCTGGATAACGCGCTTAAGTTTCGCGGCGAACAGCCGCCGGTTATCCATATTTCCGCGCGTCGCGCCGGAGAGATGTGGGAGTTTTGCATCGAGGATAACGGCATCGGGATCAATGAAGAACAGTTCGATATTATCTTCCGCCTGTTTCAGCGCCTTCATACCGCTGAAGCCTATCCGGGGCACGGCATAGGGCTTGCGCTCGGCCGCAAAATCGTCGAGGCGCATGGCGGGAAGCTGTGGGTGGAATCCGCGTTGGGAAAAGGCAGCCGGTTTTATTTTACGGTAAAATCCTGCGAGTCGCCTTAGCGGCTGCGCAGGATCCTGTGCAACGCCTCCGGCGCTCACAGGATTTAGACAAAAGGAGGGGCATATGCAATTAGCAAAATTGGCACAGCCGCAGGACATTTCAGTCCTGCTGATCGAAGATTCACAGCCGGACGCCACCGCTATTACCAAGGCGATGATCTACGGCGAATCGCTATACAATTTTAAAATCACGCATAAAAATTCCCTTTCCGAAGGGCTGGGCTTTCTGGGCAGCTCGCCTGCCGATGTCATATTGCTGGATTTGAATCTGCCCGACGCCAAGGAACTGGGCGCTATCGATAAGGTGCATAAGCTGTATCCCGATCTGCCGATCGTCGTGGTCAGCGGCTATTCCGACATGGATATCGTGCATCAGGCATTGCACAAAGGCGCCCAGGAATTCCTGATCAAGGGCGAATGCAGCGGCGTTGCCATCCGGCAAAGCATTTACCAGGCCATTGTCCGCAAGAAAATCGAGCAATCGTATAAACGGGGAGACAAGCTATGAGCGAGCAAGGCTTCAAAAGCATACTGAAAGCCTATCATCCTGATCTGGTGGTCTTGGTAGTCGAAGACCAGATGATGTTCATCAAGGATGTAAAACACGCCCTGCCGCAACATAGGGTAATGTTTGCCCGAACGGTGGAAGAAGCAAAATCATGCTACGATGAAGGCCTGCCCGATATCACCTTTATCGATATTGACCTGCCGGATGGCAACGGTTTTGAACTGCTCGATTATATCCGCGCGCGTGATCTGGAAGCCTATGTGATTATGCTGACCGGAAGCAAGATGCAGGAAGACGTTATCACATCGCAGCAAAAAGGCGCGAACGGCTACATCCTCAAACCTTTTACCAAATCCAAGATTGAGCAAACGGTCGAAAAATACTTAGGCGTCAGGGAAAAAGGCATCCAGTCGCTCTTGGTGCTCACCGAAAAACATCGCCAGGCAGCTATGCAAGACGAAAAAAAGGGGGATTAGGTTCTTAAAGTAAAATAAAAAGTCGTGCATTTGCCCGGCTTGGATTCAAGCCAGATGCGTCCTTTGTGACGGTCAATGATTTTCTTGACGAAGGTAAGCCCGGCGCCGGTGCCCGTTTCCTCCCCACTGACCGGATTTTGAAGCCTTTTGAAGATGCGGAATATTTCGTCGTAAAACTCCTGCTCGATGCCTATGCCGTTATCTTTGACATAGAATACATTGCTTTCATTGCCATGCGATGCATCGACGCTTTCTAAGAATCCCACTTCCACGATCCGCTCTTTCTTGTCGTTATACTTGACGGCATTGGTGATGAGGTTACGGAACACCTCCGTTATCCTCGGCTTATCGCACACGATACGCGGCATCGGCCTGGGCACGACGATATGGGCGTTGCGTTCCTTGAGAAAGGTTTCCATCATCTGCTCGATTTCGCTGATGATCCGGTTCGGGTCGGTTTCCTGTATGGCCAAATCAGTGCGTCCAAGCCGTGAAAAATAGAGCAGGTCATCGACCAGTTGTTCCATGCGCTGGCTGAGTTGTCCGAGACGCTGCAACCTCTGCACACCGTCTTTATCCAGCTTATCCTGATAATCTTCGAGCAGAAAGGAAGCGTGGTTATGCAAGCCGCGCAACGGCTCTTTCAGGTCATGCGAGGCAATATAGGCGAATTCATCCAACTCCTGATTGCTGAGCTCCAATGCTTTGGTATAGTTCAATAGCTGTGTCTGGCCGCTTTCCTGGCTTTGCTTATAAAGAACGGCCAATTGCCGGTTGGCGTCATTGAGTTCCTCATTGACCTTGGCAAGCTGCGCCGGGCTGGGGAGCAGAAGCGCCTGCGGAATCAATTTGACCGTCATGAAAAAAGTGGCGATAGACACCATCGCGGTGAGCGCAAGGATAACGCCCTGGACGGCATAATCGGGATGCCAGAGCACCCATATATCCATCACATGGCTTGCGCCGCATAGGAATATAAATGCGCCGAATAACAGAAAAACGGTTTGGAACGGCAAATCTTTTCGTTTTCTGACAAAATACAATAGCGCAAAAGGGATGGCAAAATACGCCGCTACGATTCCCGCATCGGAGAGAACATGCAGCCACAGAATATCCGGTTGCCACAGAAAACAATGCCCATGCGGCATGAAATTTTCAGAATTAAAAAAGTCAATGATGGCTTGAATCATGCGGCTTTCTCCATGTTTATCATCTCAGAGCACAACATAGATGCTCAATTGCAACAACATATTCTTTTCTGAATCATAAAGACCATTTCCATATTAGATTTTTATAATCTTATAATCTAAGTTGCATAATAATGATAATTATTCCATGAGAAATTTATAGGCGGTTGAGGAGCTTTGCAATGTTTTACATATTGTTGTGCTTAGAAAAAGCATATTTAAAATGGGATTGAAGCATAGTGCCGTTTCTTTGTTCGCCATAGGCTGCCTGGCTTATGGAATATTCGACGCATTGGCGGCAGAGGAGCCGGATAGTTTCGCGCTTTCGCCTGAGCAGCTTTTCAACGCCACGGTAACGTCGGTTTCCAAGACATCGGAATCTTTGATGGACGCGCCCGCTGCCGTCTATGTGCTCACCAATGAAGACATCATGCGCTCGGGTGCGACTTCGATTCCCGAAGCGCTGCGGCAAGTGCCCGGTGTGCAGGTGGCGCGCGTCAATGCTAATAGCTGGGCGATCAGCATCCGCGGATTTAATGGCACGCTTGATAATAAGTTGCTGGTGCTGATAGATGGCAGGACGGTCTATGACCCCTTGTTTTCCGGCGTTTATTGGGACATCCAGGACACGGTGCTTGAAGATATTGACCGCATCGAGGTGATACGCGGGCCGGGCGCGGCATTGTGGGGCGCTAACGCGGTCAACGGTGTTATCAACATCATTACCAAAAAAGCCCAGGATACGCAGGGTAACCTTGCCAGTACGCTGGCCGGCAACCAGGATGGCATGGCAGAGGGACGCTATGGCGGAAAGTTGGGCGATGACGGCTATTACCGCGTCTATGCAAAATACCTGACCCGCGGCGATGAGCAGACATTGTCGGGAGGAAATTCCCATGACGCGCAAGAGGAAAGCCGCAGCGGCTTCCGCACCGACTGGAAAGGTTCCGGCGATGCGAAGGATGATTTCACCGTCCAGGGCGATATGTATAACAGCGGCGCCAGTCAGTATCGAATCACCTCGGCATTTACGGCGCCTTTTTCGCCGCTGGCGCTGGAACGGCTCGATGCGCGCGGCGGCAATATGCTGGGGCGCTGGACGCGGACGCTATCCGACGATTCCAAATTCACGCTGCAGAGTTACGCCGATTATACCTATCGCGATCAGCTGCTCTTGAAAGATGAGCGCTCCACTTTCGACGTCGATGCGCAATATGAATTGCCGCAGCTGGACCGGCATAAAGTCACTATCGGCGGCGGTTATCGCTATAGCGTCGATGGTCTGACCGGAACGCCTCTGATAAGTTTCACCAATATCGGCGAGAAAACCCAACTGCTCAGCAGTTTTATTCAGGACAAAATTACGCTCGAGCCGAAAACCTGGTTCCTGACGCTGGGCTCCAAGTTCGAGCATAATGATTATACAGGATTTGAGGCCGAGCCGGATGCAAGGCTGCAATGGCATCCCGACGAAAAGGATATGCTGTGGACATCGGTATCGCGCGCCGTGCGCACACCCAGCCGCCTGGAAGAAGATTTGCACATTATCCAGGCGACGGGTTTTTCAAATCCTTTCCTTCTCAGTGTCGATACGCTGCCCAACTCCGACTTGCATAGCGAGAAACTGACCGCTTACGAGTTGGGATATCGCCGCCAATGGGCGCCGGATGTCAGCAGCGATATCGCCGCGTTTTATAATGAATATCATGCGCTTTCGACCTATACCTCCGTCGGCGCGCTTGCCGGCACTAATCCGACGCGCATTATTCTCGTTCGCCTCGAGCCGTTTAATAATAGCTGGGCGGAAACCTATGGCGTCGAAACCGTCGTCAATTGGCGCGCGCTGGATTCGCTGAATCTTTCGGCGTCGCACAGCTTGCTCAACATGGCGTTGCACGGCTCATCCAGCCCCGATGCTACCGAAACCCAGTCGCCGAAATACCAGGCCAACCTGCATGCCGCGTGGGACGTCAGCAAAAATATTTCTTATGACGCAATGCTCTATTATGCGAGCGCTCTCGCCGCTTTCCAGGTGCAAAGCCATACGCGCCTCGACATGCGGCTGGGCTGGCGCATCATGGATGGGCTGGAGTTCGACCTGGTCGGGCAGGATTTGCTCGATTCTTCGCATCAGGAATTCACCTTGCCGCTCACCACTCCGAGCGTCCTCGCCAGCGACATCAACCGCAGCGTTTATGGTAAACTCACGTGGCGTTTTTAATCCGGCGATTTTGTCTGATATTGTTGTTGATCATGCCGACAGCGGTAAGGGCTGCGGATACTCTTCAGTTACACGAACAGGAAATCAAGGCCGGGCTGCTCTATAATTTTCTCAAATATACCAACTGGCCTCCGGCCGTCATGAATGACGGCTCTTCCACAGCGGTCTGTATTTTCGGCAATGACCCTTTCGATGGGTATTTACAACCGATGGCGGGACGCACGGTCAACCAGCGGCAAATCACACTTCGCATGATTCATCGCATTGAAGATGCCGGAACCTGCCACCTGCTATTTATCAATGCCGATGAAAAGGGGCATTGGCTGCAATTGCTGGATTCGTTGAAAGGAAAATCCGTGCTGACCGTCAGCGATTTTGACGATTTCGCGGATTCCGGCGGCATGATCGAATTCGGCAAAAAAGATAGTCACATCAATGTTAATCTAAATATGGAAGCCGTCACAGGAGCCAGGTTGCATGTGCAGGACCGGTTGCTCAAATTGGTAACCGTTGTTCACTCCACCTCGTCGGGAGGGGAACAATAAGATGCGCATGAAGCCGCTCTCCATTCGCAATATCCTGCTGGTGACCGTAGCTGCGCTGACGCTGATAATTACGCTGCTGGCCGCCCAGGAAGTCGTTGTGAACTGGCAGCGCTTGGTAAGAATCCAATCGCTCAAGGAAGCGGTGGTGATAAGCGATAAACTGTTCGACGCCACTGAGAAGCTTGGAGATGAGCGGGATATCGCCTATACCGTGTTGCACGCTCCTGATCGTGAAACCGCGGATAGCCTGCGTGCGCGCCTTAAGGAAAGCGGTGAAGCGGCAGACGTTGCGTTTAATGTCGGCATGGAGGCGCTTAAGGAATATAATTTTCCGGAGTTGCAGCAATTCCGCGTTGAAATCGAAACGCAATTATCCGGCATCCAGGCGCTACGCAAACAAATCGATCAAGCGGCGGCGCTGCCGATAGGACAGCGGAACAATGCGCTTTCCGATCGTTGGTTTGCGGAATCGACGGCTCTAATCATGCAAATACAGGACTTATGGGTAGAATTTTCCAGGCATTTCGTCGATATCGATCCGATCGTCACGCAACATTTGCGCTATAAACATTTCCTGCGCGTCATTTCGGATTATACCGGTCGCCAGCGCGCTATCATCGGCCGTCTTATCGTCGAGAATACCGATCCGACGCCGGAGGAATTTGCGCAACTGCTGCGCGGTCAGGGAATTATTGAACTAAGCTGGAAAATGACTTATGTGCTGGCCAGCCAGAGCGGCCTTTATGCTTCTGTTGCGCCTTATTACACCGATGCCCAGAGCCATTACCAAACCCTCTACGATATGGTACGCGATATATTCTATGTGCCTGGCGCACGCCACAATGCATCCTATCCCATCGGCGTTGATCTCTGGCTGGAACTATCCTCCCAATCCAAAGAGTCGTTCGATGCGTTCAGAAACGCGTCGCTCAAGGAAATACGCCGTTATGTGGAAAGGCTTGAGATACAGGCGAAGCAGACAATAGCCCTGCATTCGCTTCTTCTGTTCTTTGCGCTAGCCTTATGCCTTTACAGTTTCCGCGTGATTATCTACCGCGTGATTCGTCCCATCAACGGCATGGTGGCGGCGCTCGTGGCGGCCACTCAGGGAAAACCTGTTGCCGTTATGCCGCTGGTAGCCAACCGGGAGGATGAAATTGGCAAGCTGGCAAAGGTGTTGCATGTGTTTCAGGAAACGGGAGAACGTTACCGCGCGCTGGTGGAAGCCAGCTCGCAGATCATCTGGACCTGGCGGCCCGACGGCACCGGCAATATGGAAACGCTTTTCGCATGGTGGGAAAAAACCACCGGCCTGCCCGGCAACCAGATGCTTCCCTACGGTTGGAACAGCGTCGTCCATCCCGATGACCGCGAATGGACCAAGGCACTCTGGACGAAAGCCATGGCGATAGGGGAAAATTATGACATGGAATACCGGCTCTTAAGACACGAAGGCGGGGTCTGCTGGGTATATGTACGCGGAATAGGGCTTAAAAACCCGGATGGTTCGGTGCGCGAACTGGTGGGCGCCCTAAATGACGTTACGGAACGCAAGGAGGCGGAAGCCGAACTGTTAGCCTATAACCGCGCACTGGAGCGCAGCAACCGGGAACTCGATGATTTCGCTTACATCGCTTCGCATGATCTCAAGGAACCTCTGCGCGGCATTCACAACCATTCATGTTTCTTGCTGGAAGACAACGAAGGCAAAATGGATGCGGAGAGCGTCAAAAAACTGAACCGCCTGGTCTATCTCAGCCAGCGCATGGAGCATCTGGTCAACGATTTGTTGTATTTCTCCCGCCTCGGGCGGCAGGAACTAGCCATTCAGCAGACCGATATCAACGAGGTCATCAAAGACATAGAAAATACGCTCGATCATTTCCTGGCGGAACACAAAGCCAGGCTTCACATCCCCGTGCCGCTGCCGACCATTACCTGCGATAAGCCGCGCGTTACCGAATTATTCCGCAACCTGATTACCAACGCCGTCAAATATAATGACCAGCCGGAAAAAACCGTGGAAATCGGGTTTCTGGCAACCCACGCGTCGTCCCAGGGCACAGCTTATAAAAACGTCTTTTATGTGAAAGACAACGGCAGAGGCATCGCGCCGGAATTCCATGAGGAAATTTTCCGTATCTTTAAGCGGTTGCAAAATAGCAAGGATGCGGATGACGGCACCGGCGTCGGGCTTACCTTCGTCAAAAAAATCGTCGAGCGCCACGGCGGCAAAATCTGGCTTGAATCCGAACCCGGCCAGGGAACTGTTTTTTATTTCACATTGGAAGGAGCAAACGATGACACCGCCAAAACCATATGAATCCCAACCCATTCTCGTCGTTGATGATAGCGAGGATGATTTTTACGCCACCGAGCGCGCGCTGGCCAAAGCCAATCTGTATAATCCGATTGCGCATGCTGCTTCCGGCGAATCGGCGCTTGAATGGCTTGAGTCCAAAGCCACCGCAAAACCGGGGCTGATATTGCTGGATCTGAACATGCCGGGCATAGACGGCCGCAAAACGCTTGAAATCATCAAGCGCAATAGCTCGCTGAAAACTATTCCGGTGGTTATCCTGACTACTTCCGATGACGAACGCGATGTCGAGGCATGTTATGCGCTGGGCGCTAACACCTATATACAAAAACCGGTGAATTTCGACGGGTTGATCGAAGCTATGAAACGACTGAAAGGCTACTGGTTCGAAATCGCGCTGTTGCCGAAGGATGGATAGCAAGGCGCTTTAAGCCAACGCCGGCACCGGTCGCGCATAAAGCCGGAAATCGTTAGTATTACAGACGTTCAAGGCATTCAGGGGATTGCCCGCACTCTAACCCCCTGCATAACTCCAGTATGTTATGCAAAAAATCATATTAGCATAACATACTGATTTTATTGGTGGCTCGAGAGGGATTTGAACCCCCGACCAAGGGATTATGATTCCCCTGCTCTACCGCTGAGCTACCGAGCCACTTAGGCACTGTTAGCCAATTCTACTATGCCTTGCTGCAAATGCAGGTTTTCTGTGCTTTCCGTCTTCGCTCCTTCGGAACTACGCCGGACAAGCCGCTGCGGCTGTGCCCGACGAAGCCCTTGGCGAAGGCGGATTCTCAAAAACCCACATTTTCGCTACGGCCTAGCGAATTAGTTAACAGCGCCTAGATTTCCTTAGCGCATTTACGCTTAGGAAATCAAGTGTCCCCGCGAAGGCGAGGACCCAGGGCCATAGCAATTAGGGAGTCAAGGATAAAAAAGCAAGGAAAATAATGCGGCTACGTGCTTTGCCGGTCAATAAAAAACGCGCCGACGATAGCCGGCGCGTTTTTCGTAGAACCGGAAGGATTTATTTCGGGGCGCCAGAGCCGGTATTCGACGTACCCTTGCTATCGGTATCGCTAGAGGATCCGCTAGAGGATCCGTTAGAGGATGAATCTTTAGAATCGCTAGACGATCCTTGGTTGGATTTGCTCAGGCCGACGGTAGACATGCCCGTAGGATTGGCACCTGCTGTATTGCCGGTAACCGGAGTGCTGGTGTCGGAAGTAGCAAAAGCAGGAGCGGAAACAACGAGGCCGAGAGCGGCGATTAAAGCGAGTGTCTTGTTCATGGCGTTATCCTTTCGAAAGGTTGATTATGTCCCCTAAAGGGGAGTAATGCTATATAATCATGCTGCAAGAAAGGCGCTACGGTAAAAACATTACATTTTTGTAATGTTGGCAGCTATTTCAATGCAAGGGATTGGATTGTTTTTTCGAGCATCAATGCCAGCGCGTCCGGCGCATAAGCTTCCGGTTTCACGCCCGCGCCCCACACCGGATTTGGCCAGGTGGAATCCCCAGCATAGCGAGCGATGATGTGGATGTGTAATTGCGGAACCATGTTGCCGAGTGCGGCGATATTCATTTTATCGGCGCCGGTGATGGCGGCAAATTTTTGCGCGGTATCACGTACTTCTTGCATCGCGGTTTGGTAATCGGTTGGATTCAAATCAAACAACTCGCACAAACCCTCGCGCATCGGCACCAGAATCAGCCACGGAAAATGGTGATTATTCATGAGCAGCACACGGCAAAGCGCCAGATCGCCGACGGGGGTAGTGTCGGCGGCGAGTTGGGGATTTAATAGAAATGCAGACATGCAGAGGACAGAAATGCAGAAAGTTAGAATTCAGACATGCAGAGGACAGAAATGCAGAAAGTTAGAATTCAGACATGCAGATCAGCGCATATATATTCTGCACTTCTGTCTTCTGTCCCCTGCATTTCTATTTTAGATGCTTGTATAGACCGGTGAGCATTTTAGAAATTTCAGTATATTCATCTCGCCATTTTTTCCATTTGTCGGCGTCAATATAGCCTAAATCGTACGAAAATCTACACCACAACCGCGCTTCATCTGCCGAGCCAATTGCAATAACAATATATCTGCGAAATTCTGATTTCGAATGAAATTGTTTTGCGCAACCCTCAACTATGTTCGCGCAGACTGATTTGCTTGCACGTCGTAATTGATCTGCCAGCGAATATTGTTCATCTTTTGGGAAAGTTTTGCTCGCTTTGTGTATTTCTAATGCAAGCTTGTACGCCCTTTGAAAGACATCGAGCCTCTCAAATGTGACTACTTTGTCAGGCACAAAACCTACTTATCTGCATTTCTGTCTTCTGCATTTCTGGCCTCTACCCAAACACCCGCTTAAAAATCGTATCGACATGCTTGGTGTGATATTTGACGTCGAATAATTTCTTGAGTTCGGCGGGTTTGAGGTGCTTGGTGATTTTCGTGTCGGCGGAAAGTTCGGTGAGGAAATCTTTGCTATGCTCCCATACTTTCATCGCGTGTTTTTGCACCAGCGTATAAGCATCTTCGCGCGAAACACCCGCCTGCGTCAGCGCGAGCAGTACGCGCTGGGAAAATACGAGGCCGCCGAGTTTGTCGAGATTTTCCTGCATGCGGTTTGGATAAACCACGAGCTTATCGACGACTCCCGTAAGGCGGTTTAGCGCGAAATCGAGCGTCACCGTGGCGTCCGGCGCGATCATGCGCTCGACGCTCGAATGCGAAATATCGCGCTCGTGCCACAGCGCCACGTTTTCCAGGGCAGGGGTGACATAGCCGCGCACGAGGCGGGCGAGGCCGGTTACATTTTCCGACAGCACAGGGTTGCGCTTATGCGGCATGGCGGAGCTGCCTTTCTGGCCGGGCGAGAAAAATTCCTCGGCTTCGAGTACTTCGCTGCGCTGCAGATGGCGGATTTCGGTGGCGAGGCGTTCCATGGAACTGGCGATGACGCCGAGCGTGGCGAAATACATGGCATGGCGGTCGCGCGGGATGACTTGCGTTGAAACCGGTTCGACGGCGAGCCCCATTTTTTTTGCGACATATTTTTCGACATACGGGTCGATATTGGCGAATGTGCCGACCGCGCCGGAGATGGCGCAGGTGGCGATTTCTTTGCGCGCCGCAACCAGGCGCTCGCGGCAGCGGGAAAATTCGGCGTAATACCCGGCGAGTTTGAGGCCGAAAGTGGTGGGCTCGGCGTGGATGCCGTGACTGCGGCCGACGGTCGGCGTATGTTTATGCTCAAAGGCGCGGCGCTTGAGGGCTTTTAGCAATGCATCCAGGTCTTTGAGGAGAATATCGCTGGCGCGGGCGAGTTGCACGGAAAGGCAGGTATCGAGCACGTCGGAACTCGTCATGCCCTGATGCAAAAATCGCGCGTCGGGGCCGATAGTTTCGGCGACGTTTGTCAGGAATGCGATGACGTCATGCTTGGTGGTGCGCTCGATTTCGTCGATGCGTGCGGCATTGAACTTGCCTTTTTTCCAGATGGTTTTTGCGGCTTTTTCAGGTATTACTTTAAGCTCCGCCAGCGCGTCGCAGGCATGGGCTTCGATCTCGAACCATATTTGATACCTGGTCTCGTCGGACCAGATTTTTGTCATTTCAGGGCGGGAGTATCTTGGTATCATAGATGGTCATGGGTCATGGGTCGCGGGTCATGGGTAAGTTATAGGTGGTTTGTTGGAGATTGGCAATAAACAACTAACGACCCATGACCCGTGACCCATGACTAATAAGCCACCGGCAGCGGGTCAAGCGCCCGCCACATATACCATGTTCCAAGCGACCGATAGGGCCGCCAGCGCTCGCCGATGGCGATGACCTCTGCTTTGGTCATTTTCTCACCCTTATTATAATGGCGATAGATGGCCTTGAGCAGCCCGAGGTCGGCCAGCGGGAAAATATCGGGGCGGCCTAAATGAAACATCATGAACATTTCCGCCGTCCAGCGACCGATGCCGTGGATGGAGGTGAGTTCTTTGATGATCTCGTCGTCGCTCCGGCTCGGCCAGCTTTTGATGCGTTTTTTGTTCTCCAGAAAATGATTGGCAAGCGCATGCATATAAAGCACTTTGCGCGTCGACAGGCCGCAGGCGCGAAGGATGGCGGCATCGGTATTTGCGACTACCTCCGGCGTCATTTTCCCGACCGCTTTCTGCAGTTTTTTCCATACGCTATCGGCGGCTTTGACCGAAATTTGCTGGCCGGTGA
>Ga0207026_1083_pt1 | contig 17413 bp, 13 predicted proteins | sample Alteio_BWMinCont_42_FD_153274 | JGI IMG/M metagenome (GOLD analysis project Ga0207026, IMG submission 153274) | Enriched cells from forest soil in Barre Woods Harvard Forest LTER site, Petersham, Massachusetts, United States -... | ecosystem: Environmental > Terrestrial > Soil > Temperate forest >...
AATCTGCAGGTTGCGAGTGTGCGCCGGGAGTTCCATTCCACTCGCAGTGGAGATGCTGCGCCCATCCAAAGTAAGTTCCAAGACGTGCACAGGAGGAATAAGAGTATTTCGATGAATGTGGGTGGGATCGATCATACCGATCCCCTCCGACATACTTATCCAAAGACGGCCATCGGAGGTGAGCGCAACCGGGCTGGTCCCATAGGCCTCAGGGTTACTCTTCAGCCCGTCCCCATCGTCATAAAAGTCATATTGGAACTGTCGAACCCCGGAAGATGGATGCAGCAGTTCACTGATGTTGAATCGAGCGACGCCAGTGCTGTATCCAAGCCAGACATTTCCGTACCGGTCAGGGAGAGCCCATATCAGCCTGTCGCCGGGCAGGCCGGAGAAGCGATCCCAGCAGCGAAAGCGTTCCCCGTCGAAGTATAGAAGGCCGCGGTCTGAGGCTGCCCATAATGTGCCGTCATGTTGCGGAGCAAGGAACCGGATCGCTCCCCCGGACAAGCCGTCAGCAGTCGTAAAGATATGAGAGCCCGCTGGTGGACGCTTAATAACATCGCCGTTCACCAGGCCTAGCCAGACCTGATCGCTTTCGCCTCCATACATACTGGAGACGAACTGACCTGCCAACGCCGGCTCATTGACTTGTTCTGCCTTCGAGCCGTCTTGCAAATGCCATAAACCGGTACCTTCTCCAAACGCCCAAAGGTCGCCGTTCTCGGACTGTGCCATTCGCTCCATATGCTCCATCTCCGGGTGAACAGCAGCCAGAGAAGTCTCATGCTGAATAAGCTTCTGAGTCCCGTTGCGCGTGGAGATCAACATAGTTCCGTATTTGAGGAGAAGCAGGTTCGTTACGGCTGTTCCTCTCAGCAGGACGCGCGGTGTGCCTCCTGAACCGGTGAAGCGCTCAAGTCCTGACTGAGACCCTATCCATATTCCTCCGCCCGCGGCGGGAGCAAGCACAGTTGCGATGTCGGAGAGTAACCCATCGCGTTGGGTATAAGTTATGAATTTGTCTTGTCTCAGGCGGACTAGTCCATTCTGAGTTCCCGCCCAGATATTGCCTTCCCTATCTTCGAAAACATCCCAGATGTGATTGCTGGGAAGTCCCGTCGATTGTGTAAAGTGTTGCGCACTTCCAGCCGTTCCCTCTGGATCAACCCGGAAGAGTCCCTGATTCTCGGTACCGATCCACGTTGCCCCACTTGCGTCCCGTACCGTTTTGCGAATGTTCGACTCAAAGTGGATGCCTCGCAACATGCGCCGTACAAGAGACTGTTCTTCGACCCGCGCTCCTTTCATACTGGGGAAGCTGTCTGTTGCCGTAATTTGAGTGCTGCTGTCGGCGGATGAAATGACCTCTAGGTCCTCTGCTGCTAGTCTGAAAACCTTGCTGCGTGTTTGCACCTGTAGCAAGTGATCGCCTAGCTCCTTGATGGACTCGACAGAAGAGCTTAGTTGAGTACTGATAGCGCGATTTCCATCCCATCGGATAAACAACCCATTCGATGTCCCAATCGCAAGGCAACCTGTACCTATGGGCGCGAGTGCGGTCACCTGCCCAAGCGGCTGGCGGTCGAGGCCACGCAACTCCGTCTGAATAAACTGAAATCCATCGAACCGAATGAGTCCGTCCCCGGTTCCGATCCAAAGGAATCCATCTGCCGTTTGTGTAATGGCATGCACCGTCGTCGACGGCAACCCATCCTTATGCCCCCAATTGGTGATGGAATATTGTTGACCGAAAGCCGTTCCTGCTATGAGGCACAGCCCTGCTGTACAGATACGCACAACCTTGGCGATCTTCCAAGCAGACAAGAGGTTCATCAACATCATTGTATGGGCTACTGCCACGTCAGGCATCTATCAACGCTCTATGGCTTCACCGAATGACATGCCGCAAGCCTCGCTCTTCGCATGATTTTCATTCGTCTGAATCACACAATAGCCGGCACATTGATCTATCCAGCCGAACCAAAGACCTGACGATAACGCTCTACTTGTGCCGCGTCTCCCATCGCCTTCGCATAGTTATCTGATAGCTTCACCGCCGGGCGTCCATTCGCATTCGTGAGCTTGCAAACCAGGCTGATTGGATCGAATCCACTGCCCCCGCTCGGATCGCAGTTGCGGAAGTCATTCGTAAGCAACGTGCCCCATCCGGAACTGAAACGAATTCTCCGCTTCGGGCGCCACTTCTGCGGATTGAGAAAATCGTCAGCCCCATGAAAATCCGCTGGCGAGGCGCCACCGAAAATCTCCCCTGAAAAGTATGCGTGAAGTCCCAGAATATTCTGCACATCCAGGCCATCCGATGCAATGATCAGCTTCTTCTCTGGATCGCGCCCTCGCTTCCTGAGCCAATCAATATATTCGTCGCCCGCAACATAGGGGCTCTTGCTATCCATGCGCTGCCCTGTCCAGTCCGTAACCCAGTCCGGCGCACTCTCCAGAAACTGCGTCGTTCCAAATGTATCCGGAAGCATAATCAGCAGCTCCCGCTGATATGTGTTCTGCCATAACTCAAGCACGCGATACTGCGATGTCCTCAGCTCTTCATCCGACTCAGCCATCGCCGCCAACGCCATCGGCAGCTCATGCGCGTTAGTGCCGATCGCCTCAAGGTCATGCTTGTATGCAAGATACGTGTTTGAAGTACCGGTGAAGCTTGCCCCAAGCGTATCGCGCATTGCCTTCACCACATATTCCTGCCACAGAAAACTATGGCGGCGACGCGTACCGAAATCCGCTATCTTCAGTCCAGGCACGCCGCGCAGCCGTTCGATCTTGCTCCACAGCGTGGCCTTGGCGCGCGCATATAAAATATCGAGCGCAAACTCGCTCATCTCGCGCAGGCTTGCGCGGGTCTTCAACTCGCTCAAGATGGAAAGCGCATACACTTCCCACAGCGTGGTCTGGGTCCAAAGACCATGAAAGGATAAGCTGAATTCTCTATCCTGAATCGACAGCTCATACTCCGGCAATTGAAAGTCACGCTCCAGCCACTCCAGAAAATCCGGCTCAAAGATACCGCGCTTTCCATAGAAGGTATTGCCGGCGAGCCAGATCAGCTCCGACTTGTGAAAGCGAAGGCTGCGCACATTGTCCAACTGCATGCGCAGCTCCTCAAGACCGATCCGCTCCGCAAGCGACACCGTCGAAGTCCGGTTCACCAGCGTGAAGGTAACTTCAACCTCGGGAAAATGCTTCCAGATGAATTGCAGCATCAGCAGCTTATAGAAATCGGTGTCCAGCAGCGAGCGCGTGATGGGGTCCAGCCGCCAGTTATGGTTGTGCGCTCGTTCAGCCAAATTCACGATCATACTTCATGTCCTCAACAACGTTAAAATCAGTTTCACGATCGAGCTACTTTGAATCTGATCCCAGAGCCTTCAGATACGATTCATTGACGGTTGCATTTTCGAAACGAATTTTTACCAGCAGATCCTGAAACGCGGCTCGCGAATCTTCAAGCGATGGCCGCGTTGCAATCGCCTTCTCTGTGTCGCCCATCCCGAAGTGCTGCGCCGCAAAAGCAACAATCGCATCCCACTGAACTGGCCGCATAAATGTTACAGGAGCCGAGATAGCCTGCATCTTCTTGTACGGCCAGAATGTCCAGCTGACCTCATTGTCATCCAGCAACTTTCTAAACTGGCCTATCCATTCGTCCGTGTTCTCGCCCGATTCTCCCATCCAGATGGGCACATTGTACTTGTCTCTGAACTCGATATAAGACTGTATTTCTTTCTGTTCAGGCTTCATCCAATACTTATGAAAGGTGTACATCATGTTCTTGTCGAAGGGCGATCCAAAGACTGTGAAGTTTGTATCCCACTGCGCTCCACCTAATATCACCACGTGGTTCTGGTCAACCGACCTGACCGCTGACACAAGCTTCTTATAGACCGGCTCCAGCTTTGAGTTATATTGCTTCAAATTCGGATAAGTCGGAATCGGTTCATTGAGCAGGTCATAGCCCAAAACAGTCGGATCGTTGCGATAGTGCTCAGCGATTCGCTTCCAGATCTCCATCGCATGCTGCTGGCTTGCTTCATCCTCATAGAGCCAAGGATAACCCCAGCTGTCGTCGATATTCGCACCGGTCTGTCCTCCGGGCGCGCAGTGCATATCGAGAATCACATACAAGCCATCCTCCCTGGCCCATCGGACGACGCGGTCCAACAGTGCAAATCCCTCGTCATCTCCCGGCTCAAAGAGTTTGTAGTGAAACGGTATCCGGATCGTGTTGAAGCCTGTCTTGGCGATGAAATCGATGTCCTTGCGGGTGATGTACTGGTCTCGATATTGATGCCAAAAGCTGGCTGCATCTGTCGGACCAATCAGCTCGTTCACCATGGCTTCAATCTCGCGCGCCGACTGCGGGCCTTTCTCAAGACGAAGCATGTAGCCCTCAGTAACCAGCCAGTTGCCAAGGTTGGTCCCACGAAGGATGAGTTTGTGCCCGTGCGCATCGGCAAGAAACTTGCCATCCGCATGTACAAAGCGACTTTGAGCGCATAGCCCGGTAGCTAGAGCAAGGAACAGAAAAACTGACGAGGGAAAAGCAAACTTCCGCATATCTATCTACCTCAGTCTGGTTATTGTTTGCACAAGAAACACTGTATATCAACGCAGTACAGTGAGTTGCATCCAACCATCAACTCGCTCACGGAAAGGGTTGCATAGACTCAAACCCCCAATTGCCGAATTTTCCAGTATTCTCATCTCAGCCATGAGCGCAACTATCTCTACTACCGGACTGACCCGCCGCTTCGGCGATTTCGTTGCCGTTCAGAACGTCAACCTCAACGTCGCGCAGGGACAGTTTTACGGCTTCCTCGGTCCGAACGGCGCAGGCAAATCCACCACCATCAAGATGCTGACCGGTCTGCTCGCGCCCACTTCCGGCAGCATCCAGGTGCTGGGTATGGATTTTGCCGCCAACGCCCTCGAAGTAAAACGCCAGATCGGCGTCGTCCCCGAGGGCATGGCTCTTTTCGGACGCCTCACCGCCTCCGAGTACCTGCGTTTTGTCGGACAGATGTACGGCCTCGATCACGCCACGACGCGGCAGCGCAGCGAAGAACTGCTCGAGTTCATGAACCTCGCAAACGAGACCAAAAAGCTCATCACTGACTTCTCACACGGCATGCAGAAGAAGCTGGCCCTCGCCGCTGCCGTTATTCATGGACCAAAGATTCTCTTCCTGGACGAGCCCTTTGAGGGCGTAGACGCCATCGCCGCCGGTACGCTGAAGCAAATGCTGCAGGGAATGATCGCCCGCGGCGCCACCATCTTCCTTACCTCGCATGTTCTCGAAATCGTAGAGCGCCTTTGCACCCATGTCGGCATCATCAACCACGGCGAACTCATCACCAACGGCTCCATGGAGGAGCTTCGCGCTGGAGTTCACACCCAGGCCGACGCCGATAACTCCACAACGCGCCTCACCCTCGAAGAGATATTCATAAGGATTATCGGCAAGGAAGATGGTTTGACCGACCAGCACTCTGAACAGGAACTCTCATGGCTCGGTTAGAGACTTCGCCGGAATCAGAGCAATCATCAATCATCTCGACGCGCCGCCAGTTTGCAACCATTGCGTGGCTCCGCTGGCGCATCTTCGTCAATTCCCTGCGCGGCAAAGGCGCCGCCGGTGAACTCGTTGTCAAAATCATTTCCTACCCGTTTCTGGCCATTGTGATCCTCGGCCCATCTGCCGGCGCCGCGGCCGCCTCTTATTACCTGGTCAACAGCGATGAAGTCAGCCTCCTCGCCATTCCTCTCTGGATCATTTTTGCTCTCTGGCAGTTCATCGGCATCAACACCTCTACCACCGGACCCTCGTTTGATCTTTCCTCACTGATTCGATTTCCCATTCGCTATCGAGACTACCTGCTCATCCGCCTCTCCTTTGGTCTAATGGACCCGCCAACATTGGTGGGCATCGGATGCCTCATCGGCATGAGCATCGGCATTGCCATCGCTTCTCCGTGGCTTCTCCCATGGGCTGCGCTTGCACTCTTCGCGTATGGCCTCTGCAACATCCTCTTCTCCCGCATGATCTATTCCTGGATGGAACGATGGCTGGCGCAGCGGCGCACCCGCGAACTTCTCACCGGCATTATCCTTGCATTTTCCCTGGGCGTGCAGTTCATCGCGCAGTATGCACAACGGCTGGGACATCACGGGCATCACGCGCCGCCGAATCCCCTTCTGACAAAAGCAATGGACGCCATGGTCTTCATCAACTGGCTGCTTCCGCCGGGGCTCACTGCACTATCGATCGACCACTTTCATACCGGCGAGCCACTGATCGCCCTCGCAGCGCTCAGTGGGGTCCTGTTCTTTACACTCGGCTTCCTGCTGATCCTCCACATGCGGCTCAGGGCCCAGTTCCTGGGAGAAGACCTCAGCGAAGCACCCGCAGCTTCTCAACCAAAGTCCGTGGCAGTCAAGATACCGGCAGGGGTTGCAGTCACCAGCGAAGGCTCCTCATTGTCCTTTCTTCCCGCCACTGTCGCCGGTTGCCTGATCAAAGAGATCCGTTACCTGCTACGCAGCGGCCCAAAGCTCTACGTCCTCATCATGCCTGTATTCGTGGTCTTTCTGGTCTCGGTGCGTTCCTCTGGAATGAGCTATGCCGGAGTATCGCGCCACAGCATCACAAACATGCTGTTCAGCTACGGCTGCGCCTACACGCAACTGATCTTCGTCTCCCTCATCTACAACTCGCTTGGAGCCGACGGCACGGGAGTTCAGTTCTATTTCATGGCCCCCGTGCGGATGCGCGACGTAATCCTGGCCAAGAACCTCATGACCGTCTGCATCTTTGCAATTGAAATCATCCTCATTTACATTGCGACGGCAATCATTACAAAGCCCACAGCAGCAGACCTCACTGCGGCCACGATCGCATGGTCCCTCTTCACACTTTTCCTGAACATGAGTATTGGTAACATTCGTTCCATCGCTTCGCCGAAGGTTCTGGACTCGGCGAGGGTCCGCAGCCAGAATGTCTCCGGATTGAGCAGCCTGATCAGCCTCGCCGTAGTCGCAGCGGCAGTCGGTCTCGGGGCCCTCATGGCGCTGGCTTGCAGCTTTTTGCACACAAGTTATTGGATGGCAGCGGCAGTCTTTTCCGTCCTGGCGATCCTCGCTTTCGTCCTGTACCTGCTCGTTCTCAACAAAGTGGACGGAATCGCCAGAGATCATATCGAAGAACTGACCGGGACGCTCGCCAAGGTGTAGCTCGCGAAGTGCCAAAGCTGCCCCTAATCAGTTACAAAGGTACGCGAGAGGAATCCACGGACGAACCATGTATCTAGTCGTCGCTACCCCGTCCACGCTTGGGTTGTTTGCAGGCCCAATCCTCCCCGCCGACCCCGGCCGCTTCTTGCTGATCGAAAAATTCGTCCTCGCCGCACTCATCCTCACCTCCGCTGGCCTCTTCTGGAAGCGTTTCGGCATAGTCGTCGACAAAATTTTCAAGTCGCGCAGAGACCCCGGCTTCCATCTCTCCCCCGTGGGCAAACGCATCTGGGATTTCTTCTGGGAAGTCCTCTGTCAAGCCAAAGTCATTCGTGAACGCCCATTACCCGGCCTCGCCCACGCCTTTGTCTTCTGGAGCTTTCTCGCCTTCGCGCTTGTCACCCTCAACCACATCGCTACCGGCTTTGGCATCCCGATGCTGGCGCCGAATGGCCTCTCCCGATACATCCCGTTGTTTGCAGATTTCTACTTTCTCTTCGCCGCCCTCTTCGCCATCGCCTGCGTCGTCTCCATCGCCGGGCTTTTCATTCGCCGCTTCGTCGTTCGCCCAGTCTGGCTATCGCGTGTCGGCCACGAACTCTCCTGGGAATCCGGCGTCATCGCCGGCCTCATCTTCGCGCTCATGGCCACCTATCTGGCCAGCTTCTTTGTCGCCGATGGCAGCCTCGCCGCACGGCTGCTCTGGTGGTCACACACACTGTCCCTGCTTGTCTTCCTGCCGCTGGTTCCGCACACCAAACACCTGCACCTGATCCTTTCGCCCGTAACGATCTTCCTCTCGCGTGGCAGCTTCAGCCAGATTCCCCCGCTTGCAGGCGATGAAGACTTCGGCCTCGTCACCGGCAAGGACCTCACCCAACTCGTCAGCCTGCAAGCCTACTCCTGCGTCGAGTGCGGACGATGCACTGAGCACTGCCCCGCCGCCAACACCGGCAAGATCCTCAATCCCAAAGAAGTCATCCTCGGTGTTCGCGGCTATCTCAACGAATACGGGCCCGTTGGATCAAGTGCCGAAGAGCTGCTGCTCGGCAAATACAACTCGCAGGAAGCCGCCTTCCAGTGCACCACCTGCGGAGCCTGCGAATTCCAATGCCCGGTCGGCATCGAGCATGTCCCCATCATCGTCGGCCTCCGGCGGGGCGCAGTGAACACCGGAGCCTGGGAAGACGACTACGGCACCAAGCTGTTTCTGGCCATGGAGCGAAACTCCAACGCGCTGGGCCTGAGCGCCAGCGAACGCGACAAGTTCATCCAGAAGCAGGAGCTGCCCATCTTCGACGGGACACAGGAGTACTGCCTGTGGCTCGGCTGCATGGGCGGCTATGACCCCAAAGGCCGCGAGATCATCAGCTCTTTCGTCGAAGTCATGCGCTACCTCGGCACCAGCTACGGCGTCCTGCGCAAAGAGAAATGCACCGGCGACCCGGCCCGGCGGCTGGGCAACGATCTGGTCTTTCAGCAACTCGCAGAGAGCAATCTCGAAGCAATGACCCAGCAGAAAGTAAAGAAGATCATCTCCATCTGCCCGCACTGCGTTCGCACCATTCAGGAAGACTGGAAGGAGTTCGGCACGCCACCCGAGATCGAGCATCACAGCGAATTCCTCGCCCGCCATCAGACCCAGCTTCCGCACCAAAAGACCGAAGAAAAAATTGCCTACCACGATCCCTGCTACCTTGGCCGTTATCGCAACGTCTACGACCAGCCTCGTTCGGTCATCTCCTCCGCCGGCACGCTCGTCGAAGCCGAGCGCTCCCGCGAACGCAGCTTCTGCTGCGGCGCAGGCGGCGGACTGGCCTTCCTCGGCGAAGAGCACGGCCAGCGCGTCAGTTCGGTTCGCGCGCAGGAGCTCGTTGCAACCGGAGCCACTACAATTGGGGCTGCATGCCCGTTCTGCAACACCATGTTTCGGGATGCGCTGGCGTCGCAGGGGGACAACTCCCCACGCCTTTTGGACATCGCACAAATCGCGGCCATGCAATTGCCGAAGCCTGACGCCAAGCCTCAGGCATAACAGCCAATTCACGAGAGAATCATGAAAATCATCGTAGCAATCAAGCAAGTGCCCGAACGCGATGCCCGCATTCGCATCGACGCTCAGGGAAAATGGATCGACCTGCAGGACGTCGAGTTCACCATGAACGAATCCGACGCCTACGCCCTCGAAGAAGCCCTGCAATTGAAGGAAGCCCACGGCGGCGAGGTGATCGTCCTAAGCGCCGGACCCGAGCGCGTCGGCCGCACCATCCGCGAAGCCCTCGCCAAAGGCGCCGACCGGGCCATCCACATCGAGAGCGCCGACGAAACCGCGCTCTCCGACTTCGACGCGCTCGGAATCGCCCGTCTCCTCGCCGCCGCCGTGAAAGACGAGCAAGCCGACCTTATCCTCACCGGCCTGCAATCCGATGATCTCGGTCTCGGCCAGACCGGCGTCATCATGGCCGAGTTGCTCGGCCTTCCCCACGCCACCCTGATCCTCAAAATCGAGAAGACCGACACCGGCATCAAAGTCCTGCGCGAACTCGAAGACGGCTGGTTCCAGCACCTCGCACTACCCACTCCGGCAGTGCTCACCATCCAGTCCGGCAACTCAAAGCTCCGCTATGCCACGCTGATGGGCATCAAGAAGGCCAAAACCAAGGAAGTCCGCATCGTTTCCGTCGCGGACCTGCAGGCGTCCAATCCGGATTTAGCGCCCAGGCCCGTCGTCGTCCTCGAAAAGATCATCCTGCCCCACAAGCAGCGAACTACCCAGATCCTCGGCGGAACGCCAGGAGAAGCCGCCGCAGCCCTGGTCGAAAAGCTGCAATTCGAGGTGAGAGCGATATGAGCAGCGTCTTAGTTTTTCTCGAAAAAAAGAATGACGAAATCAGCCGGATTTCATGGGAAACCTACGCAGCAGGGAACGAACTCGGCAAAGCTCTCGGCTTGCCAGTGGATTTTGCCTATATTGCAAATCCCACCGGAGGATCGCTGCCAGTAATCTTCGGCGAGGATCCTCAAGAGATACACGTTATTGACCACCCGGTATTGAATGTCTATACCGCTGATGGATATACAGCCGCATTCTGTCAACTAATTGAAAAAGTTAAGCCGGCTTTTGTCCTGTTCCCTCACACCTATCAGGTACGAGACTTTGCGCCACGCCTCGCTACCCGCTTTGGCCAGGTCCTCATTAGCGACGTTACTGGTTTTATCTCATGTGGCACACAGCCTCGATTCATCCGTCAGCTTCTTCAGGGCAAACTGAACGCCGAGTATACTCATTCAAACTCAGGAACATGCTTTGTTTCGATTCAGTCCGGGGCATTCAGAATGCTTGGGCCCAGACAAGGTTCCACAGCGATGGGCGAAAAATTCACGCCCAAGCTCGAAGCGTCTGAAATCCGCGTCCAACCCGGCGAACCCTTCCGCGCTTCGGCCCAGACCGTCGACCTCAACTCAGCAGCTATCCTCGTCTCCGTCGGCCGCGGCATCAAGGAGCAGGCCAATCTCCCCATCGTGGAAGAACTGGCCAAAGTCCTCGGAGCGGAACTGGCCGCCTCGCGTCCGATCTGCGATAACGGCTGGCTTCCTATGGATCGCCAGGTCGGCAGCTCCGGCCAGACCGTCGCGCCCAAAGTCTATCTGGCCATCGGCATCAGCGGAGCCATCCAGCATCTTGTCGGAATGAAGGGCTCGCAGTGCATCGTGGCCATCAATAAGGATGAAAACGCACCCATCTTCGAAGTCGCAGACTACGGCATCGTCGGTGATCTCTTCGAAGTTGTCCCCGCGCTCACCGCAGCCGTGCGAAAAGTCAAAGCATAGCGGCAGGCAAGGTCGGGGTCCAGAACGCTAGGGTTTGGCGCCGTCGGCCAGGCCCGCCGCCTGCTTCCGTTGCTTCCGGTGTTGCAGATAATGTATAAAATCCGGCCAGAACTCCTCGAGCATTGACCCGACGCCGCCTTCCACTGTCACCACGAAAGCGCCCTCGAATGTGCTCCCCACCCCGCGCTCATCCGCCGGGAGATAAATATTTGAAATGCCGCCGCTGATCAGGTTCCCTACCAGATTCGAGTAATTCGGCTCCCACTTCCCCGTCCCATCGTGCTTGGCCCTTACGTTCGTCGACAACGCGTAGAAGATCCGGTGCATCGCCGGTCCCTGTCCAAGGCGGAAGTACCGTGGGTCCTGATGCCAGAGGGAGGGCAGTACCGCATTGCCCCAGAAAGCCCCATCAAAGGTATCCGCGTAATTCTGCCCAAATCGCTTACTATAGCCGCCAATTCCACCGCCATAGCTATCATGCCCCCCCTGCGCCTGCCCGATCAACGCCACGAACATCGAGAATCCAATGGTCGCCGGATCTTTCTCGGTTGAGAACATCAGCCGGAACTTCTGCGAGGGCGTGAGCGGAACAGCGTTGTTAATATAGCTGGCATTAAAATTGGGCAAAATGCCTATCCGCTGCTTCTTCTCCTGCTTCAACTGTTCTTCTGCAATGTCATGCTGGGTCTTTCCCCCTGCAGCGCCCCCGGCCGTATCGGGATTCGTGCTTTGACTTGAAGAAGCGGTTCCATCTGCGGAGCTCGCACTTGAATCCGTGCCGGATTGCTGGCTGCTTTTGGGCGTCGCCGTCGCTGGAGGCTGGGGCTGCTGCGGCTCAGGAGCATCCGGCAGATCCAGATTCCCGACCTCTACTTTCACCGCAGCCGAATCTTGGCCAAAAACTTGCGCATTCAATTGAGTCCGGAAACACAATACTGCGATTCCCGCCATCAGGCAGGCTGCAACAGGGGAAAAGCGCAAAGTCATTCGGGTATCGATTCTCCAGGGACAAACTGGGACGGCTCGCAATCAGAACGCCTTTACGCGCACAAACAGGAAGTCTCTATTCAGGTTAACCGATGCGATGAAGACCAAGCCGGAATTCCAAACCCGAATAGTGAACCTGAGAGCAATCCTGATCCTATGAATTAGACGCAAATTTCCGCTCAGTGGTCGACGAAATTCGTAACTGGACCCTCACTTCCTGTCTCAAAAGACAGACATGAGAATAAGGAATCCATGAATAGCTCCAAACCGTCGCAATTTCCCAGGACAATCCGCCGCCCTGTAACCGATTCCCGCCTTTACTCCCGACCTGGTCCCGGCAAAGCAGCCCGCGACTTGATCTCGCCCAGCAGTAGTTCCACCTGCTCATGCTCCTCCAGATTCTGGAACTTGTCCTCCAGCGTCTCCGGCGCCAGAATCTCCCCCGCCGCCGCATTTTCCGCCGCATGCTGCCGAACCCGGCTCTTCATCCGGCCCAGCGCCGCGTCCTGCGTCATGCCCACCGTCTGCCGCGCCTGCGTTGCCCTCCCAACCACCTTCGTCCGGCGATGCTCCGCCATCAGAATCTCGCACTGCGCCCGCGTCTCATTCAGCTTCTGATCCAGCTTGCGCAGCGTCTGCCGCAGCGTATCGGCCTCCAGCTTCTGATCCTCCGCCTGCGCGGCAAAGCCCTTCGTCAGCCGCTCAACGCTCAACGCCCGCTCAAGCGCGCCGCGTGCCAGATCGTCATGCCCCTTCGCAACGGCAAGCTCCGCCTTGCGCTTCCACTCCGCGGCCTCCTGCTCATGCTCCAGCCGCTTCCGCTCCAGCAGATGCTGATCGGCAATCGCAATCGCCACCTGCGTCTTCACCTGCATCAACTGGTTTTCCATATCCAATACCAACTGCTTCAACAGCCTCTCCGGATCTTCGGCCTTCTCGATCAGGTCGTTGAGATTCGCCCGTAACAGCGTGCTTACTCTCTCCAGCAATGCCATGGTCTTCTCCTTTTCTCTCGCGAGTGCGGGTGCCCCAGGTCTCGCTTTTGAGACCTGGGGCCTGCATCCCAAAACAGCTACTCTTTCCCATTCGGCTTCTGCCGGATCGCCTGCACATTCGACATCAGGCTCTTGATATCCATCCCGCTCAGCGCCTCAAAGATCGCCGGAACCTGCGCCGCAATCTTCGTCATATCCCCGGTCACCTTATGCACCCCGGCAGATGAATCGTTGCCCGTCGAAACCACCGTGATCTTGTCCACATGCGACAACGGCTCACACATCGCCCGCACGACATCCGCCATATTCGTCAGCAGCTTGTCCACGACCGCCGCCTGGTTCCAGCCCTGGTACGCATCAGCCTTCAGGTTCATAGCTTTCGCTTCAGCCTCACCCTTCTGGAAGATGATCGAAGCCTCCGCCTCACCCTGCACGCGAATCGAAGAACCGCGACCCTCAGCCTCCGTCGTCAATCGAGCCTTCTCCGCCGAAGCCAGCGTCTCAATCCTCTGCCGCTCGACCTCCGCCGGCTTCAGCACCGTTGCAATCAGTTCCTTCTCGCGTCGCAGAATCTCCGCCTCCTGCACCTTCACCTGCGCTTCCTTCTCCGTCTGCTCGATCTTCACCTGCTCGGCGATCACCTGCTGCTGCATGATGTTGGTCTGAATCTCATAAGCCTTGTCCGCCGTCGCCTGCTGCCTGCGGCTCTGCTCGGCATACTGCGACTTCTTGATGTCCATATCCCGCTGCGCCTCAGCCTGCCGCGCCTGCGAAGCGGTCTGGGCAATCACCCGCTCCTGATCCGCCAGCGCCGTTGCCACCGCCGACTCCCGCGCAGCCACCGCACGCTGAATCGCCGTATCGCGTTCCGCCGTCGCCATCGCAATATCCGCATCCCTTTTGATGCGCGCAATATCAGGCCGGCCCATGTTTGAGATGTAGTCGTTCTTATCGCGCACCTCTTTGATGGTGAACGAAACCACCTCCAGCCCCATCTTGCTCATATCCCCGGCGCATGTATTGCGCATCCGCTCGCCCATCATCTCCGGCTCCTTGACGATCTGCTCCACCGTCAACTGCCCGATAATGCCGCGCAGATGTCCCTCCATCACCAGCCGAATCAACCCCTCCCGCTGCTGCGGATTCTTGCTCAGAAACTGCTCCGCCGCCGTAAGAATCGAAGGCTGGTCGCTGCGAACCTTGATCTGCGCCACCGCTTCCACAGTTACCGCAACACCCTGGTTGGTATATAAGTCCTGCTGCGGAGCTACATCAAAGCTCATAAGTTCCAGCGATAACTCCCGACAGTTCTCCACCATCGGAAAGACCACCGTGCCATGGCCCGTAATCACCCTCGGGCCCCTGAATCCATACACAATCAACGCTTCATTTGGCCCAGCCTTGCGATACATCTTCACAATGATGCCCATCAAAAAGATGAGCACCAAAACACATATTCCTACAATCAACACAATTTGGTTTACGTTTGCCATTGCGTTCCCGGTCCTTTCAACCGGGAGAGTCCCTTCATTGGTTAAACAACGTTACTGGCTAACTACTCCAACTTACCTGCCTCAAATCGAACAACTCTGGGTGCCCCATCCTTGACACGTTCTTTGTGTCAAGGATGGGATAGCGGGTGCGGGTGCCCAGGTCTCGATTTTGAGACCTGGGTTTTACATACCCCGGAATCACCAACCCTACCCCCGCGCCTCCGGCAAATCCTCCCACCGCCTTACATAGGCAATCCCCTTCTCATACCGCACCACAAACACTTCTTCCCCCTTGGGAATCGCCTCTCCAAGATCCGCGCGAGCGGGAACAGAGCGCCGCGCGCCAAGCTGCTCATACAGCACTTCCCCCGTCCCATGGGCCCGAATCGGCGCACTCACCCGCCCAATCACACCCGTCACAGCCGTCTCATCCGCAGTCAGTTCGCGCTCATGCGGCAACATCACCCGCGTCAGAAACGCGAAGATCAACGCCCCGCCAGCCAGCCCGCAAATCGCCGCCAGCAGAAACACGATCCCGGTCACGAAGCTCCCATAGCGCGTCAGCAGATACCCCGCCGCGCCAAACCAGCACAGGAAGACCATGATCGAAAACGCATTCCACCACGGAACAGCAGCCGATCCGCGCCCTGAGCCGCTTCCGCTGGCAGCGTGATGCACCACCCCGTGACCGCCAGCCGCCGCATGCGGCGCATGCGGCAGATGAAAATGCCAGTGAATATGCCCCATTCCGCCCACCAGCGAAACCACGCTCAACAGCAGCCCCGCCACAAAACAAGCAAAGTAAAACCCCTCCCAGAAACTCATTCCAGCCCCTACCATCGCAATTGCGGTCACCCCCGCCATCGGAAGAATCGCAATCATCGCTCTACCACCTTTCTCCTTTTCCCCGGCGCTCCTCGCGCCTTCAACCCTTCGGTCTTGCGGGTTTTCAGTAGTTCGGTCTCACCGTCAGCGTCCTCTTTCAACGGCCTGAGCACTTCCATCAACCGCGGCATCAGTCCCGGAGTCTCCAGAATCGCCTCCAGCAACAGCAGGCACTCCCGCGACTGCTCATGCCGCGCCAGCGTCAGCAGCGCATGCTTCAGCACCGCATCCCGCCTGAACCGTTCCGCCCCGGAGACCAGCCAAAGATCCAGCTTGGCCTCGAGGTCGGGGAGTCCGCGAATATCGCTCTGCAACTCCGGGTGATAGCCCTCGGGATCGTCAACCAGATACCCCGGATGCACCTTGAAGAAGCTCGCCAGCGTCTGCCGAGTCGTGTTGGTCAGGTGCGGACGCGCCCCGCTCTCAATCTGCGAAAGGTAGCTCTGGCTCAACTTGCCGCCAGTCTCAGCCTCGATCAGCCTCACCAGTTCCTGCTGATTGATCGCCCGGCCCATCCCGCGCAAACTGCCCTCCACCTCGCGCAGATACCGGATTTTCTCCCCAAGTTTCATTCTCGAAACCGCCTCGATTTTCGAGATTGCAAAATGCAATATTGCAATCCGCGAATAAATGTATCGCTGATTGCAATATCCGTCAATAAAAATCGGCGAGGAGCGGCGCTCAGACGTACTGAGGACTGTGGACGAACCGTCTACAGGGCACGAACCGTCTACAGGGATGCTTAGTCCATGTATTATGATTACGTCACCATTGGTAAGTGAAATACATGCGTCATGGTTAAATCACCATTGGTAATAGAAGGATGGGAAATATAAATGACAATCAAAACAATGGAAATGCCCCTATGTGACGTATGCGGGGAAATCTGGCTACCAAACAAGGGTCCTGCGAGAGACAATCCGCGCGAGAACGCAAAGCGGTGCGGGAAGTGCAAGAACCCTCGATGGGACTTCAAGCATGTCAAATCAATCCAGGGCGAGACGCGCGGGCCGGGAAATCCGAACTGGTTAGCCACAGCGAAAGATGAGAAGCAGAAGAAGCTATGCAAGCATCGCTCGCTGAATTGCACAATCTGCGAACCATAGCCGAAACACAAAAAGGTGAATCCGTCGTGCCCCATCCTTGACGCGCCCTTTGCGTCAAGGGGTGGGAAACCACAGAAGCCAGACCTGTTCTTGCCGTTGTCCTTGTATTTCCCCATCTCATTGTTGGGGAATCTGCTTCACCGACCAATGAAGCCACAGGCAGCCTTTGCCGAGAATTACGTTCCCAAAGCGCAAAATAGACATGTGCTTCGGATCGCGTTTTCCGCTCCAAGCGGCGATTTGCGTGACAAAAAGCGCGTCAAATCGCGCATTAACGCACCCCAAAAACAGCAATAAGTCATGCAAAATGCGCATGATACGCCAAAAATACGCGTACACCCCCCCGGGGGTCTGGCACCTTTTCTTCGCCCGAAGCCGCTCCGACTTCGGATCAGGCCACAGCAAAATCAATAAATCCCCGCTCGGGATTCGTCCCGACCAGCTTCACCGTAACCCGGTCGCCCACATCGAGCCCCTTGCCGCCGCGCACAACCATGCCTTCGACATGCGGCTCGAGGGCACGAACAAACGTCCCATGCTGGTTCACGCCAGTCACGATGCCGGCAAAGCTCTGCCCAATGCGCGGATGCAGCACCACCGCAGCGATGCGCTTCTGCATTTCCCGCTCCACATGCCGAGCCGCATCCTCCATCAACGTGCAGCGCGCCGCAATCTGACCAAGATTGTCGGCTGAATAGGGCGAATTCACCCCAGCCTCAACCGCCTTCAACAGCCGTTGCGTCACCACATCCGGAAAGCGCCGATTCGGCGCAGTCGAATGCGTGTAATCCTGCGCCGCCAACCCAAAATGTCCCGGCGATTCCTCGCCCGGCTTCACCATCACATATTCACCCGG
>Ga0207026_1085_pt1 | contig 17096 bp, 15 predicted proteins | sample Alteio_BWMinCont_42_FD_153274 | JGI IMG/M metagenome (GOLD analysis project Ga0207026, IMG submission 153274) | Enriched cells from forest soil in Barre Woods Harvard Forest LTER site, Petersham, Massachusetts, United States -... | ecosystem: Environmental > Terrestrial > Soil > Temperate forest >...
GCCCAGCAGCCAATGGACGGACCTTCGGCCCGCGTGGCAGCGGTGAAGGCAACGGCGGTGGTGGCAGCACTCCTCCGGCCGACGGCGGCGGTGATGGCGGCGGCGGCGCACCTTCTGGCGGTGGCGGCAGTGGTGAAGGCGGCGGTGGCGATCACTCGAGCCCACCGACAACTTAACGCCCAAAAGGTGCCCGGCTACTTTCGGGCTGAGTTATGAGTACGCCTTCATCGACATTTGTCCTTCGGTTGAACTTGCCTCGACTCGTTGAGGTCCAAGGGCGAAAGCTCGATCGCGAGCATTTCTACGGCTGGCTTTGGGATCATTACGGTGATCGCGGGCTTGTTGGGGTTCACGAAGGGACCGTGCTGAGCGAACAGGCGGCCGAACAAGGCTTTGAGACGGAATCGTTTACGATAGACGCGGCCGAGGCGCCCCGTGAGCGCGATTGGATCGGAGCGCAGAAGGATGCATCCGTTGAGCTCTATTTCTCGTCTCTGGGCGAGGCAGAGGCCGCTCACGCGGAGCTGCGAGCGTGGGCCTCCGGTCCGGTGACCGAACAAAAGCCGCAGGATTGGGATGCGGAGTGGAAGAAGTCCTTTCTCAACGCGAAGGATGGCGTTTTCATCCCACCGTTTTGGCGAATTTTGCCTGCTTGGGTTGAGCGTGACCTCCCGCCCGGTGAGCGCCCTTTGAAAATCAATCCCGGCGCCGGCTTCGGAACGGGAACTCACGAGACCACGCAGCTTTGTTTACAGGCCATTGGGGAATTCGCGGCTTCGCGAGGGGGCGGCCTGCTCTCCGGAACGACCGCTTTGGACTTTGGCAGCGGTTCGGGGATTCTCGCCATTGGCGCGGCACTTTTGGGTGCCAAAGTTACCGCTGTGGAGATTGATGAGCTGGCGATCGACAATGCTCTGGAAAATGCGCGTTTGAACGGGGTAGAGACACGGATCGAATATTCGAAGACTCTCGGCGCTCAGGTGCTCTATCCGTTGGTGATCGCGAACATCCTGAGACCAGTTCTCATCGAATTCGCCCCCGAGCTGGTCAAGCGCCTCGCTCCCGGGGGTTGCCTGATTTTGTCGGGCCTGGTTCAGAACGACGTTGCGGAGATTGATCGGGTATTTTCGGCGCTTTTGGGTTCAAGACCGAAGGTCAGCGAGCGTGGAGAATGGCGGAGCGTCGTGTGGAGGTGATGAGCCCTGCTTTGACGGCACTGCGGCCATCTGATACGAATTCCGAACCCGGAGCCAGCATGCTTGATCACCCGCTTGCAAAGATGCTTTCAATTTTAGATGCCAGTGAGCAGCCACTCTCGCCCGATGCTTTGGTCGAGCTCTTAAAGCTTTCCGTCAGCACAGATGAACTCGCGCCTTGGATCAAATTCGAAGACGAAAAGTACGCGCGCAACAGCATCCGCCGGACTCGGAATTACGAGGCCCTTTGCTTGTGTTGGAAGCGCGGCCAGAAGAGTCCTCCCCATGACCATTGGAATTCGTCCGCCGCGATCCAAGTGATCAGCGGAACGGCTCATGAGACCTTGTTCGAAAATCATGGAGACTACATCCAGGTGATCGGCGAGCGCGCTTACGAGTCAGGAGATATTCGTGTCGAAGGATCGGACTTGATCCATCAGTTCGGAAACCTCTCTGATTCGACAGAAAATCTCGTCACTTTACATATTTATTCGCCACCCCTTCCGAGCGTGGACCAGGGAAAAATCTATGAGGGCGGACGGATACGGTCGGTCGGCAGCCACGCCCTGGAAGATGACAAGTACAAGCTTCCCCTCTAGTTTACTTTCTGTTAATTCATTTCCTGATGTACCGCGAAACCCACACTCGCTCCATTTTGAAGGCGCTCTCCTGGCGGATCGCCGGCACTTTGACCACCGCTGCCGTCGTCTATTTGATGACTCGCAAACCCTGGATCGCTCTGGCTGCGGGCGGAGCGGATTTCTTTTCGAAGTTCGGCCTCTATTTCATTCACGAGCGCATCTGGGACCGCGTCAAGACCGGTAAGCGAGCTATGGAGCCTATCGTGATCTGGATCACCGGGCTTTCTGCGGCCGGCAAGACCACCATTGCGCTTGAGTTGCTGAAACGCATGAGAGCGATGGGCTTGGCTGTCGAACATCTGGACGGGGATTCGATCCGGGATGTGTTCCCGGCGACCGGATTCACGCGTGATGCTCGCATCGAGCACGTGAAACGCGTCGGGTTCCTCGCGAGCCGCCTGGCAAAAAATAATGTGTTCGTCGTGGCGTCGTTTATTTCGCCGTACCGCGAATCGCGGGAGTTCGTCCGCTCACTTTGCCCAAGCTTCCTCGAAGTCTACGTAGCCACCCCGCTCGCCGAATGCGAAAAGCGCGATCCTAAGGGGCTTTATCAAAAAGCAAGACAAGGTCAGATCAAGAACTTCACCGGAGTTGACGACCCTTACGAGGCGCCTTTGAATCCGGACCTGACGATCGACACGTCAAAGATGACCCTCGACGAGACCGTGAAGCTGATCTTGAAAGCCACGAAAAAAGACCCGATCAAGGTGCTGGCGCCGCTTGGGTTGAGTTTGTCTGCGCGGCGATAGTTCCCGCGGGTTGGTAGGCCGCCACGAGCGCCAGGCAAAAAGCGTACAAATAAGAAAAACCCGTCCGTGTAAAACTCTCGTAGTGGACCGTGCTGATAAGTAGCCCAAGAATGACAATGGCCGCGAATTGAAGCGCGATGACTCCGGGATTTCTCCTATTCAATCGACTCAGGCGGATCAAGAAGTAGAAATTCATCGCGAGGAAAAAGATCAGGAAAAAGGGCCCTAAATAGTAGCCCAATTTGAAGATGAAGATTTCCAGCGGTGCGGTGTCGAAAACCTGGTGCGCGGGACTGTCTTTGGGAGCCAGATGGTTGGGCCATCCGGTCCCGAGCGGGTGTGCAGTGAGACCGTCGACAAAACTTTGAACGCTTTGATCGATGATAAGCTTCGTTCGCTCGTAATAATGGGACGGGCGTCCGGTTGTTCCTTTGTCACGAAAAGCGAGGATCTCTTTTCTGTAGAGAAAGCCTCCAATCACGCCGAAGCCCGCGATGATTCGGGAGTAGATTTTCGGGATACCCCGGAAAATCGGGATTCCGAGAAAATAAATCACAGCCGACGCAGCGATCACTGCCGTAACGGTGAATGAAACACAGAGTGAGGCAATCGCGAAGAGCAACCAGATTTGGTCCGATTTCCTGCGATAGACTCGTAAAGCTATGGCAAACGAGAAGGTCGAGATCAGGCTTACGAGACTCGCGTTTTGTGATCCGTGGATAGGGCCGGCCGGTTTCAAGAATGCTCCGAAGACTCCGTCATAAAGGCGGAAGTCTTCTCCAGTTCGTGAAAAGAAGAGTTCAAGCGATAAACGAAGCCCGAAAAGATTCACTGCTGCAAATTCGATCAACATGTAAATCGTCGCGACCTTCAGAAATGTCAGATAAATTTCGACGATTTGCTCATATTCACGAGAAGTACTGACGCACACGCGAAAAATGAAATAAGCGAATGGAATAACAAAAAAGTACCTGAGAACCAGAAGTGTCGAGAAGATTTCCTCGTGAAGGTTGTAGGTGGTCAGGAATGCAATTCCACCATAAAAGAGCCAGCCGAGCATCCAGAGGTCGACCACGCCGGGTCGTGGGATCTTGAGTCGACCGCGTAGAATCAGGGTGAGGATCGGTATCAAGGCGATCAATCCCAGGGCGGTCTCACTTACCCCCGTTCCAATAACGCCCCCACCTAGCCTGTTCAAAACGGCGCTGAGTGGCGAGTAAAATAAAGCCAAAATCAAGGTCAGGCAGACTAGCTTCAGACGCGTGGGCATCGGAGCGACACTATCAAACCAAGCAGAAAACTCAAGGATTTGACCCTATTCTGCGTTCGTGAGAGGTTGAGCGCATTCTCCGAGGAAACATGGGAATCGAAGCTTCTCCGCCGCTCGTCTCGATCATTACGCCGGCCTATAACGCCGCCGGATTTATTTCCGACGCGATCGAGTCCGTTCGTAACCAGACTTACCCTCATTGGGAGATGGTCGTCGCGGACGACGGGTCGTCTGACCAGACTGCCAAGATTGTCGCCGATTGGGCGAAGCAGGATACTAGGATTAAACTCCTGCAGCTTTCGGAAAGGGGTGGCGTATCGCGCGCGCGAAACACCTCAATCGCCCAGGCAAAAGGGGAATACTTGTCATTTCTGGACAGCGATGATCTCTGGCTCCCCCGCAAACTTGAAGTGCAGGTCGCCTACATGACGCGGACAGGGGCCGCGGTCTGTTGTTCACAGTATCGCCGGATCTCGAGCGAAAGTCCGATCGAGGGACATCTGATCGAAGTTCCGAAACGGATCACGTACACCATGCTGCTCAAGGAAAACACGATCGGTTTTTTGACCGCGATGCTGGATCGGCGCCAATGTGGTCCGATCCAGTTTGTCGAGCAAGGTCACGAGGACTATATTCTTTGGCTGTCGGTGCTCAGGCCGGGTGTCGTCGCTCATGGGATCCAGGAAGATCTGGCTCGTTACCGGGTGAGCTCAAGCTCGCTTTCGTCGAGCAAGAAGCGTGCAGCTCGTTGGATGTGGAATATCTATAGGAACATTGAGAAGCTTTCTCTCGCCGAGAGCGCGTGGTATTTCGCTCATTACGCATTGAATGGCTACAAGAAACATCGGGAACTCTGAGATGGCACCAGTAAGGGTCAGCGTCGTCATGAACTGCAGGAACTCGGCGAAATACCTTCGCGAGGCGATCGATTCGGTCTACGCACAGACGTATTCGGACTGGGAAATCGTTTTCTTCGACAATCAGTCCACCGACGATAGTGCCAAGATCGCCCGCAGCTACGACTCGCGCCTCCGATACGTTCTTTCGGACGCTTCGGTTTCGCTTGGGGAAGCGAGGAACCGCGCGCTTCGCGAGTGCCGCGGCGAATTCATGGCGTTTCTCGATTGCGATGACCTCTGGCTTTCGGACAAGCTTGAGCGGCAGATGGCTGCTTTCGATAAGAATCCAAGCGTCTCATTCGCACACTCCAACTATTTGAGCTTCTTTCCGGACGGGAAGGAAAATCTCATGGAGTCCGAGACTTCTTTCGTCGAACAGCCGTTCAACAAGTATCTCGAAAAATATCCCATCAGTATCGCGACTGTTGTCATGAGATCCTCGCTTCTCAAAGAGATGAAGCATTGGTTCGACCCTGAGCTGAGTTTGGTCGAAGACTACGACTTCTTCATGAGGGCCCTGCACCACGGAGCCTGGGTTCATTATGATGGAAAGCCGACCGTGAGGTACCGGGTCCACGACTCGAATCTGAGCTCGCTAAAGAGAAACGAATGGGGAGCCGAGTTCGAGAAAACTTATCGCAAATTTCAGGAGCTGATCCCTGACTTTGAAGTGAGGTATGCTACGGGAGCGAAGAAGCTTCGCGGAAAGATCGCGTATCTTCAGGCTCGAAACAGGATCAACGCTGGGGACTCGCATGGCGCCCGACGGGCTTTGCAGGAGGTGAAGTTCAAGTCTCCCCTTCTTTTCGGGTGCTATCTTCTTACCTTTTTCCCAACGGAAGTCTGGCGCGGGCTTTACGGCGGCTACATCAAAGTGAAATCACGGTTTTGAGCAAGGTACGTCTTAACCATGCTCTTTAATTCGGTCGAGTTTGCCATTTTCTTTCCCTGCGTAGCGCTCTTGTACTTCCTTTTGGAGCATCGCTTTCGTTGGATTCTTTTGCTTGGGGCGAGCTGCGCGTTCTACATGTTCTTCATTCCGAAGTACATTTTGATCCTGGCGTTGACGATCGTGGTGGATTACTGGGCAGCGATTTTTATCGAAAATACCCAGGGCAGTCGCAGGCGATTGGCTCTCGTGGTCAGCATTCTGAGCACGTGCCTGATTCTGGCGGTGTTCAAATACTACAACTTTTTCCTCTCCAACGTTGAGACGATGTCTCACTGCCTGGGGTGGAATTATCACGTCCGGCTTTTGAATATCATTCTTCCGATCGGTCTTTCTTTTCACACTTTCCAGTCACTCAGTTATGTCATCGAGGTGTATCGCGGAAACCAGAAGGCTGAGCGTCACTTCGGTATCTACTCGCTGTACGTGATGTTTTTTCCTCAGCTCGTCGCGGGACCGATTGAGCGGCCGCAAAATCTTCTTCATCAGTTCCGGGAGCGGCACTCGTTCGATCCTGAGCGGGTGCGAAGGGGGTTGCAGCTCGCCGCTTGGGGTCTTTTTAAAAAAGTCGTGATCGCGGATCGCCTTTCCCTCCTGGTGAATCAGGTCTACTCGGGACCTCAGGTGTACGCCGGGATCGTTTTGATCGTAGCGACGGTATTTTTCGCATTTCAAATCTATTGCGATTTTTCTGGGTATTCCGATATCGCGATCGGTTGTGCAGAGGTGCTTGGCTTCAAGTTGATGACGAATTTTCGGAGACCTTATCTATCTGTCTCGGTTGCCGAGTTCTGGCAGCGTTGGCATATCTCGCTTTCGACCTGGTTCAGGGATTACCTTTATATTCCCCTGGGAGGAAATCGGGGCTCGTTCTCACGCTGGCAATTCAACCTCCTAGCCACCTTTCTTGTGAGCGGACTCTGGCACGGCGCGAATTGGACCTATATCGCGTGGGGAGGGATCAACGGGTTTTATCTCGTCGTTGAAAATCTGCTCAAACGGGTGAGATCCGGACGGGAAGTGATTCAGATCAGAACGATCAGATGCGCGCTGACATTCGCGCTGATCTGCGTTTCCTGGATTTTTTTTCGAGCCGAACATGTGAGTTCCGCCTGGTATGTGCTGACGCATCTGTTTTCGATGCATGGGCAGCTCTTTCCCGAGAACTATCGGTACCTAGGAGGGTGTTTAGCTCTGATTGCGGGTCTGTTGTTTTTAGAAAACTATCAGGAACGCTTCAGATTGCGCGAGTGGGTATCTCGCTTGCCTTCGTCGCCCCGCTGGGCGATTTACTATGCGGGGATCTCCCTGCTTTACTTCATTGGGATTTATGGCCGGAACCAGTTCATCTATTTTCAATTCTGATTCGGCCGAAGTCCGCACGCTTGGACGATTTCTTCGCAATGGGACGTGGTTCGTCCCATTGGTTCTCTTAATCGGGGCATTCAATGCGCTCGTGGATCCAGCCCATCTGTTCGACTTGAATTCGTACGAGGGCGGAATCGGATTATTGCTGGCAAAAGGTTATGCCGTCGCGAATGTATCCAACTACAACGAGCGACTCGTTCAAAAAAGTTACGTAGAGCATTTAGAAAGCCGGAACGACTGGCTGGTACTCGGCTCCTCCCGCGCGTTGCAGATTGGGCGGGACGTTCTTGGAGCTCGTCTTGAAAAAAGCTGTACATTCCACAACAGCTCGGTTTCCGCGGCGAGCCTTCAGGATCTTATCGCGATCTACGGACTCTATCGCGAGAGGGGACTTCTTCCGCAGACCCTGATTATCGGGATTGATCCGTGGCTTTTTAACAAAAATTTGGAGGCCAACGGTTACCTTCCTTTGGCGAGGGAATACCGGCAGATGGAAGGTTTGTTGGAGGGGTGCCCACGCAGCAAGTTCATGCTCGCCCAGGACGATATCCGGTTCAAAGCGCTTGGAATCTTTCAATTGGTATCACCTAGCTATTTCCAATCGTCCTTGGAGTATTTGTGGAAGGGCAAGAAGCAACTGACTCGTGACTACCATCCGCTTTCGGAGTTTCATGAGGAGGACGAGAGCGTGATTCTTGCGGACGGATCGCTCTCGTACGAGAAGAAGTTTCGAACCAGGGAACCGAAAGAAGTCGAGAAGGATGCGATCGACTACGCCGAGGCCGAGAAGGTCTACAACCTAGCTTATTTCACCCAGATCAATCCGGAGCTTCGACATCGGTTTGAAGATTGGATTAGATTGATTCGTTCGGACGGGGTCAATCCCGTTCTATTTCTTGCGCCTTATCACCCGGCAGTTTACCCGCGGTTGCTCAAGCGACGAGATACCCACGCGATCGCGGAAGTGGAGAACTACATTCGGGACTTTTCGCAAAGGATAGGTATTGAGGTCGCGGGAAGCTACGATCCCGGGATGGATTTCGAGAGTCAGTTATTCTTCGATGGCATGCATCCGAAGCCGGAGGTGGTTTCGAGGATCTTTTCTAGACTTCAGATTCGGTGCACAGCACTTAGAGAGTAACCGCTTTCTCGATCTTGAAAACCTGATCCGCCTCTTCGACGGTCGTCATTCGATGGGCGATGATGATGATTGCCATGCGCCGGGAGTTTTTCAGTTCGCGGATCGCGTTGCCGATGAGTTGTTCCGATTGATGGTCGAGTGCGCTTGTGGCTTCGTCAAGAATCAACAGGCGCGGGGATTTGACGAGAGCGCGGGCGAGCGCGATCCGTTGTTTCTGACCTCCCGAGAGTTTTGAGCCCCGGTCGCCTACAACGGTGTTGTAGCCATTTTCCAATAACGAGATGAAATCGTGTGCGTTTGCGAGCCTTGCCGCATTGAGGATCTCCTCCTCGGAGGCATCGGGCTTAGAGAGAGCGATATTGTTTCTGATGGTATCGTGAAAAAGAAAGGGATCCTGAGGAACGTACGCGATCTGAGCTCTCCACTCCGACAGGCTGATGTCCTTGAGATCGAGACCGTCGATCAAAATCTGGCCCGAACCGGGCCGAAACAATCCCACGACGAGGTCGACAATCGTCGTTTTACCGCTTCCGGAGGGACCGGTAATCGCGACGGTCTTGCCGAACGGAATGGTCATCGACAGTCTTTCGATGACGGGAGTGTGATCGGCGTAACGGAAGGTGATGTTTTTCAATTCGATGCCATCGCTAAATCGTGGCGCCGGCGTGCCTCCGGAGCGTTCCGCCTCAGCCTTGGCGAGTCTTCTCAGTTCCTCGATCTTATCGAGACCCGAAATATTGGAGTTGATATCCGTGCGGAAGGCGGACATTCCGGTCAGGGTGGGGAGAAGTCTCGTCAGCGCGAGCAGGAAAACGAAGAGTTCCGGTAGAGAGACCTTGATCGATACGCTGACGAAAAGGAGTACGGAGAGAATGAAGACTGAGATTGGCTGAGCGAAGGTAGCGGTCAGATTCGAAAGGAAATTGATTTTGCGCGCGTTATCAGCTGATGTTCTTGCGATATTTCTAAAGGTTCTGGCCGTTTCGTCCTGAAGGGAACTCGCCTTCAAATATTTGATACCCGAGAACGTTTCTCCACAGAAGTTTTGAACGTCCTCATTGATGGCCGTCTTTTGGGCGCCGAAGATGCCGGCCTTTTTGTTGATGGTTCTGATCGGTGCTACACAGACGGCTCCAAGAACTCCCGAAAGGACGGCGAGTCCCACTGAGATTTTCATGCAGATCGCCAGGTAGAGCGCCACCGTCATCAACGACGAAATCCAGGTTGCAACCAATACGAACGTGGATGAGGTTCTTTGAATTTCGGTCGTCAGAGCATTGATCAGATTTCCCTGTTTCTCCCGCAGGAAAAGGGAGAGTCGGGATTCCAGGAGGCTCGAGAAAAGTTCGTTCTGCAGCGAATACTGATAATCGGCGGCTATTCGCGTGGAATAGTATTTCGCGAAAATCGCCAATGCGGTTTTAAGGACGAACGCGACGTTTAGCAAAATCAGAATGTTGAGCAGAGTCGGCTCTAACCCCATCAGACGGACTGCCTCATCAATCATGTGGCTCAGGCCGCCGATCGCAGCATCCTGATGGAGCAGTCTTTGGAATACAGGGAGAATCAACGAGACGCCGAACCCTTCAAGGATATTTGAAACGAGGATAAGGAATGCCAGAAGGGCGACGCGTTTTTTCTGGCCTCGCGCAATTTGTCGGATGAGTTGGAACATGGGGTCTCCAGGTATTGATCGTTTGACTCGGGTAATTTGTCAAGGAGCCTTCGGAATCAACCGACTGTTCTGCTCGATTTTAATTGAACATCACTAGAAAAATCGTTACATTTCAGCGAAAAAATATGAAAGCGTCCCTTTCCGCATATCCGCTCGAATACGAGATGAAGAAGTGACTTTGAATTATAACCTCAATCACCTTCAGCAACTCGAGTCCGAGTCGATTTTCATTCTGCGCGAAGTGCTGGCGCAGTTTCAAAACCCGGTCCTTTTGTTTTCCGGCGGAAAAGATTCAATCGTTCTGACTCGTCTTTGCGAAAAAGCGTTTCATCCTGCCAAGTTTCCGTTTCCTCTCATGATGGTCGACACAGGCCATAACTTTCCTGAGACCATCAGTTTCATCCAGCATCGGGTCAAGCAGCTTGACGCGCGCTTGATCGTCGCCTCCGTGCAGGAGTCGATCGACAACGGGCGAGCGGCCGACGAAAAGGGCCCGCATGCCAGCCGCAATCGGATTCAATCGGTCACGCTGATGGACGCGATTCGTTCGAACAAATTCGACGGTCTGATCGGGGGAGCCCGCAGGGACGAAGAGAAGGCTCGCGCGAAAGAAAGAGTTTTTTCGGTCCGAAACGAGTTCGGAGAGTGGGATCCAAAAAATCAAAGGCCGGAACTCTGGAATCAGTATAACGGGCGTATCCGCTCCGGCGAACAGATGCGCGTGTTCCCGCTGAGCAATTGGACTGAGCTCGATGTCTGGCAGTACATCCAAAAAGAAAAACTCGACATCCCGAGTATCTACTTCAGCCATCGCAGGAAGTGCATCCGCCGCCAAGGGGCCCTCATGGCGTTCGCGGATTTCATCGAGTTGGCCGCTGGTGATCAGGTCGAAGAGAATGTTCAAGTTCGCTTCCGGACCGTCGGAGATATCACCTGCACGGCGGCTTTCGCCTCTTCGGCTTCGACAGTCGCCGAGATCATCGAAGAGATTCAGGCGACTCGGATCACGGAACGGGGCGGACGATTGGATGACAAGAAGTCGGATTCCGCGATGGAAGACCGCAAGAAGGAGGGCTACTTCTAGTGGAACTCCTGCGCTTCATTACGACCGGCGACGTCGACGACGGAAAGAGCACCCTGATCGGGCGCCTCCTTTACGACAGCAAGTCCATCTTCGACGACACGTTGGAAGATATCCATCGTTCGAGCCGTAAATACGGACAGGACGGAATCAATCTCGCTCTGCTGACTGACGGCCTTCGTTCCGAGAGAGAGCAGGGGATCACGATTGACGTGGCCTACCGCTATTTCTCCACGCGAAAGAGAAAGTTCATCATCATCGATGCTCCGGGGCATGTTCAGTACACGCGCAACATGGTCACTGGCGCCTCCAATGCTTCGCTTGCGATCGTGTTGGTGGACGCGACTAAGGGGATTTCCGAGCAGACCCGGCGGCATACGTTTATCTCGTCACTGCTGCAGATCCGCCATCTTGTAGTCTGCGTCAACAAGATGGATCTGTTGGGTTACTCCGAAGAGGCTTTCGCCAAAGTCCGCGACGAGTTCAAGGCTTTCGCACCTAAGCTCGATTTGTACGACGTGACTTTCATCCCGATCAGCGCGCTGAATGGCGACAACGTCGTGGAGAAAAGCCAGAACATGAAGTGGTACCAGGGGCTGCCGCTTTTGAGTCATCTCGAAGAGGTTTACGTCGGAAGCGATAACAACCTCATCGACTTCAGATTCCCGGTCCAGGGTGTGATCCGGGCCAAAACGGGCTCGACCAGTGACTATCGCTCCTACACAGGAACGATTTTGAGCGGAAATGTTCGTGTCGGCGATGAGGTCAGCGTTCTGCCGGCCGAAGTCACCACGCGGATCAAGGGCATTGAGGCTTTTGGCGGTTCTGTTTCCGAGGCTTTTGCCGGAATGGCGGTCTCGCTTCAGCTCGAGGACGAGGTCGACATTAGCCGGGGTGACGTCATTGCGAAGAGCGGCAATCACCCTACGTGCTCTGCGAACATCGATGCTACGGTATGTTGGTTGAATCCGGCCCAGTCGACCGAGGGATCTCGCTTCATATTTCGACACACCACGAGCGAGATCAAATGCGTGTTAGAAAAGATTCATTATAAGATCAACATCAACACGCTTCACCGGATCGAAGAAAATCAGAACATCAAGGTGAACGACATCGCGAAGGTCTCACTTCGCATGAGTAAGAATGCCTACTTCGATTCATACAAGAAGAACCGCCTTACAGGCTGCGGGATTCTGATTGATGAAGTGACGAATCAGACGGTGGCGGCGGTTCTGATTTTGTAATTTAGAGCACGGTGACGCGCGAGGCGCCTGCTTGCTAACACCTTGTAACCCTTTGATTTTAGGGTGGATTCAGTTTCTGTCTTTTGATAGGCATGAGGTATAAGGACTTTTTCGATGCCCCTCGACCAAGAAGACTTCAAAATCTGCTTTCATATTGGCTATCACAAAACGGCCTCGTCTTGGCTCCAGTTCAATGTATTTCCGAAGTGTCCTGATATTTGTTTTTTGAATCCTCCGGGCGACAAGTATAGGGAACATTTTCGGCAGCAGGTCCTATTCGACGATGATTTCAGCTTCGATCTCGAGGGAGCCGGATCAGATTTTTATGCAGAGATCGATAAAAAAAGAAAAAATAACCAGAAGGTAATTTTGCTTTCCGAGGAAGATCTCTCCGGTCATATGTACAATGGATACAACTCGCGGCGCCATGCGGATCGGCTCAAGTCTCTTGCCCCCGCGGCCAAGATTGTGATCGTGATCCGAAGACAGCAGGATTACGTCAGGTCTGCATACTCATTTTATGTGAAACGGGGAGGGGCGCTCTCTCCAGGACGATGGATGAAAGACATCGAGATACCGGCGAGCCAGATTATAGGTAAGCTGAACTACCATAAGCTCATAGAGTATTACTTTTCAATTTTCGGAAAAGAAAATGTCCTCGTTCTTCCTTACGAGCTGATCAAAGTCGATAAGGGTAAGTCGTTTCTGGATAGGGTTCACCAATTCTTGGACCTAGGGCCTTTTGCGGAAGATATCTACAGAAAGATCGACTCCAGACGCGTGAATCCAGGCCTTTCTTCCGGGCTCAGCCACAGTCTCGCGCGATTGACCAATGGGGTTTTTGGAGGCGTTCTCCCCGTGAATGCATGGGCCCTATCAAAGGCGGATCAGTTAGTACTTCGTCATATTGAAAAATGGGAAGGCGATCTTCTCGGAAAGTCAGTGGATCGTTTTATCGAGTCGAATCGCCGGACTGCGGAATTGATCGGAGCGGATCTTCGTCAATTCGGGTATCCGCTATGATTCATCGTTCGGTTGCGCGGTTCATCTCATAGAGGTAGGTGCGAATCAGGACATGGGGAATCCGCACTTCGCAGAGGATCTGTTCGGAGACTGTCTGCAGACTGAATGGAGGAGCTGTAAGTATCACGCCGCTATCTTCGAGAATGCCGCGGCAAATCCGGATACCAGGGCCTGCCGAAATATCCAAGTTCGGTTTGAAATTCGGATCAACAGGTAGGCTCTCGGTGACGATTGCCCATCTGTATTTTCTGAGGTTTGGCGTGAGTTTCGCAATTTGATCATTGCTCATATGCTGTAAGACCTGTCTCAGAAAAACGATGTCCCCATCGGGCAAAGAATCCTCGCTCATGTCTAGGCATTTGAAGTCTACGTCAAGCTCGCCGAAAGAAGTCCTGTTCCTGTCAATCAGTTTCGGGACAATGTCGCAGGCAATGTATCGATCGCAAAATGGTCGTATCCGTTTTCCGACGTTGAAATCTCCGCAGCCGAGGTCGACCGCGTTAGGTTTAGTCGTGAGATGCTTTAGGAAATCAGAGACCGAAGAGAGATAAGGTTCGACAATCTGGGGATCATGGGAACCTAGTCCCGAGTAATATTTTCCGGGCTGGTTGTCGCCCCAAACAGAGTTTTCATAGATCGAAGAAAAGATCTCTCTGGGAGTCCGTCCCGAGAAAAGCGCATTCCATTTCGTGCGTTGCCGCATTCGCAGCAAGCGTTGACGAAACCAAATCAATTTCTGCGGGACAAAAGGCCTGATTCGTTTCAGGATGCTAGAAAATCCAGGGAAGGAGGCTATCATTTGACTAATCCTTATCATGGTGATTGGTCGGAGACAACTCGATCACACCTCTCGGGGCCTCCGCGGAGGACCGGACGCTCGTTGCGAGAATCGAGGTTGACTTCATGTGCGGAAACTTGACTTTGTCTATCAAATGCAATTGAATGCGTGAAAATGTCGATCGAAAACTCGCGAAAAGGACGCTCTCTTTCACTTCAGGATGCCAAGCTGATAGCACGTAGAGTCCGGTTCGAATATAATGATTGGGTCAATAAATGGCTGGGCGGGAAAGAGATCACTAAGAGTTTTCATGGAAACTTCTTAAAATTTTCACTGGAATCCAGATTGAGCAGAATCTGGTTTTTGCCTCGCTATCGCGGAAACGTCATTCACGAACCCGCGATCAGTGAGTACCTATTAGAAAACTTAGGTCGAGACAGCGTCTTTTTTGACATTGGTTCGAATATTGGGTTTTTCACGGTTCTTGCCAGTCACCTCTGTTCGGAGGTCCACGCGTTTGAAATGGATCCGAGGCTTGTAGTGATCGTCCGGGAAAATCTAAGATTAAATCAGTCGAGAGCGAAGGTTAGGATCGTCAATGCAGCAGTTACTGACAAGTCGGGTTCCAACTACCAGTTTTCTCCCCAGCTCGAGAGCGATCTACTTAACGAGAATATAACCGCGATCAACAAGATTTCCGTAGTGAGCGGGCCTGCGCAAGTGGCTTTTTTTCCAGTCTCGCAAAGCATCGATGACTATGTGAAGCGCAATGATGTTAGGCCGAATGTGATTAAAATGGACATCGAGGGGGCCGAAGTTTTTGCCCTTGAGGGTATGAAAGATACCTTGAAAAACTATCGTCCGAAGTTAATTTTTGAAGTCCATCCTAAGGAGATTGTCCAGTTCGGTAGTACTGTTGAAAAACAGCTGAATTTCTTGAGAGAATTGGATTATGAACTTTATCATTTTAGCCGCTTTAGAAACTCGACGGAGTTGGTCCCCTTGACCCAAACATTGTTAGAAGAAAACTCGGCTATCTTGGCGCTGCCCCGAAGTAGTTAACTTACTCGTGGTCCTCATGATTTGTTAGTTGTTCAAATAGGTTCGTATGCAGACGCAAGGAATGATCCATCGCAAACTCGGTCTCGTAGCGTTTTCTTCCATTTGCGGCGATTTTTTCGCGGTATTCGCGATCTTCCAATAGTCGCAAAATTGCTCGGGTGAGACCGTGAACGTCGTTGGGTTCGACAACGAGACCGCTTTCTCCGTCCACTATGGCTTCGGCGCATCCGCCCGAAGTGGTCGTGATAACAGGGACACCCTCGCGGAGGGCTTCTTTGATCGTGTAGGGAGTGGCCTCAAATGCCACAGATGGAACCACCGAGATCTTAAGGGCCGACATGATTTCTCCGATGTCTGAGCGATGGCCAAGGAACTGTACATGGTCCGATAGGCCGAGGGACGAAACGAGTTCCCTTACGGATTCCAGTTCCTTCGCTGGTCCGTCTCCGACAATAACGAGTGCGACGTTCGCACGTGTTCGGATGACCTCACGTAGTGCCAAAAGTAGGAAGGCATGTCCTTTTTGGGGAAGAATGGATCCTACAAGGCCCAGGTAATCCCAGTCTCTTTTTCTTTCAAATGCTTCTGATATATTTTGGTCTCTTTTTCGGTCTTTCAGTCCGCAGTAAATTACTTCAGTACGACCTAGCGGGTAGTGTCGCCGCTCATGGAGCGCAGTTTTCAATGTCCGCGACGCAGTGATCACGCGATCGCAGTAGCGACTTAGGAGACCATCCCAAACTCGATCCATGGGTCTCAAGATCCTGCGGGGCTGAGGCATGTTGTGTAAAGACATCACGGTCGCGGGAACACCAGAACATTTCGCGACCCAGAGCGCGAGCTGTCCCGCCTCCTTCCCCGGATATCCTCCGTTGTTGAAAAAAAAGATGTCGATGGGGCCCACATAAGTAAAGAGTCTTTTAAAAATACGGTAGTTCTTTAGTTGACCGAACAGCCAGCGCCCTGTGAGAAGACGGTACGCATATCGAATGAGACGTCCCGGTAGTCCGGGTATCCCATCCAATTCCGATATTTGAAAGAGAGTCGGATAGGTCGGCAGATAGTGAACCGGCAGGTCTCGTGTCAACCACTGATTCTTGCGAGGTGGAAAGGAGCGGTTCACGTCAGTATAAAAGAGAATCTCATAACGATTGGGATCCAATTCCGAAATGAGCTCTAAAATAGACTTCGCGTCTCCGCCAACGACTTCGATTTGGCCGGAGTAAACGAGGATGCGGATCGGTTGTGCCATCGTGTGTCATGTATTGAACAATGAACGACCTATGTCAAGAGCTGGCGTCATTTACGTATTCTAAGGCGTTCGGTCGCTGAACGGCACCCGGCGGGCTTTAGTGGAAAAAATCGGTGATGCTTCCGTGAAGCATCACCGTGCTGAGAGTAGTCAGTGGGGGCCCATGCAGATGATTTTGGCGTCACTGTCAGCGAGAGTTCCTTGCAAGGTAGCCGTTTCTACCTTCACTGACGAGCTTGTGGTGTTGTAGGTCAAGCAGCTTCCCGCGTTGTCTCCAATAGTGCAGACACAAGTGGGAACGTCTGAAAACTCAGTCGGGAAGTTCACTTGATACTGTCCTTGAGTCGATCTTGAAACGCCAGTGGTAGGATTGACCCAGGTTCCGCTTTCAGCATAGACGGTGCATGAGCCTGTTATGCATGGAGTCGGCGCGGTTTTCGACCCGCCATTCCCTCCAAACATAATGCGCTCGACGTGCTCGTTACCGGTACTGGTACTAGTCACGTTCGGAGCGCCACTCGTGGTCGAGGCGCCCAGCTGGATCCAGCTACCCACACTCCCGGGCGTGGAATTCGGAGCCAAACCGAAGAATGCTCCAGCCGACGAGTCGTATACAATCGCGCCCAGAGGGGCTTCGGTGAGATTGGCTTTGGTATTGACCACAGGTGCTGAAAAGTTCAATGGGTTACTCTCGAGCAGATGGAAAGGCGTCTCTTCCGCAAAAGCCGCGGAGGCAAGACACAGAACTGCAATTGCAATGAATGCTTT
>Ga0207026_1087_pt1 | contig 17022 bp, 18 predicted proteins | sample Alteio_BWMinCont_42_FD_153274 | JGI IMG/M metagenome (GOLD analysis project Ga0207026, IMG submission 153274) | Enriched cells from forest soil in Barre Woods Harvard Forest LTER site, Petersham, Massachusetts, United States -... | ecosystem: Environmental > Terrestrial > Soil > Temperate forest >...
ATTGGTTGAACTTGAAGATGAACCGGAAATGCCGGACGAAGCCAGCGCATCGCCGCCGCCATGATGGTGATGATGCCCGCCGTGATGCGGCGTAGTGCTTGCGGTATTGCTGGCCGTTTGCGTACCGCTCTGATTCGTGGAATCGGTAGGAACACCGCTGGCAGACGAACTTCCCGTCCCATTGCCGGTAATACTCGCCAGCAGCTGGTCGAATGCCGTACTATCGGAGCTACTACCCGTGCTGGTGCTGCCGACCGTGCTGCCGTTGGCCGCATTGCCAAATATCGATGCCAGATCGGAGAACAGGGTGGAAAGTTCGGTATCGAGCGATTGGGCGGAAGTGGTCGCAGTACCGCTTTGGCCGGAAGTCCCGGTTCCAGCATCGCTTTGGCCACTTGTTCCATTAAGCGCCGCCAGCGCTTGTGGGCTGATGTCGATAATGACCGCCGGGCCATAGCCGCTGCTCTGATTGGCATCAGAAACCTGCTGCGTGGTGTCAGATGTCTGGGTATTATTCGATACCTGTGAGGTTTGCGTGGTGGTATCGGGAGCGAAGATACTAAGTGGAAGAATACTGGTAGACATGGTGGCCTCCTACTTGGTTAGCATTAAATACCCTACATGGGCGATTATCGGCTTACGACGGCACATACGAAAACCTTTGCAGCGCAATTAAAAATATATGCGGCGACATTTGCCTGGCAGCAGGGTAATTTTTGCCCCGTGCAATAGGTAAAATAGGCAGTGTCTTTATACGCATAGCCTGCGTTTCCTCATTTTTGTTCCATCAGAAACAGAGTGCCTACCCTTAACGAAGCAAGAACTATGCCGGAAAACCAGATAGAAGAATGGGATAGGCTCCATAGATTTGGTTATCAGCGCCAGCTGTTAGGTGAATGGGAAAGTGCAAAACGGTATTATGAGCAGGCGCTTGTCCTTAAGCCAGACTATGCTTTCGCGCAATTGGCGCTGACACAATTACGCATGATGCAAACCTGTTTTCGTGAAGGCAGGGAGCTTTACGAGACGCGGTTTGCAGCGCGCGATGATCAAGGCGGGTTTGACTGGCGGCAATTGCCAACGCCGCGCTGGCATGGAGAATCCCTTAAAGGAAAGCATCTGCATCTGTGGGTCGAGCAGGGATTCGGCGATGTTATCATGTATGCGGGGTTTCTGCGTTGGTTCCTAGCGCAGCAACCTTCGCGCATTACGCTTTCGATGTTCCCCAAAATGATGACATTGTTTGCTCGCTCATTTCCGCAGATTGCCATCGAATCGTTGCAGGATATCGGTCACTATGCGCTATCACCTGCCATCCTTGATACCTTTCCTCAGTTGCTCAAGCTGGCGCAGCAGACCGGCATGGAGGATGACCTGGAGCCAATGCGGCGGGATTACGAACGGGTGCGCCAGCGTGGAAAACCCGATTATGCTGCACCAATGGGTGATCTGATGGTGCATGGCCTGCCGGATTTTGTACCGGCGCAACGCCAGGCGGCGTATCTGACAGCCGAGCCGGAGCGTATGGTCGAAACCAGAAAACACCTGCAACAATCAGGCGCCGGAAGGCTAGTCGGTATTTCCTGGCATACACCCAATGTGGAAAGCGGCAGCGTGCGTAATATTCCGCTGGAGCAATGGATACCCATACTGAGCGTATCTGGCTGTCATTTCATTGCCTTACAGCATAATGTTTTACCGTTAGAAATAAAGAACTTCTGCACTGAAAACAGATATAATATTACGGTTCCGCAATTTGACGTTGTGCAAGATACGGAAGGCTTGGTGACGCTTACAGCCGCTATGGATGAAGTGATTACCATTGATAATTCCAATGCACATCTGGCTGGCGCGCTTGGCGTGCCGACAACGCTCCTGCTACCCAAAGGCTGCGATTTCCGCTGGCCGGTGCTGCAAGATGGCGTGGACACGCTGTGGTACAGCAGCGTCAAGGTCGAACGGCAGGAAACGCCTATGGATTGGTTCCCGGTCATTCAGCGCGTGGCGGGAAGATTACGCCGACGTATTGCCTGAAACGAGAGCGAAGGTTTCTGTCTTTTTGATCGTATAAATTATTTAAAATATTAGACTGAAATAACAGTATATTAAGTCTGCCATTGCCGTGGTTATATTATGTTTAGCAGCCAAGATTTTCCATTACCGAAAGCTGTTCCGGACAAGATAGAGGCGCTCTATCAGGAAGGAATACAACAGCAGCGGGCAATCGAATACGATCAGGCCATCGAGCAGTTCACAAAGCTGTTGCAGATTACTCCGCATCCGGATGCGATAAGCCGGCTGGCCACCATTTACTTGAGTACGGGAAGGATTCAACAGGCATTGACTACCTACCGACAAGGACTGAAATTGTTGCCAAACCACCCGTTTTTTCTTCATGGCATGGCAAGTTGCTATAGAGAAATGGGAAACTTCGATCGGGCCGCGCTGTATTTTGGAAAAACACTCAAGGTTATACCGGACAATGTCGAATCGTTGTTAAGCATGGTGTTGACGCGCGACTATTCTCTGAATGCAAAGCCGGTAAAGGATTTACTAAGGCTGCATGAATCTTTAAGCCCCAAGGATCAATCGCGCTTCATGGTATGTTTTGCCTTGGGCAAAGTATACGAAGGTCATCATGATTACAGGCGTGCATTTGATTATTACGATGAAGCCAATCGCCTCCGCTTCCCGCAATTAGGTTATGATGAAGCCAAACAATTTGCCTATTTTGATGCAATAGAATCCTTTTTTACCGCAGATCTTTTTGCGCAGATGAAGGATATCGGGTTTGAGTGTGCGGATACCATGCCGATCTTCGTCGTAGGCATGCCGCGCTCCGGCACTTCGCTGGTCGAGCAGATATTGGCGTCACACTCCGCCGTATACGGTGCAGGCGAGCTTCCGATCATGCCCTATATCGCCGATACGTTTATTCCCCAACTAACCAGCCAGCCTTATCCACACGCTATAAACCACTTGCAGCAAGCAGCATTTAAGCTGATTGCCGAGCGCTATCTGCGGCAGATGCGCAGCTTCTGTCCGGATAAAAGTCGCTATATCGTGGATAAAAGGGTGGCTAATTATTTCCACATTGGGCTGATCCGCATTCTGTTTCCGCATGCGCCGATTATTCATTGCGTGCGCGATCCAATGGATACTTGCTGGTCGCTGTTCAGGCTGCATTTCGTTGGCGATCATCCCTATTGCTACGATCAGAGAACCCTCGGACGGTATTATAGCCGTTATCAGCAACTGATGCGCCATTGGCATCGGGCGCTGCCGGGAGAGATTTATGACCTGCCGTATGATCAGCTAGTGAAGCAGCCGGAATCGGCTATCAAAAGCCTGCTTAAACATTGTCACTTGCCTTGGGAAAAGAACTGCATGGCTTTTTATCGTACAAAACGCGCTGTCTCCACTGCCAGCATGCGGCAAGTCCGCCGCCCGATATTTGTCAGTTCTATTAAATCCTGGCAGCCGGTAGCGGATAAACTGGCACCGTTACGCAAGGCGCTGCGATACGCAGATTAATATGAACAGCATATTCCTCACAGAATCCACGAATTCACTTTACCAGCAGGGGAAAAATAATCAGGCGGAGGGAAAATACGATCTGGCAATCATTCAGTTCAATCAATTCCTCCAAGCCAATCCAAACCATCCGGATGCGCTGGCTCAGCTTGCATTCTGTCTCCGTACCAACAAAAGACCACAAATGGCTTTAACGGCGTACCGACAGGCGCTGAGATTAGTGCCTGGCCACTCTGCACTTCTTCTCGGCATAGCACATTGTTATAAAGACCTGGGAAATTTTGATAAGGCGATTAACTATTATGAAAAGTCGCTCAAGACTGAATCTGGGAAAATCGAATCCATGTATAACCTAACGTTGATGAAAGATTATTCTCTCAACGCTCCGCTGATAAAAGAATTGCAGAAGTTTCATGAAATTTTGAGCGAAACGGATACCTCACGCGTTCTGGTCTGTTTCGCTCTTGGCAAGATATACGAGAGCCACGGACAGCATAAAAACGCATTCCAATACTATGAGGAAGCTAATCGTCTTCATTTTTCACGTTTAGCCTACAGCGAAAAAGACTGGTTTAACTATTTTGACAGGATAGAGAGCGTTTTTAATGCCGATCTCTTCACGCGGCTAAAAAGTGTTGGCTCTCCCGATACAACGCCGATTTTTATCGTCGGCATGCCTCGCTCCGGCAGCTCCCTTATCGAGCATATTCTCGCATCGCATTCTGCGGTATATGGTAACGGTGAGGTTGATATTATCCCGCGTATTGCAGGTCATATTATTCCGCAAATGACAGGACTGCCTGACCCACAGGGAATAAATAACTTGGGTCAAGAAGCATTCACACAAATCATTGAACAGGTTTTACGGGAATTGCGCAGCTATTGCCTAAAGAATAAACCGCGCATTACGGACAAGACGTTGCGCAATTATGCCCATATAGGACTGATCCACCTTCTATTTCCCCGCGCTACGATCATTCATTGCGTTCGTGATCCTATGGATACTTGCTGGTCGATATTGAGACAACATTTTGGGGGAATCCTCCCCTATTGCTACGATCAAATTGCGCTTGGAAGATTTTATTGTCGCTACCAGCAGCTGATGCATTACTGGCATACGGTTCTGCCCAATGAAATCTTTGACGTACAATACGAACAGCTAGTTAAGGCACCGGAGGCTACTATTCGTACATTGCTTGAATATTGCGGACTTCCCTTTGAAGAAAATTGTCTGGCTTTTTATCAGACAAAGCGCGCTGTCGTCACCGCCAGTGCGCGCCAGGTACGTCGTCCTATCTACACAGCCTCCATCAAATCATGGGAGCCAATTGCTGAAGAACTAGCGCCATTACGAGCGGCTTTGCAGGTGTGATTATTACTATAGAAGGTTTTTGTTTCATGGAGCGTATTAATTTTTGGAATAAATCACTAAATGATGACGGGGGTAGCCATAGATAAGAGCCGTTCCTCTGCCACCATACTCTCTTTGCGCAAGGACGATACGCCCCACGAACAGGCGGCGGAGGATGATGCGCGGCTGTTGGAACGCATAGGCAAGGGTGAAGAGACGGCATTTGCCATACTGGTGCGGCGGCATACCACAAGGTTCTACCGCGTGGCGTACCGCTTTACCGGCAGCCGCAGCGAAGCGGAGGACATGGTGCAGGAGGCGTTTCTCAAATTGTGGGAAAAGCCTTTTATGTGGCAGGTTGATAGGAATACGGCGTTTACAACATGGTTCTATCGTGTCGTGGTGAATCTGTGCCTGGATTATAAGAAAAAAAAGCGACCTTCGCTTCTGGTTGATGATACGTGGGTGGTGGATGAACGGAAAACACAAGAGGAAACATTGCTGCGTAATGAAAAACAGCGCCAGCTGGAGGCGGAGATTACTGCATTGCCGGAGCGTCAGCGCATTGCGCTGAATCTCTGCTTTTATGAAGAGTTGAGTAATCAGGAAGCGGCGGAAATTATGGGACTACGGTTAAAAGCGCTGCAATCCTTATTAATGCGCGCCAAGACGACACTTAAGGACAAACTGAAGGACGCTATAGGAGGCTGATATGTCAATGACAGAAAAGCGATTCAAGGAATATCTGATGCTTTATGGCACGGAGACAAGAAACTGGCCGGAGGCATTGCAAGCTGACGTCCTGCGGGCAAAACATAATCCTGCCCTGAGCGGGTTGATTATAAAACAGCAGTATTTCGATGAAGTATTGTGGAATAATAGGATTGTCGAGCCTGCCAACCCCGATCTTACTAACCGGATCATCGTTGCTGCACGCGCTGTCGCCAAATCGTCCGGCATCAGCATTACCGCATGGATACAGGAATTATTGGCTTTCGTGCTACCGCAACCGGCCTTTGCGCTTGCTACCGTGTTGACGCTAGGTATTGTCATCGGATTTTCCCTGCCACCATCGGCGCCGCCAGTTGACGATAACAACATCATAACGCAAGCCTACTTTGAGAGCGATGGAGCGATGCTATGAGCCACTTCTTGAAAGCCTTCATTGCTATTTCTGTATTGCTGAACCTACTGCTGGCGGGAATTGTTGTCGGCGACGTCGGGCGTTATTTCGTGGGATCGCGCAAGCATTATACGATGCAGGAAATCGCTATGGCACTGCCAACGGATAAGCGTGAGCGTTTTGAAGATACGATGGAGCATGCCGAGCAGGATACGGGCGAATTGCGCCAGCAACTCAGCGACAAACGCAAAAAAGCTATCAGCCTGCTGAAAGCCGAGCCCTTCGACAAGGCGGCTTATCTGGCGCAAATGCAGGAAATTCATCAATTGCACGGACAGATCATGCAGCGCATGGTCGAGGCTGTCGCCGGGTTGGCAGAGCAATCCACGCCGGAAGAACGGGCAACGATTGCTGATATGCTGCGCCGTCCGCCGCGTTCGCCAAGCGATGATTAATGTATCGTGAACGGAGATTTTTGTCCTATTGATCGTACAAGGGGCTGGGAAAACTCCCTCAAATGTTTAACCTCCTACTCAAAAAGGATGCTTCCATGAAACACTTACCTGTTGCACTATTCGCCTTTACCATACTCAGCACTCCGGCCTGGGCGCAGATCGGCCAGCAGATTCAGCAAAACGACCAGCAGATACAATCCGACAGGGCGAACGAGCAGCAACTGCGGCAGGATGAAAGGACGAACCCCGCCGACAGGCAGGCCGACCAGCAGGCTATCCACAATGACCAGCGCCAGATCAACCAGGACAAGAGGGATAACCGTCAGGACAAGGGTGAGATTCGTCATGACCGGCGCGAAAATCATGAGCATGATAAAGATCAGCACGATCATGACCATCATCCTGATGACCATAATGGCCAGAATGACGACCACCATCATCACCATGATGATCAGAACAACGAGCAGCATTAATAACTAGCGGAGCCAGCAAATTCTCCCCCTAACTTAAGGCCGTGGCTATAACGCTGCGGCCTTATTTTGTTGAACTCGTAGCGAGTCCCCGTTATTTCGGATTGCAGCGCGCCAGCACTTCATCGCGGCTTAAGACACCATCATGATTGCTACCCAGTTCAAGGAATTTTTTCTGAGCATAAATCATGAACTCTTCCGGCGTAACCTTGTTATCAAGATTGGTATCCGCCGACATGACCGGATCGGACGTATCAACAATGGGCTGATCGTCCTGGCTATTGCTTTCTGCACCGCCATGACCACCATGTGCCGCGCCGCGCTTGTGCATGTTTTGCTGCGGCTGTTCGGCATTATTGTTACTTTGGTTGACAGCCGTTTGATCGCTGGCAGTCTGCTGGCGGTAAGGGCGGCGGAAACGCTCCAGTTCTTCGGGAACCAGATAGCCGTTCTTGTCGATATCCATCCGCCGGAATTGTATCTGCGCATCAGCCAGAAACTCGTCACGGCTGATGACGCCATCATGATTCGCATCCACCCGTTCAAACCAGCGCGACATGCCCTCCTGGCAGGTTGGTCGCCCCAGCGTCCCGCCATTGAGCGGCTCGCCGTTGGGGCTGTACAACATGCGTGAAAGCGCCGCCTGCTCGGCAGACGCATGATGCGACTTATGGGAATCCGAGCATCCGGAAAGGACAAGCGATGTGCTTAAAGCCGCCAGGCAAATCCATTGGCGACGGTAACGATAATCGCAAGTCATGTTACTTTCTCCCAACATCATGGTAATCTTGTAATAATAGAGAATCCCTTCGTCCACACACTATTTTTGCTTATGGGAAACTATTGTGGAATCACCAGGCGTAGGTTTTTGTGCGGCTAATCGTATGATAAAATCAGGAACTCCTTATTCTTGATCTTTAACGCCATGAAACGCTTATCCTTTGCCGCATTGGTAGCGCTATGCTGCTTGACATTCTCCATGACAGCTTCGCAGGCCCGTGCAAATTCGGTCGGTGATGCACGTAAGTTTGTGGATACAATAGCCACGCAGGCGCTGAATGTCATCAGCGGCAAGGACAGCAAGGAACAAAAAGAGTTGAAGCTGGAAAAGCTGTTCTCCGGCAGCGTCGATATTCCGTGGGTGGGGCGTTTCACGCTGGGGCGCTACTGGCGCGAGGCGACGGAAGATCAGCGCAGCCGATACCTTAAAGAATATGAGAATTTCTGGGTCACGCATTATGCCGGACGCTTCGCGGAATACTCTGGTGGCAGTTTTACTATCACCGGCGCCAGCCAGGATGACGATGGACAGTACATCGTGAACATGGTGATGGTTTCGGCGGAAGATCATCAGGATGTGCAGGTAGAGTATCACGTGCATATGGACGCTGCCAACCAGTTCAAAATTTACGACGTCGTGATAGAAGGCGTGAGCATGATCACCACGCAGCGCTCGGAATTTGCTTCCGTGGTAGCCAGCAAAGGACTGGATTACCTGATCGACCAGCTTGCCAGCCGCTCACTAGAAGTGAGCAGTCCTAAATCGTAGCCTGGCTGATTTGTGCCGTCGGCAGCCACATGATTATACTATGAATAGAAAGCAACGGCGGATAGCACGATCTCAGAATAAGCCATTAATCCACCTGTATGGCAAAATCTATACGATTGATGGGGCAATCGCAGTAGCAGTAAAGGAGCATAGCCTTAAAAATCTCCAGGCGGCAGCAGATATTTACCAGTTTATTATTGCCCAGGTTCCTGACCAGGCAGATGCTTATAACAATCGAGGTGTTGTTCTGCATGAAATGAAGCGGTACGAGGACGCACTGGCAAACTGCGATAAAGCTATAGCGTTACGCTCCGGTTGCGCTGCGTTCCATTACAACCGGGCTAATAGCTTGCAGGCGCTGCAACAGGTTGACGAGGCGTTGGCAAGCTATGACAAAGCTATCGCCATCAACCCAGACCATGCTGAAGCCTACAATAACCGAGGCAATATCTTACAAAAGATGAAACGGTTTAATGATGCACTGGCGGATTATGACAAAGCCATAGCGTTCCAGCCCGATCATGTCCGCGCCCATAGCAACCGGGGCGTTGTCCTGCAAGAACTGAATCGGCATGAAGAAGCACGGATAAGTTACGACAAAGCCATTGCCCTTAAGCCGGACTATATCGAAGCCTACAACAATAGAGGCGTCACCCTGCAAAAAATGAAGCGGTATGAAGAGTCACTGGCCAACTGTGATAGAGCCATAGCGCTCAAGCCCGACTGCGTAGAGGCTTATAACAATCGGGGCGCTACCCTGCATGAAATGAAGCGCTATTACGATGCGCTGGCGAGTTACGACCAAGCCATAGCATGTAACCCTGATTGTGCCGATGCTTATAACAATCGGGGACTTACTTTACGCGAGATGAAGCGACCTGAGGAGGCGCTGGTAAACTACGACAAGGCCATAGCGCTCAAGCCTGATTATGCCGATGCCCATCAAAACCGATGCCTTATCTTGCAAGAACTGAAGCACTATAATGATGCGTTGGCGAGTTGCAACAAAGCCATAGAACTCAGACCCGATTATACGGATGCCTATCAGAACCGGGGTGTTGCCCTAATGAGCATAGGCGATATGCAGGAAGCAGAAAAAGCATTTCTTAAAGTGCTGGCGTTGCAGCCGGATTATGCCAAGGCCCTCTTCAGCCTGACGAATATCCGCAAATATCAAAATGTGGGTCATGCGGATGTAAAAACCATTGAAACATTACTGAATAAGCCGGATGCTTCACCAGGCGGCAAAGACTATCTTTATTTCGCCCTAGGCAAAATTTACGATGATTGCGGCCTGTATGATGATGCATTCGAGTGCTACCGGCAGGCGAACGAGATCATTAATGCGGAAGCCGCTTATAGCCCTGCCGGAGTCATTGGATTTACCAATAGCGTTATTGATGTTTTCAGTAAGGATTTTCTGGCGCAGCCATTTGCATTTGCATCGGATAGCCGGTCGCCTTTGTTCATTGTTGGCATGCCCAGATCAGGCACGACCCTTATGGCGAGTATCTTGTCCAATCATCGTTCCATAGATACGGCGGGAGAATTGCCAACCATTACGGAACTTACCCTACGCCTGCCGGAATTAATGAGAAACAATATCCACTATCCGCAGGCGATAAGGCATATCACTCCTGCCGCTGCTTCACGTCTAGCCAACGATTATGAGAAACGCTTAAGACGCGATACTGGTTCTGACGTTCAGCACGTTATTGATAAAAATCCACTCAATTTCAAGTATCTGGGATTTATTTCGATGCTGTTCCCGAAGGCGCGGATTATTCATTGCACACGCCATCCCATGGATATTGGTCTTTCCAATTATTTCCGGCGTTTTGCCCTGGATTATAGCTATTCGTTCGATCTGCGGAATATCGGCCATTTTTATGGCGAATATGCAAGAACTATGGAACATTGGCGGAAAGTTCTTCCCACGGAGATAATTGAGATCAGCTATGAAGATATGATTATGAACACGGAATTCATGGTTCGCAAGACACTGGATTCCTTGGGGTTGGAATGGGATGAACGCTGCCTTGCGCCTCATACCAATCCCTGCGCGGTAGAAACAGCAAGCAACTGGCAGGTACGCCAGCCGATTTACACGCAATCTTTAGAGCGGTGGCGACATTATGAAAAACACCTTACCCCTATGAAAGAAATGTTACAGCTTGCCGGGCAGTATCGGTTATAGTGAAAATCATGACAGGAGAATTGTACATGCGTAAATGGATTTTTGCTTTTATAACTGCGTTGCTCTGCTTTATGCAATCGGAACAGGCTTTCAGCCAAACGCCGCTGCCCTGGCAGGGCGGCGGGCAGCAACAGCAGCAATCATCTCAATCACAGGATAGTAGCCTTCACAGCGTAAATGGTGTGCCGCTCTTTATCGACGGGACGCAAACGAAAACCAAGCCGAAGTCACTTTCGCCGGAGTTGCTTGACCAAGTAAGAAACGTGACCACGTTAGGCGATGCGTTAAAAATACTTGGGCCTGCCTATGCCGCGCCGGACGATAACCTGCACATCGCCCACTGGCATTTCCAGAACGGCACGATGCTCACTCTCTGGCCGCAGGGCGGGGAAACGCTGAACGACACGGTATCCGTCTATCCACGTCCCGACTGCGGCGTGCCCGCAAGCCAATGCAATGACCTGGTGCTGGGCAGAAAGCCGGGCGCGGCGCAACAGCATAAGCGCGGCGGAGGTGGTAATACTGGCAGCGGTAACAGTGGCGGCAGCAACAGCAATAGCGGCTCTCCCATGTCTTTCGTTTCGCCACTAATGAAAATGATACCAGGACGTTAAAACACTCTGATTCGATTAATTACTATGCAATTCAGGCCATTATATTCAGTTTTCGGGTTGGCTTTATTCGCGCAATGCATAGTATCCTGCACACAGTCGCCGCCGGTTAATGATTCACGCGATATTCTGTGGCGTCAATTTGCCCACCAGCCGGTAGATAGTCTATTGATGGCATGGGGAACCCCTGCTGCTGAAACGCGCCTCACTAACGGCTCACGTATGATTACCTATCGTCATGCCACTACCTATGACGTCAGCCCTTCGACAGGTTGCGAAGTTTCGTTCCTCGCTCCTGCGCCGCGCTACCGCATTGAGGATATCGCTATGGTGGGTGATCCATATGAATGTTATCTGCTGGCACAGGGCCAGCGCGGCAACAGGCACATTAATGATTTACCACCGCCCGGTTTTTATCCCTATCCGTATCCCTATCGTTGATAGTGAGCGCATTTTCGTCCCGAAGGAAATCTCGTGCATGGTCGTAATATACTGTCAAAGGAGAAAAATTATGAAACATTCTTTGCAAACCAGTATTGTTGCTGCGCTTGTCGCTTTCTGCCCATTTGTTGGTTTTGCGCCGCAGGCAAAGGCCGATATTCAGACCATTCGCAGTTCCGATAGCGCAGTTTGGGGTTCAGTCGGCGGGAATCTGTTCGATTACAAAGAACCTTCGCCGCCGCCTGATTTGCCGGACAGCGAACGTGACTGGATTACCTCAGCAGCGGCAGGTGTCAATTATCTGGGCAATAGCGACATATATCTTGCGCTTGAAGGCGCTTACTCTTTCGGTAATGCGCGTTACAACGGCGCTTATTTCTATGCCCCGACCACACCACTCCAGAGTACGACCGACGAAAAGATAGCAACCGTCGATGGCAAGATCGGCAAAGGGTTTGCTCTGAACGACAGCATGATGCTGATTCCTTACACCGAACTCGGCTTCCGTTATTGGAATCGTGGTTTTGGTGGCGATACAGGAGAAGATTACCAGAATTTTGATGCGCTTGTCGGCGTTATGTTGCAAGTCTCGCCAGCCCAAAGCCTGATTTTATCGGCCTACGGTTCAGGCGGCACGACCATTGACCCGAAAATGACTACCGGGGGAATTACGTATGATCTCGGAACTGCATCTATGTATAAAGTTGGCGGTAAGATTGGCTATGACCTGACACAGCGCATCGAGCTTTTCACCACGCTGGATTATGACCATTTTACTTATGGCCAAAGCCCGGTGATTGCCGGCGCCTACGAACCCAACAGCCGCACTAACGAAACGGCGTTGCGCGTGGGATTGGCTTATCATTTCAATTAGGCAATGAACCCCTTACAAATGGAGAACCTTATGAAGAAAATAATCCTTTTAAGCAGCGCCTTTACTTTGCTTGCCAGCGTTTCAGCCAATGCGCAGATTATTATACAGCCCACATTTGTTGAAGCCGCGCCAGCGCCGGTCATTGTGGAATCGCCCTATCCGCAGCATATTGAAAAGCACCACCATTATGATTGGAAATATTGGGAACAGAAAGAGCACGAGGAACACAAGGATTACGACCATAGGTAGGCCGCTTTTATCTCACCTTCGCTAATGGCACATGCGGAGAGACTGACGATTGCGGCACCAGTTCAGTAATAAACCGGTTCGGCTCTTTGGCCTTAAGCACCCAGTCGGCAGCATGATGTTTCCTTTCCGCCAGAAAATTCATGAACTCGGCATCCAGTAAGCCGCACCGGTCGGCCAGTTGATGAAGCCTGGAGTCAGGAACCTCATTGATCTCGACGATAACGGCACCCGTACCCGTATCGACGGGCGCAATATCCCAGCCGGCTAATGGCACTTCTTCAAAGAGTTTAGCGCCCTGAAGCGCAAGCAACGTGATCTCCTGCCAGTTCGGTACCATGGTTCCTACTATGCAGACGCCTGTATCGGGATGATGGGTGATTTCTTCAAAACCAGTACCGGTTTGGCGTATGACGCGCAGGACGCGCCCGCTGTCAAGGTCGAGTCCGGCCAGCAGGTTGCCGGGACGCCAGAAATTATCGGCGGTATTCAAGCCTGCCGGAATTTTCCAGCAGGCGCGGAAAAGTCTTGGTTTTCCTTCTGTCATAATGGTCAGCAGCCGCAAGGTAGCCAGGCGGTCGCCGCATAGTTTGCGCACCACGGCATGAGGACTAACGCGCTTTTGGAATATATAGCCGTAAGCGGAATGCGCCTTAACATATGAGACGAACGTATCGAGCGACATCCCATGTCCCATCGTGGTGATCAGGCGACGGCTCGCCGCGTCATAATGATCGATGCTCGCCGTGCCGATGCTCTGACACCCGCTCACTGGCTTGCCGAATAACGGATAATGCTGGCTATTGATCAGGAATGTACGCAATTCATCTTCGTTCTTCAGCAGAAAAGGTGCTTTCCGGCCAATCCCATCACGAAAAATAGCCATCGTCGGCATTATTGGGAAACCGTAGAGATTGAGCAGGATATCGGCGACGGTTTTATTGTTTACCAGTCCGAAGGCATCAAACCGATAATTTGCCCGCAGGCAAATCTTTTGCGTAACCCTGAATCCGGCAAATGCTTTTTTATCGGCATCTTTATAGAGATTATTGTCGTAAAGTCGCAAGCCGCAATAGTCATCAAATGACAAGCGACCACGACTAAACCGCAGCTTCGCTATTTCTTTGAGCAGATCAAAATAGGAACGGCCACTGTCAGCGGCGGCCTTGGTTAGTCCTGCGCTAAAAGTCAGAGTCGATTTAGGCTTCTCTACGTCAGCGCAATCCATTTATTATCAAGATGTAAAGACATAAGGCCGCCGCTGTGTAAAATTATTGACCACCGCTGGAATTATTGCCGCTGCCGTTTTGACTGTTCTTTTTATGATGATGGTGGTGGTGCTGGCCGTTTTGTCCCGATGAGCCTTGCGAAGAAGATTGCCCCTGCCCATCGTTTCCACCATTGCCGGTGGCATTCTGCGCCCATACGGGAGTGCTGAGAAGCGTGGCCGTCAAAAGCGCTACAGTAAAACGTTTCATACCTTTATTCCTTATGTTAAGTTAATAGCTGTCCTCATTCCGCCAGGATTCTGACCTATGAACAGCTGTACCTTAATACGCGCCGCTTGCATAAAATCTCCGCAGGTTTTATCTTTTATAACAAAGAGGCAGCTATGTCGATTACGGTATGTACGGGTAAATTGCATTGCGTCACGGTGACGGGCGCAAAACTTGATTATGAAGGCAGTATCACCATCGATCCGGTGCTGATGGAGGCGGCAGGCATCATGCCGTTCCAGCTTCTGCATATCAACAGTATGGCCAATGCCGTGCATTGGGAAACCTATGCTATCCCCGGCAAACGCGCTTCGGGCGACATCTGCCTCAACGGCTGTCCGGCGCGACTATTCCAGCCGGGTGATAAAGTCATTATTCTTTCACTGGAACAGATGACACGGGCGGAAGCGGCAAAGGTTGAACATAAAGTCGTCTATGTGAACGCGAAGAATAAGCCTATTCGCACCGAAATCAAAAAAGCGTCTAAGCTGTAGCAGCAAGCTGCCCTACCAACATCGCTGCTTTGTCGAGTACGCGCATGGCGTCTGCAATGACCGCATCGCCACCGCGTCCTTGCGATGACAGGGCATCAACGATAAGACGCATATCGAGACACAAACGCAACGCTCCGCAGGCTACCGGCTGCCCGACATAGCAGCGTTCAATTCTCATACGCTCATATATTTTTGTCATTTCACCCTTGTTCAATAAAGCTCCTAATTTCGAATGGCGTAGCATGAATGGAAAAATAGTGGGAATATGATCCCATGTTGTCCGGCCTGCTATGGGTTGGCGATCTATTTCGCCTATAACCAATGGCTCAAAAACCGGGTCATCTTCTAACCGCTTTTGTACGGCTGCGGCAAAACTTTCGAGGAATACCCCGATAGAGGTCTTGGAGAGAGCATGGAAAGCGCGTAATTCCGCCAATGCCGCTTCCCAGCGTAGCAGCAGCCCATAATTGGCAGTATCAGGCAGGGTTGAATGCGCCGACCATGTAAGCGGCCAGTCGGCCTGCGCGGAATAGAGATTGAGTGCCGGGGGCAATGTGCGGTTACGCAGTCGCCGCGCCATAGTCTGCGGCACAAGCAACGCAGCGGAAAACGCCGGGCCGGTAACGAATTTGGAGCCGGTCAACGCCAGCAGGAAATCTTGCTCTAAATAAGCGCGAAGGGTTGCATTGCTGAGCCGGAACTGGCAGGCATCGACCAGTACATCGACCATGTCTGGAAATTGCCGCTTCAATGCCAAGGCGCAGGCCGGGCTGGGAATGGTCAACCCGGTTTTAGAAATATCAGTCAATACAACCAATACACGCTGTCCTTCGGCTACGGCGCTCATGGCTAACGCTTTAGCTTCGACATCGACAAGGTCAGCCAGACGCAGAGCGCCATTCTCCAGACGGCTTTTGAGCGTGGCGACTTCTATGCCATTGGCATCATCAATTGCTTTGCCCTGGACGACTTTATCGCCAAAAGCCGTGCATGTGCTAAAATGACGGCCATGCAACGCCGCCGGAACGCCGCTGCCCGTCTCGGATGCATCGGGCATGATGACCAGCAGGGAGTCATTCTCTTTACGCAAAAGCTGTGCGGCAAAGAGATGCAGATCGGTTCCTGACGTGCCAAAAATAATATCGACATTCGTCAGGCTGCATAACGCCAGAAGCTCCTTGCGTATGCGATTCATTTCACGCGCGTAGGTAACGGCAGCGGTTTCTTTGTGGGAAGCGTGCTCCAATCGACGGTATAATTGCTCGGCGGCGGCAAAGCCGGCCTGAGAAATCGTCGAGGCAGTACAGGAACTATATGACAAAATGTCCGGTTGCGGAACGGAAAAACAACCATATTTATTCATACCCTGCGCATTATGCATAATACGTGCATCGCCGCCGCTGGCGAGCAGTTCTTCAATAGCAGGTAGGGAATATTTCCGCTCAGGCTGCATGTTTTGTCAGTAAGTTGTGTATCGCGTCGAGAATACGCTGAACAGCCGGACGGCGATAGTCCCATCTGGCATCAGCGTCAGGCGAACCCACGAACATGGTAGCGTTGGCTTCAAACAAAATGACATCTCCGTCATGGCTTAGGCTAAAATCGGCACCGGCGTAATCGAGTCCCAGCGTATCGCGGATTTTTTCCAGTGCCGTCATTGCCTTTGTTCCCAATACCTTGGGCATATCATCGAGAAAAGCGGCATCCTCGGCGCGATTCTCAGGATTATCGGCCATATCGGCGCTGAAATAATGGATTTTCCAGTCATGCGAAATGGCCGCATGGAGGGGATATATTTCCCCGCCGATTATCATGATCCGGTATTTGCGTATTTTTCCATCGGCGCTGCGCGCATCGAGATATTGAATGACCATCAATTCCTGTCCCGGCATGGAATGCAAGGCTGCAGCCAGCGCTTCCTTATCCTCGCAGCGCACGAAAAAACGGCCGGTATGAAAACCCGGTGACCGAAGCAGCACAGGAAAGGTAAATCCACGATTGGCAAGCAGTAATGGCGCATCGTTGCCTGTAAGCAATTCACGCGGCAGCAAAGCCATTTTCGGTGTAACTACGCCAGGTATATGTGCAAAACGCTCGGCGTTATCGGCGCGTCCCGTTGCCAGCACAGCAGCAGGATGATTGATGACCGGTGCTGTCGAACGCTTGAGTATTTCCATCGCC
>Ga0207026_1054_pt1 | contig 16873 bp, 15 predicted proteins | sample Alteio_BWMinCont_42_FD_153274 | JGI IMG/M metagenome (GOLD analysis project Ga0207026, IMG submission 153274) | Enriched cells from forest soil in Barre Woods Harvard Forest LTER site, Petersham, Massachusetts, United States -... | ecosystem: Environmental > Terrestrial > Soil > Temperate forest >...
ATAGCCAGGACGGGCCGTTGATTTTCTGGAAAGTAGCGGCTGTCGGCCTTGCTGTCGGGTTGATAGCAGGCGCATTGCTGGCCGGGGGCGGATTGGCCGGCTTGTTGCTGCATCATCTCGGCGCGGCGGGAGCGGTGCTGGAGGGTGTTAATATTTTTGCCGCTGCCATGATTCCCATGGGGCTATTCGGCGCCAGTTTCGGCATTAACCGCGATATATTCCGCAATATATTCGATAAAACGGATCGCTGGTTCAGGGGCATTTTTACCTCCGGCAATGAGGTCGGCCGGGAACGCGCGCAATCACAATCAATTGATAAATCACATGAAAAAACGGTTTCCGCGCCGATAGTGACCGTTGTGCATACGGAACGTAACGATCAGCCTTCTTCTACCTATCACCGCGCCAAGCTGGACACCGCAAAATTAGTGCAAAACATGGATACAAGTGCGGCCATCCGCCAATAAGCCTCCATAAAGCCTATTGTCACAAAAGCTTAACATTACAACCCCATAGAATCATAGTACACTTAGATTGAAGTGTTATGCGCAGGTTCAACCTGTAATGAAAGCGACGTATTTGCCATGGCCGATCTCAAGCAAAGCCTAGAAGAAGAAAGGATATTTAATCGCCAGCTAAAAGCCGGCGGCCACAAACGTCATTCTGATTATCTTGGCGACGTGGTCGAGCAGAAATATAACGATGCGCTCAAATCGGTGGGCAAATCGTTATGGAATGGAATGGGGAAATTTTTCGCCAGCGGATTCGGCAAGGGGTTATTGATCACCGCCGGCGTGGTGCTGCTCGGCGCGGCGATTACTTTCGGTTTTGCAGCCTCGATGGGGTTGGTTACCGGCTCATGGGTAGCCGGCAATACGGTCATGGCGGTTTTTCCCGCGACCGTAGCGCAGGGTATAGAATTTGGGCTTGGGCAAGCCATGCAATTTCTGTTGCATCCTCTTGGCTTGATGACGCTGGGCCTCGGCGGAACGGTAGGCGCGGTAGCGAAGGTTCGCCGCGAACAAGAGGCCAGATCCATTGCCGAAAAGGCGCGGCTGGAGACGCTGTATGAATTGCATAACGAGCAAGCTCAGGGAAAGACGCAACCACGCGAACAAAAGCCGGAGCGCGACGCCGAACGTGATAACGATTATGCAGAAACGCCGACGCCTCAAGCCAGGGCAAATGGCCGGCGTAATGTGGATACTGACGCGCGGGAACGTCCCGAAGAGTTACGCAATGCTATGCCGCCTGATGAGCCTGCAAGAAGGAATCGCCCTGCCCCGAATGAACCGATGTCTTCCGCCCCCGTGCCTGACCGTGACGATGCGGAATCACCCTCGGATCAGGCCAGAACGCATGATAAAAACAGTCGTAACTGGGCAGAAAACGAAAGAGTGCGCAAACAAGCCAGAGTGGCGTTAGCCGCCGGCCCTGGCGGCCCGTAAGAGCTAAGAAACGCGCAGGATTTGCACTTCAATCACCGGCTTTTTATCCAGGTCGTTCCTGATCAGCTTGCGTAAGGCCTGACGCACCTGCTCTTTGACTTGATCGTCGGTCGTCCGCTTGCCCTGCTCGAGCATGGATGCGATCTCTTCGCGCCAACCCGCCAGCAATTCCTTATCGTCAATGGCATCGATCAAGCCCGGCGCGGCAATCTGCACCGGCGCTTTAAGCTCGCCGCTTTTATTCAACGCGAGGCTCACGAACATCGCCCCGTCATCACGCAGCTTGCGCCGCATGCGGATGATTTCGCTCTCGGTGGAAATCATCGACAGCCCGTCAATCGCAACATAGCCCGCTTGGACTTTGCCGATGACGCTCGCTTCACCCGGCGCCAGCAGCACCACCGCGCCGTTATAAGCCTCGACCGTTTCGCTAACGCCGAGCGATTTCGCCAGCTTGGCATGCTCATGCAGATGCCGCGGCTCGCCATGCGTCGGCACGGCGATATGCGGGCGCACCATTTGATACATGCGCTTCAATTCCTCGCGCGCCGGATGGCCTGAGACATGGATAAAATAATCCTTATCGGTAATGACCTCGATGCCATTCTGGATAAGCTTGTTATTGACCCAGTTGATTTTCGATTCATTGCCGGGAATCTTGCGCGACGAAAAAATCACCGTGTCGCGCGGCGTAAGCCGTATGTTAGGATGCTCGCCGCGAGCAACGCGTGTCAGCGCCGCACGCGGTTCGCCCTGGCAGCCGGTGCATAAAATCAGCACATCTTGCTTGGGCACGTTCATGATTTCGCGCTCATTGATGAATTCGGCATCGTTGCTCAAATATCCGCTTTCCTTCGCCGCCGCGACGACGCGATGCAGCGACCGCCCGGCCAGCGCGATGACGCGCCCGGCTTCCTTCGCCGCCATAATGACGGTCGCAACACGAGCTAGGTTTGACGCGAATGTCGTTACCACCACGCGCTGCTTGCACTCACCGATGAGTTTTACCAGATGCTCGCGCACCTCGCCTTCCGAACCGGATTCGCCTTCGACGAACACATTGGTCGAATCGCACACCATCGCCAGCACTTTGCCGTCACCGTATTTGGTCAGCTGTGCGTAATCCGACACCGGGCCGATCAGCGGATCGGCATCGAATTTCCAGTCGCCGGTATGCATGATAACGCCTTTGGAGGTAGTGATCGCCACCGCCTGCATCTCAGGAATCGAATGCGTCAACTCGATCAATTCCAGCGCGAACGGCCCGATTTCCACCGAACTGCCCGGTTTCATTTCGGTGATTTTCGGCTTTTTACCCGGCCCGGATTCGGCCAGCTTATGCGCAAGGAAATGCGCGGTGAACGGCGTCGCATAGACCGGGCATTCCAATTCGTCCCATAGATACGGCACCGCGCCCAAATGATCCTCATGCGCATGCGTAATCACCAGCGCCAGCAAATCTTTTTTTATCTGCTCAATAAAGGTAATGTCCGGCACGATGATTTCCACGCCCGGCAATGCATCACCCGCAAACCCGATGCCGCAATCGACCATCAGCCATTTGCCGTTCAAGTGATAAAGATTCAGATTCATGCCGATCTCATTCGACCCGCCGAGCGGGACGAAAAGGAGTTCGTCTTTGTATTTGGAGAAGTCGAAGGTCATTTTATTCTTTCTGTGTCATTCCCGCGGAGGCGGGAATCCATTCGCGAATAGATCCCTGCCTGCGCGGGGATGACTGTTATTGGTTCATCTCAAAAATCTCTTTAAAATAGACCTTTCAGTCTACCGCTATCCCAGGCAAGCCGCCCAAGCCATAATCCAAGAATCATTAGGCTAATCCAAACTTTCCATTTTCTTTTTTGTATCGGAGTCATTTCGTATTCATTTCCCAAATCTCTTTCAATCCCCAGATCGTCAAATCCGGCTCCAGCGCTTCAATTACCGGGCAGGCCTTGGCGTATAGCCCAGAAAGCCCGCCCGTGGCAATGACTTTCATGTTTTTTTTACTTCCTGCTCCCTCTCCCCTTGGGAGAGGGCCGGGGTGAGGGCGTTCCCGCGCGGGCAGTCCCTCATCCGGCGCTTCGCGCCACCTTCTCCCGAAGGGAGAAGGAAAAGCCGCATACTCCCCCTTAATCCGCGCCACAATCCCCTCCACCAGCCCCACATAACCGTAATAAATGCCCGATTGCATGGCCCCCACCGTATTCGTGCCGATGACCTTGGCGGGCGGCTGGATAGCGACGTTGGGCAGCTTGGCGGCGGATCTCTGCAAGGCATCGAGCGATAAATTGACGCCGGGCGCGATGACGCCGCCGATATAGTTTCCCTCGCCGCTGACGATGTCAAATGTCGTCGCCGTGCCGAAATCGACCACGATAAGCGCCTGCTTATAGCGCGCCCACGCGGCATGGGCATTGACCAGCCGGTCGGCGCCGACTTCGGCGGGATTGTCGATTTTCACGCCGATGCCGGTTTTGAGTTTAAGCCGCGGATCGCCGATGACCATCAACTCGACATTGAAATAACGCCTGGCCAGCTGCCGCAGATCAAACAGCGCCTGCGGCACGACCGAGGCCAGCACCGCGCCTTTGATTTTCTTAGGCTGGATGCCTGCATGTTCCAGCACCTGCGTCAGCCATACGCCATATTCATCAGCGGTGCGCCGCGCATCGGTATGGATACGCCATTGGCCTTTAAGCTTTTCGCCGTCGAATACGGCGAAGACGACATTGGTATTGCCGGCATCGATGACTAAAAGCATGGTGATGCTTTTAAGAGGTCATGGGTCATGGGTTTTGGGTCATGGGTAAGAAAGACACCCAAACAATAACTCATGACCCATGACTTATAACCCATGACCATCTTCACGCTCCCGCCATTTCCACCGGAAAAATATCGGCGGCATGCACCTGGTGTTTTTTGCCGTTGCCCAGCTTGAGCAGCAACGCGCCCTGCGCATCAATCCCCTGCGCGATGCCCTCAATATTGCCCTCCGGCACACGGGCGCAGAGATGCTGCTCCATCCCCCATGCCGATTGCATCCAACGCTTGCGGATGGGAGCGAAGCCTTTGATGTTCCATTCGTTATAGCGCTCGATGAAATGATGGATAAAGCGCGAGAGAATGATTTTGGCGGAAACCAGCTCGACGCCCGCATCCTGCAGACAGGTCGCCGGAAATTCAGTGCGCGGCGGGAAGCTGTCGACATTGATGCCGAGGCCTACGACCACCCATAATTTGCCTTGTTCCCCCTGGAACGATTCGAGCAGAATGCCGCCCAGCTTGCGGCCTTCGAGCAGAATATCGTTCGGCCATTTGCATTGCAGGGCATGCTTATCCGGCAGCATATCCTCCAGCGCTTCGATCGCCGCAATGGCCGCCACAAAAGAAAGCTGGCACAATTCCCCAAGCGGCTTGCCGGGTTGCAACAATAGGGAAACGAACAGATTACCTTGCGACGAAATCCAGGTGCGCCCCATCCGCCCCTTGCCTTCGCTCTGGCGCTTGGCCCAGACCACCGCGCCGTGGCTTCCGCCGTTCCTCGCCAGCCGCTTGGCTTCCTCGTTGGTTGAATCCAACTCGTCGAACGACAGCAGGTGATAATCGTTGAGCAGGTCAGGTTTTAATTTTTTTACATTCATTTCAACAATGCCTCCGCAGCGACTTGCGCCTGTGTTACCAGAGGCGTGGGAATAAGGAAGAACAATAGCGTGACGGCAGCAGCAATTGCAATACCGGCGCGCAATAAAAATGGCGCATCCGCATCGAATGGCTTTGCCGGCTCATCGAAATACATGATCTTGACGATCTTGATATAATAAAACCCGCTGATAACGCTGGTGATAACGGCGATGACGGCAAGCCAGGTCAGTCCTGCCCCAACGGCCGCTAATATGACATAAAGCTTGCCGAAAAATCCGGCCAGCGGCGGAATGCCTGCCATCGAAAACATGAATACCGCCATGATAAATGCATTGCGGGGATTCGTCTGCGCCAACCCGGCCAGTTCCTTAATATCTTCAACATATTGTCCATTTCGGCGCATTAGCAATACGCAGCCGAACGCGCCCGCACTCATGAAAATATAAAGCGCAAGATAAATGAGCAGCGCCTGCACGCCCGCCGCATTTCCTGCCGCCAGGCCCATCAGCATGAATCCGGCATGGCCGATCGAACTATAGGCCAGGAGCCGCTTGATATTGGTTTGCATGATCGCAGCCAGCGCCCCTACGATCATCGAAGCAACGGAGACAAAAAGTATCACCTGCTGCCATTGATCGAGCAACGCGCCGAACGGTTGCAGCAGCAAGCGCGCCAGCAAGGCAAACGCCGCCACTTTGGGCGCGGTAGCAAAAAACGCTGTGACCGGCGTCGGCGCGCCTTCATACACATCGGGCGTCCACATATGAAATGGCGCCGCTGAAACCTTGAAGCAAAAGCCGATAATGATGAGGACTAAGCCCACGATTACGCCTTTAGACACCGCTTCATGTGCCGAGAAAAGCGTGGCCAGCGCGGAAAATCCAGTCGTCCCGGCGAAGCCATACACCAACGAAATGCCAAACAGCATCATGCCCGACGCCAGCGCGCCCAGCACAAAATATTTAAGCCCGGCTTCGCTCGATTTCGCATTATCCCGGGCGAACGACGCCAGCACATAAAGCGCCAGGCTCGACATTTCGAGCGCCAGGTAAAGCGAAAGCAAGTCAGCAGCCGACACCATCAGCAGCATGCCCAGCGTCGAAAGCAGCATGAGTACCAGGAATTCCGACGGCTTTCCGTCATCTTCTTTCAACCAACCGCTCGAAATCAACACCACCAGGGCAACGGCGGCAAGGATCAATAATTGGCTGAAAGCGATAAATCCGTTCACCGCAAACATACCGTTGAATGCCAACAAGCCCTTCGCCTCCAAATGCGGCCAGAGGAAAAACGCCGTGCCGAACAGCGTAAATAACGTTCCGGAGAGCATAGCGTTGCAAACGGTTTTGCATTTGAACGCCGCCACCATCAACAAAAACAGCGCCATCACGCCGAGATAAAGCTCGGGCAAAATGGCGTATAAGCTGGACATATGAATATCGCCCATCAGCGTTTTCCTTCCGGCATCGATTGCTTCACCAACTCAGCCACCGACGCATCCATCGCATGGAAATACGGCTTGGGATAAATGCCAATCCATAACACCAGGAGCACAATCGGCACAAAAAACGTCATCTCGCGCGCACTCATTTCCTTCATCGTCCGCACATCGTCATGCACGATCTCGCCGAATACGACGCGGCGGTATAGCCACAGCATATAAGCCGCGCCCAGCACTACGCCGGTCGTCGCCAGAAACGCTACCCAGGTATTTGCCTTGAATGCGCCAAGCAGCACGAGGAATTCGCCGACAAAGCCCGAGGTCGAGGGCAGGCCGACAGCAGCCAGCGTAAAGAACATAAATATCGCCGCATATTTCGGCATGACATTGACCACGCCGCCATAGCGCGCGATTTCGCGCGTATGCAGCCGGTCATAAACGACGCCGACGCAAAGGAAGAGCGCACCGGAGACGAGACCATGCGAAATCATCTGCACGATCGCGCCTTCGATGCCTTGCATATTGAACGCAAAAATCCCAATCGTTACAAATCCCATATGCGCCACCGACGAATAGGCGATGAGTTTTTTCATGTCGGTCTGCATCAGCGCCACCAGCGACGTATAAATCACCGCGATAACGCTAAGCCCGAAAATCAGCGGCGCGAAAACATGCGATGCTTCGGGCAACATCGGCAGCGAAAAACGCAGGAAGCCATACGCGCCCATTTTAAGCAGGATACCGGCCAGGATCACCGAGCCCGCCGTCGGCGCCTGCACGTGTGCATCGGGCAGCCAGGTATGCACCGGCCACATCGGGACTTTCACCGCAAAAGACGCCAGCATCGCAAGCCACAACCATTTCTGCACCGAAAGCGGCAGGCCTGGCGCAGCCTTGATGAGATCGGGAATGCTGGTCGTGCCGAAAGCATGATAGAGATAGAGAATGGCAACTAAAAACAGCACCGATCCGGCGAAGGTATAAAGGAAGAATTTATACGCTGCATAGATCCGCTGTTTGCCCCCCCAGATGCCGATGATGAGATACATCGGGATCAGCATGCCCTCGAAAAAGAGATAAAACACAACGACGTCAAGCGCACAGAATACGCCCACCACCATCGACTCCAGGATCAGGAAACTGACCATGAACGCGCGCACACGATGCGTAATCGATTCCCAACTGCATAATATGCAAATCGGCATGAGGAATGTCGTGAGCAGTACCATAAACAGCGAAATGCCGTCGATGCCCAACGTGTAACCAATATTCAGCCCAGCGAACCATTCATGCTTCTCGACGAACTGGAAATCCGCTGTCCCGGGCGTAAACCCGATCCAGGCATAAAGCGACGCGAAGAAGGTGATGCAAGTGGTAAACAGCGCGATGTAGCGCGCTTCATTGGCGGAGCGCTCGTTTTCGCCTTGCGCGAACAGCATGATGAGCGCGGCGCCGAGCAATGGCATGAGTATGAGGGCGGTTAGCATTGTATTCTCCCATTATCCTGTGGCGCGCCGCAGGCGCGAGCACAGAAACTCAGGAGATCCTGCGCCTCCGCTTCGCTACGCGCAGGATGAAAAATATTCCTCATGCGAATAACACCCAGCTTATGATGACTAAAAACCCGACCAGCATGGCGAAGGCGTAATGATAAACATAGCCGGTCTGCAAGCGGCTAACGCGCGCAGCGGAAAGATAGGTGGCAAGCGCCGCGCCATTAGGGCCAAGCCCATCGATAATTTTCTCATCCCAGAATTTCCACAAATAATAACCCAGGCGCTTGGCCGGATTCACGAACAAGAAATCATACAGCTCATCGAAATACCATTTGTTGAAGAGAAAGCGATAGAGGAACGGGAAGCTTGCAGCCACGCGCCCCGGCAGCGCCGGATGCTGAATATAAAACAGCCAGGCCAGCGCAATGCCCGAAAGCGCCATAAGTAGCGGCAATACGCCCACCCATCCCGGTACATAATGCGCCTCTTCGATGATGTCGCTTGACGCGACGGTGGCTTGCCAGAATGCACCATCAGGCGTAACCAACCCGAACCAATGATAGCCCAGCGCACCGGAAAATACGGCACCCAGCGCCAGCAATATTAAGGGTCTCAGCATGATGCTTGGCGATTCATGGACATGGCTAATCACTTCTTTCGAAGCACGGGATTTGCCGTGGAACGTCATAAAAATCAGCCGCCAGGAATAAAACGCCGTCATGAACGCAGCCAGAATGCCAAACACAAATGCCAGGCGCGGAATGCCGCTCCCACCAGCATAGGCAGCTTCTAAAATCATATCCTTGGAATAATATCCGGCGAAAAGCGGAATGCCCGCCAGCGCCAGGGAGCCGATCCACATATAAACATAAGTCACCGGCATCATCCGCCAGATGCCGCCCATCTTGCGCATGTCCTGCTCGCCCGACATGCCGTGGATCACCGAACCGGCACCGAGGAAAAGGAGCGCTTTAAAAAACGCATGTGTCATTAAATGGAAAATCGCCGCCCCATAAGCGCCGACGCCGCAGGCGAAAAACATATAGCCCAATTGCGAACAAGTTGAATAGGCGATGACGCGTTTGATGTCGTTTTGCACGAGGCCAACAGTGGCGGCAAAAAAGGCAGTCAGTCCACCGACTAAGCATACTACGTCAAGCGCTTGCGGCGATTCGGCGAATAAGGGCGAGCAGCGCGCTACCATGAATACGCCCGCCGTCACCATCGTTGCCGCATGGATCAAGGCCGAGACCGGCGTCGGGCCTTCCATCGCATCGGGCAGCCATGTGTGCAACCCGATCTGCGCCGATTTCCCCATCGCGCCGATGAAAAGCAGGATGCAGATCAACGTCAGCGCATGAAAATCATGCCCTAAGAACCGCATCATATCGCCGCTATGCGCCTTGGCTGCGCCAAAGATAACATCGAAATAGACGCTGCCGAAAAACCAGTAGGTCGCAAAAATTCCTAAAGCAAAGCCGAAATCGCCGACGCGGTTGACGAGGAACGCCTTGATCGCCGCCGCGCAGGCCGACGGTTTTTTAAACCAGAATCCGATTAGCAGATACGAGCACAGGCCGACGCCTTCCCAGCCTAAAAATAACTGCACGAGATTGTCCGACGTCACCAGCATCAACATGAAAAACGTAAATAGCGAAAGATAGCACATAAACCGCGGCTGATGCGGATCGTCGTGCATATAACCCACCGAATACACATGCACTACCGCCGACACCCACGTTACCACCACCAGCATCACCGACGTCAGCGCATCTACGCGCAATGTCCAGCCGGCAGAAAAATCGCCCGACATAATCCACGGTGCCACTTGCGTTTTATACACCAGCCCCGTCGTGCCGAATAATTCCCGCCAGCCCTGATGCATTAGCCCGGCGCTTACGAATTCGCTGAACACCATGCCCGACAGCAGCGCCGAAACAACCATCGCTCCGCAGGTCAGCCAATGCGCCGTGCGCACTTTGATGCTGCGCACCGTAAGGCCGACAAAGAGCGACGCCGCCAATGGCAGAAAAACGATGAGGAAAATATAGGGATGGCTGCTCATGAAGGGATTATTTTATAAAAGTGAAACTATCGGCGATGGTTTTCAGGTCTTTGACGTAAGAAGCATAGAGCGGTTTCGATCGTCCCGAAACAATTAATGTAACGACTCCCACCGCTCCCTTTTTAGCATCATACATATAGGCGCTATAGGTCAATTCCCGCGGGCGCTTGCGCACCACATGAATCAAATCCGCGTGCTTATAAGCGCGCAAACCACCATCCACTAAAGCGGTAGCTTTGAGTCTCTGCTTTTCAGGCACATCTTTTTGCAGCGCCGCCACATCGCGCACAATCGACCGCTCGATTTCAAGCCCGTGCCTACCATCGCCATAATTGGATTGCGACAATGCTCCCACATACATCAGCACATTGGAATCCGGCGACGACACCGGCCTGAGTCCGATCATCGGCTGATTATCCGGAACGGCCTGCGCGCGCCAGTTAGGGGGAAGCAACATGGAAAAAGCCAAATAACGATCGCCGGGATCAACATATAACTTGCCGTCATCCGGCACGGACGCATAGGCCATAGAACATGGCATAGTCATTAAAATCACCGCAATCGCCTTTTGCCAATATCGCATCCGCACCGCCTAACCTTTCATCACATTGACATCTTCGACCTCAATCGAGCCGCGATTGCGGAAATAAATCACTAAAATGGCCAGGCCGATGGCGGCTTCCGCCGCGGCTACCGTGAGCACGAACATGGCGAATATCTGGCCGGTAAGGTCGCCGAGCTTCACGGAAAACGCGACGAAATTGATGTTGACCGCAAGCAATATCAGCTCGATCGACATCAGGATGGTGATGATGTTTTTGCGGTTCAGGAATATGCCGCAAATGCCGAGCGTGAACAGCAGGCTGGAAAGAACCAGGTAATGGATGATGCTGATACTGCCGAAAAACACGTGTTGCATATTCTTTTTCCTATCAAGGGATCGGGGGATCGGGTAATCGGGTAATCGGGGAAACAGATTTACTACCCCTGAACACCCGATTACCTGATTCCCTGATTACCCGATTCATATCCCTCTCCCCGTTTCCACTTTTACAATCTCCACGCCATCTTTCTTGGTACGCGCCAATTGCTGCACGATATTCTGCTTGCGCACGTTCGGGCGCGCGCGCAACGTCAATATAATCGCGCCGATCATGGCGATGAGCAGGATAATGCCCGAAAGCTGGAACGGATAGAGATAATAGGTGTAGAGCACATTGCCGATAGCCTGCGTATTACTAATATGCGCACTATCGGGAATTGCCTGGCGCACGGGCGCAAGCGCCGAAGGCTTATTTAGCGACATGAAAAATACCGCAAGCAATTCCATGAATACCGCCAGCGCCACCGCCGCACCCACCGGTAGATAGCGCAAAAAACCCTCGCGCAGTTCGGCAAAATTGATATCGAGCATCATCACCACGAACAAAAACAGCACCGCCACCGCGCCGACATAGACGATCACCAGAATCATCGCAATAAACTCCGCGCCAAGCAGCACGAACAACCCCGCCGCGGTAAAAAACGCCAGTATCAGAAAAAGCACCGAATGCACCGGATTTTTCGATGAAATCACCATGATGCCCGACAATAGCGTAACAGCGGCGAAGAGATAAAAAATGAGGGTTGGGAGGAGATTGGTTAGCATGTGGAAACAGACTGTGCATGTTCCCCTCTCCCGTCCTTCACGGGAGAGGGGTTAGGGGAGAGGGCATCAGGATTTACATGCTGCATAATAACCGTAAGGGCACCTTCCATATTCGCTAATACATCATTATTCCAGAATCGCAGGACTGTGAAGCCCTGTTGCCGCAAAAAATTATCTCTTTTAGCGTCATAATTAATTTGCACCGCATGTTGCCCACCATCTAATTCAATGATCAACGCATGCTCAATACAGACAAAATCGACGATGTATGGGCCAATGGGATATTGTCTCTTGAATTTCAGTCCATAAAAACGATGGGCACGCAAATGATACCAAAGATTCCTTTCAGCATCGGTCATCGTTTTTCGCAGACTTTTCGCCTGCATGATTTTATGTCCTTTCCGCATCGCCCTCTCCCCTAGCCCCTCTCCCGTGAAGGACGGGAGAGGGGAATTTATAAATGGCTAGCCACCGTCGCCATGACCACAATCGCCCGCATCATGCCCCTCATGCCCGCAATGCGTTACCGAATCAGCTTTTAAATTATCCAATTCTCTCAATGTAAGACCTGGACTACCATCTTCCATACCATCATATTTTCTAGCAATCAGTATCCATAGTACATAAAGGAAAACGAGCGCAAAAACACCAGATAACATCCATCCCAACGTTGTCATGTTTCATTCTTATCTATACTTCGCATCTGCCTCAAGATTCGCTGCCAAAGCCGGTTCCCAGCGGTCGCCATTGGCCAGCAGCTTATCTTTATTATAAAATAATTCCTCACGTGTTTCGGCGGCGAATTCGAAATTCGGCCCTTCGACAATGGCATCAACCGGGCAGGCTTCCTGGCAAAAGCCGCAATAGATGCATTTGGTCATGTCGATGTCGTAGCGCGTCGTGCGCCGCGAGCCGTCATCACGGACTTCGGCTTCGATAGTGATGGCCTGCGCCGGGCAGATCGCCTCGCACAGCTTGCACGCAATGCAGCGCTCCTCGCCGTTTGGATAGCGCCTGAGCGCATGCTCGCCGCGGAAACGGGGCGATAGCGGGCCTTTCTCGTATGGGTAATTGATTGTTACGGGCTTTTTAAAGAAGTACTTGAGCGTAATGGCGAATCCCGCGACCAATTCTGCCAGCAAAAAAGAACGCGCCGTTTTATCAAGCCACGCCATCGGATGCTCCCGTTTTTTTACGGTGATGCCGCATATATAATACAATCATTCCGATTACCCCTGCAATGATGCCGATCTCGATATAGGTCATGTAATGACGCACCAACGCCTTATTGCCGCCAATCATATAGCCCACCAATATCAGCGTCGACATCCATAGTCCACCGCCAACGCCGGTATAAACCGCAAATTTTTTCACGTTCATATGCGAAAGCCCGGCCGGAAACGCCATGAAATGCCTAAGTCCCGGCACCAGCCGGCCGGTCAGCACCGAAATCTCGCCATGCCCGGCAAAAAATTTGTCGAGCATCTCAATTTTATCATGGGTGAAAAACACGTATTTGCCATAGGCGAATAAAAACCGCCGCCCGAAATGCAATGCAAAATAATAGCTGAACAGCGAGCCGCCGATATCGCCGGCAATGGCGCTGCCGATAACCACCCAGAGATTCATTTCGCCCTGCTGCACGAGATATCCGGCGGGAATCATGATCGCCTCGACCGGAATCGGCACCAGGACATTGCCGAAGAACATGGTGATAAACAACCCCGCATAGCCGAAGCTATGCACCAGATCGACCAGCCATGAAGCAAAGGTTTCCATTTATTCGGTTTTCCTCATTTAAAATACACCACATACCCCGACACAATCACCACCCAAAGCAGCGACAGCGGCAGGAACACTTTCCAGCCCAGCCGCATCAGCTGGTCGTAGCGATAGCGCGGCAGCGTCGCCCGTACCCAGATAAACACGAACAGGCAGAGCAGCACCTTGGCGATGAACCATGCCAACCCGACCTGCCATGCGGGAGTAGCTGCACCAACTATAGGTTGCCAGCCGCCGAGGAACAGAATGGAGGTCATGCCGGACATTAATATCATGTTGGCATATTCGCCGAGGAAAAACAGCGCAAACGACATCGACGAATATTCGACGTTATAGCCGGCGACTAACTCAGCCTCAGCTTCGGGCAGATCGAACGGATGGCGATTGGTTTCCGCCAGCGCCGAGATGAAAAACACGATAAACATGGGGAACAGGATGCCGAACGCATTCCAATGCGCGATGCCACCCGCTTGAGCGCGCACGATTCCGCCAAGATTCAGCGATCCCGTCATCAACAATACGGTGACGATGACAAAACCGATCGAGACTTCATAGCTTACCATCTGCGCGGAAGAGCGAATTGCGCCGAGGAAAGCGTATTTCGAGTTGCTCGCCCAACCCGCCATGATGATGCCATAGACGCTCAGCGAGGAAATCGCGAAGAGATACAACACGCCGACATTGATATCAGCGATGACGAAATCCGGCGTGATCGGAATCACCGCCCAGCCGACCAGCGCCAGCGAAAAGGTCAGCATCGGCGCGATCAGGAAAATCACCTTATTGGCCTGCGACGGCAGGATGGTTTCCTTGAGGAACAGCTTCAGTCCATCGGCAAACGGCTGTAATAATCCCAAGAAACCGACGACATTTGGTCCTTTGCGCAACTGCATCGCTGCAATCACCTTGCGCTCGTAATAGGTGAGCATCGCCACGCAGATGAGCAGCGGCACCACCACTTCAAGAATCTTTATAACCAGCCAAAATACTGGCCAGAACACGGTATCAAAAAATTCTGTCCACTCCATCTAAGCCACCTTCCTCATCCCCTGCCCGAGAATTTCCCGCGTGCATTCGGCCATTGTTTTGCTGGCGCGGCTGATCGGATCGGTCATGTAGAAATTGACGATGAATTCTCCGAACGGCGTATCCTCGATGCGAAACTTACTATCGCGTTTCGGCGTTTGCTGCCATGCGGCGGGAATGATTTCGCCGAGTTGCGCGAAATGCGGCGCGACTTCCACCATGCGCTCGCGCAATTGTTCCAGCGTGCTATAAGGAAGCGGCTTGCCCAGCGCCTCCGCCAACGCGTGGATAATCGCCCAATCCTCCTTGGCCTGGCCGGGCGGAAATATCGCGCGCTTGGTCTGCTGCACACGGCCTTCGAGATTGACATAAGTCGCATCTTTTTCCGTATAAGCCGCGCCGGGCAATACGATATCCGCCCAATGCGCGCCCGCATCACCGTGATGTCCCTGGTATATGACGAATGCATTAGCCAATAATTCCATATCGAATTCATCGGCGCCCAGTAAATAGACCAGCTTGATTTGCTCACGGCGGCAACCATCGAAAATCTTGCCCATATTTCTGCCGCCCTCTTCGGGCACGAAACCGAGGTCGAGCGCCCCTACCCTCGCCGCCGCATGATGCAGCACGTTAAAGCCGTTCCAGCCGTCTTTGATAAGGCCGTACTTATCCGCAATCATTTTCACGACAGCAAAAATCTCCGCACCGTCGGCGCGCGCCAGCGCAGCGCTTCCTAACACCAGCATCGGTTTTTTAGCTGCAGCAAGAATATTCGCCAACTCATGCCGCCCGTCGAGGATAGAGGCAAGCAGGCGCGGATCGTTGCCCAGCGATTCATAAGGATAGGTCAGCTCGGCATCAATGCCGAGATTATAGACCTTCAAGCCATTGCGCCACGCCTTGCGAATGCGGGCATTGACCAACGATGCCTCACGACGGGGATCGGCTCCGATAAGCAAGCAGACATCCGCCTGCTCGATCCCGGCAATCGTCGTATTAAATAAATAATCGGCTCGCGCGCCGGTATCGATAGCGCTTCCATCCTGCCGGCAATCGCGGTTGGCAACGCCCATGCTATCGAGCAGATCGCGCAAAGCCATGATGCTTTCGGCGCAGGCAAGATTGCCGGCCACAGCGGCTATTTCCTGCGGGCGCAAACGCCCCATCCACGCGGCAACCGTAGCCAACGCTTCCGGCCACGTCACTTCCGCCAGCTTGCCTTCGGCATTCCGCACATACGGCCTGTCGAGCCGCTGGACGCGCAAGCCGTCGCAGGCATGGCGCGTTTTGTCGGAAATCCATTCCTCGTTCACATCCTCGTTGACGCGCGGAAGGATACGCAGCACCGCTTCCCCGCGCGTATCGACACGAATAGCCGAACCGACGGCGTCCATCACATCGATGGATTCGGTTTTTTTCAAGTCCCACGGCCGGGCGACAAAGGCATAAGGCCGCGACGTCAGCGCGCCGACCGGGCAAATATCGACCAGATTGCCGGATAATTCCGAGGTAATCGCTTTTTCGACATAGGTGCCAACTTCCATATGCTCGCCGCGGCCGAACGCGCCCAATTCCGGCACGCCGGCAATGTCCTCGGCGAAGCGGATGCAACGGGTGCAATGAATGCAGCGCGTCATCTGCGTTTTGACGAGAGGCCCCATATACTTATCCTCGACGGCGCGTTTCATGTCCTTATAACGGCTTTTGCCGGCGCCGTAGAGCAAGGCCTGATCCTGCAAATCGCATTCGCCGCCCTGGTCGCAGATCGGGCAATCAAGCGGATGGTTGATGAGCAGGAATTCCATCACGCCTTCGCGCGCTTTTTTCACCATCGGCGTATTGGTTTTGACCACCATATTATCGGCGCAGGGCAACGCGCAGGACGCTTGCGGCTTGGGTGGGCCGGGCGAAACTTCAACCAGGCACATACGGCAATTACCGGCAATCGCCAGCCGCTCATGATAGCAAAAGCGCGGGATCTCGATGCCAAGCTGCTCACATGCCTGAATAATCACCGTTCCCGGTTCGACTTCGATCTCTTGTCCATCAATGGTCAGCTTGGGCATAATGCTCATGATCCTTGCAGCGTAATAATGCCTATTTGAAATATCAGGATATGAGTGCTTTTCAAGTCATTCCTGCATCAACCTGCACTGTAATATAAATGTAACATAATTATTATTGCAAATAGCGGACGAAACAGTTATTAACCCAATTTTATACCACCTAAAGGAAATGGAGTTATGTCTAACCTTTTCTTCCAATTGAATATCGAAGAAGCACAACAAGGAATCGATAGCTTAGGGAAGCGACAGCAAT
>Ga0207026_1096_pt1 | contig 15684 bp, 11 predicted proteins | sample Alteio_BWMinCont_42_FD_153274 | JGI IMG/M metagenome (GOLD analysis project Ga0207026, IMG submission 153274) | Enriched cells from forest soil in Barre Woods Harvard Forest LTER site, Petersham, Massachusetts, United States -... | ecosystem: Environmental > Terrestrial > Soil > Temperate forest >...
ACCGAATCCGCAATCTCCTGCTCGACTCGAAGTCCGCCGGCCTTGCCCCGCGCACTGAGTTGGCAATGATGTTCGCCGATCGCGCCCAGGCCATCCATGAAGTGATCGCTCCCGCTCTCGCCGCGGGACAGATCGTCCTCTGCGACCGCTTCACGGATTCCACCGAGGCCTACCAGGGAGGCGGCCGCGAACTCGGCTCGGAAATCGTCCTCGAACTCCACCGGCTCATCTGCGGCGACCTTCAGCCCGATCTCACCATCCTGCTCCTGCCCGATCTCGCTGCCTCCCTCAAGCGAGCCCGCAAGCGCAACTCGCGCGAAAAAGCAGCCACCGGTGCCGACGAAAGCCGTTTCGAGCGCGAACAGGATCCATTCTTTCGCAGGGTTTATGACAAATACCGCGAAATCGCCGAAAGAGAGCCTCTGCGTGTCGTCACCATCGAAGGCGACCAAGGCGTCGAAGAAGTCTTCGCCCACGTGGTAAACGCAGTAGCAGCCCGCCTTGGCCGGGCAAATCTGGTCCCATCAACACCGTAGCCCGCCATCTGCATTTCCACACTTCAGCCGTACGTCTTCACCGCCTCCGCAATAGCCGGCGCAGCCTTCGCCAGATCAGCCGGAATCATCACCGGACTCACTTCAATGGAAGCATCGAGCGCCAGAAACCAGGGCTCGGCGATCCCCGGAATCTCCGACGCATCCTCCATGTTGACAATCATGAAGCAGGTTCGCAGCCCCTTCTCCGCCGCAAAATAAGCCGCTTCCGGCTTCTGTGCTTCGAGAATGTTTTGGATGGCGCGAAAGCCGTCCTTCTTAGCCGCCGCGTTTCCCGCTTCCACCGGAAACGAAATCTTGTACAGAAAGCGCATCGTGACTCCCTCTCAATCAATGGATTTCGACCGGCGAATATCCTCCCCGGAGGATGAGGTAGTCTGCGCTGAGATTGAATGGACAGAGGAATTTCCAGCACGCGCCAAACAAGGCTGCGCCGACAGTTCTCAATTGCCGGAGATCGTCGGAACCGCGAAATCATATCACGGTTTACGATGAGCACATCGGCGGCGCTTTCATTCCCGCGCTACGCGGCGTCCAATCTCTGCCGTCAAATGGATCCTTCCGGCGGCAACTCGCCACAGAAACGGAAATCATGGCAAGCTCTGTAAAGGACGTTCGAATTACAACGGAGCCTGCGGCCTCCGCTCCACCCGTCGTCCCATGGGGCAACTATCGCTTCCCGCCAGGCTTGCGTTACAACCTTCCTCTCTACATGCTTGCCGGCTTCTTCGACCGTCGCAATCCAATCCTCCTCTTCGAACACCTCTCCAGATTCGGCCGCGCCGCTCACTACCGAATCCTGTCGCATCACGTAATCCTCCTCAACGACCCCAGCGATATCCGCGAAGTTCTCGTCGACAAAGCCCAGTTCTTCATCAAGGAACGCACCCAGAAGCGCATGAAGATCCTCCTCGGCGACGGTCTCATCACCGCCGATGGAGAAACTCACAAGCGCCATCGCCGCATCGCCGCACCCGCCTTCCACCGTCAGCGCATCCAGGCCTACGCGGGGACCATCGTCGAGTACGCCGCCGCCATGCGTGAGCAATGGCGTCCAGGCACACAGACTGACATCGCCGCCGAGATGATGCGCCTCGCTCTCCAGATCACCGCCCGCACTCTCTTCGACACCGAAGTCACACCCGAGATTCACACCATCAACGACGAAGCCAACGCCGTCATGGACATGTACAACGCCCTCGTCGCAATGCCTTGCGTAGAAGAACTCCTGCGCTGGCGCATCCCCGTCCCTGTACTCATGCGCTTCCGCAAATCCAAAGCCCGCCTCGACGCCGTCGTCGACAAAATGATCGCAGCGAAGCAGGCCGAAAGCGCAAAAGCCGCGCGCGAAGGCAGACCCGTCGGAGGGGATCTGCTGTCCATGCTCATCGCCGCCCGCGACGAAACCGATGGCTCGAACCACCCATCAACCGGAATGTCCGGCAAGGAACTCCGCGACGAAGTCCTCACCCTTTTCCTCGCTGGCTACGAAACCGTGGCCAACGCGCTTTCATGGACCTGGCTCCTGCTCGGCCAGAATCCCGAAGCCGAAGCCCGCCTCCACGCCGAACTGGATGCAACCCTCCTCGATTCGTCGGGTAAGGCACGCCTCCCCACGCTCGAAGACCTTCCCCGCCTGCCCTATACCGAGATGGTCATGGCAGAATCCATGCGTCTCTACCCGCCCGCATGGGCCATGGGCCGCCAGGCCACGCAGGACATTGAAATTGGCCCCTACCGCGTGCCCAAAGGAACATATTTCCTCTTCAGCCAATACATCATCCAGCGCAACCCCAGATACTTCCCGGATCCACTCGCATTCCGCCCCGAACGATTCACCGCCCAGGCCAAAGCCCAGCGCCCAAAATTCGCCTACTTCCCCTTCGGCGGCGGCGGACGCCAATGCATCGGCGAATCCTTCGCCTGGATGGAAGCGGTCCTTGTGCTGGCCACCTTGGCCCAACGCTGGCGGCTCAAGGTCATTGAGAACCAGCAAATTGCCCTCCAGCCTAAAATTACCCTCCGCCCAAAATTCGGAATTCAGGTGATTCCCAATCCGCGATCATAAGTCGATCGTCCGCGTTCGATATCGAACAATTCCCGCGAACAACTTATAGGTTTATAAGTCAACTCTGATCACAATCGGACAAAATTTATTGCTTCCAGCGTGCAATTTTGCCCACGCTGGAAAGATACCAGTGAAAAGACCAACCCCGCTTCAGGCCTCAGCATCCATCTCATCTGTGCAGCCGGGGATAAATCCTGAGAGCGGGATTTCATTCGAAACTTCTCGCCATATTTCCCCTCGAGCACCTCGATCGGTTGACCCATTCATGGGCTCCGTGGCTCACGATTCCACCCAATTTGAAAATCCAACAGGAAAGCCAGGCAAATCATGGTTCTTTTCCAGAATAAGTTCCGCTCCACTCTCCCTGTGGCCCTGCTTGCATTGAGTGCAGCTTGCATGATCGCAGTTCCTGCGCATGCGCAGGATCAAAGCGCTCCCCCACCCCAAACCCAACCGGACAATTCCGCCAATAACAAGCAGCACGCCAACACTGCAGATCAACAAACGAACAGTGAAGGCGATAGAGCGACTGCCAGAAAGATCCGTCAATCGGTCATGGCAGATAAGTCTCTCTCCACCTATGCACATAACGTGAAAATCATTGTCGTCAACGGAGCCGTCACACTGAAAGGCCCCGTCGATTCGATGGAAGAGAAAAAGCGCATCGGCGATATTGCTTCGCAAGTGACTGGAAGCCCCGACACCGTTGTCAACGACTTATCCGTAAAGTCCAAGACTGACTAAGTCCTGATTACGGGTTTCCGAGACGGGTTTATTACCCCTTCCATCCTCCGGAGCGTTCGCATTCGTGCGCTCTCAAACTAAGCCACGCAACTAAGTTACGTACCCGGCAATACCAGGAGTCTTTCATGGAAAACAAGAAAACAGCAGTATTTGGAATCTACCCCAACCCGGCCAGCGCAGAGATGGCTGTCGACAATCTCGTCTCTGCGGGATACTCGAACCAGGCCGTATCTGTGTTGATGTCTGACGTAAACACCGCGAGAGAGTTCGCGCACGAAAAGAACACAAAGGCTCCCGAGGGCACGGCCATCGGCGTGGGCACCGGCGGAGTGATCGGAGGAACTCTGGGACTTCTCGCTGGAATCGGCGCACTCGCGATCCCAGGCGTGGGCCCGCTCATCGCTGCAGGTCCAATCATGGGAGCCCTGGCTGGCCTCGGCGTGGGCGGCGCAGTTGGCGGCTTGGTTGGCGCCCTCGTCGGAATGGGAATCCCAGAGTACGAAGCAAAACGGTACGAGGGTCGAGTCAAGAACGGTGGCGTTCTGCTCTCGGTTCATTGCGACACCTCCGAAGAGATACATCGGGCCAAGGAGATTCTCAAATCTACTGGCGCGGAAGACATCGCATCCTCTGGAGAACAGTCCGTCAGCAAGGATGACAAAGCCGTCCGCGACGAGCGCACCAGAACCACGGTTACCACTTACTAAATCTTCCCATGCGCATCTTTGACCAGACCTCGGCAAGGACGGGCATCGCTTCCGATGAACGTCCTGCCTGATCGCCAACAGTTGCCGAGTACGTGACGAAGGCACTGTTGGCGTTCGGCAATCTCCGGCCATTGGTTGCAATTCAATCATAAGTGGAACTGCTTTACGCGTTCAGTGTCATTACACCAATCGTCGTCACGTTAAGAAGGAGTTGTTCGTACATGACCACCAACACATTCGAAAAGCTATTCGTTGCGGAACTGAAGGACCTGTATTCCGCAGAACAACAGATAACAAAAGCCTTGCCCAAGATGATCAAGGCCGTAACTTCCGCCGAGTTAAAATCTGCTCTCGAAGCACACCTGGCGGAAACAAACAATCAGATCCAGCGACTGGATAAGATCGCTGAAAATCTCGGAAAGAGTCTGCATGGCAAAGTCTGCAACGGAATGAAAGGTGTCCTGGCAGAAGGCGCAGAAATGCTGGAAGAAACGGCGGAGGGCAGTATCCGCGACGCTGGAGTGATTTCTGCGGCGCAAAGAGTCGAACACTACGAGATGGCCGCCTACGGAGCCGTTCACGAATACGCCATGCTCCTCGGGATGAACCAGGTGGCGAGTCTTCTCAGCGAAACGCTGGAAGAGGAGAAATCAGCGGATAAGAAACTCTCGAAGATCTCCAAAAACGTCAATTCCGACGCTCTGAGCGTACCCGCCTAACTTTGCTTTCCAACTGATTTGGGGGACACCTGAGTCCCCCAAATCCCCTGAAACACCTAGAACGGCAGCCTAAAACGGCACATCGATAACTTCGATCGAGAGCGCTGGCACCGTATGTTTCCAATCGCTGCCGGACACGGAAGCCGTTGACTCAATCGGTCGTATCTCGTCCGGATCATAGATCGAGTTAGTCGCATCAAATGTTGCCCCGTGCAGGGACGTTACCGTCGCCGTATGCACACCATTCACTCCCGCCATATTCAACAAGAGCGGCTGGTCGATGCTGGAAGCATTCACCAGCTTCAGATGCAGCACCCTCTCCTTCGAACTCACCGTGGCCGAGTAGAAAAATCGCTTGCCTTCCCCAGAGATAGAACTCTGCGCGCTGCCCTCTCCCAGGTGTCCGGCAAACAGAGACTGCGCCCAATAACTCGGTGAGGCATAGGTAGTCCCTGCGTCAAAACCAATAAGGTCAGTCGGCCACTCCATCGCGCCCGGGCTTACGTTCGCAAGCAATGGAGCATAGCTCGCCATTATGATCAGATCGCTGTTGCGCTCCATCGAAGTCATCCACGCGGCATCGCCAAGCGCATCGCCAAAGTTGGGTGTAGGCGATCCCGATCTCGTAGCCCACTCGCCCACAAATATCTTCGGTCCGTTCCGCGAAGCCTTGTCATAGTGATGCACTAGATCCATCATGTCCGCCGGGGACTTATAGTAATGCTCATCCGAGATATCCGGACTGACCTTTGTCTCATATTCGCTGTTGCCGTCGGTAGCAATCAGCTTCAACTGCGGATATCGCTTATGCATGGCTTGGGCAAATTGCTTATATCGCTCCGTGTAACTTCCCGACTTATCCAGATAGTCTTCGTTGCCAATCTCAACATAATGCAACGTAAAAGGCGCCGGATGCCCATTGCGAGCCCGCTCCGCGCCCCACCGGGTGCTGGCATCGCCACTGACATACTCCACCTCGTCCAGCGCCGATTGCACGTATGGTTCAAGATCCTTGCCAGTCGCCACATGGCTTCCTCCCAGCGAGTAGCCCGCATAGACCGCAAGCACCGGTTCGACTTTGAGGTCTTCACACCACTCCAGAAACTCAAGCAGGCCCAGCCCATCGGTCGACCAATAAAACCATGGACCCTGATGGCCCTGCCTGTCTTCGATAGGCCCAATCGTCTTCTTCCAGTCGAATCGATCCTGGACCGTCATCCCTTCCAGATAGTTGCCCCCAGGCAGGCGCAAAAACTTGGGATGCATGGCAGCCATACGATTCATCAGATCGACTCGGTTGCCATTCGGCCGATCGTTAAATGTCGGCTGCATCAGAGAGACCAATTGCAACCACACAGTGCCGGGATGGCTGACAGTAAACTCCAGATGGTTGGCCGTCGAAGGCGAAATCTTCCCTGTCGTCAGCTTGTACTCATAACGCGCCCACCCACCCGAGCGTATTTCCACCTGCGCCTGCGCCTCCACAGTGCCCGTCGCATTGTTGACCATCCGCACAGTGATCGGTCCTGTCTGACCATCGACGTCCGCAACGCGAGCATACAATGACCCCGAGTAAGTCGTGTCCGGATGCAATCCGTAGCCCCAGAAGCCCGGGTTCGTCAAACCAGCCTCATTCCCTTGCGATGCAGCCGAGACCGTCAGCTTCATGCTGTAATGCAAGGCTTCACTCGGCCCGGTGGACGTATCAAGATGCTTCTCGGCGACCGAATTGCCGCGACGCACAAGGTCCCACGGCGGCTCGCCCTCCCAGTCGGAGTGGAACGCACGATTCTGAATCATCTCAGCATAGAGGCCGCCATCGTAGGAGTGGTTAATCTCCTCCGTCATCAAGCCATACAATGTCGGGCTGACCGGCGAAACGATCCGCGTGACATCGATCTTCAGTTGTGCCGCAGGCTCACTCGCAGTCTGCGCCAAAGCACCCGAAGAAAGCGCCAACGCAGCAATCAATAGCCCTAAAGCACAACGAAAATGACCGGCCCGCGACCCAGGGTTTGACACCGATCTCCGCATGACGACTCCCGTAAGCTCAGTACGAAACACGGCAAACTCCTTCATGCATTGACAGTCAGCTACCGGATCAATGCATGCCGGAGCCCCTGCCGAAACCATGAAACAACCTGAGATGACAACCTTAGAGGCTGAAGTATACGCCATTCACCCCCTGACCTTGCTCCCACAGCCTCGCAGTCACTACACTCGGTTGGCATCGCAATTGGCTAACCGAGGGGATCGATTTAAAAATGAATAAGAGGCAGTTCTTGAAGACCACCAGCGCAATCGTTTCCGGCACCCTTCTCTCGCACTTCGCCAAGGCCGCCGATCAAAAGGAACCCGTCGCCCATGAAACCAATTGGGCCGGGAACCTCCGCTACCACGCCGACCATCTGTACGCGCCCCACACGGTTGCCGAAGTCCAGGAGACAGTGAGGAATTGCGCCAGCCTGCGCGCCCTTGGTTCGCGCCACTCCTTCAACACCATCGCCGACAGCCTCACCAATCAAATCTCGCTCGTCCATCTCGACTCGATGGAAGTTGATACCAAGAGTCAGACCGTCACCGTCGGCGCAGGCGTCCGCTACGGCACACTCGCGCCGTGGCTCGATGCCAAGGGCTTCGCAGTCCACAACCTCGCCTCGCTGCCCCACATCACTGTCGCCGGAGCGATAGCGACCGCCACCCACGGCTCAGGCGTCAAAAACGGCAACCTCTCCACCGCCGTCCGCGCCCTCGAAATCGTCACCGCCGACGGCGAAATCCACCACGTCACCCGCGAAAGCGACCCAGATCACTTCCATGGCGCAGTCGTCGGCCTGGGCGCGCTGGGCATCGTCACCAAAGTGACCCTAGCCGTCCAACCCCGTTTCGACATGACCCAGATCGTCTACCGAGATTTATCCACAGCCCAGCTCGAACACAATCTCGAAGCCATCATGAGCGCAGGCTACAGCGTCAGCCTCTTCACCAACTGGCAAAACAACCGCATCGCCCAGGTCTGGATCAAGAACCGCGTAGCCAACGGCGAAAAGACCACCATCGCTCCCGAATTCTACGGCGCAAAAGCAGCTACCCGGAACATGCACCCCATCGAGACCAACTCCGCTGAGAATTGCACCGAGCAGATGGGCGTTCCCGGTCCCTGGTACGAACGCATGCCCCACTTCAAAATGAATTTCACCCCATCCAACGGCGCCGAACTGCAGACCGAGTACTTCGTCCCCCGCAATCGCGGCTACGAAGCCATCCGCGCCGTCGAAACCCTGCGCGACAAAATCACCCCGCACCTGCTCATCACCGAACTCCGCTCCATCGCCGCCGACGACCTCTGGATGAGCATGGCCTACCAGCGCGACTCCCTCGCGATCCACTTCACCTGGAAGCAGGAAACTCCCGAAGTCATGGCCCTCCTGCCCCAGATCGAAGAAAAACTCGCACCCTTTGGCCCCCGCCCGCACTGGGCCAAGCTATTCACCATCCCGCCATCACGCCTGAAGTCCCTCTACCCAAAACACGACGACTTCGCCTCACTCGTAAACGATCACGACCCCAAAGGCAAATTCCGCAACGAATTCGTAAACCACAACATCTTCGGCGCATGAGCGGCCAGCATTCCACCGAGCGGTCCGCCCAATTCTGCTAGCCTGAAATTCATGGGCTTTCAGGAATTCCTATGCAATTCGGGCACCGTCGAACGCCTGCGCGAGAGCGTCCTGCACCAGCGCATCCCGCAGGCGATCATCCTCGCCGGCCCCCGCGGAGCTGGCAAATACACCCTCGCCCTGATGTTCATCCGCCTCGTCAACTGCCTTTCACCCGTCGAAACCGATGGTCTTCCCGACTACTGCGGCGTCTGCCGCAACTGCGAGCGCATAGGCCAGGCCGCAGACCTCGAATCCCGCATCACCGATGCACTCTCAGCCCGCGAAGACCTCCGCGAAACCGACAAGCGCGAAACCCGCGTCCTCATCCAACCCCACCCCGACATCCTCATCGTCCCGCCCGACCCGCCGCAGAACCTCATCAAAATCGGCCAGGTCCGCCAGGTCATCCACAACGCCTATTACCGCCAGCCCGTCGAGGCAAAGCGCTCGATCTTCCTCTTCACCTCGTCGGCGTTCATGAAAGAGGCAGCCAACAGCCTCCTCAAAGTCCTCGAAGAGCCGCCGCCAAACTGCACCCTCATCCTGCTCACCGAAAACCCGGCTGAGATGCTGCCCACCATCCGCTCCCGCGCAATGTTATTCCGCCTCACAGCCGTCCCTGTCGAAACGCTGGAGCAACTGCTCGCCACCCGCCGCCCCGAGTTGAAAGGCCCTCGTCGCGCTCTGGTCGCACGCATGTCGCACGGCGCCGTAGGCCGCGCCATCGGCTTCGATGTCGAAACCTACCTGGCCAGTCGCCAAGACGCACTCGTCGTCCTGCGCAGCGCCCTCCGCGATCCCGACTTCTCCAGCCTCTTCCGCACTACGGACACCTATCGTGGCGGCGCCGACGGCCAGGAAAAGACCCTCAATCTCCTCCGCGCCACCAACACACTCCTCGAAGACCTGCTTATGCTCGTCGCCGGCACCCCGCAACTGATCCGCAACCAGGACATCTCCGCCGAACTCACCCAACTCGCCGCAGGAGTGACACTCGATTGGATCGACCACGCCGCACGTTCCCTCGCCGACGTCGAAAAAGGTATGCGCCGCAACCTGCTGCGCTCGCTTTCGCTCGATGCGATGGCCCTTGCCCTCGAGCGCGGCTGAACTGATCAAATCCTCACGCCAATCCGAAACACAAAAGCGAAAAATCCACATGCAACCATCATGACTTTTCATGCATCTGAGAAATAACGACATTCAGAATTACGTTCATCTGGGACGCTTCATAAGTCGGAAACGCGCGTTGCTGCGCGTCTAGTTGGTCCCTGTCGTCGTCTGGAACTGTATGCCCACAGAATACGTAAGCATCAAGCACTACCCTCCCCCGGAGTCTGGCGGCAATTCTGCAAGTCTCTGCAACACCATGGGCCCCTATCTTGTTCGAGGAGCAGATCACAATGAGTAAACGGATCGTCCGGGATGCTGCCACAGTCCTGCGCGCAGCCTCCCCAACTGCTTCTTTGACCGCCGTCCTCGAACGGCCGCCGTTACCCGCGCCCGTGGCAGCAACCGCAATCGCAAACGGAGCCAAGCCAGCGCGAAAATTGCGCGTGATTCCGGCCGCCACCAACCGCCACTTTCCGGCTGTCGCGCACGAGGAGCAAGGCTCCAATCGTCAGGCAGAGTTGTTTTACCTGCAAAAGCAGATCCAACTCCAGACGCAGATGGTCTTCATCCTCGAAGATGGAGCGCGCATACAAGGCGTAATCGAGTGGTACGACCGCAATTCCATCAAAGTACGTGGAAAATCCCGCGTATTGCTTTATAAAACCGCAATCAAGTACCTCTACAAAGCCGGTGAAGTGGGCTCTGCTCCCGAATAGCGCACCCCAACACCACTCAACTCGTACGATCGTCTTTCCAGGCAGCTTTGCGTAGACGATCCTGAATCGCCAATCCGATTCCCACCCGTGGCGGCACCGGGCACAGAATCACCGTGCAACCCGCAGCATCGAGTTGGCGCAGACCGGCAAACAGCCGCTGCGCCAGTAGCTCCGGCTCCGACCACCGTCCCCACCAAAATATCTCCGCGAAGCGGCTCTTCAATTCTGCAATCGAATCTTCTCCCGGCAGCCCATCCGGCAGCATCACGCCCACTCGTTCGCGCGAGAATTCCATAGCCTCCTCATACAGAAGCGACGCCAAATCGGCCGTGTCTCTGCCTTCCCCTGCCTCCACCAGAATCAGCCGCGCCCTTGGCGCATAATGCCGCAACCCCACTCCCGGAGACGGCAGTGACTCCCGCGCCTTAACAGCCAGCCCCTCCCGCTCAATAAACAATTCCGCAGCCCCGGCGACCTCGCGAATCTGATCCAACGTCACAGCGCCTGGCCGGTAGACAATCATCGGCAAGCTGTTCGCGGCTGGATTCGGATCCAGCACAGTCGATTCCACTCCAAACGCCGTCGGCCCCGCGTCCAGGACAGCATCGATCCGTCCATCCAGATCCTCCAGCACATGCTGCGCCGTCGTAGGACTGGTATGCCCGAAGCGGTTCGCACTCGGCGCAGCCACTGGTACTCCGGCCCGTCGAATCACCTCCCGCGCCACCGGATGCCCAGGCATCCGCACCCCCACCAGCGGCCGCCCGGCAGTCACCGCATCCGGCACAGCTTCAGAGCGCGGCAGCAGCAGCGTCAGCGGCCCCGGCCAGAAGGCCCGTATCAGCAGCCGCGCAGCCTCAGGAATCTCGCTGACCACCGCAGCCAGCATCGCCTCATCCGCCACATGCACAATCAGCGGATCCCAGCTCGGCCGTTCCTTGGCCTCAAAAATCGCCGCCACCGCAGCGGCATTCAGCGCATTCGCACCCAACCCGTAAACAGTCTCCGTCGGCAGCGCAACCGTGCCGCCCTGCCGCAGAATCGAAGCCGCCTGATCCATCGCCTGCTGCGATTCCTGTCCGTTCAAATTGTCGAGGTCCACCAGAAGGCGCAACGTCTGCATAGACTTATTATCAACGTCCTCGCCCCGCAGCCTTCGCACCGTCGTTTGTCGTATACTCCGGGCAATGGGAGCTATCGAAACAGAGATCAAATTCCGCGTCGCCGACATTGCAGATCTCGAGGCGAAGCTATCCTCGATCGGCTTCCATCGAGACACTCCCCGCAGCTTCGAGAGCAACACCCTCTACGACACTCCCGACCGCAGCCTCCGCATGAAGCGAGAACTGGTCCGCATCCGCCAGTACAACGGAATCTGGCTGCTGACCCACAAGCGCATCCCCGACTCCGGCATCGGTGAAGACCGCCACAAGCATCGCGTCGAGACCGAATCAGAGCTCTCCGACGGCTCAGCCCTCGCAGACGTCTTCGCCTCCATCGGACTCATCCCCGTCTTCCGTTACGAAAAATGGCGCACCGTCTGGTCCCATCATCACGACCAGACCGGTGGCCACTGCGTCATTGACGAAACCCCGCTCGGAGTCTTCGCCGAGCTTGAAGGCGCTCCCGACTGGATCGACCGCATCACCCATCAGCTCGGCATAGCCTCCGAAGATCAAATGACCCTCAGCTACGGCCGCCTATTTGAAATATGGAGAGAACAAACCGGCAGCACCGCACAAGACCTGACCTTCGCCGCCGTGGCAGAAACGACCAATTAGACCCTCCTCTTCCCCGAATACCAATCAGCAGCAAATAGCGCTCCCCGGATCCTCGAAAAAATCTAATGGAAACCCACTAATCCTTTCGAGATCCCCGCCGATAGGATGGGCAGGCGACCTTTCGCCTTGGGTGGTCTGGATGGGACGGCATACTTTTCAAAACCCTCGCACAAGTCAACGGCGAATTGCAGCGGTACTCCTGCATCTCGCGGTCTTTTCCCTGGCGGTTGCCATTGCAACGCCACTTCGCGCTGCAGACGAACGAGCGATCAGGCAGCGGGTCGCGCCCACTTATCCCGAACTGGCCAAACGCATGCGCGTCAGTGGCGTAGTTCGAATCTCAGCAACCGTCTCAGCGGACGGCAGCGTCTCCGCCACAAAGACTGTGAGTGGCAATCACATGTTGACTGGAGCCGCGGAAGAAGCCGTCCACAAATGGAAATTTGTGCCCGCGTCGGATGAGTCCACTGTCGAAGTGGAAGTCAACTTCGCCCTGGCACAATAGCACCGTTAAAATACACAAGTTTTTGCAGTCCTTTTGCAAGGGCAAAGACAGGGAGAGAAATAACCTCCTGCCTGTCTTTGCCCTTATTTTTTAATCTCTTCTAGAATTCAGGCTTCCACGCCGTGGCATTTCTTATACTTCTTCCCTGACCCGCACGGGCAGGGATCGTTGCGACCAACCTTGCTGCCCGCATGGCGCTGCGACGGCTCGCTGCTCGCCGATGCACCCGCAAACCGCGCCGCCTCGATCTCCCGCTTCTTCTTGCGCTCGAACTCCTTCTCCAGCGCATCGATCGTCGTGCTCGGAGCCCGCGTCGGCACCGCAATCTCCTTCACCTGAGTCCGCGACGAAGCCACCGCCGGTTCCAGCACAGCGCTCTCCACCGGAGGCGCCTCAGGAACCGTCCTGTCCAGCACGGGCGCTTCCGTGAAAGGCTGTCCATCCGGGCCCACAATCTGCATCCGGAAGAGATACCGTGCCGTATCTTCCTGGAAGCGCATCATCATCGCCTCGAACATCTCGAAGGACTCTTTCTTGTAGGCCACCAGCGGATCCTGCTGCGCATACCCGCGCATCCCGATCCCCTCCTTCAAGTGGTCCATCGACAGCAGGTGGTCCTTCCAGAGCCCATCCAGCACCGACAGCATCACCATGCGCTCGTGGTAGCGCATCGCCTCCGCGCCCAGAATCTTCTCCTTGGTCTCGTAATCTGTCCGCAGCCTGTTGTAGATCGCATCGCCCAGTTCATGACGCGTCAGCTCCAGCGGATCGAGCTTCTGCGCATCGAGATCAAACCCGAACTGCCCGATCAGCTTCTCCTTCAGCCCCTTCAGATTCCACTGCTCGGGATGCGCCGTCTCCGGAGCAAATTCATCAAGAATCAGGCTCAGAATGTTCGAAAGATAATCTTCGAGAATCAGCTCCCTCTGCTCGACGGCCATCAGCAGTGAACGACGCAGCCCATATACAGCCTCGCGCTGCTTGTTCATCACGTCATCATATTCAAGCAGATGCTTGCGCGACTCGAAGTTCTGCGACTCAACCGCCTTCTGCGCGCCCTCAATGCGCTTCGAGATCATGCGCGACTCAATCGGCACGCCCTCTTCCATCCCCAGCCGTTCCAGCAGCGTCGAAACCCACGCCTTGGCGAAGATGCGCATCAGATCGTCTTCGAGCGACAGATAAAACCGCGAAGCGCCGGGATCACCCTGCCGTCCAGCGCGGCCACGCAACTGGTTATCAATACGCCGCGACTCATGCCGCTCCGTACCCAGGATGAACAGCCCTCCGGCATCAATCACCTGTACGTGCTCGGCCAGTACCGCCGCCGCGTGGACGCCGTTCACTTCCTGCCATTGCTGCTCAGGCGTCTCAAACTCCTGGCCCTGGTAGTAGAAGCGCAGAAACCCCGCCGGAGCCATCGGGTTGATCGCCCCTTCCGCCACACTGATCGCCCGCGCCAGCCCCTTCTTCACCAGCTCCTGGCGAGTCATGAAGTCCGGATTGCCGCCCAGAATGATATCGGTGCCGCGCCCGGCCATGTTGGTGGCGATCGTCACCATTCCAAGCCGCCCGGCCTGCGCCACAATCTCCGCCTCACGCTCGTGGAACTTCGCGTTCAGCACCACATGCTTAACACCCTTGCGCTGCAGTGTCTGCGAAAGCAGTTCGCTCTTCTCGATCGAAGTCGTACCCACCAGCACCGGCTGTCCCGTCTCGTGCAGCGCGGCAATGTCATCCGCAACGGCCTTGTACTTCTCCTTGATCGTCCGGTAGACAATATCCGAGCCATCCCCGCGCAACATCGGCTTGTTAGTCGGAATGACCGTAATATCCAGCTTGTAAATCTTGTCGAACTCCGCCGCTTCCGTCTCCGCGGTTCCCGTCATGCCCGAAAGCTTCTTGTACAGCCGGAAATAGTTTTGGAAGGTAATCGTGGCCAGCGTCTGATCTTCCTTGCGGATATTCACGCCTTCCTTCGCCTCAACCGACTGGTGCAACCCATCGGACCAGCGCCGCCCCGGCATCAGGCGTCCGGTGAAGGTATCGACGATGATGACCTCGCCATCCTTGACCACGTAATCCACATCGCGCTTGTACAGCGAATGCGCCTTGATCGCCACCTCGACATAGTGCTTCAGATCCCAGTTCTCAGGATCGGCAATATTGTCGATGCCCAGCAGCTCTTCGATCTTGAACCAGCCCTCGTCCGTGACTCCGATAGTCCGATGCTTCTCGTCCACCACATAGTCGCCGGTGAAGATCTTTGCCTCGCCCTGCCCCGGATCAGTCTCCTCGCCCAGCTCCAGCTTGGGGATAATCGATTTCACACGCGCATACTTGTCCGTTGTCTGGTCTGTCGGCCCGGAGATAATCAGCGGCGTCCGCGACTCATCGATCAGGATCGAGTCCACCTCGTCCACAATGGAGTAGTAATGGCCGCGCTGCACGCAGTCCTTGATCTCGAACTTCATGTTGTCGCGCAGGTAGTCGAAGCCGAACTCGTTGTTTGTCCCGTAAGTAATATCCGCCGCGTAGGCCTCGCGACGCTGATCGTCGCTCAGATCATGCACGATCACGCCGACCGTCATTCCCAGGAACTCGTAGATCTTGCCCATCCACTCGGCATCGCGCTTGGCCAGGTAATCGTTCACCGTGACCACATGCACCCCATGCCCGGCCAACGCATTCAGATAGCAGGAAAGCGTCGCCACCAGCGTCTTGCCTTCACCGGTCCGCATTTCCGCAATCTTGCCTTGATGCAGCACCATGCCGCCGATCATCTGCACATCGAAGTGCCGCATCTTTACCGCGCGCTTGCCCGCCTCGCGCACCACGGCAAAGGCCTCCGGCAGCAATTCTTCCAAAGCAGCCTTCTCAGCGGCCTTGATTTCGTCCTCATCGGTAATGCCTTCGAGGCGCGCAGCAATCCGCGCACGGAACTCAACAGTCTTGGCCCGCAACTGCTCATCCGTCAGCCGCAGTACCTGGGGCTCAAGAGCATTGATCTGGTCGACAATCGGCAACAAGCGCTTGATGACGCGCTCATTATTGGTACCAAAGATTTTTGTAAGCAGCTTACCGAACAAGGCAAAATCTCCATCTATCAGTGTAA
>Ga0207026_1099_pt1 | contig 15547 bp, 14 predicted proteins | sample Alteio_BWMinCont_42_FD_153274 | JGI IMG/M metagenome (GOLD analysis project Ga0207026, IMG submission 153274) | Enriched cells from forest soil in Barre Woods Harvard Forest LTER site, Petersham, Massachusetts, United States -... | ecosystem: Environmental > Terrestrial > Soil > Temperate forest >...
CGCAGCTATCGATGCGGTGAAGCAGTGGAAGTACAAGCCGTATCTTCTCAACGGCGAACCAGTCGAAGTCGATACGGAAGTACAGGTCAACTTTACCCTCGCCGGAGGCTAAACGCTCCCGTGCAGCGTGGTTTGACGTCAGGACGTCGACGCTAGGAAGTGTTGACGTTAGGAAGTAAAGGCCGTTATGATCCTCCCCCTCCCACCTAGGACGGTGGCCGGGAGAGTTTGTTTAACCGGCGCGGCGCCGTCACCTTGCTTCACAGTATTTAAGGTTACGATTCGGCGCGCGAGTGCGGTGCGGGCCAAGTCCGCGGCTTGTGTCGCAGGCGGAAAGCCAGGAACTATAAGTGTCTTTCTGTCGTCAAAGTTTGCAGGGTGCCACAGATTTCGCATCAAAGTTTACAGAAGTTCCGAGGAGGGAAAGCAACTCATGTTCGCAGCTAACGTCGCAACCGCAGTTCTCAGTCATGTTCCTAGGATGGCCGCTTGGGTTATGCAAGAGGGCGGCGCAGTGGGTTGGGATCCGATCTCGCTATGGAAGCAGATGGGTATCATCGCGAAAATCGTGGTCGTCATCCTGTTCATCATGTCGGGCTGGTCAATCGGCGTCATGATTGATCGCGCCATGGCGTATAGCGCAGCTCGCAAGCAGTCTCGCGCTTTCGCCCCCGCCGTTGCGGGAGCCCTGCGCGATGGCCGCATCGACGAAGCCATCAAGGTCGCCGAGCGCAACAAGAAGAGCCACCTGGCCAAGGTTGTTACTGCTGGCTTGATGGAATTCAAGGCCCACCAGGATAGCCCCGGCGCCATCCCCGGCGAGACCATTGAAGCCTCGAAGCGCGCCCTTGAGCGCACTGAAGCCATTGTCCACGCCGAACTGAAGCGCGGATTAGGTGGTCTGGCTACCATCGGATCGACGGCCCCGTTCGTGGGCTTGTTCGGAACCGTGATGGGCATTCTGAATGCCTTCAAGGGTATTTCGGAGCAGAAGGCTACCGGTCTGGGCGCGGTCGCAGGCGGCATTTCGGAAGCGCTGGTCACCACGGCTTTCGGACTTCTGGTCGCGATCCCCGCTGTGATGATGTTCAACTACCTCACCGGCCGCGTAGAAGCGTTCGATGTGGAGATGGACAATTCATCGAGCGAATTGATCGATTACTTCCTGAAGCGCCGGGAAGTTCGCCGTTCCTAAGTTTGCCGGATCGAGGTTGGCCGGATCGGGCCTGAGGGTCATTTTGACCATCAGGTTGCATCCCAGCCCTGAGTTGCTTGTCGGCGCCGGAATACATCCGGCGCCGGCTTCCCGACCCTCGGCGGAAGCCCGGAAGTACTGGAGATTTACGCTATGTCACTTGCGAAACGAAATGAAGGCGCCAATGTCAACTCCGACATCAATGTAACGCCGATGGTGGACGTGATGCTGGTGCTGCTGATCATCTTCATGGTGATCACGCCCATGCTGCAGAAAGGTATCAGCGTGGATATGGCGAAGGTAAACAATCCCACTCCGATGCAGGACGCCGACAAAGAAGATGCACTGCTGGTTTCGGTGATGCGCGACGGGACGGTCTACTTCGGTGCCGATAAGACTACCGCAGATAGTTTGACCGGCAAGGTGAAGGATCGCCTTACCAATCGAACAAACAAGGAAGTGTACGTCAAGGCAGATGCCCGCGCCCACTTCGGCAACGTAGTGCAAGTGGTGGACGCAGTGCGCGCCGCTGGCGTTGACGATCTTGGCCTGCTCACAGAGCAGCGTAAGAGTACACCAAACGCTCCACCCCCCGCTCCGGCGGGTGGGCAATAGAGGAGAATCGACCATGAGTATGGCAGTTGGCCCGAGCGGAGGCCAAAGCGCAAACATTAACGTCACTCCGCTCATTGACGTGCTGCTGGTGCTGCTCATTATTTTCATGGTGATCACACCGTTGACGCCGAAAGGCTTGGACGCGCTGGTTCCCCAGCCGCCTCCGCCGAACGCCCCTAAAAACAACACTCCCGACCGCACGATTGTGGTGCAGTTAATCGATCGCGGCGCTGGACAGGATCCCGGCCTCAAGATCAATCAGGAAGATGCGACCTGGGATAACCTGCAGGGGCGTCTCGCGGATATCTACAAGACCCGCGCTGAAAAAGTGATGTTCGTGAAAGGCGACGATGCGATTCCATTTGCCGACGTGGCGAATGTGATCGATATCGCGCACGCCGCGGGAGTGGATAAAGTCGGTCTGATTACAGCCAAGATTGAAGCCGGCGGTTAATCGCGCCTTTACGTAAATAACGCCCGGAAAAGGTCGAGCATCGCATTCTGTTCGCGGCACGGGACGCCTTGGTCCTGTGCCGAGTCTGCCAGAAAACGCCCGGCCCACACTTGTCAACTCGCTGTCTCTGGGCCTAGGATGCTGTGTGGCAAGGGAGACTTATACCGCGATGAATAAATACACACGACTGCTAACGCTGGCGGCCGCGATGCTGGCAATCCTCTCATCGGTAGGGTGCGCCAAGCTGCGCGCCCGCGATCAGCTCAACAAAGGCGTCACCGCCTATAAGAACGCCAAGTATGAAGAGGCGATCGACCACTTCCAGCAGGCCGTTGCCTTGGACCCGAGCCTCATTAACGCCAAGATGTATCTGGCCACCGCCTTCGCTCAGCAATACATTCCCGGCGCCGACACCCCGGACAACAACAAGATGGCGGAGCAGGCAATCGAGCAATATCAACACGTCCTCGATATGAATGCCGCGCGCGATCAGAAAGTAAACTCAGCCAAGGGCATCGCCTATCTTTACCTGAACATGAAGAAGTTCGACCAAGCCAAAAAGTATTACCGCATGGCCGGTGACCTCGATCCCAACGACCCCGAACCTTACTACTCCGTGGGCGTGATCGACTGGACGGCTTGCTATCAGCCTCGCATGGAAGAGCGCGCCAAGCTCGGACTGAAGCCGGACGAGAACCTGAATCCCAAGAATAAAGATCAGAAGAAGGTTTGCGGCGAACTGAAAGATAAGAATGGGCCGCTGGTTCAGGAAGGCATTGACAGTCTTAACAGAGCGATCCAACTTCGTCCCGATTACGACGACGCCATGGCCTACTTGAATCTGATGTACCGTGAGAAGGCCGATATCGAGTGCGATGACCTCAATGCCCGCCAGGAAGATCTGAAGACCGCCGATCACTGGGTGGACCAGACTCTGTCAACCAAGAAGGCCAAAGCCGAAAAACAGCCTGGAGCGCAGGGCATCACGATGGATCAGCCGAAGTAAGAATTCAGCATCCCCGCTTGGGTTACGAGGCCTGCCGCGTTTGAATGCGTGGAGGCCTTTTCAAATTGTGGACGGTCACCGAGGACAAGAGTTATCACTTCGCCATTTGCTAAGGGATCGAGGAATGATTTTGTTCTGGATTTAAACGCAAAGCCTAAAGATGTTGACTAAGACTTAACGCGAAAGCGACAGGAGATCTTAGGATGGTTCACGAATCATCACTCGACATTTCGCGTCGTCAGTTTCTCGCTGCCGGAGGCCTGACGGTCGCCGCAGCTTGTTTTGCTCCAAGTTACCTGATGGCCGAGACAGAGGGCATCGTTGTCGGAGCGTTCAAGGAAGCCGCCACAGCGAAAGTCACGGTTCAAAAACTTCGCCGCGACATCAGCGTTCTCTTGGGTCCTGGTGGAAATATAGCCGTTCTCACCGGCCCTGACGGAAAGCTGCTGGTCGATGCGGAAATCATTACCGCCGGTCCGCACGTCTCTGAAGCCCTTGCGAGCATCGATGCAAATCCCCTCAAACAATTGATCAACACCCACTGGCACTTCGATCATACCGGCGGCAACGAGTGGGTCCATGAAGCCGGAGCCAGTATCCTGGCGCACGAGAACACGCGTAAACATCTTTCCCAGGCCACGCGCGTCGAAGGCAACTTTAGGTACACTTTCCCAGCCGCAGCGGCGGCTGCCATTCCCTCCACCGTCTTTAAAGACGAACACACTCTACATGCCAACAACACCACTCTGATGCTGAAGCACTACCAGCCTGCCCACACGGACTCTGATATCTCCGTGCACTTTGTTGAGGCCGACATTCTCCATACTGGAGACACCTTCTGGAACCGCGATTACCCCTTTATCGACTACTGGACGGGAGGCAGCATCGACGGCCAGATACGCGCGGCAGAAGCGAACATCGCAAACGTGACCGATAAGACGATCATCATTCCCGGACACGGAGCCGTGGGAAATAAGGCCGACCTGATTCTATTCCTTGACGTGCTGGTTGAAATCCGCGATAAGGTCGCGGCCCTCAAAAAACAGGGTAAGTCCTTGCCTGACGTTGTCGCGGCGAAGCCCGGAGCGCGATATGACGCGGTATGGGGCAACTTGTTCCAGAACCCGAGTGACTTTGTTGCGCTCGTGTACCAGGGCGTTTGAGATCAATCTAGAAGCTATATTTTCAGCGCTTGAGGAATGCCAGCAGGTCGGCGTTGATCTTCTCCGCCTGCGTAGTAGGCATGCCATGCGGAAAGTTCTTATACGTAATCAGCGTCCCATTCTTCAGCAGCTTTGCCGACTTCGGCCCCGCAGCCACATACGGAACGATCTGGTCGTCCTCGCTATGCATCACTAGAACCGGAATCGTGATCTTCTTTAGGTCCTCCGTAAAGTCCGTCTGCGAGAAGGCCACAATCCCGTCATAGTGAGCCTTGGCGCCGCCCATCATCCCCTGCCGCCACCAATTTGCAATGGTAGCCTCAACAGATTTCACCCCTGGACGGTTAAACCCATAGAAAGGCCCCTCCGGCAGGTCGCGATAGAACTTCGACCGATTCGCCGCAAGCTGCGCTTGCAGATCGTCAAACACTGACTTCGGCAGGCCCTCCGGATTGGCATCCGTCTTCAACATGAGCGGCGGTACCGCGCTAATAATCGCAGCCTTGTACACGTCCTGTTGCCCACGCCGGGCCAGATAGTGCACTACCTCACCACCGCCAGTCGAGTGCCCAACATGGATCGCATCTTTCAAATCCAGATGCGCCGTAAGCGCCGCCAGGTCATCCGCATAATGGTCCATATCGTGCCCATTGGCCACCTGCGTCGAGCGCCCATGCCCACGCCGGTCATGCGCGATCACCCGATACCCCTTGCCCAGAAAGAACATCATCTGGTTATCCCAGTCATCCGCCGAAAGCGGCCACCCGTGGCTGAACACGATCGGCTGCCCCGAACCCCAGTCCTTGTAAAAAATCTCAACGCCGTCCTTGGTGGTAATAGTAGGCATACGGACTCCTTTGACACTCGATTAACGCCCGCCAATTAGATCACACTCGCTTGCTTAAAGAGAAGAAGCCCTGCCGATTCCAAAGCGCACACCGTGTCCGGGGTCACGAGGCCAGCAAGACGCATGGTGCTAGCAGACCAATGCGCTTAGTGAGCCCCAAAACGGCCCTAGAGGCGTTCCGGTTGGTTTGTCTTCCAATCGGAGGTTATCCACAAACGGGCTCCTGAGGAACTAACTGTCATTCTCCTGTTGCTAGGATGGGCAGGAGTTGGAAGCCGAGTCGGGCTGCCTGTTTACGCAGGCGCATTTCGGCTCGCCGCTGTGCCCGTTCATCACAACGGTGGAAGACGGTTTCTGCGAAGGGTTCCTTCGTCGATAAGACGTGATAGAGGATGCGTGCGATTTTATGGGCGGTGGCAGTGATCGCCTGGGCAGTGCCGAGCTTGGCCCGCATGCGCCGAAAGAACTCGCCGAAGTACCCTTTCGCGCGGCACAGCGAGTTGGCGCCCATCCGGAGCGCAGTCGCGGCGCGATGTTTTACCTGGCGTGTTTTACAGGACAGTACCTTGCCACCGCTGACTCGTTTTTCCGGGCAGAGGCCAAGCCAGGAGGCGAAGGCAGAAGCGTTGCGAAACCGGCTGACATCGGTGCCGATCTCTGTCAGTACAACCTGCGCAGTGGCCGCGCTGACTCCGGGGATGTCGGTGAGATCCACGCCTGCAATTCGGTAAAGCTCACTCCGCAAATCGAACCGAGGATCGTTGCCCTGGCGGTGATAGGCCGTTGCCTTGGTGCGTGGTGGCATCGGATGCTCGGTCGCGCTGGGAAGAGCCTGCATCAGACGTGCTGTCTCCTGATCCAACTCCAGGATCAGCTTTTGGTAGTAGCGGTACCCCTCCAGCGACTGCTTCAGGGTGAACAGATGCTCTGGCCGGTAGTCTCCGACGAGAGCCTGCGCCACCTTGTCCCGCGGGCTCTTCACTCGACTATGACAGAGTTGCGCCAGTTCGACGGGATCGCGCTTGCCCGAGAGGATGGCATCGAGAATCGCTTGGCCACTGGTTCCGGTGATGTCGCTCAGCACATGGTGGAGTTGCAGGTTCATCTGACTGAGCGCCTTCTGCATGTGCAGGATGTGCTCGGCTGCCATCTCCAGCAGGCTGCCACGGTGCCGCCACAGGGTACGAATAGCACAGATCGCCTCGGGTGGCCGGAAGCTCGCCCGCAGCAACCCTACCGAGTGCAGATACTGGATCCACTGGCAGTCGGATACGTCGCTCTTGCGTCCGGGCACACTCTTCAGATAGTGCGCGTTGACCAAATAAACCTTGAATCCACGCTCCTCCAGGATCTGAAACAGCGGGATCCAGTACACCCCGGTCGACTCCATCGCCACGCTCTGAATCCGGCACTGACCGAGCCAATCGGCAAGCGCATGCAGGTCGCAGGTGAAGCTGCTGAACCTGCGCGTCGACTCCTCATCACGATCGGGTGGTACCGCGACGTAAATCTCCTCCGCGCCAATATCGATGCCCGCCGCATCCGGCTCCAACACCATCGATCGGCGCTGTTGCTTCTCTTTTCGCTTTCCCATGATCTTCTCCTTGTAGCTGGAGAATGCGGCCCGAGGCGCGAATCCTAGCAGTCTCCTGATCGAGATCGCTGCACTGCTCCGCAGTCGTCATCACTAACCTATCCGCAACCTCAGACCCATGCTTATGGACGGGCTCATCAAGCACCAATGCCCATTTCGGGCCGTAGCTGCCGCCGTCTCCAGCACACATATCATCGCTCACCGCCAGTTCCTTCCGCTCCTATCTGAACGAAGCTCAGTCGGTTGCTTCTGGGAAGTCGCACGCCACTCTAAGCGCTGACATAGGCTTGGCAGTGTTTTCAAGGTTTAAGGATTTCTAGCGACGCCCTGAGAGGCCAATGCCTTGGCCTAGTCAACCTTCTCCCCAATCGCGCACTCGCTCAGCAGAATATTCTCTCCGAAGCTCTGCGGCGTCGAACACCCCAATTGCTGTAGCTGCTTGCGCAAAGCTGGCGTGGAGTCAACAATCCAACCCGCATCAACCAACCAAATTTTCGTTCCGGGAGCGAGGTGATACGTTGCCGTCACACCTGCCACTTCACCAGGCACGTCGTCGGCATAGTACTTCCACTTGTCAGGAGGCGGCGTAAACACCGTATAGGCTCCGCACTGGGCTTGGGCGAGCGGCACAAAGGGAGGAAATATCTGAACCACACCATGGCCGCAGAAGTAATAGCCGAGCAGCAACCCGCTCTCATGGTCGGCAAGAACGAGAGAGCCTGGAGGGGCCGACTGCCGCAGGTAATTCATGGCCTGCTCCATCAAAACGCGGTGGTGATTTCTTGGCCTGATCAGTGGCGGCGGCGCGGGAAAGAAGTTGCAAACAGCGAGACACGCGACAACAATTAGAGGCTTGATCCATTCTCGGGCTGGCGTCCGCACAGACAGGCCGATGGCTGCTCCGCTCAACGCAAAGAGCGCGAGAAATGCGTTGTGCCGCGTGCCGCCATAGGGATAGAGCCCAGCCAAGGCAGCGCCGCAGTTCACGACGAAGGGAAGGCCGAGTAAGAGCGCGAGCTCGCGCGGCGACGGGCGCGGCTCACCGGATACCCTCTTCCATTTGATTAGTGAAATTATTCCGACTATAAACGCCAAAAGGGCCAACGTGCCGCCAACACCGTGACTGAGTAGATAGGTAAACACGCGCAAAGTTTGCGCGGCGATAAATACCAGCACGTGATTTTCGCCGGCATGAAAAATCGATTTCCTGAGCCAGGTCTCAGCGATTCCCTGCGCCATCCCGCGCCGCTTCAGCTCGGCAACGTGAGTGATGAGATAGTAGGACGCGAGAGCGAGTGCTCCGATTTGCCCTGCGCCCCACACCACAACCAGACGGATCCGCTTTCCGTAAGGGTAGAGCCGCACGAGCATGTAGACGCCCACCGTAAAGGCAAAGATGAGTGAGGAATAGTGGGTCAAAAGCGCACCGCAGAGGGACAGGGAAAACAGGACCATGAAAAAGCTGGAATTCTCGCGAAGGGCGCGCTCCGACAGATAAAGGCAGCTTGACATGAAGAACAAAAGCAGCGCGTACTGCCGGACTTCGGCCGACAGCTCAATGAGCGCGGGGGAGAATGCGAACAGAAGCAGCCCGATGAAGGCAGTCGAGCGATCCGTCACGAGTTTGAGCCATCGATAAGTAATCCAGCAGCAAGCCGTCCCAGCTAAAACCGAGGGAATGCGCAACATGAGCTCTGACTGTCCCAGCGAACGCCAGTAATAAAGCACAAGGATCAGCAAAGGAGGATGGGCGTTCGTGAGAGCGGCCTTGTAAGAAAGCGCCAGAGAACTCTGGCTCGCCAGCAGATTGTGCAGGGCTTCGTCGGGGTTGAGGAAGTATGCCCAGGCTTCATAGAGCCGCGCCAGCAGGCCGCCTGCCAACACAAGCAGGGGTAGCAAGCTCTCCCGTCGCGATTCGATCTCGCTTTGACGCTTGCCCGCCGGGATCATTTCGAGAGTGAGAGAATCTGAGACACGCAGATCATACTATGCCAGAATCAAGACCGACTGCTGCATCGCGCGATGCGGCCAGCCTGCAGTATAGCTTTAAGGTCAAGAATGCTATCCTCACATCTCAGTCTTCACGGTTCAAGTTCCGCCAACTTGAGATCGACTAGGATATTCTGCATGGCGATGGCTGCTCCGTTACACATGGGACCACAACGAACTCCAGCCGCAACGAACGAGTGGTGGAAAGAGTGTGTGTCGGTAATCGTGCCCGTCTACAACGAAGTAGCGCACGTGGACGAATTGCTTCGTGCCATTCACACGTCACCCGTAAAGAAGGAAATCATCATCGTCGATGACGGGTCCACCGATGGCACGCGCGAAAAACTCCAGGCGATGCCGCTCGCCGATGACGTTACGGTCATCTTTCACGAAAGGAATTGTGGAAAGGGTGCGGCGATTCGTACTGCGCTTGAGTATGCCCGTGGTGAATACGTCCTGATTCAAGATTCGGACCTGGAGTACACCCCTCAGGATTATGCCGCGCTACTGCAACCCCTGAAACGGAATCAGGCGAACGTGGTCTACGGCGTGCGCCCAGACCGACCCGAGCGCGGTCTCAGATTTTTTCTCGGCGCAAAGCTTTTGACTCATCTTGCCAATCTTCTCTATGGCGCTGGCATCCACGACGAAGCGACTTGTTATAAGGTTTTTCGGCGATCAGTCATCGCACAAATTGATTTGGACTGCCGGCGTTTTGAGTTTTGCCCGGAGGTTACCGCGAAGCTTTGCCGCATCGGAGAAAGAATTGCCGAGGTGCCAATTTCCTACGCGCCGCGCTCGGCGGGCGAAGGCAAGAAGATTCGTCATTCGGATGGGTGGCTGGCTATTTGGACGCTCATTCGCTATCGCTTCAGTCCGCGTAATCAATGGTGGAAAGCTGCCGACGATAGGGTTCGACCAAATGAACCCTTCACGGTTAGCCTGACTCGGTTGCCCCCTGAATGAAAGTCTTATCGCGTTAACCTGCCGGTCGATGACGCCTGAAACATCCCTCCGCTCCTCCTGATACACTTCCGCACGATGGAGAAAGCTTCCCTGCCAGCCGTTCCCAAGTCTGTCTTGTGGCTCGTCGTCTTATCGTTTCTTTTGCAAGTGGCGATGATCGGCATTTTCCGGCAGTACCACACGCGCACGGGAGAAGATCATTTTGGCTTCGGGTGGGAAATGGGTCGCGTTGCGCGTTCTATTGCGCTTGGCCAGGGTTTCAGCAATCCGTACGGGGGCAACACCGGCCCGAGCGCATGGGAGCCGCCCTTATATCCCTATCTGATGGCGGGTGTCTTCAAAATTTTCGGCATCTATACTTACGCGTCGGCGTGGGTTTTACTAACGATCAATAGCCTCTTCGCGGCGCTCACGACGATCCCCATTTTTCTGATCGCGCACAAAACGTTCGGCGAACGGGTCGCAATCTGGTCGGCGCGAGCATGGGCGCTCAATCCCTACATTTGGTATTGGTCGATTCACTGGATTTGGGATACGACGTTCAACCCGCTGATTCTTGCGCTGATTTTTCTGCTCGCGCTTGAACTACAAGAATGGAATGGCTGGCGAGGCTGGATTTATTTTGGAGTGTTGTGGGGTGTGGGTGCGCTGGCCAGTCCTTCGATGCTCGCATTTCTGCCTTTCTGTGGCCTATGGATTTGGTGGAAACGATCTAAGAGCGGTCTCAGATCACTGCGAGGCGTGGTTCTGTCGTCTGCAATTTTCTTTCTCGTGCTTTCTCCGTGGCTGATCCGAAATTACGAAGTCTTCGGCCGCTTCGTGTTTCTGCGTGACGATTTCGGCCTTCAATTCCGTCTCGGCAACTGGAAGGGCGCCGACGGGATGCTCATGGCTTACCTTCAGCCAAATCTGAACAAACTTGAGTTTGAGAAGTTTCAACGGATGGGAGAACTGGCCTATGCGGCGGACTGCAAGCGCCTGGCGTTCGACTGGATCCGCGAAGATCCGGGACGCTTCGCTGTCGTCAGCTTGAAGAGATTTTTCTACTATTGGAACGGGGTTCCTAAAGCCACCGACAGCCGCACTCTCTGGGACTTCCGCAACTCATTGTTTTTGGCATGGTCTGTTCTTGCGATCCTGGGTTTGGCCCAGGCCCTGCGGCGAAAAATGCGGGGGGCATGGCTCTTCGCGGGACTTATTCTCACTTACCCAACGACTTATTACTTTGTGTTTCCTCATGCCCGTTACCGTCACCCCATCGAGCCTGAACTGCTTATCCTGGTTATATTCGTACTGTTGCAAACCGGCAGACCCGTACGTCTTTTCCCCGACGGAAAAACTTAACTCAAAAGCACAGTGCCCTGTGACCCTTGAATCTCCTGTAGAATTTTGGGTTCGCCGAAGCAGGCCGGGATGTTCAAGAAAATTCTCATCGCCAACCGGGGAGAGATCGCGGTGCGCGTGCTGCGCGCGTGCCACGAGATGGGAATTGCCGCGGTTGTTGTCTATTCAGACGTAGACCGCGCCGCTCTGCACGTGCGCAAAGCTGATGAGGCTTATCCGATTGGCGCCGCGGCGGCGACCGAATCTTATCTAAACATTGGAAAAATTCTGGACGTCGCGGCTCGCTCCGGCGCCGATGCCATCCATCCGGGTTACGGATTTCTTTCTGAGAATGCGGACTTCGCGCAAGCCTGCGCCGATGCCGGCGTCAAATTCATTGGACCAACTCCCGCTGCGATGGAAGCCATGGGATCGAAAACGCGCGCGCGGCAGGCGATGGAGAAGGCAGGCGTTCCTTTTGTTCCGGGAACCTCGCACGGCGTGCAGTCGTTCGAGCAAGCTGAACAAGTCGCCGCCAAAATTGGTTATCCAGTGATGCTGAAGGCTGCGGCGGGCGGCGGCGGCAAGGGCATGCGACTGGTGCACGAATCCGGGCAATTGAAGTCCGCTCTGGAAGCCGCCCGCAGTGAGGCAGAACGATCCTTTGGCGACGGTGAAGTCTACATCGAAAAAGCGATCGCAAATCCCCGGCACATCGAGATGCAGGTGTTGGCCGATGAGCACGGCAACACGGTTTATCTTGGCGAACGCGAATGCTCGCTGCAACGGCGTCACCAGAAGGTGCTGGAAGAGTCGCCTTCTCCGATCGTGGATGCCGAAATGCGGCGGCGGATGGGCGACGTTGCGGTTCGCGTCGCCCAAGCCGCGAACTATACGAACGCGGGCACGGTCGAGTTTCTTGTCGATCCCGACAAGAATTTTTATTTTCTGGAGATGAACACGCGCCTGCAGGTCGAGCATCCCGTCACCGAACTGATCACAGGCCTCGACCTGGTCCACCTGCAAATTCGGATTGCCGCAGGGGAAAAGCTGCCATTCAGGCAAGAGGACGTGCAATTGCGCGGGCACGCGATCGAATGCCGCATCTACGCCGAAGATCCCGACAATAATTATTTTCCTAGCCCCGGCAGGATTACTCTTCTGCTGGCGCCATCGGGACCGGGCATCCGGCGCGACAGCGGAATGTACGAGGGTTGGAACGTGCCCATTGATTACGATCCGCTGCTCGGCAAGCTGATCGGCTACGGAACAGACCGCAATCAAGCCATTGCGCGGCTGACCCGAGCGCTCAGTGAATATTTTGTCGGCGGCATCAAGACCAACATTTCGCTATTGCGGAGAATTTTGCGAGATGGCGATTTCTGCGCCGCCAAACTTGACACTGGGTTTCTCGACCGCATGTTGAAGTGGCCGGAGGACACGCCGCAGGACTCGACATCCGCGGAAGTCGCCGCCATCGCCGCAGGCGTGTTCGCCATGCTAGGCTCGGCTTCCCCCGGCGCGGGAAATCGAACGTCTGATGGTGGTTCTCAGACGGTCGACAAGCCAGTATCCAAATGGAGGAGCGCGAGCCGGAGCGAGGTTCTGCGTTAGGGGGTCGTTGATCTGAAAAACTTCAATGAACCGAGGCAGGTCACTAGAAGGAACTGACTTCTATTCACTAGCCACTATGGTTTTCTAATGCTCTACGACGTAACCATCAACGGCAAGAGTTATAAGCTTGAACTCAATTACGGCGACGGTCGATGGTCCTGCCGCCTCGATGGGCGGGACTTGGAAGTCGATGCCGTTCTCGCTCGACCGGATGTGCTCTCGCTTCGCGTCGGGAACAGCGCGTATGAGGTCAAGTCGGAGCGAGTCGCGAATGACTTACATCTCTGGGTGGGCAGCGCGCGCTTCGCGGTAGAAGTCCGCAATCCACGCTCTTTACGCGGGCGCACCCATGCAGGAGACGATCACGGTCCCAGGAAAATTGTCGCGACTATGCCCGGCAAGGTCGTGCGCCTGCTCGTGCGGGAGGGCGACCAGGTCGAAGCCGGAACTGGCATCGCTGTGGTTGAGGCGATGAAGATGCAAAACGAGATCAAGTCGCCGAAAAAAGGAACCGTGCAGAGAATTCTGGCCGCCGAAGCCACCACCGTGAATGCGGGTGATGTACTGGCGATCGTCGAATGACTTAGCGCCGCACCGAAACTCGACCCGCGTAATACCTATTTTATCAATCCATTTTTATCCAGAACTTCCTTGGCGTAATAGTTCTCAACCTTGGCAGAATCGCGCAAGAGTTCATAGTAGGCGGCTTTCAGCAATTGCTCGCGGCGGTCGTGAAGTTGCGAGCGAATGGCCTGCTGCACACGCGGATCGGATAAATCGCGCTGGCCCGCAGGTTCCTTCGACACCAGCTTTACGATACGGAAGCCCATCGCCTGGTGCGTCGCCGGATTCGACAGTGTGATGATCCCGCTATATTGACCCGGCTTAAGCTTGAGCACGGTATCGCGAGTTCCGGGATCTGTGTTGCGCAGCGACGACTCGGGAACTGTGCCCAGATCGCCGCCGTTGCCGGAGGTTTCTGGATCCTCCGAATAATTCATCGCCAGCGTAGCGAAATCATCCCCGCTATCGAGCCGGTTGGAAATCGTCTGTATTTTCTTGCGGGCATCGGCCTCGTTCTGCGCCTTATTGTTCTGGTTGTGAACTTGTGGATTGGGCGTGGGGGTTACGAAGATTTGAGCAACGTGATATTGCGGCTCGATGAGGTTGAACTCCGACTTGTGCTGCGCAAAATAGTCGTTGATGTCCTGGTCAGTAACATTGATCTTCGAAGAGACTTCCTTATTCATCACTTTATCCACCGTAATGGAGCGGCGGATGTCGCGTTTGAAGTCTTCGAGACTGATCTTTTTCTCTTTCAGACGCTGATCGAATTCCTGTTGTGTGTAAGGCGACTTGATCTCGTTCAGCTTGCGATCGACTTCCTCCTCGGTGGCCAGCAGACCGAGTTTTTCGGCGCGGCGCATCACCATCTCATCGTCGATCAACTGGCGCAGAATGTTCAGCCGGAGAATAGTAGCCTGCTCGCCCGCGGGAGTCTGCTGAGCGCTGGCCACCTGATTGTCGTAATACTTATCGACGTCGGAACGGAATATCTTGCGGCCATCCACAGTGGCCATGACGTCGCCACTCACTTGCGATTTACAGCCAACCAAGGCCACCAGCATCACTGCAATAATCAAGAGCGTTGTTAACCGGCCAAAGTCCGCTTTTCTTTTCAAAGGCAGTTTCTCCCCACAGAGTGATAGTTCGCATACCTCGGGAATAAGCAGCAAAAGCTTCTCCCGCTTGGCTAAAATCACTTGGAAGCCGGCGCAGCAGCAGCGGCAGCCACGTGATTGGGCACGGGCAGGTTGGCATCCTTCAAGGCACGATCCAGCGCGGCGCGTAGCTCGCTGACCGGTACCGCGCCGTCGATTTTTTCTCCGTTGATGAACAAAGTTGGCGTGGCTTCCACACCCACGCGCTCCGCTTCTTTCATCGAGGTTTTCACCGCACTCTCATCTTGTGCTTTGATGCAGGACTGCAGTTTCACGACGTCCACATTGTGTTTCTGGCCTTGCAACATGGTGAGTTTATCGAGCGCTTCCAGCCGGGCGCCCGGCGTCTTCTCGTTGTTCACTTCGCGCTGGTTCGCGTGGATGTAGTCGGCAAAATCCCAGTACGCATCGCTGTTTTGTGAAGCCAGACAATTCGCATCTACCGCAGCGTGCGTCGCCCAGGGATGAATTTCCGCCAGCGGATAATCCTTGTAAACGAAAGTGACGCGGTCGCCATATTCTTTCAGAATGCGCGAACAGAACGGGCACTCGAAATCGTCGAAATTTACAACTACTACCTTGGACGCTTTGATTCCGCGCGTGGGCCGTCCGCTTACGTCGATCTTGCTCATGGTCTCCGCGAAGGGATCCTTGCTCAAATCAAACTTCGTCATCCGAATCATGGAAGAATGATCTTTGGAAACCAGAAACGTGAGGTCTTGTTTCCGTTCTCCCCCATCGACCGTGACAATCAGAGAGTCGTAGTTGGGAAAGTCCGTGCTGGGCGTGGGAACACCTACGATCACGTGAACCTCAGCCGGAACTTTGTAGTAAGAACGGACCTGCCGCTCGATTTTCTTATTTAGATCGGGCGATGCGGACTGAGCAACACATCCCAGGCAAACCATCAGCAGGAGAACGAAAGAACGTCGGATTAGAGTCACAAAGAACCGCCTGAATATCACGAGTTGAAGGTTGATTATCTCACAGCAACATGCCGGGCGCAGGACCGGCCTGGAACGATCTGATGGGTGAAGAGTGCCCCTCAGCCTGCACGCCG
>Ga0207026_1101_pt1 | contig 15311 bp, 9 predicted proteins | sample Alteio_BWMinCont_42_FD_153274 | JGI IMG/M metagenome (GOLD analysis project Ga0207026, IMG submission 153274) | Enriched cells from forest soil in Barre Woods Harvard Forest LTER site, Petersham, Massachusetts, United States -... | ecosystem: Environmental > Terrestrial > Soil > Temperate forest >...
CGGACGATATGTCGGGGTTTCTTAGGCAGGCGCGGAGCATTCTCGATGGAGTAGGGCTGTGAGCGTAGGATTTGTGGAACATGTTGCGGACGTTCTGGATGGGCGAGCGGGCTTCTGCCTGCGGGGAGAGTGGGGACACCTCTCGGCTGTGCTGGGTGGAGGCCATATCTGCCAATTTGTGAAAGGGAGCCATCCAGATCTGAATCCCCTTTGGCGTCCGCAATGGCCTACGATCGACCCGGATCGATTTTCTCCGCAGAGTGACGAAGAGAGATTTGGCGTTCCGCCAGATGCGAGGCTGCTTGCCGGCATTGCAGGGCACAGCCTGAGCTTCGACCATTTCGGGCCGCCCTCGCCGGAAGAGATTGCCGCGGGCCTGGGCACCCATGGAGAAGCGCCCGCGGTACTGTGGAAGATCTTTCGTGAGTTTCAAGACGACAAGCCGGGTGTTGAATACGGGGCAGAACTGCCCATTGCACAGATTGATTTCAGGCGAATCCTGCGCATAGATCCAAAACATCCGGTGGTGTATTGCGAAGAAAAGGCGCGAAATCTGAGCCGTGCCGATCGCCCTATCTCCTGGACCGAGCACGTCACCGTTGGGCCGCCCTTCCTGGCCTGCGGAGTAACGCGCGTGGATATGCCGGCGACGCACGGCAAGGTGAATGTGGGCAGTTACAGCGATGCCATGATGGTGACTCCAGAGGCCGATTTCGAGTGGCCATACGCTCCGCTGCAAGACGGCGGTTTTCACGATTTGAGAACCACTCCCGATGGCTCCTATTTGCGGTATACTGCGCAACTGCTCGATCCCGCCCGTGCGTTGGGATATACAGCGATCGCCAATCCCAAGGCAGGCCTGCTGTTGGCTTATGTCTTCCGGCGCGAGGATTTTCCATGGGTGGGCAATTGGGAGGAACGCTTTTACTTGCAGAAAGCTCCATGGGGCGGAAAGACATTTTGCCGGGGCATCGAGTTCAGCTCGACGCCGTTAGCGCTCCCGAAGCGTCAGACCATTTCACAAGGACCACTCTTCAATGAATCGACCTACCGCTGGCTTCCCGCTCTCTCCGAGGCCAAGGTCCGACACCTGATGCTGCTGGTCGATATCCCTTCGGATTTCGCGGGAGTAGCAGAGATTTCCGTCGACGTCGCACGAGTCCTCATCCGCGAAGTGGGCAATGGGAGGACGTATTCGAGCCCGGCCAACGGTTCATTCTTGACCGGAGAAGCGACCGGCCCTCGATGAGCTTTCTCTCCATCGACGTGGGATCGAGCCGATGCAAGGCGGCCATCTTCTCTGCCTCTGGCGAGATGCTTGGGCTGCGTTCCGCCACCTATGCTGCGCACTATCCCCGGCCCGGCTTCGCCGAACTGAACGCCGACACTTTTCTCGATGTCGTCACGGCTCTCGCAAGAGAGTTGGCCAGCATTGCGACAACCGAGCCCGTTCAGGCAGTCTGTTTCAGTTCGCACGGAGAGACTGTGATTCCGGTCTCAGCATCGGGACAAGCCCTGGGCCCGGCAATTCTGAACATGGATGCACGCGCCACTACAGAAGCAGCGTGGATCGAGGACGAAATTGGCCGCCGGGAACTCTTTATGCTAACCGGACATACCAGCCACGCGATGTATTCAATGCCCAAGCTGTTGTGGCTGCGTAGCCATGCTCTCGAGATATTCGATTCGGCCAGCAAGTTCCTGAGCGTTACCAGTTTTTTGCTGCTCCAACTGGGTCTTCCTCCGTTAGTCGACTACTCGCATGCATCACGCTTTATGGCATTCGATGTCAGCCGCCGCATCTGGTCGAAGGATTTACTCGACCTGGTGCGACTATCGCCGAAGGCTCTTCCCATTCCCGTGCAGGCGGGCACAGTGGCGGGCCGGTTGGACAGCACCGCTGCCTCAATGCTGGGGGTTGCCCCCGGGACACCTGTGGTGGTAGGCGGGCATGATCAGGTGATTGGAGCCGTTGGACTAGGCGTGATTGAAGCAGGACTAGCCGCAGGCTCATTTGGGACATATGAATGCATCACTGTCGCCTCCGATCAATTGCTTTTGAATGACGCTGCACTGCATTCCAGTCTCAACTCGTATCCGAGCGCCATTCCCGGCCAGTTTGTCACGATCGGCTACTTTCCCGGCGGCATCATGATGCAATGGCTGGGAAATCTTCTCTTTGGACCGCAGAAGGTCGAAGAGGAATACCATTTTGACGATTTGGAATCGGCAGCACCTGCGGGCCCCACAGGTCTGCTGATTTTGCCCCACTTAATTGGCAGTTGTAACCCGGAGTTCGATGCACTGGCACGCGGAGCCATCAGCGGTCTTTCCTTCGACAGCACGCGATCTCATCTCTACAAGGGAATTCAGGAAGGCATTGCCTCGGAGCTGGCCATTATTACCGAGTGCCTTGAGAAGGCCGGCTCCGCCTTCCGCGATATCAATGTTTTCGGCGGCGGAACACGCTCCTCGCTGGGGCTGCGACTGCGCGCAGCGTTCACTCAAAAACGACTGCACATCATGAGTTGTCAGGAATCGGTCTGCCTCGGCGGAGCCATGCTGGCCAGCGTCGCGGTGGGCGTCCATTCCAATTTAAAGTCCGCCGCTCAAGCCATGGTTCGCGAAAAGGAATGCGTTCCAGACGATCCGCTTCTCGCCCAGGAATACGCGCCGCAGATCGCGGGTTATCGCCAACTGCGTTCCATGCTCGTGCATCGACCTAATCAAAGAAACCAATATACAGGAGAGTAATCATGATTCATTCGACCGTCGGATTCATAGTCTATGGAGTACACAAGGACGGCCTGCAAGATCCGATGGGCACTCCCTTCGTGGATGACGCTCTGATTTCAGAGGCAAAGGCTGTGCTCAAGAATGCCGGGCTGCAACTGGTCGAACACGACACGGTGATTGCAAGCAAGCAGGAAGCCGCGGAAGCTCTCAAAAAAATGAAGCAGGATAGCCGCGTGGATGCAGTGGTGCTTTTCAGCGGCACATGGGTCTGGGCAGCCCATCTGGTCGGCGCCGTGCGCGACTTCGCCAACAGCGGCAAAGCCGTTCTGCTGTGGACGCATCCGCGCTCCCAGGGCTGGCGACCGGTTGGCGGATTAGTCATGCACGGCGGACTCCTGGAAATCGGCATACCTCACCGATTTGTGTATGGAGATATCAAGGATACAGACACGGTCGGCCGCATTGTCAGCTACGCCCGTGCCGCGCACCTGAAGAACAGCTTGAACCTGGCTACTATCGGGGCCTTCGGCGGCAGAGGGATGGGTCAGACCTGCGGGGCAGCGGATCCCTCACAATGGATGCGCATGTTCGGAATAGACATCGATTCCCGCGACGCAACCGAAATCATCCGGACAGCAGAGCGCATTTCCGATGCTCAACTTGAGGCGCTACAACCCCGCTTACGCCAACTCTTCGGCGCCGCCCCAGACGCAAACATGGTCAACGAGCGGTCGATCCGCCTTTATCTGGCGCTGAAGGAAATTGTAGAGCGAGAGCGCTACGCCTTTTACACCATCCAATCGTATCCCGGCCTTGCGGACGATTACACAGCTACCTGTTTCGCACAGAGCATGATGCTGGAGGATGGGCACGGCACATCCACTCTCGGAGATTTCAATACTGCACTCACTGTCTATCTGCTGGGGCGCCTGAGCCGGGAACGAATTTACTACGGGGACCTGCAACATATCGATCGGAAGACACGAGAAATCAAAATCATCGGCGATGGGGCCTGCCCTCCCTCGCTGGCGAGCAAGCTGGGGCCGGCCGGGTTTGCTGAGCACGGAATTCCCACTGAAGGAAATGCGGGCGGCCTCTCCGTGCGATTGGTCTGCAAGGCAGGCGAAGGCGTGCTGGCCAGACTCGGTCGAGTCAATGGGGAATTTCAGATGGTTATAACGCGTGCCTCGGTCTCTGAACCTTCGAGCGAGGTGTTGCAACAGCGGCTGGATGAATGCGGCATTCCGTTCTGGCCACATGGATTCGTGACGGCGCATTGTGACATTGATGCGCTTCTCCAACATTGGACGAATGAATACGCATGCCTGGGCTATGGCGAGGACCTTTATCCTGCGCTGGCCGACTTCTGCGAACTCACTGGAATCAAGGCAATTCTGCTTTGATCTTCTGCAAAACTTCAACACAAGTCCAAAGGCCACGACTCTCTTCTCAAGAACGTCGTGGCCTTTAGCCTCTGGACGCTAAATCATCTACAGGGCGTTAATCCGCAAGCTTCCGAATAACGCGATAGAGATTCTCGGATCTTGTGATGAATGATTGCAATCGGATTGTTGCTTATTGCACCGGCGCGAATTGCTTCTGCCTGCCGAGGAAGATACTGCGCAACGAGAGGTAAAGGCGCCGGATGCTCTTGCAGGTTCTGTATCAAGAGGGCGAGAGCCTTGGATATCTCGGAGTTCGGCCAATAGTAGCGGATTCGGTCGCTGAGGCTGTACGCCCTTGCGACGCATACCTGGGTCTCATCGCCGTGGTAGTAGGCCTTCCAATTCTCAGGATGCTCAACCATAACCCGCTCGATGATTGTCCGCAGGTCTGAACGCCGCTCACCGGCAATCCATTCCTCTTCGATCCTGGCTAGGCCGAAGATTGCTTCTCGCATTACAAATGTCAATTCGGGGCCGACTTTCAGAATGCCAAAATGGCCACTTACCAGGTGCCGAAGCGACTCCGCAGTCTGATAGTCCGTAGAGTGGGCCTCGAAGACGATGCCTTCCTGTTGCAGAATTGACTTGCTTAGCTCCGAAGCCCTCTCCGGTACATAATCTGCGACTGTTTCGTGGCCAAACTCGACTCCTGGCTGAACAACTACACCGATGATCCGGTCCCAGGCCGATAATAGATCCTTTCGCGAAAACGCACGCCGATGCACTTCCAGCGTTTCCTGTAGACTCGCCGTTGAAGTTACATCGATCTCCATTTCCTCCTGCGCACCGCCGGGAGTCGGAACCTCGGTTCCAATGACATAGACAGGCTTGCTTGAGAAGCTCTGCGCCACCGATTCTGCTACCTCGCAAAGTCGTGCCGCGCGCTCAGCAATTTCCTCATTCGCGAGTACCCGGGGATCATCACCGCAGGCCATACTCGCGTCGAGATGAATCTTGCTGAATCCCGCCGCTGCATAAGCAGAAACCATCGCGCAAGCCTTCTCCATGGCGACCGCAGCGGACTGAGTTCGCCATGGATTCGGGCCAAGGTGGTCGCCGCCCAGGATCACCCTCTCTACGGGAAAATCCATTTCTTGGGCAATGCCATGAACGTAGTCTCGAAACTGAGCAGGCGTCAGGCCTGTGTAGCCTCCTTCCTGATTCACCTGGTTGCATGTTGCTTCGATCAACAACGCGCTTCCGTCATGTGCAGCCTGCGCGAATGCAGCCTCAAGCACCAGCTGATTCGCCGAGCACACCGAGTAGATACCGCTCCGCTTCCCTTCCCGGTTCTCCTTCAGCAGCCGACGCATTTCATCTACTGAAGAATGAAACGAGGCCGACTCTCCAACCTTCGGTGTCATATCAGACCCTTGCACATTACCCTCCATTTATCCTGTTGCATGCAGGCCAAGAAATCATTTCCAAGTGCCAATCACGGGACAAGAGCGCCTTGCCGCCAGTGCCGCTCGAAAAAGCTTTGGCGGTATACAGAATCACAAAATGCCTCTGTACCGCCCGAACGCGTGACGGACAGGCCCCCGGTGAGATTGCCATAAGACACACACGTCTCCAGCGGAGCCTTGCGAACCCATTGGTGGAGAAACCCTGCATCAAAAGTGTCGCCCGCGCCCACCGAATCTTTCACGTCCACCCTAAGGGAAGATACATCGATCCTACGACCCTCTGCGTATGCAGATGCACCTCGGGCCCCGCGCTTCACAACCAGCACGGGCACTCTGGCGGAAATGTGTTCCTCTGCGGCCTCCACCTTTGCGATCTTTGCCAACTCGTCCTCGGTGCAGAGCAAGACGTCCACGAGCGGCAGAACATCCTCGAGCACACCACCCCACTTGTCTTCTGGATCGTCGTTAGTATCGAGGGAAGTGGTCAACCCGCGCCGCTTCATCTCTCTGAATAGCTCTGGGATATGCGGAGAAAGGTTCCGATGCAGGAAGAGTGAGGATAGATGAAAATGCTTGGCCTTCGCGAGATAATCCAGGTCCAGGTCCTCAATTCCCATCTCAAACATCGCTCCGGGATAGGTGAGGATTCGGCGAGTGGTTGCGAGCGGAAGAATCAGAGTTATCCCGGTATTACTTCCAGAAGTGGAGCGGACCACGCGATCAACCTCCACCCCCGCCTTCCTCAGCCACTGACAACACATCTCTCCCATCGCGTCGGGACCGATTCTTGAACTGAATGTCACTTTGCTGCCGAGTAGCGACAAGTTATGCGCAAGAATAGCCGAAGAACTGCCCAGAGTAAGGGTAAAACCACTGGCCAGAAGTTCCCTTTCTTCTGGCAGCTCTTGTGGCGCCCCGTAAACAATCAGATCGGGATTCAACTCTCCGACAATAGCGATATCTGTTCGTTCCAAGGCTCCGTTGTGCGTGCTGTTATCCGCCATCTCGGTTGAATCCATACTCTCCATCATTTTGCTTGGTGAACCCGAATGGCTCTTTGCACTCGGATACTGATTTGAGTGAATCGTCTTCGGTATCCACATGGATTAAGAGGTCGATCACATGGGCCTCGATCAACGCTGAGTTGCCTCACTCCGCGCGCTTTTTATCCGCTGGAACGAACCGTGTTGGGATGTTGCCGGATATTGTGACCGTCACGTTCTTAGAACTCTCGTTTACATCAAGACCCCTTGTGGTTACATGCACACTATATTCACCCGACTGAGTATAGGTGTGGTTAACCTTCATCCCATCCAGTGTGGTTCCATCGCCGAAGTCCCAGTGACAGGTCAGCACGGGCGCTTCTGTGCGCACTCCTTCGGCGCTGAAGGTCACGGTCTCTCCTGCCTTTGCTTTGGCTGCCGAATGCACCTCAAATGGGGGTGGAGTAGAAGGGACAGCATTGTCAATCAACTTAAACATGCGGACTGAATGGGGAGGTTGAACCAGATTGACTGTGTCTGACGAGTTGGCGCAGCAGCTCGTATCACCAAATACTTCCGTTATCTGATAACGGCCTGGCTCTTTCAAACCAAGACTCGTCAGATCAATAGACCTCTTACGCTCGTTCTCTGTCCAATTAAAGATGGTTAGAATCGACTGGCGATTGTCTTCCTTTAGCAGAAAGATGCTTGGTTGTTTATCAACGGGTTCATAAGTCATCAAATCGACAGGTATGGATGCATGGCCGAGCTGAGCCATGTTGATGAGGTCCGTGTTTTTTACCAAGGCAAGCCGCTCCGGGGATGATCCGAGAGTGGGAAGATCGTCTCCAACTTCGAGCATTCCTCCGGACACCGCGGAAAGGGCGATCGATACTTTCGCCTCATCCAGAGTGAGGGGTCGCTGTCCTCCGTGCCATGATTGATCATCCACGGTCTGCGTGGACACACTGAATGCGTCCGGGTCGGCAACAAAGAAATTGCGATTCATATAGTAGCGCGCAGCGATACCAGAGGCGGCGTCTCTAGTGGCTTCGAAGGTATGTCCCGTATCTTGAGAGATGCGCCCCGTATCTACAATTCCAACAGGGTTTAGCATGGGGCTGCCGTCCTTGTCTAGAACGACGTCTTCGCCAACACTACTACGAATTATTCCCAGGCCGATCCGCTGGGCTTCCAGGGCAGTTGTATTAGGCCGATAATAAGCTCCTTCGACAGCCGTGTCGTCCATGAAATCCATTTTGATAAAACGAACGCCCCACTTATAAAGCGTCGTGTACGTCTGCCTGAGGTAGTTTTGGGCTCCCGGGTTCGTTGTATCCAACACGTAGAGGGGGTCGTTGTGGTCAGTAACATGTCCAATGTGAATCAACTGACCTTCGGCATTATGCAGCAGCCAGTCCTTATGATTCTGAAAGACCCATGCGCGGTCAGATACCTCGAATGGCGCCGTCCACACACCAAACGTCAGACCGTTGCGACGCACCACATCTCCCACGTACTCCATGCCGCGAGGAAAGAGGCTTGCGTCCGGTGTTGAATACTCGCCCCGCGCGTACTGGTAGCCCTCGTCAATCTGATAGTACTTATAGCCGCTCTCCTTCAGGTTTTTTCCCAGCCATTCCGCATTCGTGATGGCAGCTCCCTGGTTGAGCCCAAAGTAATAAGCTGTCCAACTCCACCAGCCGATTGGAGTTGGGGTATTGACCCGGGCCTTATGTAGCAGCCCGACTACACGCCCATACTGTTCCAACTGCGCATGATAGTCGGAGTCGACAGATATCATGAGGCGCTCAGATGACAGGCTATCTCCTGAAGGAACAGGAAGATTAAGACTCACCTGTTCAGAGGCGGGGGACCTCCTCAGGGATTCACCCTTCATAATTTCAGTTGTGCCCGTTGCCACCGCTTCGTACGAAAGAATCTGCGTGCTGGCCCCAGCAGACTTCTCTCTAAGATGGAAGATCGTCAAAAGCCGATCGGAAGTGAGTGCGCCTAGAAAGAGGCTTTCACCGCTAGTACGGTTATAGATGAGTTGGCTTCCTACGGCGCGGTGCAATCCGTTCGGGCCATCGGCCAGTTCGCGAATCGCGAGTTGCGGCCTATCCTCACTATAACTATCGGATAGGATGCGGTCGGCAGAAGCTGGTCCATTCAGGCTTATGACCGGCCCATCTGTGACATGCAGGCTCCGGATCGCCCTGACGGAGATAGGCCGACCCGTATTGTTCAACACCTTGGCTTGAATGTCGCCCCATGATTGATCCCGATACAGCCGCAGAATGCATACCAGATCCGGGGTGTTGGGAAGGCCGGTGTGAGTAATCGTCAGTTCGGAGCCTGATCCAAATTCATCCTGAAATTCAGACTGAATCGTCTTGTGCTGCGGATAGGCAGATGATTGCAGTACTTGAGAGTCCAAGTCGGCCTCTACGCTTGATCGCACCACCGTGCCAGGAATGCCGGACCGCTGAATGGAGTAGGAACCGTCCTGGTTGATATTCACAGACAGATTCTTTCCTTGAATCGAGCCCAACCCACGCATCCCATCGCGTGTCGTCGACTGGTCGTGCTTATTCGCGTACGCGCGGCCCCCGCACGCTACCAATCCAGCAGTGAGCAGAAGGCACATATTCCGTCTAAACAATAGGTTCACGTAAACTCCTTCATTCTTCTCAAACACATCGACATGCGCACGATGCAGCCCAGCACGAACCGAACCTTGCAACTAGCGTAGGACGCTCCCCCTGGCACCCTGGCGGCCAGCCAAATAAGCCTGGAACGAGGTATCGCCCAACTAGCCGGACACTCGGCGTTCTCTATGGCTCCGTTGGGTTGATCGTATGCGCATTTTCTATCTTCGTATGATTTGGAATGAAATCAGATGAAGCAAATTTGCACATTATTATGTTTCGCTATATTACGAATTGAATCTATTTGTGTCAATTGGAATCTTGAAGACGATCGAGAGAATCGGATGCCGGGTTTATTGGGAAGAACAGAATCCAGCAATTACTGGCAAATGATCCCCATCGCCGCAGGCAACTTGCCCCGCGCATAAGCGCCAACCCAAAATGCCCCAACGTGTTGCCTGAAGTCCTCATTTCCGAATCTTACCCAGGACTTGCGAGAATATGGCCTTTTGCGTAACGCTTTCAAAATCCGAGAAACGAAAGTCTTGACGGTTGCGTAATGTGAATATATTCTTACGTAGATCTTCGAATATGATCTATTCCTGAAATACATTTCGCAGTTGCCTTCTGCAGTTGCTAAACCAATGAACGGGGTTTACATGTCACAAATTCCGAGCGCACCGGCCGAGCCCAGTCTCCCCGATGCTCCTTTACACACCTTCCAGGAAATTCTCCGGCAGCCTCTTCTTTGGCCCACCACGATTGAGAGGGTAAAATGCGCATCGGACCGGTTGCAATTGCCGGTCAAGCTTCAACAATCGCGCGTATTGCTGACGGGAGCGGGAACTTCAGCCTACGCAGCAAGCTCTGTGGCAGCGGCGTGGCCCCATGCACGCGCCATTCCTACTACCGATCTGCTGATCGACGCGGAACGTTACTTAGCGGATGTGGATGCAGTAATCTCCCTGGCTCGATCTGGCGATAGTCCGGAGAGCCCAGCCGTTGTCGAACGAGTTCGCGCCCTCCGGCCAGATATTTTGCAAATCGCGATCGTGTGCAATGAAGACGGTGCACTGTCTCACGCGAGCCTCGATGGACTCATCGTCCTTGACCCGCGTACCAATGACCAAAGTCTAGTGATGACCAGCGCGTTTTCCAATCTGGTGCTCGCCGGATTAGCTCTGGCCCAGCCTGATGTGGCTGCGGCCACAGTGGATATTTTCAGCAGGAGCGCAACCGCACTGCTGCCCGGCATCGATCAAGCCTGTCAACGCGTGGGCGAGTGCGTCCGCGATCGGATCGTGATTCTGTCCTCCTCTCCTCTGCATGGATGGGCGCGTGAATCAGGACTTAAGGCGCTCGAGATGACAGCCGGACACTTCCCAATCGTCACGGAGACCTATCTGGGGCTTCGGCATGGGCCTATGTCTTTTGTCAAAGCCGACACGCTTGTCCTCTGCTTGCTATCCAGCGATCCGATGCGTCGCCGTTACGAGGTAGATCTAATCCATGAGCTTCGCGCGAAAAAGATTGGATATTTAGTCGGCATCACGGATCCAACAGAATCGGAAGATTTGTTCAACGACGTTATTCCTGCGGTAGCTCCTCAGGCCGATGACGCTTTACGCACACCTTACGAAATCATGGGACCGCAGTTGCTCGGCTATCACTTAAGTTTGCGGCTCGGATTGAATCCCGATAATCCCAGCCCGAACGGTTTAATCAACCGCGTAGTGCAAGGCGTTAGAATTCATCGTACTGGCGCCGCTTGAAGCGGCGCCATCAAAGCTGCAGAAGTGCATACGCACCTGAACGAAGAACAAACATTTAGCCTTGCCGTTCACCACCGGTTCCGATTGATCCAGCCCATAAATAGTGTTAGACGGTGTGGTGAAGTGCCTGTCGACTTTTGTGCCAGAGGCGAATGACGAAACAGGGACCGATGAATGAAGGGCCTGTCAGTTGGCTCTTACAAGCAGATCATCCATTGGAGAAGAAAGTTATGAGGCCCAAAAGCCGAATCAACATATATCGGATTGCGCAAAATGCGCTTTGCTCTTCCTTCCTTGCCTTGCCACTGATAAGCTTCGCCCAGGTTGATGTACTCACACACCACAATGACCGGGAACGCACGGGAGCGAACTTACAAGAAGCGGTTCTGACTCCCTCCAATGTCAATACAAAGCAGTTTGGCATGCTGTTCAAGCGGGTGGTCGACGATCAACTCTACGGGCAGCCACTGCTTGTGAGCAACGTGAAAATAGCGGGTGGCTGGCATGATGTAGTCTATGTGACTACAGTCAACAACAGCGTATATGCATTCGATGCAAATGACGCAAATGCAACCGCGCCTCTCTGGCATGTCAACTTCGGGGCACCCGCCAGCGTTCATGATGCGGATTTCGGCTGCACCGACATCAATGGCAATATGGGAATCGTTGGCACGCCTGTGGTCAATGCTGAAAAGACCACGCTCTATGTAGTCGCGTTGACCAAAGCCGGAGGCCAGTTCTCACAGCGCATCCACGCTTTGGACCTTGCCACGGGAGCCGATCTCCCCAACAGCCCGGCTGCCATTCAGGCTCCTGGTTTTGATCCGCTTATGCAAAACCAACGCCCGGGCCTGTTCCTTTCCGGTGGCAATGTGTTTATTGGCTATGCCTCGCACTGCGATAAGGACCCGTATCACGGATTCCTGCTTGGCTATAATACCGCGTCACTGAAGCAGATTGGCGTCTTCAATACTTCGCCCGGAGGCATGGAAGCGAGCATTTGGCAGTCCGGTCAGGCGCCTGCCGTCGATGACAAAGGAAATATCTATCTCATCACCGGGAACGGAAGTTGGAATGGCACAACGCAGTTCAGCGAAAGCTTTATCAAATTCGACTCAAACATGCACATGGTGGACTGGTTTACGCCGACCAACCATTTTCAACTGGACAAGGATGACAACGACCTCAATTCTTCGGGAGCCGTCTTGATTCCAGGTACGAATCTGGTAATCGGGGGAGGCAAAGAGGGCGTGCTGTACGTCATCGATACCGATCATCTTGGACACCTGGGCGACGAACATGCTGTGCAGCACTTTCCTGCGACCAGTTCTCATCTGCACAGCATGGTCTATTGGAAGAGCGCCAGGAACGGCGAACTGATCTACATTTGGGGCCAGCGGGACAAGGTTCGCGCTTACCGCTTCAACGGCAAGACGATTGATGAGACTCCACTCATGATTCGGCCGGATAAGAACGATGGCCATCCCGGAGCAATGCTTTCACTGTCTGCAAACGGGGACAAGGACGGCATTCTGTGGGCTGCAATCCATGCAACGGGTGATTCATGGAACGAGTCGCGTCCTGGAATTCTGCACGCCTACGATGCAGATGACATCAACCACGAGCTTTGGAACTCGCTGGAGAATCCGGGCCGGGATGACTGCAATAATTACTCGAAAATGGCTCCTCCCACCGTGGCAAATGGGAAAGTGTATCTGGCCAGCTTCGGAACGGAAAACATTGGAACCGGGCAGATGTGCGTCTACGGCTTACTGCCTAGCGGTCCTCCACCGGATGCGCCTAATAACGTTCGCGCCTCGATCCATGGGCGGTTTGTCGGGGTAACGTGGAGTGCTGTGCCCCAAGCCACGACCTACACCGTGGAAAGTACGCAAGGGGGCGTCGCGCACATCGTCGCATCCGGATTGACGCGGCCAGAGTTTACTGAATCCGCTACAGACAAGGGCATGACGAAGTATTTCGTTATGTCAGTCAATGCAAACGGTCAGAGTGTTCGCTCTACGGCTGCCGACGTGGCCATCGAACAAGTACCGCATCCACGCCACAAGCACTGACGAAGTTGCCGAGGCATCTCTGGGAAATGGATTCACTGCCCCTGAGATGTCTCGCAAGTTTCAGCAATTTCCGGGAAACGACAAGTCGAAATTAAACAAGTAGAGCGGAACCGGCTTCGAGATGCATCTTCGCCGATTCCGCTCTTGCTCCTTGAAGACAGATACAATTACGCCTGACTTGCAATGGCCGAAATGTTTCGTTGCATCCATTTAGCCTGCGTAAAGTCCGGGAACTCAACCGGTGCGCTCCCACGGCTGACGGAGGTCACACTAAGCGGCCCGATTGCAGACCAGGAAGCGGCGTCATACACATCCATATCCGGCGGAAGTCCTTCTCGCACGCATTGCAACAAGCGATAGAGCATGATGTAATCCATCCCGCCGTGTCCGCCGATTTTTGCCGCGAGTTGGCCCTCCTTCTGCCAGAGCGGATGCGCATACTGCTTCCATGTGTCGATCGGAATATAAGACTCATCCTTATTCTGGCCGTCAAGATAGATGCGGGCTGGATAGTCTTGAAAGATGCCTTTGGTTCCGGCAATCAGATTGATGCGGTCATACGGATGAGGAGTAGAGACGGTATGCTTGACCGTGATAGTCAGTCCCTTCGCGGTTTTGATCAGTGACGTGTTCATGTCGCCCGTGACGTATCGCTCTTCGAGTCGCGGGTCTCCCGCCTGGAGATGATCCTTGCGGTATTGATCGAGCCCTCGTTGAGGTGAGCTCATCGAGACAATGTATCCAAACCGATCACCACGCTGCATGTCCATGTAGTTTGCAACAGGTCCAAGCCCATGGCTCGGATACAGGTTGCCATCGCGCTTGGTATGTTCCGCCCGGCGCCAGAGGCCCTCTCCGTTATCTGAAAAAAGTTCTTCACGAAGATCGTGGAGGTAGGCTCCTTCCCCATAGAGAAGATCTCCAAACTTGCCGTCGTGAATCATTCGGAGAATCAACGTTTCGTTGTAGCCGTAGCAGCAGTTCTCCAGCATCATGCAATGCTTGCGGGTCTCTTCCGATGTCTTTACGATCTTCCAGCATTCATCGAGCGTAACCACGCCCGGCACTTCAATGCATACATCTTTGCCATGCTTCATGGCAGCGATGGCCATTTCCGCATGCCAGCTCCAGGGCGTGGCAACCAGAACAAGATCGATGTCGTTTCTGCCCAGCATGGTTTCGAAGGCATACGGGTCACCCGTATAGAGTTGCGGTTTAGCCTGGCCGGCGGCGACTACCAATGAAGCGGCATGCTCGGCGTGCCCCGGGACGAGGTCGCACAGCGCAACCACCTGTCCATCCGCGGCAAGCAGATTGCCCAGCAAGGAAGTTCCGCGTTTGCCAGTGCCGATAAACGCGACCCGTGGATTTCGCTTTTCAAAAGGAATATCGATCATCGTGCTGCGCGTAGTGGCATCCTCAGCACTAGCTTTGGCCAGATTCATTACGCTGAGGCTGACCGCGCTCGCCGCGCCCATCTGCACGAACTTGCGCCGGCTCCACGATCCCAATCCAATGTTTTGCTCTTCAGAATTCATTAATTCATCCTCTGTCCTGCACTTTGGCATGCTCGTTCTCACGAGCTTTGTGTGAATAAGGATTGCAACTGCGCAGCGCGGAGCACGGCAACAGCAACAGGGATAGACTCGGAGATCCTGCCAAAACGCTTGCGATGTTTACACTGCGATTCAATTCGTAAGCACTCGGAGAGTTCGTAAACAATCGCAATATTTAGGCTTGGAAACGAGATTAGGTTATGCAACGGATCGTGTCAAGAGAATCGATGAGGTTGGAGAGCCTCAACGCAATGAAAGAATTCAATATCGCTACCTGATCAGGGTGCGAAAAGAATCCCAAAATATGTGTTTACAGAATGGGCTGCTTCCCGCTACGCTCATACTCAACCATCGATTAGAAACCAAACGTCGATTTACGAAAGATAAAGATTTTTTATTTTGGTCACTGAGTGAAATAGCCCAATCTGTCTAAAGGATTTGCCAATGAAAGAAACTGTCGTGGCTGTCGAACAAAAGCTGCAGAGAAACGTTGCAGTAGACGCTTACCGTGGGTTGGTAATGCTGCTGATGATGGGAGAAGTCCTTCGCTTTTCAAATGTAGCTCTTTCTTTCCCAAACAGTCTTGTGTGGAAGATTTTGTCCTACAACCAGTCCCACGTTGAATGGGCCGGCATGAGTCTCCATGACATGATCCAGCCATCCTTCACGTTTCTGGTTGGCGTTGCG
>Ga0207026_1076_pt3 | contig 15249 bp, 16 predicted proteins | sample Alteio_BWMinCont_42_FD_153274 | JGI IMG/M metagenome (GOLD analysis project Ga0207026, IMG submission 153274) | Enriched cells from forest soil in Barre Woods Harvard Forest LTER site, Petersham, Massachusetts, United States -... | ecosystem: Environmental > Terrestrial > Soil > Temperate forest >...
GCAGGGCCAGATCCTCTCCACAGGCATCCGAGAGGAACGCAGCTCGTTCAGTTGCGCTCTCGATTTCCAGCGCTTCCAGCAACAGGTTCTGAACTGATTTCAGCCGATCATTCATTTATATCCTCCAGCCCCGCCGGCCAGGTACCCATGCGCAAAACAGATGGCGAACGGGCCAGGAACCTGCGTCGTCAAGTGCGTGCGGCTTGTTTCAACCGCACATTGTCGAACCACCGGCGCTACCTCGAAGCTCCCGGTAAAGCCAGGCCCGAGCGAAGGTCCAGTAACGCTTGGCAGAGCGCTCGGAAATACCTAAGGCGCGGGCGGCTTCCTCATAGCCCATTCCAACGAAAAAGCGCAACTTAACGAGTTCGGCGCACTGGGCATCCTGAGCCGCCAGCTTTTGCAGGGCCTCATCGATGAGCAGCAGGGATTCTTCATCGGCTTGAACCGCGACATCAACCTTCTCCAGGTTAACTCGGTGGCTACCGGCCTGGCGCTTGATGGCGTGCTTGCGGCGGGCCTGGTCGATCAGGATCCGCCGCATGGCCTCGGCGGCTGCAGCAAAAAAGTGGCCCTGGTTTTTCCAGGTTTGTTGTTCTGACCCGGCCAGACGCAACCAGGCTTCGTGGACCAGAGCCGTGGGTTGGAGAGTGGAAGTGTCCCATTCGCGGGCCATGCGGGAGGCCGCAAGCTTGCGCAGTTCCTCGTAGACCAGCGGCAGCAGATGCTCGCCAGCCTGAGGCTGGCCTGCTGCGATGCGGTCCAGAATGGTTGTTAGTTGGTTCATCGGATCATCAGGCAAAACCTGCACCGGGCAGATCCCATATGCGCGGCCGGTCAAAGAGTGATACTGATTATTAGTACCACTAACCGCCGCTCTTGGCAATCGCTCAGCACAGTTCACCTTTTTTTAATGCGCATTGGCCCGGCGAAAAGTGCCAAAAAAGATTTCGAGGCGTTTTTTAAGGAACTCCTGTGCCAGGCCCTTCGGGCGGGAGGTAACCTTCTGTGCCAACAATCGACCGTGAGTCGCCGGCGTCCGTCACTAGGCCGATGGCGGCCAATTTCGGCCGTCCATTGACGAAGATGACATTGGAGGGTTTGACGTCGCGGTGAACCAGTCCGTTTTGGTGCAGGTGACCCAGAGCTTTCGTCAGGGCGACCGAGATGTCGAGGACTCAGTCCACCGGCAGGCGGCCATTGGCAAGATCCGCGCGCAAAGTGCGCGGCACATAATCGCCCGCGGTTCCAATGTTATCCGCCAACTCCATCACGTAATAAAAGCACCCTTCCGCCTCGTTGCGGCCGATGTGAAACAACGCCAGTTGGCTCGAATGCTCGCGCGATACGCGTTCGAAAGCGTTGGATTCCTTCAAACTCGCGCTGGAACGGACGGTCATGGTCGAACCTGTTGGCGCCAGACGATTTTGGCTGCGCGCAGAATACCGGTCGCTTTGCTTGCGGGCCAGGCAGACCTCACCATAAGCGCCTGCGCCAATGCGCTGCAGCAATTCGTAATCGGGCACAATGTGCCTGATCGACTGAACTGAACCGGAGTCAGGCATTACGCATCGAGCTTAACAATGAGCTCTGTCGATTCAAGGCAATCACAATCTCTGGAACCGTCGGATTACTCAGCCGGGAGCGGATTTGGCACACTCCTCGCAAGTCATTTATTTATGGTCAATGGAGCGAGTGAATGGATCAACGAATGGTGTAAGCGACTAAATCGAGGGTCGGGGTTCAACTGCCTGCTCCGACAATGCAAGTCGTGGGCCCGTACTATTATCGCCGAAAGTGAGAGGGGCTCCAATAGTCAATTCGGCAAGGTAAAGCACGCCAAAAGCAGGATTTCGCAATGGCTAGGCCTTGCACGAATAGTGGAATTGTTGGAATTACGCGGCGCGGTGGTCAATCTCCCGGCGTGACAGTCCACATTCCTCTGGGGGCGCTCAAGGTCCCGGTGCCCACGGTTTGATCGAGTCTGAGCGCCTGGACGTGGTTGTCGTGGAAGAGATAGTTAAAGCGACTGCCGTGGAGGCCGTACTGGTTGTTGCCGAAGTTCTTGGCGTCGGGCGAGGGGTCCACCTGGTAAAGGTCGCCAGAGCCTGTGGGGCCGTTGCAAACGCAGGGCCAGATGTTGCCGACGGCGTTCTGGATATTGGGCTCCTCGACGAGCAGGACAGTGCCGGCGGGATCGGTCACCACACCGGTCTTATAACCCTTGGCCTGCCAGTCGGGGAGACCCCCGGCTAGACCGCTGTCCTGCCAGTAAATGCCCGCACCGTGCCGTCCCGGTGTGCTCAGATCCGGCAAGGGATAGTTCTGATTGGCTGTGGAGACTTGCCAATCCGTACTCCAGTTCGGACCGACGCTGTTCATGGCGTAGGTTCTGCGCATGCCATAATCGACCCACCCCCACTGGGGATCGCTGGCGAGAGTCGGCATGCGGTCGGCGGGGCACAGCTCGATCTTGGGGCAATACATTGTCGGCACGAGAGCCATGATCAGATCCGCGTCGGGCGCGTTGCCGCCGATATAGCGGTGTATCCAACAGTCCCACGCCAGTTGACTGGTGTTGCTGACGCCGTACCCGGCAGGCGGGTAGCGGTCATCCTGATCGGTGGCAAAAAGAGCGAAGCCTATACCCAGTTGCCGAAGTTGCGAGCTGCATTGGATGCGCGAGGCCCGGCTTTTGGCGCTACTCAGGGCTGGCAGGAGTAGGGCGGCCAGGATGGCGATAATCGCGATCACGACCAGCAGTTCGATCAAGGTGAAGGCCCTTAATGGCCCAAGCGCTTTGGTGCGTCGGTATTTTCGCATACGTCAACGTTTCACCAGCACCACGGCTTGGCCTCGAATGGCGTATTTCTTGCCGGCGGGGGGCGGTGGCACTTGAAGTTGGGATTTGGTAGCAAATTCTTCAAAATTACGGGGCACGGTTCGGGTACGAACCACATAAGTGCGCAGTTCTCGTGACAATTGCTGCAAGGCCGTGTCCACATCGGCGGCGTCGATGACAACGGCATTTGAGGCATTATCGGACATCGGACCCGGACCTCTGGGTGAGGGCGGCGCTGCAATCGAGGATGCCAACTGGCCGGAGGCGTCGCCAGCCGAGACGGGTTCATGTCGGTTGCATCCCGCCGTCAGTGCCGCAGCAGGTAATAACCATAACACCAAGCGGCTCATTAAGATTCATGTTCGCCTTTCTGGCGTGCCGGTCAAGCCAAACCCAGACTGTCCCTGGCGAATTCCTAATTCCCTGTCGTAGCGGTATTCGGGCAAATGCCGCGCGATCGCGATGGCTGTTTCCTGCACCACCTCGTCAGCTTCCGTGTCGGTCAAACCGGATTGAACTGGGTTCGTCAAGTGCCATTGCGGGCATTGTACCACTTAAACGAGGCGCGTGAACATGGCGAATTCGTAATTCCTTCCACCAGAAGCTCGTTCTGACCTGCCCTTTAGCAGGTCAAGTTACCTGACGTTGCTAAAACCCCTGTAAAACGGAAGAATGCAGCCGAGGCAGCTTTGGAGCTTTAGACCCGATTATGCTGACGCTTGTTTTAAGCCATTCAAGAAAAGTGTCGACTCCAGCCGTTTAAGCAAGCAGAGCGGCCGTCATTGGAGGCTGTCTGCTCTCGGTTCAGCTACCAAGGAAATGTGAGAACTTAGCTAGATCACCGAACACTTTGAGCCAGCTCGGAACGCTCGACCTGCGCACTTAGTAATTGCGATCCACAGGTCGATGGTTTGGTGTTTGTGGATTTGTCCATGGCTTGCGGTGACCTCAGCACCGCCGTTGTCGTTCGGACCGATTGTTAAAGAACCCGAGGTAGAGCCGAGACCGGTACTCACTCGGGTTCCACTGTGCCTCGCCACCCGGGTCTCGCCACCCGAGTCGCCCTCAATCATCATCTCCGTCACGGTGGGGCAACTCCACTCGGACGATCTGCCCGGCGCCAGGAGGAAAGCCGAAGCCGAAGTTTGAGACGTAGAGGTCGCCTCGCCGGCTAAAAGTCATCGCCGTTGGGAAGGTCAGGCCTGTCACCACGGGCTCAAGCGCGCCGGAATCCGTCACCCGGACTACTCGGCCCGTGCCAGGGATTACAGGCGGCCCGGGACTGGTGACCGCAGCGGAAGTCTCCAACACATAGAGTTTGTTTTGATGAAAGCCAATCCCCAGCACGGCGGTTAAGCGTTCCGCGAACACGCTCACCTTTCCTGCGGGTGTGATCTTATACACCTTGGCAATGCCTTGTGTTACCGGAAAGGGGGTCAGTGAGCCGACATAAAAGTCGCCGTGATGGACAACCATGGCGGAGGGGCCAATCCACGGCAAAGCCGACATATCGACCAGGCGAGAGATCTGGCCATCGAGGGTGATTTTATCGATTTCACCGTGGTTCGGCTCGACGGCGTAGAGCGCCCCATGCAGGGCGACCAGGCTGTACCAGGTGCCATCGGGCTCAAAATCGTCGGGGTCGGGATGGGCCACCGGGTTGGCTTGCTGGAAAGCGCTGAGGTTGGCGACCGGAGTGGTGCTGCCATCGGCATGGACGCGCAGAATGCCGTTGGGAATATCTGGCACCCCGTGGGAACAGCCGGCGCCGGCGATCACTGCATAGAGGTCGTCCCCGACGAACTCAATGTCTCCTACACCTAACACGAACCCACCGGTTTGAGGAGTTGTTTGGCTGGAAGGCAGGTTGTCGGCAACGGTGGTGCGCTCTCCGGAGGTGCTAATCCTGGAAATGCGCGAACCGGTGTCGCTGCCTGTGTAAGGGCCAACCGCAGGGACCTGCACGCACTGGCCGACCGTGGAATGGCTTCCACCTACGCCGCCCTCTGCGACATAGAGCTCCTGGCCTGGTCCGAACTTGAGACCCCGAGGGTTGTTCAATCCGGTGGCGAAGACAAACACCCGCGGGGACGACTCGGGATCTGCTTGAGCGAAGCTCGCTGCCGCTGCGGCGAGCATGGCGATTAAGGCGAACGACGGCAAACGATGGTACGGATTGGTCTTGTTGGCGAACATGGACTTTCCTCCTTTTCTTGTTGTTGGTTGTGTTTCGTAGTTCATGAGGCAGTTTCGTTTCGAGCATGTCACAAATTCTTGAAAACCTGCCGTTAAGGCGGTAATTCGGATTAAGAGCACGCTGTGCTACCTAATACTGCGGTATCCAGGTTTGTAACTGGTGAAGGTCCATCAGGTCGCCACCTGGCGCAGCGGGTTGCAGGTGATCCTGAAAGTGCTTTGGGGACTTCAAAGCCCACCGCGCTACATGGCCGTCGGCGAATGAAATGTTGCAGCCCTGGTTATGACGATCTGAAGGCAGACTCCACCAGTTGTTCGCGTTTTGCACGTCCTCCTGCGGATTGGTCACAACCATGGACCCGCCAACGATACTCTGTTGGTGTTCGTCGATGAACACGAAGATCTGAACGGGATTGGGAAGTTGTGAGTATTTGGATTTGATGAGCGGATCGCTGCCTGCCTTCTCGCCAGGCACAACCAGAGTCCCGTCGTCATTCAGCCAAGAGTCCCGTGAGTAGCTGCGGGTGCGCGGGAGCCCTGGGACTCCAGCTATCGTGGAGTTGTCGCTGGGACAACGATAGGCGCCCACTGCGCCGACGTATTTGAACAACGTGCCGGTCTGGAGGTTGCTCGTCGTGGTGTCGGTTTGGGCATTGCCGACGTCCCAAGAACCCGGCAGCGATTGCCCACTGGTTCCAAGGATACAGAGCGCCATGGTGTCATTGTTGTCTTGAGCGTAAGTCAACCAGGCGATTTGGAGCTGTTTGACGTTGTTCATACAAGAGATGGCCTGTCCTTTGTCTTTGGCTCTGGCCAGAGCGGGTAGCAGCATGGCCGCGAGGATCGCGATGATAGCGATCCCGACGAGGAGCTCGATGAGGGTGAACCCTACTGACATTTGCGATTCTTGATTGTTGATTTGCGATTTCATTTTCGCTCCATTTCTCTTTGAGTTATTTCGGCGAACGAGGGCGCCGGCCAAAGCTTAATGAACCCATTGCCATCCTCGCTGGCCAAAAGCTTGCCGTCTTGAGAGAAGTTGATGTACACGGCCGGGCCGAGGCTGTGCTCCAACGTGAGCGCGACCTTCAGGGTTTCCAGGTTCCAGAATCTAATCAGACCGTCGTTCCCTGAGGTAACCAGGCTGCGGTTGTCCGGAGTGAAAATCGCTGACCAGGACGTTCCTTCATTGGCCTTCGTCGCGAGGACTTCGCGGGCGCGTTCGGGGTCAGACACGTCAAGCAGCGCCACGTCCCCGCCCCCCAACGCGATTGAGGACAGCCACCGGTCGTCGTTCGAGAAATTGACGGCAACGCCGTAGATACCACCGCCATGCTTCTTCAATTCCTTGAGCAGCCGTTGGTGCTTAAAATCCCACAACCTCACCCAACCATCGCGATAACCGACGGCCAATAGCCGGCCACTATGCGAAAAAGCTGCTGTAGCGGCCGCGGCCTTCTCCGTCAGCCCCGCCCCCGCCCCCTCGAGAATATTCAGTCTGCGCCAGGTGCCGACCTCCAGGAACGCTAGCCGGTTGGTCGCGCCGCTGGGTTCTTCCGGGCCGAAGCACAGTCCCGCCAGGCCCATGATTGTTCCATCCGGCGAGAAAAAGATGGAGCCAACCTCGAAGTCATTCGTCAGATAGGTCGAGGCTTGGAGCGGCGCGTTGGCCTTATTCCACAGCTCCGTCTCCCACACCCCAACAACCCGGCTCCGGTCTTCGCCGCCCAACACAAAGAACCTTCCGTTAGGGGAGAAGGTTGCCGCCAATGGCATTTTGTTTCCAGGGACCAGATGAAATCTTTTTCGACCCGAGGTCAGATCCCATACCTGGGCACTCTCCTCTTCGTGGTACTCCTTGACGTCGAAAGTAGCCCCGCGCGTGACCATCCACTTGCCAGAGGGTGAAATCACGGGTTGGCCCCATGCCTGCCGGGTCTCGAGGACTGTTGCGGGTTGACGCGGTTCGGTTGGCCAGAGGGTCAACTCGTCCGCGGTCGCAGAGAGGATGGATTGCCCGCGCGGAGCAAAGACGACAGACATGACCTCTCTATGGCCGGGATCGCGGAACATGCCTAAAGCTTTTTGCGCCGGAATATCCCACAATCGGAGCGTGCCATCATCCCCAGCCGACACCAGAAGGTTTCCATCCGGGGAAAATGTCAGCGAATTCACATTGCCGCGATGGCCGGAAAGTTGGAATTTCACAACTCGGTTTGTAAAATCCCAAACGTTGATGCCGCTTTGGACACCTGCGCTCGCGAGCAGTCTCCCATCCGGCGAAAATGCGAGATCCAAGATGTAGCCCACTGAGCGTTTTGGAAAAGCCGCTAATTCACGCCCGGTCCTTACTTCCCAGGCTCCGATCGTGCCGTCCCGAAATAACTTTGCGTTGGTGACGAGCGTTTGTCCGTCAGGGCTGAACCGTACGACGTGGACATCGACCCAGCCATCCAATTGGCGTGACCATAAAAGCCTCGGCGGAGCAGGCCGCCCTGAAATATCCCAGAGCGCCAGCGTGTCATGATTTCCAGCCGCCAAGAACCGGCCATCAGGCGACAGCGCAAGGCATTCTAATTTGTTCGTGAAGGGCCTAAAGCTCATCACCGGCGTTTTCGTGGCGAGGTCCCAAAGCCCGACGACACCGCCCGCGCGGTGTGCGGCGAGGAGATTAGGCACCTCGTAGGCGAGAGCGATGAGATGCCAGGTGTCGCTCGTTTCGGCATTGGGGTAGGAAAGGCTCTGCAACTGGCGTCCAGTAGCTGGATCCAGCAGACGGATTGATTTCTCGCCACAGGCCACGACGAAAGAGTGATTCGGAGAAGTTGCCAATCGCCACACCGGATCATTCGGATGGAGTGGAATCTTCACGAGACTGTTGTCCTGGCACAAATTCCACAGGTAGCGCCATTCAAAACCACGCAGCTCGGACTCGCCGGGTTTTGGGACGTAGCCTCGCAGCAATTCTTGCGCACGCTTCAAGTTCCCTTCGTCCCAAACCTGTTTGACCAGGTTCATGTCTGCAACGTACTGGTACTGGCGGGCGTTGAGTTCTCCGGCCTTCGCCCGCTGCCATTGCCAGAGGACGCCGGCCAGACCGAGTGCAAAGGCAAGATGCAACGCCACTACTAAACCCGCGACGAGCGGTTTGCGCCGACACCAACGCCACAACCTTGCGGTTGGGCCAATGGGACGAGCGAGGATGGGCTCGTGACGCAGAAATCGAGCAAAGTCGTCCGCGAGTTCCTGGGCGGTGCCATAACGCTTAGTGGGCTCCTTTTCGAGGCACTTCAGGCAGATGGTCTCGAGATCGGCGGCAACGGCAGAGTTGAGCACCCGAGGGCGGGTGGGTTCCTGCTCGACCACCAGCCGCATGGTTTCGAGAGCATTTGCAGCCTGAAACGGCGGACGGCCAGTCAGCAATTCGTACAGGATTGCGCCAAGGCTATAGATATCTGCAGCCGTCGAAACCTCGCGGATGCGGCCAGCCGCCTGCTCGGGGGCCATGTAAGCGGGGGTTCCCAACGTGGCTGTTGACAAGGTCAAACCGCTCTCGTCCTCGATGACTTTGGCCAAACCAAAATCAGTTACCCGCGGAGAATCGGCCGTTTCCATCAGGATGTTGGCAGGCTTGAGATCGCGATGAAGAACACCGTGTTGATGGGCGTAGTGAATGGCTTCGGCGATCTTGATCAGCAGCGCCGCGGCCCGCCGTTGCCACTGCGCATCCCGCACTCCACACTCCGCATTCGACCGGGCCAGGTTGCCTCCCGGCACCAGTTTCATGCTGTAGTAAACCTGTCCTCGATGCTCGCCGATTTCGTAGATAGGGACGATATGGGGATGGTCCAGGCGCGCGGCAGCGCCGGCCTCGACTTGGAAACGCTGCAGCAGGCTCGGGCTTGCGAACTGTCCCGTGGCGATCATCTTTAAGGCAACCGCGCGTCCCAGGCTGATTTGGCGGGCGCGATAGACCACGCCCATGCCGCCACGAGCGATTTCGGATTCGAGCCGGTAATCACCGAAGACCTGTTCGTCTTCCAGGGCAGAGGAGATCACGCCGTCGGAAGGGTGTTGGGCCCCTTGCGTTTCGGGAGCTGGCCCGGCTGTGCGATCAGGCCAGGCAAGGCGAAGGAGACATTTCGGGCACTGGTCACCCGCGTCTCCTGGTGACAGCGTCGCGCCACAGATTGGACAGATATTCTTCACGGACATAGTTTGCTGAGTGCAGCGCATTATACCCGGTTCTCACCCGTTCGAGGCGGAACGTTACAGGAAAAAGAACGCCCCCGCACAAAACCGGGAAGGCCGAGTTCCACGAGGCCCTGATCCTTCCGGCGACCGGGGTTTAAGTCGGGGACTCGCGGAGCTCGTCCCGCCGGTAGAAGGACATTGTCGGTGGCGATTTACAGCACGGCCAAGAGGTGACGCAGCTCGTCTTCCAGGTCCTCTGGACGCGAGAGGGTTTGCGCGACCTCGGTGCGGAGGATCTCGCCGTACCGTTGGCGGAGCCTGTGTACGGCGGTCCTTATGGCTCCCTCACTCATCCCAAGTTTGAAGGCGGCTTGAGCACAGGTAATGCTTTTGCGCTCCCCGCACAAAAACGCCTGCAAGGTTTGAAACAAGTTCTCCTTCCCCGCGGCGGCCCACTCCTGGCGCAACCGGTCCATAACGAGATCCAGAAGCGCGAGCGCCCATTCCCGCTCATAAAGGCGCTCGGGAGTCCTTTCGTTCGCCGGCTCGCGCTGGTACCATTCCTCTCCAGCCACCATATCAAGAGAAAAAACCTCCTGCCCTCCACCGCGCTTAAGGCGGCGGGCATCGCGCCACTCCTTCGCCAGAAAGTACTCGCAGGCATGAAGCAGGAATGTACGGAACCGGCCGCGTTGGCGATCGACAACCGTGAGGAGTTTACGCTCAAGGAAATGCTCGAAGAATGCTTGCGTGAGGTCTTCGGCGTCGGCTGGGCCGTAGCCGCGCCTGCGAACGTAGGCGTAAATGGGACGCCAATAAACCCGACAAAGATTATCGAGTGCTTGCGCGCTGCCAAGGACCGAAGTGTCTCCAGCAGAGAGAACTACGCTCCAGCGTGTATTCGGAAAAAGCCCCGGACTTGAAGCCGGCGCGGCCAAAAACGGAGCGGGGTCCGGATTAGATTGGGGCACGGCTCAACATAGCACTAACTGGGTCCCGGGGCGATGGAAGAGCTTGTAAGGCCCAAATATTCGACCGAGGCCAATTTGGTGCTTAAGCCCCCAGGGTGAGGACCGTTGTTTCGAGCCCTGCCATATCAGTGTTGACTCCAACCGTTCTTCGCGACATGAAGCTGCAATCGATACTGCTTGGCGGGAGTGGTTTCCTGACCAAGCCCTGCGTGTCGCCGCAGGTATTCCACGGAAGCATGCGTCGGGTGGGCTGTGGCTGGGTGGTCACTACTGCCCGAGGTGTGAAGCCTTCCCGGAATGTGTCAACCCTGGTAGCCTCAAACCGGGAGAGAGCTAGAATTGGAGGACATGGTCAAACTAACTGAACGCTCGTAAGCACCGTGAAAAGGAGCTGAGCCATACGAGGCTGTTTAAGGCTGAAGCCAAAATGGCATGCAGTCGAGTCCGGGTTGTATAATGTGGCCCGGCACGAACTCACAGGACTGCCGGTGTACAGAGCGGACCTAAATCCATCCGGTGTCGATTGCAGAACATGGAAACGCTGCGCACTTGGATCACGAGGTCGTGGTCGCCCCAACCGTAAGGCAGGGCAAAAAGACGCAGCATTGAGAAGGCCGAAAAAGCCAAGGCCGGCGGTAGCGCGCCGGATATGCCCACATCGGCCAGGTCTGGCATGGCAAGAACGTATGTGGAACCGCCTCAAACTGGGAAAAGCAAATGATGAGCGACGCCAGTCGCTTAGTGCATCCCGGAACTATCGCCCAAAGGAGCGAAATGAAAACGGCCACACGACAGTACTGCCAAGTTGCCTGAGCTGATTTCGAAGCGTCTTTATGGTGCCTCGCTTTCCATCGGGCAATGGGTCGGCTCGATAGAGACCGACTTTAGACAGGCTCGAGCCGTGTGAAGATATGTGGCGAGTTTTGTTACGTGGCGTAAAAGAGAGACAGCCCTGTGTTTGTTGGCTTTTCCGCCTTTTTACGCCACATAAGATTTTCCAAAAACGTATCGTGGTGGGCCGGTCACTGGCAAGACTGAGCCCCTATGTTCAAGACCCTGTATCAGTATTCTCAAGTGCTCCTCCGACATGCTAACGAACCGTTAGTTAAGGAGCGCAGCACGTTTTTATCACATCTGGCACGACGAGGTGCATCTCGCTCAACGCTCTTGCGCTATGCAAGGCAGTTGCGGGTGATCGCCCATATGCTGGACAACAAGGGTAACGCCCAAGTTACGGACCCGGAAATCGCTCGTTGTGCTCAAAAATGGGCACAACGGCAACGACGGCGAGGCCGTGCCCGAAGTCTGAAGTGGCCAGCGGCGCATTTTGTTCAAGTGGCCCGCGCCTGGTACCGTTTTATGGGACGACTCCATCAGCAGCCTGAGCCGACCCCGCCCTATGCAAAGCAGCTCGAAGCTTGGGCCGTGTTTCTACGCGTGGAAGGAGGCTTGGCGCAAACCACCATTTCGAATTACGGCTGGTGGGCCAACAGTCTGCTCCAATGGCTCAGGTCACAGGGCGTGCCGTGGCGCTCGATCACCCTGGCCCGGATGGATGGTTTTATGAAGCACCTTTCCTCGCGCGGGCTGAACCGGGTTACGCTGGCCACTGCCGCAAAGGCGCTCCGGTGCTTTGTACGCTACGCGTATCGGCAGGGATGGTGTCGACATGATTTTGCGTCTGCCATTCTCGCACCACATCTGTTCCGTTACGAAAACCTGCCGACTGGTCCAGCGTGGCCAGACGTTAAACGCCTTGTCCAAGCGACCAAGGGCGCCACCACCAAGGATCTTCGGAACCGAGCGATCCTACTCCTACTAGCAGTTTATGGACTGCGAAGAGGAGAAGTCACTTCGTTGTGCTTGGAGGATGTGGATTGGACTCGCAACATCTTGCGGGTGCAGCGCAACAAGACTGGCCGGGTGCAAGAGTATCCTCTGACCGCCATGATGGCGCAAGCTCTGGAGCGCTATCTAAAAAAGGCTCGCCCCGGCGGCTTTAGTCCTCATGTGTTCTTGAGTCTTCGCTCACCTTATCGAGCCTTAAGCGGCAATGGGGTCTACCTTCTGACGCGGTCATTGCTGGATCGGTTGGCAATCGCGAGTAACAAACGCGGGCCGCATAGTTTGCGCCACGCCTGTGCCTCCTATCTGCTCAACAGCGGCTTATCTCTCAAAGGAGTCGGGGATCATCTAGCAGCCGTTGAAATAACCCACTTTCCCCGATATTCGTGCCCGGCTAGCTCGCGGCGACGCGACCGGGTTGGCGAAGTGTTTTGCGGATCAAACTGCGGGTAGAACTTATTCCTTGTGCCATAGGCTCTGGTAATACCAAAAACCACGTTAACTGAAGAAAAAGCTGACGCCCGAGGGCGGCCAACTGCTTCGGCGTCCCAAATCCAAAGAGTTTGCGCATCAGTTGTGAGAGATTATAGAAGGCTGCCGCCAGCTTGTACCTTTTGTTTAGGTTTTCCCAACCCCGCAAGGTTGCACGTCTCATCCCGCCACAATCCAAAATGTGAGCGAAGCTTCTTTCGATGTGCATACCGCGACGACGTAACAGCGCTTTACCCGATTTGCTTTTAACACTGCGCCGGGCTGCCTGGACGGCTTTCTTGTGCGCAGGTTCCAGTTTGTCCAAACGCCGGTTGTCAATCGGGTCAGCAATCACGGTTCGAATGCCTTCACCCTGGAGAACTTGCATTTCACTCACCGCGTAATAGCCCTTGTCGGAGGTGAGGCTTTGGACCGTCAGGGTGTCGAGCTTTTCCCCACTCGCCCGATTGATGTTCTGCTGTGCTTCCAAGACTTTGCCGGCCATCTCTTTGTGATCGGCCTCATCACCCAACTGTACGTGTGCTTGCACAATCGCGCCAGTGTCCAAATCCACAACGGCCTCGGGCTTGTAGATCATATCGGTCGCACCATCTTTGGTTCGGCCGATTTTGGCATCCGGATCATGCGGATTGACCCATTCTTGATTGCTGCCTTTGCCTGGCCGGTGCCGATCAAATTTGCGCACCGCCGCGGTATCCTCCGGGTCAATCCCCTGCTCGGCGGCCAAACGTTTGACGTAATCCCAGTACTGTTCCTCGGTGTTGCGGTTAACCAATGCGCGCAGCGACGCATTGGCCTCAATCACAGAGGCATCAATCCCCAGGTTCTTGCCGCGCAAAAGACCGTGCTCTCGCAGCGCCTGCAGCGTCAGCGTGAAAATGCGCTCATAGATTTCCAGACCCAGCCGCTGGCGTATCACCGTAAAGCTCGAATGCTCCGGGGTCTTTTCATGCAGTTCGTATTTAAGAAAAGTCCGAATCGACATCGAATCGGCGCAGCGGGCCGCAATGGCCCGTTCACTGGGCAGGTCTTCAAAAAAGCCGACCATAATCATCTTGAGGTAAACCACCGGATCGATACCCGGCCGGCCCACGCCGCTCTTATCATAGGCCGGAGCACACAACTCGCGGACCTTCGCGGCAAAGCCGAAGCTCTCTAAGGTTTCCTCCAACTTGGCATAGAACCCACTCTGGGCAGGTGAAACGACTTGATCGGCGGCAATCCAGAACTCGGGCTGTTCTGCTTTTTTCTTCTCGGTGAACACAGAGATCCGACAGCACTGCCAATTATCTATTCAAACTTTCAAAGGATTATTTCAACAGGCTGCTAGGGCATCGCTGCCCGAGCGCCACTCAAATATACGCCAAGGTGGATTTGACCGGCTTGCGAGCCGTGGCGACCTTTGATTTAGGAGGATTGCGATGAGACTGTCACAAGCCGTTGAGCAATACCTTATGCTGAAACGATCGCTGGGCTTTCGTTATCGAAGCGAGAGCAAAGTTTTGAAAGCCTTCAGCCGAACGATGGGACGGATCAGTGCAGATCAGGTCAAGCCCAAGGCCGTACGTGCGTTTTTGGATGGACGGGGCATGGTGACTCGAAACTGGATCTGTAAATGGACGGCGTTACGCGTTTTTTATCGCTTTGCCATAGCGCGAGGGCTGGCCTGTCGGTCTCCCTTGCCTGAGCATGCTCCCAAAGTCGGGCAGACTTTTACGCCCTATATTTACTCCCAACACGAGCTCCAAAGGCTTCTGGGGGCCATCAAACCGGAGCGCACCAAGTGCCTATCGGTCGACACCATGCGAACCTTGGTGCTGCTACTCTATGGTGCGGGTTTGCGCCTGAGCGAGGCGCTGAACCTCGAAGAGCGCGATGTTGACCTGGACGAGCAACTGTTGTGCGTGCGTTGCAGCAAGTTCTTCAAAACCCGATGGGTACCGATCGGACCCAAGCTGAATAAAGTGCTGGCAGACTACCAGCATAAGCATCCGGCTGTCGGCGGTTCCAACCGACGCTTCTTCCGGACTGACAAAGGTACGCCCGTGCGCGGTTACACCGTACAGTCAATCTTTCGTTTGCTGTGTCTGGCAGCAGAGGTCAAACGAACCGATGGTGCCCGCTATCAGCCTCGCTTACATGACCTGAGGCACGCGGCTGCCGTCCATCGACTGGAAGCGTGGTATCGCGAGGGCGCGGATATGCAGGGGCGATTGACTCAACTCTCTGCTTACTTGGGACATGCCAACTTAGCGAGCACGCAGAAGTATCTGACGTTGACTCCAGAGTTGGCTGCGCAAGCCAGCGCTCGTTTCGCTCGTTACGTCTGGGGAGGTGACCATGAGTAATCTGGTAGCCCCCTGGGTGCGCCGATTCTTAGTGCAGTATGTGATCGGCGAGCGCAATTACACGCCCGATACCCAGCACAGTTACCGTGACACGTTCCGGCTATTCCTTCCTTTTATCGCGCGGCAGTGCCGATGCGCGGTCGACCAGATGGCTTTAGTAAAAGTCACACCCAAAGTGGTCCGCGCATTCCTGGTACATCTTGAACAAGTCCGCCATTGCGGGCCGGCCACCTGTAACCAGCGACTGGCTGCTCTGCGGGCCTGGTGTGGTTTTGTGGGGATTAATAGCCCGGAGCACTTGGAATGGAGTCGTCAGATTCGGATGATTCACTTCAAGAAGCATGCGCCCGCTCTCAGGAAG